>ERZ781272.156-NODE-156-length-88984-cov-10.554431_pt1 | contig 88984 bp, 87 predicted proteins | sample MGYA00375850_ERZ781272 | MGnify/ENA primary metagenome ERZ781272 (study PRJEB29790, sample SAMN06051246) | human gut metagenome | host: Homo sapiens | place: USA: Cincinnati, Ohio | collected 2013-06-21 | study: EMG produced TPA metagenomics assembly of the Gut...
GCGGCAGGGCCTTTATTGTATCACATCTCAGGCCCTTTGTCAAGAACTTTTTTCAACCCTTTTTCGAAGGCTTTCCGCCAGTTCTCAACCGCTCGCCTCACGCGAACTTTTGTATTTTACTACATCCCGTTCGCTTTGTCAAGGCCTTTTTTCAAAACCCTCCAGATTCCTCTCTCATCGGGCTCCTGCTCGCCAGCCTCTCGTGAGGCGCTCGATTAATATACCAAATCCGCGCCCTCCTGTCAACACCTTTTTTCATTTTTTGCGTCACTTTTTTCTCATAAACTTTACGCAACAAGATCTGCTCTTTTCGCTTCGTTACGACCACTATATATGTGCCCGTCCACCGGCCCGTTTGACCTTTTGAACAAGGCGCAGAAGGGCCGGGACGCCAAATCCCAACAGCAGATTGCCAAACAGCACTCCCTCGGAGGCCGCCCTTTGGGCGGTAAAATCGTCCGGGAACAGAAAGACAGCCCCCAGAAAGGTAAGCGCCACCACGACGGGGACCGACCACTTTCGCCCCTGCTCGCCCCAAAGTGTCTCCGACATATTCCGGCAGGCAAAGACCAAAAGTCCCAGCAGCGCCAGATCGCTGAACGCCCACAGGGCGACCACCACCGACTCCACCCGCTGGAAGGCTCCGTTTATGCCCACGCCCCGGGCCACCTCGAAGAAGGGCTCCTCCAGTTGTGCGGACAAATCGGGGCCCAGTTGGCCCAGCACGGCGAACTGAAGGGCCGCCATGACCAGGCAGCCTGCGGCCAGCCACCGCACGCAGCGCCGGCGGTCCCCCTCCACCACCGTGATCTGCCCGCCCAAAAAGGCCATAAAGACTCCCGCTCCGGCCACGCCTAGGGGCACCAGGGTGGCGGCGGCGGCACCGGGCAGGTCGGAGACCCAGACCGGCAGCACGTTTTCCGGCGTCAGGTCCTGGATGGAGACGGCCAGCACCAGCCCCAGGGCCAGGGCCAGAGCCAGATAGAACACCTCGGTCGCCCGGGTGAAGGCTGAGAGCTTTTTCCGCCCCATCCAGAGCACCAGCGCCAGCAGCACGGCCAGGAACACCGTGACCGAAGCGTTTCGGTATCCGGTGGCCAGCATGCGCTCCCCGTAGAGCCGGGCCTGGAGGCAGAGCAGGAAGAGGGCCCATATACCATATATAATAGTAAGCCCTCCGCCCAGGACCTTCCCCAGCACCGTCTGAAAGATCTGGGCCAGTCCGCTGTCCGCCGGGGCCGCGTGGAACAGCCCGCGGAAGATCCACCCCATGGCCAGCAGCACGGGGAAGGCCAGCAGTCCGGTCAGCCAGGCCCCCTCCCCCGCCGTGGCCGCCGTCCAGGCGGGCAGAGCCCGCACCATGGGGGACAGCAGGGCAGTAAAGAGCAGGACCAGCACCTGCCGGACGGATATTTTATCGCGGTCCAGAAGCGACCACCTCCTTATTTATCACTCTCCGGGCCCCTTTGCAGCGGGGCCTAGCCTCCGGCCACCTTGACCTGCACATTCACTGTGAAGGCCAGGCCCGGAAAGTCCTCCTCCCAGTCCTGCTCCAGCTCATCCTTGCGCCATGGGGCGGACAGGGCGGCGCGCTGCCGCAGGTTGAGGTAATCGGCCCCCAGCGCCCGGCTGTGGGAGAGGGCTGTCTCCATGCGCGTGCGGCAGAGGCGGGCCGTCTCCGCCTCCAGCCAGGCCAGCTCTTCCCGGCTCAGGGCATCTCCGCCCCGGACCTCAGCCAGGCGGGCCTCCACCTTGCACTTTACCTCCAGCCCGGCGAGTGCGCCGCCCCGGAAAATCGGCGTATAGCCGGTCCGCACGCCGGTGAGGAGCAGGGCCACCCGGGCGCCGTCCGGCGCGGCGCACTCCAGCAGTCCGCCGTCGGCCCGCCCCAGCAGGAGATGGATCCCATGAGCCTCTTCTCCCGCCGCCCAGCCGCACAGGGCCCCATCCCGGAAGAGGGCGTACCCGGCGGTGCTGACCGTCGTGTCCCCCTCCGCCCCGTCGCCGGGCCGGGAGGGCCCCTGGGCCAGTGCAGGCAGGAAGGTGGTCCCGCTCCGGGCCAGGTCCACCAGGGCCTCCCGGGCGGTACGGGGCAAGGTGGCGGCACCCTGATCGGCGTTAGACTCCATGGCGTCCAGCCGGTCGTCCACGCCGCCGCTCTCCTCCCCCCCGAAGAGCACATCGGAAGCGCTGCCTCCCCGCACCACCCAGAGTCGGGCCTCCAGCCGCAGCTCCGGGTCCCGGGCCATCAGGGCCAGCAGGTCGTCCAGGCCCCGTTGGGCCAGGCCCTCCCCCACCACCACCTGCTCCACGTCGCCAAAGAACAGCTCGTCCTTGCCGTAGCTCTGCATCATGGTCCGGGCGGCGCTGACGGTGTCCGCCTGAGCGGAGAGGACCACGCCGGCCTGGCCGGGAGAATCCCCCACGGCGGGCCGCTCGCCGCTGGAGGCGGTGACCGCCACGCCGTCCAGGCGCTGGGTGGCCATGTCCACCCCCAGAGTCCGCAGCAGGACGGTGTCCTCAATCTCGTAGGCGTAGGGCAGGGCGTCCAGGGGGGCGCAGCCGGTGAGGGCGGCGCAGGCCGCGGCCGCCAGCAGCAGCCATTGGGCTCGACTCACTTCTGATTCCTCCTGTTCCGGATCTTGAGGGCGGCCTCCCGCAGCTTGGCCTTGGGCAGGGGCTGGCGCAGGACGGTCCGGCCCTCCACCTGCTCCCCGGCGTTGGCGGCGAAGGGGGTCAGGTAGGCCACGCCGAAGCTCTCGATGCCCGCCAGATGGAACACCAGCGCCGCCGCGCCCGCTGCGATGCCGAACAGCCCGCCCACGCTGGCGCAGAGGGCCAGCAGGAACCGCCACAGGCGCAGGGCGCCGGCCAGGTCCTGGGAGGGCATGGTATACCCGGCGATGCCGGCGATGGCCACCACGATGAGGACTGCGGGGGAGACGATGCGGGCCTCCACGGCGGCGGAGCCCACCACCAGCCCGCCCAGGATGGACACGGTCTGTCCGATGGAGCCTGGCAGGCGCAGCCCCGCCTCCTGGATGATCTCAAAGGCGATGAGCAGGATGAGCACCTCAAAGATAGAGGTGAAGGGCACGTCCTGCTTGGCGGCGATGATGGAGAGGGTGAGCTTGGTGGGGAGCATCTCGGGGTGGAAGGTGACGGCGGCGATATAGAGGGCGGGCAGGAACAGGGTGGTCAGCATGCACAGGTAGCGCAGCACCGTCAGCATGGAGGCCACCATCCAGCTCTGGGCCTTGTCCTGGGGGGTCTTGAAGAACTGGCTGATGGTGCCGGGGACCAGCCACCCCAGGGGCAGACCGTCCACCAGGATGCCCACCCGTCCCTCCACCACCCCGGCGGTGAAGCGGTCGGGCCGCTCTGTGGTGGCCACCAGGGGGAAGGGGGTGTGCAGGTCGTCCACGATATACTCCTCCAGGTTTCCGGTGGCGATGAGTGCGTCGATGTCGATGGCGTCGATGCGCTGCTCCACCGCCTTCACAAGCTCCGGATTGGTCAGCCCCTCGATCCACAGGATGTCCACCGGGGTGACGGTCTGGCGGCCCACCAGCAGCTCCTTGATCTTCAGGCTGGGAGCGCGCAGGCGGCGGCGGACCAGGGAGGTATTGGTCCGAATGGACTCCACGAAGGAGTCCCGGGGCCCTTTGAGGGGCGGCTCGTTCTCCGGCTCGGAGACAGAGCGCTTCTCCTCGGTGCCGGTATTGAAGGAGAGGCAGACGGATTCCCCGGGAAAGAGCAGCAGGCAGTTTCCGCCGATGAGGTCAAAGACCGCCTCGTCCATGGTGGTCCGCTCCTCCACGCTCAGGTTGTAGAGGGCGCCGTCCCGGATGCGCCCGATGGCGCCGGCCAGGTTTCCCACAGCCAGGGCCTTGTCCTGGGCCAGGGGCCGCAGCACATAGTCGCTCACCCGCTCCATGCGGACCATGCCGCCGATGTAGCACAGGGTGAGCTTCTTTGCCGGGTCGCCCCCCAGGTCCACCGCCCGGTGGGAGAAGTCCACGCAGCCGTCAAAAACCTGCTCCAGGCTCTCCAGGCACAGGGGCAGGTCGATCCGGGGCTCCCGGCGCGGATGGGGCGGCACGGGAATCTTCTCCCGTCCAAAAAAGCCCATGGGTCCGGCCTCCTTTCCCGGGTATTTTCTCCGGGCGCCCGGAAAATATACCCGCCAAAGGGGCGGGCCAATTGTGAAGTGGTCCAAAAATCCTGAAAATGATTTAGCTCCCCATAGACAATGTTAGGCCCCGGGAGTATAATGTAGATGTTGTGGATTGGAGCATCAATTCCGCCCGGAGTCGGGAAGCTCCGGCGGAGACAGGAGGCTTTATCTGAAATGGCGAAGATCATACGAAAAGAGAGACTCAACCCCACCGTCACGCGGATGGACGTGGAGGCGCCGTTAATCGCTAAAAAGGCGCAGCCGGGGCAGTTCATCATTCTGCGGGTGGATGAAAAGGGAGAGCGTATCCCCCTGACCATTGCGGACTACGACCGGGCGGCGGGCACCGTCACCATCATCTTCCAGAAGGTGGGCCTGACCACCGAGCTGCTGGACGGCCTGGAGGCGGGGGACGACATTCTGGACTTTGTGGGCCCGCTGGGCACGGCCACCGAGGTGGAACCGGATGTGAAGCGGGTGGCGGTCATCGGCGGCGGCGTGGGCTGCGCCATCGCCTTCCCCCAGGCCAAGGCCCTCCACGCCCGGGGGGTGCAGGTGGACGTGATTGCCGGGTTCCGATCCAGGGACATCGTCATCCTGGAGGAGGAGTTTAAGGCCAACTGCGACCGCTTCTACCTCACCACCGACGACGGTACATACGGAGAAAAGGGCCTGGTGACCGATAAGCTGAAGAGCCTGATTGACGGCGGGGCCAGCTATGACCTGGTCATCGCCATCGGGCCCATCATCATGATGAAGTTCGTGTGCAAGACCACGGAGCCCTATGGTATCAAGACCCTGGTGAGCCTGAACCCCATCATGATCGACGGCACCGGCATGTGCGGCGGCTGCCGGGTGAGCGTGGGGGGCCAGGTGAAATTTGCCTGCGTGGACGGTCCGGACTTCGACGGCCACCAGGTGGACTTCGACGAGCTGATGACCCGCAACGGGGCCTACCGGGAGCGGGAGGCAGAGACGAAGCAGAGCCATCTGTGCCGTCTCCAGCAGTGGAAGGAAGGGGTGTGAGGACATGGCGAACCTGAGCCCGACCAAGGTACCGGTCCCCGAGCAGGACCCCAACGTGCGCAATCACAATTTTGAAGAGGTTAACCTGGGCTATACCCCCGAGATGGCGGTGGAGGAAGCAGGGCGCTGCCTCCAGTGCAAAAAGCCGGCCTGTGTAGCGGGCTGCCCGGTGAACATCCAGATCCCCGAATTCATCGCCAAGGTGGCGGAGGGGGACTTCCAGGCGGCCTATGAGATCATCCATCAAACCAACGGTCTGCCCGCCGTGTCCGGCCGGGTCTGCCCCCAGGAGAGCCAGTGCGAGAGCCTGTGCGTCCGGGGCAAGAAGGGGGAGCCGGTGGCCATCGGCCGACTGGAGCGGTTCGTGGCCGACTGGTACCGGAACAACGTGCATGCGAAGCCGGAAAAGCCGGCGTCCAACGGCGTCAAGGTGGCGGTGGTGGGCTCCGGCCCCGCCGGGCTGACCTGCGCGTCCGACCTGGGCAAGCTGGGCTACCAGGTCTCCATCTTCGAGGCCTTCCACACCGCCGGCGGCGTGCTGGTGTACGGCATCCCCCAGTTCCGCCTGCCCAAGGAGATCGTCCAGCACGAGGTGGAGGGCATTCTGGACCTGGGGGTAGAGCTGGACCTGGACACCGTCATCGGCAAGACCATCACCATCGACGAGCTGTTTGAGATGGGCTACCGGGCGGTGTTCGTGGGCTCCGGCGCGGGCCTGCCCATGTTCATGGACATCCCCGGCGAGACCCTGAGCGGGGTGTACTCGGCCAACGAGTATCTGACCCGGGTGAACCTGATGAAGGCCTACCGGGAGGAGTACGACACCCCCATCAAGAAGAGCAAGTCCGTGGCCGTGGTGGGCGGCGGCAACGTGGCCATGGACGCCGCCCGGTGCGCCAAGCGGCTGGGCGCGGAGCACGTCTATGTGGTCTACCGCCGCAGCGAGGCGGAGATGCCGGCCCGTGTGGAGGAGGTCCACCACGCCAAAGAGGAGGGCATTGAATTCCACCTGCTCAACAATCCCCGGCGCATCCTGTCCGACGGCAAGGGGGCCGTGGCGGGGATGGAGTGCATCCGCATGGAACTGGGCGAGCCGGACGAGTCCGGCCGCCGCCGCCCGGTGGAGGTCCCGGACAGCGCGTTCGTGCTGGACGTAGACACGGTAATCATGAGCCTAGGCACCACGCCCAACCCCCTGATCCGCTCCACCACTCCCGGCCTGGAGACCAACCGGAAGGGCTGCCTCATCGTCAACGAGGAGACCATGCAGACCACCCGGGACGGGGTCTATGCCGGCGGCGACGCCGTCACCGGCGCCGCCACCGTCATCCTGGCCATGGGCGCCGGCAAAAAGGCCGCCGCCGCCATCCACCAAGCCCTGAGCAAATAAGCTTCTTTCCCCCGGCCGCGCCGCCCGAACAGCGGCGCGGCCGTTTTTTCCGAAATAAGGGTTGATTTTCCCACTGAATAGGATATACTAAAACCCGTTATCGACGATAAACACCTTACATATGAAGATAAAGGGGTCCCGAACATGCAATTTCAGGTAAACGACAGCAAAAACGTCACCATCCAGGTGGGAGACCGCTATTTCGCCCGCAACGCCATCCAGACCCACTTCGTCCAGATCGGCGAGAACTACATCGACCTGGTGAAGCGGTACGTGGCCCCCCTCTATCAGGAGGGGGACATCCTCTCCATCAGCGAAAAGATCGTCGCCCTGTGCCAGAAGCGGGTGGTGTATAAGAAGGACATGCGCCTGAGCTGGCTGGCCAAGTTCCTCAGCAAGTTCGCCATGCACTCCGAGGCGGGCATTGGTGTGGACAGCCCCTGGAAAATGCAGTTTGCCATCGACCACTGCGGGGCCCTGAAGGTCATCTGGGCGGCAATCTGCGCCGGCGTGGGCAAGCTCTTCGGCAAGCACGGCATTTTCTACGACATGGTGGGCCAGGAGATCACCGGCCTGGACGGTTTCTATGACCACGTGTTCGACGTGTACGGCCAGTTCGGCATCCGCATCCCGGAGAATTCCTCCGGGGTCTGCGACGAGATTTACGCCGCCACCGGGGTAAAGGCCATGATCGTGGACGCCAACGACCTGACCCGGGACATTCTGGGCAAGGCCCAGGCGCTGGAGGAGCCCGAGGCCGATCTGCTGGGCATGATCCGGGACAATCCGGCGGGCCAGTCCGCCCAGTGCACCCCCTTCATCCTCATCCGGCCCATCGCCGCGGAAGAGGTGGAGGCCTGCGAGGCCGCCCGGGTCCAGACCGTGGAGCTGGACCCCAAGACGGTGACCACCGCCGGCGGCGAGGCGTGAGCTTTTTCGGGGGAGGGCTTGACGCTCTCCCCCTTTTCTGTTATCCTATACATACCGACGGTATGTATAAAAAGGAGGCAAACCATGGCCCGCAATAAGTACCCGGAGGAAACGGTACAGAAGATCCTGGCCGTCTCCTACCGGCTGTTTCTGGAAAAGGGCTACGACCACACCACCATCCAGGATATCACCGATGCGCTGGGCATGTCCAAGGGTGCGGTCTACCACCATTTTAAGTCCAAAGAGGCCATTCTGGACCGCATTTACGACCAATACTACGCCGAAAGCGGCCTGCACGCCGCCGCGCTGGATGCCCCGGGCCTCAGCGGCCTGGAAAAGCTGCGCAAGCTCCTGCTGCTGGAGCTCACCGATCAGGGAAAGCTGTCCATCGACTCGGTCACCCTGTCCTTCCGCAGCAATCCCCAGCTCCTTCAGCTCATGCTCACCTCCTCCATCCGGGATGCCAGCCCCATGATCCAGCGGCTTTTGGAGGAGGGCGTGGCCGACGGTTCCATCCATACCCACCGCCCCAGGGAGCTGGCCCAGGTCTCCATTCTTCTGCTCAACGTGTGGATCGGCCTTTTTCCCGGCAGCCGGGACGAGTTTCTGGCCAAATTTCAGTTCCTCAAGGAGCTCACCGACGGTATGGGCGCGCCCATCTTCAACGAGGAGCTGATGGCCGCCGCCCAGACCTATTACGACCACTTTTCCAACCTGCTGGACCCGGCCTGACCCCTTCCGCCCCCTTTCGGGGGGCGGTTTTTCCGCTCACAATACATACCGACCGTCGGTATTTAATAAAAGGAGTGTTTTTATGAAGCCCGCCTCTCCCTTCCGCCGTGATTTCACCCTTATGGTCATCGGCCAAATCATCTCCCTGTTCGGCAATGCCATTCTGCGCTTTTCCCTGTCCCTGCACGTGCTCTCCCTCACCGGCTCTGCCGCCGTGTTTGGCAGCATCCTGGCCCTGGCCATGGTCCCCACGGTCCTTCTCTCCCCCCTTGGCGGGGTGCTGGCCGACCGGCTGCCCCGGCAGCGGATTATGGTGGCGCTGGACTTCTTCACCTGCGGACTGATTCTTTGCTTTGACCTGTTTTTCGCCCGCTCGGGCTCGCTGGGCGCCATCACGGCGTTTCTCATTCTGCTGTCTCTGATCCAAGCGGTATATCAGCCCTCGGTCCAGGCCAGCATCCCCTCCCTGGCGGCGGAGGAGGCCCTGATGGCGGCCAACGGCGTAGTGGTGCAGGTACAGGCCCTGTCCGGCCTGCTGGGCCCCATTCTGGGCGGCGTGCTGTACGCCGCCTTCGGCCTGTACCCGCTCCTGGCGGGCAGCGCCCTGTGCTTCTTTGCCTCCGCCGTTTTGGAGCTCTTTCTCCGCATCCCCTTCACCCCGCTGGCCAGGACCTCCGCCCCCCTGGCCCAGCTCAGGCGGGACCTGGGCGACACCCTCCGCTTTCTCTCCCGGGACAACCCGCGGCTCTTGAAACTGCAGGTGGTGGTGGCGGGCATCAATCTGTTTCTCTCTTCTCTGTTCACGGTGGGCCTGCCCTATTTGGTCAAGGTCCATCTGAGCCTCAGCGATTCGCTCTACGGGTTTGCCGAGGCGGCCATGGGCATGGGCTCCATCCTGGGCGGGCTGCTGTCCTCTACCCGGCTGGGCCGCCTGGGCTTTGAGAAGTCCTACCGCCACATTTTGGCCACCGTGCTCCTCCTCCTGCCCGCAGCGGCAGTTCTGGCCGCCGGAGTGCCCGCCGGGATGGCCTATGGGGTGCTCATCGTCTGTATGGCCCTGGGCATGGCCTTTGCCGCGCTGTTCTCCATCGCCGCCCAGACCTTTCTCCAGCGGGCTACGCCCGCCCCGCTGCTGGGCAAGGTGGGCTCTTTCATCACCACCTTCTGCACCTGCGCCATGCCGGCGGGGCAGGCCATGTACGGCGTGCTCTTTGACGCGGCGGGCCCCGCCCCCTGGTCGGTGGTGCTGCTGGGGGCGGCGGCCACCCTGGTTTTGGTGGAGGCCACCCGCCGCATCCTCCGGGGCGTGGGCGGGGCGGGCGGCCCGGCAGCAGCCCCCTCTCGCCGATAAAACGCACTTTTTGCGTTTGCGCCTTGTCTTTCCACGGGATTTGGGCTATACTGAAGGTGATTTTGGCGTCTGCCCGTCCTGAAGCGGGTGCGCAGGAAGCGGAGATGATTTTATGGAACTGCAGAACTTTGATCAGATTTTAGAGCGGGTCCCCAAGATGTCCCGTCCCATGCGTGTGATCCTGGCCGGTTCTGACGGCGAAAACATGCTCAAGGGCATTTTTGCCGCGCAGGAGAAGGGGTTGGTGCAGCCGGTGCTGGTGGGCGACCGGGCCCGTACCATGACTGTGCTGGAGCGGCTGGGGCTGGACAAGGAGCCCTATACCATGGTGGATACGCCTCCCGGACACAACGTCACCCAGGCCGCCATCGACATCATTAATTCCGGCGACGGCGACGTGCTGATGCGGGGCAATATGCCCACCCGGGAGTTTCTGATGCCGGTGCTGGACGGCAAAAACGGCCTGCGGACCGACCGGCTGATGAGCCATGTGTCTCTGGCCTCCCTGCCGGAGTACCCCAAGCTGCTGGCTCTGTCCGATATGACGGTCATCATCAACCCCAACCTGACCCAGAAGAAGGCCATCATCCGCAACACCGCCGACGCGCTGAAGGCCTTCGGCTATGAGAACCCCAAACTGGCCCTGCTGGCCCTGGTGGAGAACGTGACCTTCCACATGCCCGACACCATCGAGGCCCAGCGCCTGGTGGCCGAGCAGAAGCAGCGGCCCTTTGCCGACTGCGAGCTGTGGGGCCCCATCGCCTACGATCTGATCCTGAGCAAGGAGGCCGCCCGGCTGAAGGACTACGACTGTCCCTGGAGCGGCGGTGGGTTTGACGGCATCATCGCCCCCGACCTTTCCACGGCCAATACGCTGGTGAAGAGCTGGCTCATCCACGCCCACGCGGTGACCTGCGGTGCGGTGGTGGGGGCCAAGGTGCCCATCGCGCTGACCAGCCGCAGTGCCAACGAGGAGGAGACCTACCTCTCTCTGGTGTTCTGCGCCGTGCTGGACGCATGGCGGAAAAAGAATCGGTCCGCGGAATAAGGGGACTGCAAACTGCCCGGACCTTTCGGTCCGGGCAGTTTTTGGGGCAGGGCAAGGCGCCCCGAGGCCGCCCGGCAGCCGCAGAAGCCGGACTTTTAGGAGGAATACTGTGGACCTTACCTGTTATCTGGCGTTTCCCCAGCAGGCCGACGAGGCGGCCTTTGACGCCATGATGCGCAATTGGCGTGCCTGCGGGGGCCGCCTCCATCCGGGTCTGCTGCGCGCCTATCAGGGCGATTATCCGGACTGGCTGCGGGGCGTCAATGACTGGAGCAAGGGCGTCGGCGTGGGGGAAGCCGTCCCGCAGACCCTGTTTTTGCTCAAGAGCGGCGCCGGGGATATCCTGGGGGCCGCCTCCATCCGGCATTATCTCAATCACACCAACCTCATCGACGGCGGTCATCTGGCATACGGCATCGCGCCCGCCCACCGCGGAAAGGGGTATGGAACGCGGATTCTGGCGCTGGCGCTGCAAAAGATGAAGGAGATGGGCATCCGGAGGGTGCTCATAACCTGCGACGCCAGCAACATCCCCTCGCAAAAGGTCATCCGGTCCGGCGGCGGCAGGCTTGAACATGAGACTCTGGATGAGGACGGTGTCCCCATCCATCGGTATTGGATCGACAACTGACCGAGGCCGGAGGAGCTCGCTCCTCCGGCCTCTTTCTGCGCACCCGCGCAACCCCCGCGCCCGTGCCGGGACTCCGTGCAAGGAGTTCTATTTCTCCTCCTGGGTTTCCTCCGCCTCGGCCGCTTCCAGATAATCGCTGAGAATCTTGATGATGAGATTGGAAACGCTGCGGCGCTCCCGGGCCGCTTGGGCCTCCAGGAGGGCCTTGAATTCATGGGTCACTCTGCAACTGATCTGGGTGTCCGTTTTTGCCATATCTCCTGCCTCCATTTGCTATACATTGTATAACGATGTATCTCAAATGTGTTGACTGTCTTTGTCTGATTTTGTTATACTTTGTATGTCATTTGGTTAAATGCTTTATGGGAGGGAGCGTATGGACATCCACCTGATCTCAGAAGCCCGATATCAAAATCTCCTGGCCATCATCGCCCATCAAAATCATACCACGCCGGAGCGGGTCGAGGCCGACCTGGATGCCGCCCTCCAGTCCGCCTGGGCCCACTCCGGCCCTCTGCTCCAGAGCCGGCGACCGCCCCCATTCGACCGGTTCGAGCAGCGGCCCACCGTCCGGGAGTTTATCTCTGTCCTTGCCGAGCGCATGACCTAAGTATGCCCCTTCACCCCGTTGGGAATGCCTCTGCTGTCGTCCCGCCCGGGCTGTTTTCTCCTCACCCTCTTTTCCAGCTCGCACACCGCCACCGGGGCCGCCGCCAGGGCCAGCACGCACAGCCATTCGGCCGCGTCCATGGGCACGGTGTCGAAGACCAGCATCAGCGGCGGGAAGCACAGCACCGCTAGCTGCATGGCCAGGCCCGCCAGAAAGGCTCTGTTCATGGCCTTATTGGAGAACACCCCGATTTGGAACAGGGAGTGGTGTTCGCTGCGCACATCGAAGGCGTGGAAGAGCTGGCAGAGGGTCAGCGTGGCGAAGGCCATGGTGTTGGCCACGCCGTCGGCCTGTCGCAGGGGGGCCAGCACGTGCTCTCCCAGCATGTAGGCGGTGAGGGTGAGCCCCCCCACCATGAGCCCCTGCCAGGCCAGCCGGAAGGCAAAGCCCCCGGTAAAGAGGCTTTCGTGGGCGTTGCGGGGCGGCTGGTCCATGACCCCTTCCTCCACCGGCTCCACCCCCAGGGCCAGGGCAGGCAGGGAGTCGGTGACGAGGTTGAGCCACAGGAGCTGCACCGGCACCAGAGGCATCTGCCGGAAATCCAGCACCGTGGCGAAAAAGATGGTGAGGATCTCCCCGATGTTGCAGCTAAGCAGATAGTGGATGGCCTTTTTGATGTTGGCGTAGATGCCCCGGCCCTCGGCCACGGCGGAGACGATGGTGGCGAAGTTGTCGTCGGTGAGGATCATGTCGGCGGCCCCCTTGGCCACGTCGGTACCGGCGACCCCCATGGCGCAGCCGATGTCGGCGGCCTTGAGGGCGGGGGCGTCGTTGACCCCGTCGCCGGTCATGGCCACCACCTTGCCCCGGCGCTGCCAGGCCCTGACGATGCGCATCTTGTGCTCGGGGGACACCCGGGCGTAGACCGCGAACTTCTCCACCTCCCGCTCCAGCATTTCCTGGGGCATGAAGTCCAGATCCTCTCCGGTGATGGCCAGGTCTCCCTCCCGGCAGATACCCAGCTCCCGGGCGATGGCCACCGCCGTCAGCCTGTGGTCGCCGGTAATCATAATGGGTCGGATGCCGGCGGCGAAGCACTTTTCCACCGCCCCCCGCACCTCCGGCCGGGGCGGGTCGATCATGCCGACGAGCCCGGCGAAGGTAAGTCCCTGCTCCAGGGTGTCGGCGTCCAGGGCGGCCGGCGGCGCGGGCAGGTCCTTGAAGGCGGTCCCCAGTACCCGCAGGGCCCGGGAGGCCATATTCTCGTTGGCGGCGGCGATTTGCCGGCCGAGGGCGGGGGTGAGCTCCACCGTCCCCGCCGTCCCCAGCGCCTTTTTGCACCGGCGCAGCAGCACGTCGGGGGCCCCCTTCACCATCACCCGCACTCCGCCGCCGGGCAGGGGGTGTACGGTGGACATGAGCTTGCGCTCCGAGTCAAAGGGCAGCTCGCCCCGGCGGGGCGACTCCCGCTCCAGGGCGTTTTTGTCGATGCCCTCCTGCCAGGCGGCCCGGACCAGAGCGGTTTCGGTGGGGTCCCCGGCGGCCAGCACCTCCCCGGACGGAGAGAAGGACAGCACCGCGTCGTTGCACAGCGCGGCGATGGTGAGGGTCTGCGCCCGGTGCTTCTTTCCCGCCGTCCACACGTCCACCACCGTCATCCGGTTCTGGGTGAGGGTGCCGGTCTTGTCGGAGCAGATGACCCCGGCGCAGCCCAGGGTCTCCACGGCGGGGAGCCGCTTGACGATGGCGTTGCGGCGCGCCATGCGCTGCACCCCCAGGGCCAGCACGATGGTGACGATGGCGGGCAGGCCCTCGGGAATGGCGGCCACCGCCAGGGAGACGGCGGTCATGAACATGTCCAAAATCTCCTTGCCCTGGAGGAGTCCCACCCCGAACATGACGGCGCAGACGCACAGGCAGACAAAGGAGAGGGTCTTGGAGATCTCTGCCATCTTCCGCTGGAGGGGGGTGGCGGCGGTCTCCTCGTCCATGAGAAGTCCGGCGATGCGCCCCACCTCGGTGTTCATGCCGGTGCCGGTGATCACTGCGGTGCACCGGCCGGAGGTGATGACGGTGGCGGCGATGACCATGTTGCTCCGGTCGGCCAGGGGGGTGTCTGGGGGCAGGCGGTCGGCGGGGGCCTTGGATACCGGGGCCGACTCCCCGGTCATGGCCGACTCGTCGGCCTTCAGGTTGGCGCACTCCAGGACCCGGGCGTCGGCGGGGACCAGGTCCCCGGCCTCCAGCCGGATGAGGTCGCCGGGGACCAGCCGGGCGCTCTCCACCCGGACGTTTCTGCCGTCCCGCACGGCCTTGGCCATGGGGGCGGACATCTTCCGCAGGGCCTCCAGGGCTTTTTGGGCGTTGTCCTCCTGGGAGATGGAGATGAGGGCGTTGACCACCACGATGACCAGAATGATGACGGCGTCGATCCAGTCCTCTCCCCCGCTGGCCCAGAGGGACAGGGCGGCGGCGGAGAGCAGCACCAGGATCATGGGGTCCTTCATCTGGCCCAAAAACCGGGCAAAAAAGCCCTCCCCCTCCTGGTGCTCCAGCTCGTTGGGCCCGTATTGCTCCAGCCGCCGCTGGGCCTCGGCCTGGCTCAGGCCCCGGCGGCGGTCGGAGCCCAGCTCGTCCAGCACCTGGACGGCGGGCTTGGTGTGCCATGCGCTCATAGGTATCCTTCCCTTCTTATCCCTTGTCCATCCTTGGTACGGCCCAGTATAGCCCCCCGCTTGTCCGGGATACAAGGGAATGGTGACGGACGATTACAGGCATAAAACAAGGAGGCACAGCATAGGCTGTGCCTCCTTGGAGCAATCCCTCGGGGGTTATCCCGCCGGCGTGGCGCTGGGGGTCGCTGCGGCCTCCGGGCTGCCGGACTCGGTGGGCGTGGTCTCGGCGGGCTCGGGCTGGGCGGCGGCGGTCATCTCGGCGCGCAGGTCCACCAGGGCGGTGTAGAAGCGCTCGGCGTTGAGCTGGTCGAAGGCGGCGGTCTTCTCCACCTGGGCCTCCTCCATCCACTGGTCGGACTGCTCGTTCATCTTGGCTGTGGTGTACTGGTTCCGGGTGTCGGCGGTATCGGCGTCCAGCCGCAGCAGGATGTGATAGCCGTAGGTGCTCTGGACGGGGTCGCTGATCTCGCCCACGGCGAGGGCTGCCGCGCCCTGGGTGAACTCCGTGACCAGGGAGCCGCTGCCGTCCAGCAGGGCGCCGGAGGCGTCAAAGACGTAGCCGTCGGGGTTGTTGACCGCGCCGGTGGAGCTCACATCGGACGTGTTGGCGGCCATGAGCGCGTCGAACTGCTCTTCGGTGTCCCCGGCGGCCTTGAGCTGGGCCCGGATCTCGTTGGCCTTCTCCAGGGCGGCGGCCATGCCGTCGTCGGTGACGTTGCCGTCGGCGTCCTTGGTGGGCTCGGCGGCGATCAGGATGTGCTTGGCCCGGACCACGCCGTTGTCCTCCAGCCACTGGCCCATGGCCTCGGCGGTGAGGCCGTCGCCGCCGAAAAGCTTATCCTTCAGGTGGCCGTAGATGTAAGGGGTCTGGTTGACCATGTCGAAGGTCTCGCCGGAGATGCCGATGAAGGCCAGCCAGCGCAGGTACTCGCTCTCGGCGTCCCCGCTGGTGCCGGAGGCCTCGAGCTGGCTCTTCAGCTCGGCCACCTGTGCGTCGTAGTCGGCCTTGTCCTCGTCGGTGAGGCCGCAGTCCTGCTCCTCGGCCTTCTGCCATACCACCTCGTAGAGCTTGGCGGTCTCCAGGGCGTTGTTGAGGACGTAGTCCCGGGTGGGCACCCCCTCCAGCTCCTGGTCCCAGTTGATGTCGCCGCCGCCGTAATACTGGTTCATCTGCATCACTTGGTCGGCGGAATAGGCCACCCAGTAGAGCAGCTCCTCGGCCGTGATCTCCCGGCCGTTGACGGTGGCCACCGCCGTATCCCGGGCCATGCCGATGGTCTCCTGGATCACGTCGGCGGGGACGCCGTCGGGCAGCGTGACGGAGGGCTCCGGGGAGCTCCCCTGTCCGCCTCCGCAGCCCGTAAGGGCGGTGACCAGCAGCGCGCCGGCGGCGGCTGCACTCAGCAGCTTTTTTCCAAATCTCATTGCATTCTCTCCTTAAATAGGGTCCCAAATCTTCGGGAACACGGCTTTTATCATACCACCTTTTGTCCCCAAACACAACGGGAATCCCGTCATGTTTACACCCCGTTCAAGGAAATTTCACGAAAGAGGGGCCGCGCCGGAAGGCGCGGCCCCTGGGGCATCATGGCAGATCCGCCCGGAGCACCAGCGTGCCGGCCAGGCCCAGCCGCTCCAGCACCGCCAGGGTGTCGGTGGCGGTTTTCTGTACGGTGATGGTCACGGAGCGGGTCCTATCCCGGTTGGCCCGCTGGGTGGAGTCGGCCGCCAAAGCCGTTTCCGTCCCGGCCGCTTGGCCCTCCGGCACATAGAAGGTCAGCTCCAGATCGTTGTAGTAGCAGTTGGTCTGCCGCTGGGCGTCGTCCAGCAGATAGCGCCGGCCGATGCGGCCCGCCTTCAGGTCGGACTGCAAGGCGGCCAGCAGGTCGTCCCAGCCCTCCTGCGGGACGGCCGCCCGGCCCGCCTGGACCTCCTCGGCGTAGCGGTCGGCGTATTCCTCGCCGTACTTTTCCGCGTTTTCGGCCCACTGCCGGCCGTCGTCCGTCACCGTCAGGTAGGCGTCCACCAGCCTCCAGCCGCTGATGTCCGCGGGGAAGTAACCGTACCAGGTCACCTCCGGCCGGTTGATGAGCGCCTGGAGCCTGGCCGCGGCGGAGTCCGGGTCAGCGAGCATGTCGGCGGTGAGGAACAGGTCGTCGTAGCGCCGCCGCACCTGGGCCCCGGTGTCCAGATCGTAGGAGATCCAGAGCTGGACCGAGCCGGCCTTCTGTATGTCCCGCAGCACGGTGCCGCCGGCCAGGGTAACGTCGCCGTACCAGTCGCCGGAGTGGCTCCGATCTCTGTCAATGGCGTCCTTTTCCTCCACTATCGCCCGGTGGAGCTCGGTGACCAGCCGGATGAGCTCCGGGTCGCTGGTGTCCAGCCTCACAGCCCTGCCGTCGTCGTAGGGGGCGGTGTAGGGCCCATGCAGGGTGAGGGAGGTCACCCGGTCCGGGTCGGGGACCCGGCGCTCGAAGCCCGTCAGGTCCAGCTCCATGACGGCGGTGGCGGCGGTCATGGCGCACAGCAGGAGGACGCACCCCTTCCAGGAGCCCTTAAAGACCCAGAAGGCCTTCTGCAGCAGCATCTCCGCCACAAAGTAGCCCATGGCGCCGCACAGGAGCATGAACAGCAGCAGGGTCCAGGCCCCCTGGGGCAGGTTCCAGCCCAGCCAGGCGTACAGCACCGAGCCGAAGGCCAGGCCGGCGCACAGACCCACGCCGTACTTGAAGATGGGTCGCACCCAGCTCACCGCCACCACGTCGCCGGCGGTCTCCAGCGAACGGCGGCGGGAGAGGCACAGGGCCAGGACCGCCAGCACCAGCCCGGCCAGGGCGTAGACCAGGGCATAGCCGAACCCTTGGAACCGGATGGCCAGGACCACCGCCCCAGCCTCATCCCACTCCTGGGTGGCCCCCACCTTGTCGATCAGCTTGGCCACGGGGGTCAGCCACAAGGCTGCCCGCTCCACCCCGTCGATGCCGGAGAAGCCGAAGACGAACTGCCGCAGCACCGCGCTGACGAGCACGTAGAGCCCGGTGGCCAGGCCGTTGAGAATGGCGTAGAAGGCGGGCAGGGCCAGGATGTGGCCGGTGAACATGGCGCAGAAGACGGCGAAGGAGTAGAAGAACAAAGCGTAGCACACCTGGCAGCCCAGCCACAGGCCCAGGGCTCCGGCGTTGAGGCAGCCCTTGGCCGCCTCGGCCAGCAGGGCAAGCCCGAAGACTGCGACGGCGGGCAGCAGCAGGAAGCTGAGTCCGGACAGATAGTTGGTGAGGAACAGCCCCTCCCGCTTCACCGGCAGGGCGTGGAGCATCCCCACGCTGCGGCTCTGATATAGGTAGGAGAACACCGCCATGGCGGCGAGGATGGCGAAGCCCACCGACAGGATCACGCTCAGCTCCCCAGCATACTCCAGCACAGTGTAGTTGGCGAAGTGGTTGGCCCCCTCGTCCAGGCCGCCCCAGTTCCCGCCGCCCCGGTAGTTGGTCATCAGGTTCAGCGGCAGGGCGACGAGCCAGACCAGCCCGTACAGGGCCCATACGGGCCAGAACCGGGCCATGTTTTTCTTCCAGAGCGTGGGGTAGAACCAGCTCTTAGAGGACGATGTCGCGGACTTCATAGTCCTCACCTCCCAGCTCATAGATAAAGATCTCCTCCAGGGTGAGGGGCAGGGCGTCCATCAGGATGGGGGCGTAGACGGCCAGGCGGTTGGTGACCTCGGTGGCGTTGCCCCGGATGATGAGGGTATGGATGCGCCCCACCTGGGACACGTGGAGGACCTCCAGGTCGTCGGGCAGCTTGGGCAGCTCCTTTTCCTGAAAGACCACCTGCATCTTGACCACGTTCTCCTGGAGGTCGGAGAGCCCCCGCTCCACCAGCACTCTGCCGTGGGAGAGGATGCCCACGTGGTCGCACACGTCCTCCAGCTCCCGCAGGTTGTGGGAGGAGACCAGCACGGTGGTGCCGTGCTCGGCCACGTCGGACATGAGCAGGCTCCACACCTGACGGCGCATCACCGGGTCCAGCCCGTCCACCGGCTCGTCCAGCACCAGCAGATCGGGCCGGCAGCACAGACTCAGCCAGAAGGCGGACTGCTTCTGCATCCCCTTGCTCAGCCGCCGGATGGGCTGCTTTTCGTCCACCAGAGTGAAGATGTCTTTCAGCGCCTCATAGCGTTTTGGGTCAAAGCGGGGGTAAAAGCCCCGGTAGAAGCGCATCATGTCCCGGGTGGAGGCGGAGAGGAAATAGTAGAGCTCGTCGGGGATGGAGGCCATGCGGGCCTTGACGGCCGGATTTTCGTACACCGGCTCCCCGGCCACCAGCACCTTGCCCTCGTCCTGGCGGTAGATGCCGGTGATGTGGCGCAGGATGGTGGACTTGCCCGCGCCATTGGGCCCCACCAGGCCGTAGATGGACCCATCGGGGACCGTCATGGTCAGGCCGTCCAGGGCCCGGAAGCCCTCAAAGGTCTTGACCACGTTCTGTACTTCGATCATGCCTGCGTCTCCTTTCCCTTGGCCGCCCGAAGCCGGGCGGCCAGCTCCTCGGGGGTGAGCCCCAGAAAGAGGAGCTCCGACGCTGCGGCGTCGAACTGCCGCAGCAGGGCGTCCCGCCGGACGGTGTTGATGCCGCCCCGCTCGGCGGCGAAGGAGCCCTTCCCCGCCACGGTGCAGAGATAGCCCTCCCGCTCCAGGGCCTCGTAAGCCCGCTGGATGGTGTTGGGATTGATGGCCAGCGAGCTGGCTAAAGCCCGGACGGACGGCAGCTTGTCGCCGGCCTGGATGGCCCCGGTGACCACCAGATGCCGCAGGCCGTCCTTGACCTGCTCGTAGATGGGCCGGGCATCCCGGTAATTCAGACTCAACATGTCTTTGTCCCCATCCTCCTTTATGAAACTGTACTAAGCGTCTTAGTACGGTTATGATACCCATTTTTCCCCCGAAGTGTCTTAAGGATTTATGAAGATTTTCGATCTTCCATCAAAAATCACATGACAAGGCCGGTGCAATGGGCTATACTATGGGCAGAAAAAACATTCTGTAAAGGACCTGGTGACCTCTGCCTATGTATTATGACTACAATTACCGCTGTTTTGTGAACTGCGTCCGGGACCTGCTGGACTCCCCGGAGGTCCAGTCCATGCGGAGCATCCGCCACCACCCGGGCATGAGCTGTTACGACCACTCGGTGTTCGTATCCTACGTGGCCTTCCGGCTGGCCCGCCGGTGGAAGCTGGACTACAGGGCCGCCGCCCGGGCGGGGCTGCTCCACGACCTGTACCTCTATGACCCCCGCCAGCCCGGCAGCCACCAGGGCAACCAGTGCTTTGCCCACCCCAAGGCGGCGCTGAGCAACGCCTGGGCCCTGTGCGGCTCCCTGACTCCCAAGGAGGAAAACATCATCATCTCCCACATGTGGCCTCTGGCCCGGAAAATGCCGCGGTACAGGGAATCCTTTGTGGTCAACCTGGCCGACAAGACCTGCGCCACGCTGGAGGTGGTGGGCCTGTACCGCTATCTGCGCCGCCGGCGGCGGCGCAAGGCGGCGGCCGCCGCCTGATCTTCCCGGCATTTGTGAAATTGACCGCGTCTTTTACCAAAGGCGCGGTCTTTTTGTCCATTTTTGCGGAAAAATTTTTGCAATTTTCGGTGCAAAGCCTTGGGCCATTTGTTATAATGAATCCTGTAAAGAATTCGTATGCCCGTATGGGATGGGAGGTCCCTTTTATGGAATCTTTGGGCGCGATTGTATTTCTGCCCCGGGAGGGCGATTTGCCCTCCCTCATGCTGGAGGATATCCTGTTCGACCCGGCGGCCCGGTGGCTCTCGGCGGCTCTGGAGCGCGCCGGCGCGGAGCGCTTTCTGGTGGTCTGCCACGACGATGACCGCGCCGCGGCGGAGGCCTGCTTCCCCGCCGGGACGGAGTTTGTCACTGCCGGCGCGGTGGACGCCAACCGGCGTCTTACCGCCTTTCTCACCGGCCTGAGCGGCCCGGTGGCCGTGTTTACCCGTCCTGTCTTTTTGGATGACCAGGGGGCGGCCCGGCTGCGCGGAGGGGATCTGCCCCAGGGCGAGGACTCCGGCGTGTACGCCATCTCCGCCGCCGCGCTGGGCGCCGCGGTGGAGGGGGGCGGCGACTTTCTCACCAGCCTGCGGGCCGAGGGCAAGGTGTTCGGCGTCCGGCCCGGTCTGTTCCATGGCCTGCTGCCCCTGGACCGCTGCGCCCCCACCTGGGACAGCGCCCAGGACTTCGCCCGGTACGCCTCCATCACCCGGTTGCAATCGGAGCTGGGTACTGCTCCGGTCCGCTTTCTGGACAAGGGCAGCGTCTACATCGGCCCCCGGGTCAGCGTAGGCGGCGGCACCCGCATCCTCCCCGGCACCATCCTGAAGGGGGAGACCGTCATCGGCCGGGACTGTGAGATCGGCCCCAACACCATGATCACCGACTGCGCCATTGGGGACCGGGTGACGGTGAATGCCTCCCAGCTCAACGCGTCCACCGTGGACGACGGGACCAAGATCGGCCCCTTCGCCTACATCCGTCCCAACTGCCGCGTGGGCCGGGACGTGAAGGTGGGGGATTTTGTGGAGCTGAAAAACTCCACCGTGGGGGACGGCACCAAGATCTCCCACCTGACCTATGTAGGGGATACCGATGCGGGATCGCGCATCAACTTCGGCTGCGGCACGGTGACGGTGAATTACGACGGCACGGCCAAGTTCCGCACCACCATTGGGGACGGGGCCTTCATCGGCTGCAACACCAACCTGGTGGCCCCGGTGAAGATCGGCGAGGGGGCCTACACCGCGGCGGGCAGCACCATTACCGACGACGTGCCGGCCGACTCGCTGGCCATCGCGCGCTCGTCCCAGACCATCAAAATCCAGTGGGCCGCCAAACGGCGCCGGGCCAGGGGAAAGAAGTGAAAAACCGCGCTGACTGTATGACGACGCGGAAAATTTATAAAAATTTGTGAGGGATGTTGAAATGATCGCACATGGCAAGGACATCAAGATATTCTCCGGCAACTCGAACCGGGCGTTGGCGGAGAATATCTGCCGGGAACTGGGCACCCAGCTCGGCAACGCCGAGGTAGGGGCCTTCTCCGATGGGGAGAACTTTGTCTCCATCTACGAGACGGTTCGCGGCTCCGACGTGTTCGTGGTCCAGTCCACCTGCTCTCCCGTCAACGACAATCTGATGGAAATGCTCATCATGATCGACGCGTTCAAGCGGGCCTCCGCCGGCCGCATCACCGCCGTGATGCCCTACTTCGGCTACGCCCGGCAGGACCGGAAGGCCAAGCCCCGCGACCCCATCTCCGCCAAGCTGGTGGCCAACATGATCGTGGCCGCCGGGGCCGACCGGGTGCTGACCATGGACCTGCACGCCTCCCAGATCCAGGGCTTTTTCGACATCCCCGTGGACAATCTGCTGGGCAACCCCATCTTCACCCAGTATTTCCACCAGCGGTACGAGGGCCACGAGGACGAGACCATCGTGGTCTCCCCCGACGTGGGCTCCGTGGCCCGGGCCCGGGCCTTTGCCCAGAAGTTGGGGATGGGCCTGGCCATCGTGGATAAGCGCCGTCAGAAGGCCAACTCCTCTGAGGTCATGAATATCATCGGCGATGTGCGGGACAAGAAGGTCATCCTCTTCGACGACATGGTGGACACCGCGGGCTCCATCTGCGGCGCGGCCCAGGCTCTGGTGGAGCTGGGCGGGGCCACCGAGGTCATCGCCTGCGCCAGCCATGGCGTGCTCTCCGGCCCGGCTATCGAGCGCATCGAGAAAAGCGCCCTCAAGGAGATGGTGTTCCTCGACACCGTTCCCGCCCGCCCCGAGGTAAAGTGTGATAAGATCAAATATATCTCCGTGGCCCACATGTTTGCCGAGGCCATCGAGCGCATCTACGAGGAAGTCTCTGTCTCCAAGCTCTTCCTCTAAGGACCGTTTTCAACACCAATGCACAGGGGCGGAGCGATGCTCCGCCCCTGTGTCGTTTCGATCGAGGTAATTATGATTTTTGGTAAGAATTGCTCCTCCGGCGGCGTGGAATGGCTGCTGGTCTGCCTGGGCAACCCCGGGGACCAGTATGAGAACACCCGCCACAACGTGGGCTTTCAGGTGGCCGACGAGATCGCCGCCCGCAAGGACGTGCCCGTTCAGCGTCTGAAATTCCGCGCCCTCACCAACACGGTAGAGCTGGGCGGGGCCAAGGTGCTGCTGATGAAGCCGGTGACCTATATGAATCTGTCCGGCGAGGCCGCCCGAGAGGCCGCCGCCTTTTACAAGGTGCCGCCGGAGCGGGTGCTGGTGGTGTCCGACGACGTGGCCCTGCCGCCGGGCAGGCTGCGCATCCGGAAAGGGGGCAGCGCGGGGGGCCACAATGGGCTGAAAAACCTGATCCAGCATCTGGGCACCGACCAGTTTCCCCGGGTCCGGGTGGGCGTGGGGGAAAAGCCCCATCCGGACTACGACATGGCCGACTGGGTGCTGGGCAAGCTCCAGGGGGAGGACAAGAAGGCGGTGGACGCGGCGGTGAAGCGCGCGGCGGACGCGGTGGAATGCCTCATCCGGGAGGGCCCCGACCGGGCCATGAGCCGATATAACGGCTAATCCCCGTCCGCCAGCCCTGCCAGGTCCCGCCCCACGTCCAGGCCCAGCGCCAGTCCCAGGCGGCTCCCGCAGAGTCCCCCGCTTCGAAAAAACCCGGTCTTTGGGTATCTCTTTTTTCCTAATTTTCAATTTTAGAATGGGAGGCTGCCATGAAATTACTCACCCAGATCCTCTCCGGGGTACCGGAATTTCCCCGCCTGCTGGCAGCTCTCGACTCGGGGGGCTGTCCGGCGGCGGTGTCCGGCCTGTCCGCCGTCCACCGAGCCCACTTTGCCGCCGGGATCTGGGAGCAGACGGGCCGCCCGGTGGTGCTGCTGTGCGCCGACGAAACCGAGGCCGACCGTCTGGCTGAGGACCTGACCGCCTTTACCGGCCAGGCCGTCCGGCGGCTGTCCGCCCGGGACTTCACCTTTCACAACGCCGCCGTGGTCTCCCGCCAGTGGGAGCACCGGCGGCTTTCGGCGCTGCGGGCGCTGGCGGCGGGGGAGTCTCCCCTGACGGTGTGTACGGTGGAATCCCTGCTCCAGCGCACCCTGCCCCGCACCCTGCTGACCCAGTGCGCCCAGATGCTGCGGGTGGGGGAGTCCCACGATCTGCCCGAGCTGGCCGAGCGCCTCTCGGCGGCGGGCTACACCCGGTGCGAGCAGGTGGAGGGCGTGGGGCAGTTTGCCCTGCGGGGCGGCATCCTGGACGTTTTTTCCCCCGCCTTTGACAGGCCGGTGCGGGCGGAGTTCTTCGGGGATGAGATCGACTCCATGGGCCTGTTCGATGTGTCCAGCCAGCGGCGGACGGTAAATCTGCGGGAGGCGGAGATCCTCCCCGCCTCCGAGGTGCTGCCCCAGTTCGCTCCCGGCGGCTTCCCCGGGCTGCTGGAGGCCCTGGACGGCCTGATCGCCCGGGTCGAGAAGTCCAAGCCCTCCCACCCCGCCCTGCTGGCCACCCTGAACGAGGACCGGGAGCGGTTCCAGGCCGGGGTGGCCTTTCCGGCGGTGGACCGCTATCTGGCCCTGATCTATCCCCAGATGGCCACGGCGGCGGACTATCTGCCCGAGGACGCGGTGGTCCTGTTCTGCGAGAGCCCCCGGGTGGCGGAGCGGGCCAAGCACTACCTGTGGCGGCTGGAGGAAGATGTTAAGACCCTTTTGGAGGGTGGCCAGGTATCGGGTGAGCTGGCGGTGTACGCCCGCACCATGGAGGAGCTCTGCCGGGTCCTGGGCGACTACCCGGTGTGCTTCCTGGATGCCTTTGCCTCCTCGTCCTATCCCCTGCGGCCCCGGGTGATGCTGGACGTGATGGCCAAGCAGCTCCCCTCCTACGGGGCCAGCTTGGAGACCGCCGCCGGTGACCTGCGCCACTACCAGGGCGCCGGCTTCGGCGCGGTGGTGCTGGCCGGGGGGGAGCAGCGCTGCTTAAACCTCCAGTCCCTGCTGCGGGAGGAGAAGGTACGCTCGGCGGTGGACTTTGCCCTCCACGACCTGCCCGGCCCGGGCCAGGCGGTGCTCTGCGTGGGCGGGCTGTCGGCGGGCTTCGAGTACCCCGACGCCAAGCTGGCGGTGCTCACCGAGGGCCGCCCGGCGGCCCCCAGGAAGCCCCGGCCTAAAAAGCAGACCAACCGGCAGAAGCTGGACTCCTACGCCGACCTCTCCCCCGGCGACCTGGTGGTCCACGAGCACCACGGCATCGGCCGGTATGTGGGCATGGTGAAGATGACGGCCGACGGGGTGCAGAAGGACTATGTGAAGATCAACTACGCCGGGGCGGACGTGCTGTACGTCCCGGCCACCCAACTGGACCTGGTGAGCAAGTACATCGGCGCGGGCGAGAACGTGGAGGCCAAAAAACTGTCCAAGCTGGGCGGCGCCGACTGGGAGAAGGCCAAGACCCGGGCCAAAAAGGCGGTGGCCGACCTGGCCAAGGGGCTGATCCAGCTCTACGCCGAGCGCCAGCGCCTGCCCGGCTACGCCTTTTCCCCCGACTCCCCCTGGCAGAAGGAGTTCGAGGACCAGTTTGAGTATACCGAGACCGACGACCAGCTCCGCTGCATCGCGGAGATCAAGCGGGACATGGAGAAGGCCACTCCCATGGACCGGCTCCTGTGCGGCGACGTGGGCTACGGCAAGACGGAGGTGGCCTTCCGGGCCATCATGAAGTGCGTGCTGGACGGCAAGCAGGCGGCCATACTGGCCCCCACCACCGTCCTGGCCCGGCAGCACTATCTCACCGCCAAGCGCCGCTTCGCCAAGTTTCCGGTGGAGATCGACGTGGTCTCCCGGTTCCGCACCGCCGGTCAGATGCGTGCCACCCTGCAAAAGCTCCAGGCGGGGAAGATCGACCTGCTCATCGGCACCCACCGGCTGTTCCAGAAGGACGTGAAATTCAAGGACCTGGGCCTGCTGGTGGTGGACGAGGAGCAGCGCTTCGGGGTGGCCCATAAGGAAAAGCTGAAGGAACTGAGCAAGCAGGTGGACGTGCTCACCCTGTCGGCCACGCCCATTCCCCGCACGCTGAACATGGCCCTGAGCGGCATCCGGGACATGTCCACGCTGGAGGAGCCCCCTCAGGACCGTCTGCCGGTGCAGACCTATGTGCTGGAGCACGACTGGGGGGTGCTGGCCGACGCCATGAAGCGGGAGCTGGAGCGGGGCGGCCAGGTCTACTACCTCCACAACCGGGTGGAGACCATCGAGCGCACCGCCGCCCGCATCCAGGCCCTTCTGCCGGAGGCCCGCATCGGTGTGGGCCATGGCAAGATGACCCAGGAGGAGCTCTCCGACGTGATGAGCCACATGACCGACGGGGATCTGGACATCCTGGTGTGCACCACCATCATCGAGACGGGCATTGACATCCCCAACGCCAACACCCTCATTATTGAGGACGCCGACCACCTGGGTCTGGCCCAGCTCCACCAGATCCGGGGCCGGGTGGGCCGGTCGGCGCGCCGGGCGTCGGCCTACATGACCTACCGCCGGGGCAAGGTGCTCACCGAAGTGGCGGCCAAGCGCCTGGGTGCCATCCGGGAGTTCGCGGAATTCGGCTCCGGTTTCAAGATCGCCATGCGGGACCTGGAGATCCGCGGAGCGGGCAACGTGCTGGGCCCCGAGCAGTCCGGCTTCCTGTTGAGCGTGGGCTACGACATGTACCTGAAGCTGCTGGAGGAGGCGGTGCTGGAGGAGCGGGGAGAAAAGCCGGAGCTTCGGGCCGAGTGCGCCGCCGACCTCACCGTGGCGGCCTCCATCCCGGACCGCTACGTCCCCTCGCCGGAGCAGCGCATGGACCTGTACCGCCGCATCGCCCGCATCCGCAGCGAGGAGGAGGCGGACGACCTGGTGGACGAGCTGGTGGACCGCTACGGCGACCCGCCCCGGCCGGTGAACAACCTGATCTCGGTGGCTCTGCTGCGGGCGGCGGCGGCCAAGTGCGGCATCACTGAGATCGCTCAGCGGGGAGAGCGGCTCAACTTCACCCTGCGGGACCCGGACCTGGCCCGGGTGTCGGCCATTGCGGGCCGTCCCGCCTACCGGGGCCGGCTGCTCTTCTCGGCGGGCGACAAGCCCTACCTCTCCCTCAAGGTGAAAAAAGGCGAGGACCCGGTCAAGCTGTCGTCCAAGCTTATCGAGGAATACGGTGCAGCGGCTCCCTGAGGGCGCTCTTCCCGCTTTTCGTTGCGCTGGCGGGAATTTTGTTCTGTCCGGCGCATCGTTTTTTTCGGTCCTCCGTCGTTTTTTTGCCCTCCCTTCCTGGGGGGCTGAGACCCCTTTTTCAGCCCGGGCGCACCGTCTTTTTCCCCCTGTCAAGAAAAATTTTTTGCGCACTTTTTTGTAAAAAGCGCCTTTTTTAACCATTGGGTGAATTCTTCCCTATTGGTTGAAACGTCCAGACCCCTTGCAAATCGGACGTTTTTTCTCAGATTGGTGCTACCACTATCATTTCTATGCAAAAACTATTTGTGAGTCGTATTATTTGTATTGTGCAAATATTCGATACTTTTTCGTTGCTTTTTTAGGGACAATCGTGTATAATTGAAAATTGAAGGGAAGCGAATCATTCAAATTATGCAAAATTCATAATTGATGGAGGTAATGTCATGCGCGAAGTGTACATTGTAAACTGCTGCCGTACTGCTGTTGGTAATTTTGGTGGCTCTCTGAAGGATGTCCCCGCAGCCGATCTGGGCGCGATCGTGGTCAAGGAGGCCCTGAAGCGCGCCAATGTCGCCCCCGAGAACGTGGATGAGGTAATGTTTGGCTGTGTGCTGACCGCCGGCCTGGGCCAGAATGTGGCTCGCCAGGTCAGCGTGAAGGCCGGCATTCCCTTCTCCGTCCCCTCCTACACCGTCGGCATGGTCTGCGGCTCCGGCATGAAGTCCGTCATCGAGGCCGCCCGTACCATCCAGGCCGGTGACGCCGACATCATTGTGACCGGCGGCACCGAGAACATGTCCGCCGCTCCCTTTGCCCTCCCCGACGAGCGCTGGGGCGCCCGCATGGGCGACAAGAAGGCCGTAGACACCATGATCAAGGACGGCCTGTGGGACGCTTACAATAACTATCACATGGGCACCACCGCCGAGAACATCTGTGACGTGTGGGGCATCACCCGCGAGGAGCTGGACGCCTTTGGCGCCTCCTCCCAGCAGAAGACCGAGGCCGCTCAGAAGGCCGGCAAGTTTGCCGACGAGATCGTGCCCGTGATGATCAAGAAGAAGAAGGAAATGGTGGAGTTCAAGGTGGATGAGTTCCCCAAGGCCGGCGTGACCGTCGAGGGCATCGCCAAGCTGAAGGGCGCTTTCCCCTGCGGTCCTGAGGGCGTGGAGGACGAGATCGTCCACACCTTTGAGGTAACCGAGTGCCACGAGGCCGACGCCCACAAGCACGTGCAGCGCGTCACGGCCGCCCAGGCCTCCGGCATCAACGACGGCGCGGCCGCCATCATCGTGGCCTCCGGCGAGGCCGTTGAGAAGTATGGCCTCAAGCCCATGGCCAAGCTGGTCTCCTGGGGCCAGGGCGGCGTGGACCCGAAGATCATGGGTGTGGGCCCCGTGCCTGCCTCCCGTCAGGCCATGAGCAAGGCCGGCCTGACCATCGAGGACATGGACCTGGTGGAGGCCAACGAGGCCTTTGCCGCTCAGTCCATTGCCGTGGCCCGCGAGCTGCACTTTGACATGAGCAAGGTCAACGTCAACGGCGGCGCCATCGCCATCGGCCATCCCGTCGGCTGCTCCGGCGCCCGCATCATCGTCACCCTGCTCCACGAGATGCTCAAGCGCCCCGACGCCAAAAAGGGTCTGGCCACGCTGTGCATCGGCGGCGGCCAGGGCGTTGCCACCATCTTCGAAAAGTGCTAAATTCCTTATAAACTCTTGGTCTCGGGTGTTGATACCCGCTCCAAAACGTGCTAAGATAATAGTGATAATAGGTCTGGCGGGCGGCCCCTTCTGGGTCCGCCCGCTGGAGCGCGTTATCAAAGGGATTACCAAACTAGCAGCAGGAGGGAAAAACTGTGGCAAAAATTATTTCTGTTGAGGAAGCCGTAGCGATGATTCCCGATGGGGCCACTATCATGTTCGGCGGCTTCCTGGGGTGCGGCAGCGCCCACAAGATCATTGACGCTCTGTCTAAGAGCGGCAAAAGCGGTTTTACCATCATTGGCAACGACTGCGGCATGGCGACCGGCCCCGACGGAGATCTGTACGGCATGGCCAAGCTGGTCCATAACAAGCAGGTCAAGCGCGTCATCGCCACCCATGTGGGTATGACCCCCGACGTGGCCACTCAGAACATGGTGGACAAGACCCTGGAGGTCAACCTGATCCCTCAGGGCTCCCTGGCGGAGATGATCCGGGCCGGCGGCGCCGGTCTGGGCGGCGTGCTCACCCCCACCGGCGTGGGCACCATCGTGGAGGACTCTCCCCTCTGCCTGGGCAAGCAGACCATCGACGGCAAGGAGTACCTGCTGATGAAGCCTCTGCACGCCGACTTTGCGCTGGTCAACGCATATAAAATCGACAAGGCCGGCAACATGTGGTACAAGGGCACCACCCGCAACTTCAACGTGGTGGCCGCCACCGCCGCCGACGTGGTCATTGCCGAGGCCGACAATCTGGTGGAGATCGGTGCCATTGAGCCCGAGAACGTAGTCACTCCCGGCGCCTACATCAAGTACATCGTGGATGGAGGGAAAGCATAATGGAAAAGTCTGAGATCAAGGGCTTTATCGCCAAACGTGTTGCCAAAGAGCTGAAGGACGGCGACGTGGTGAACCTGGGCATCGGCCTGCCGACCATGGTCCCCTCCTACCTGCCCGAAGGCGTGAAGGTCACGCTCCAGTCCGAGAACGGCATCATCGGCACCGGCCCCAAGCCCACCGCTGAGGAGGCCGAGCCCAAGTATAAGACGGATGCGGGCGGCTCCCCTGCGCAGGCCGGTCTGGGCGGCTGCTATGTAGACTCCGCCACCTCCTTTGCCTTTATCCGCGGCGGCCATGTGAACGCCACCATTCTGGGCGGCCTGGAAGTGGACCAGGAGGGCTCTCTGTCCAACTGGATCATCCCCGGCAAGAAGATGCCGGGCATGGGCGGCGCCATGGACCTGCTGGTGGGCGCGAAGAACGTCATCGTGGCTATGGAGCATACCGCCAAGGGCAATCCCAAGATTCTGAAGAAGTGCACCCTGCCCTACACCGCCGTGCACTGCGTCACCAAGATCATCACCGAAATGTGTGTGTTCGATGTGACCAAGGACGGCCTGGTCATGACCGAAATCAACCCCGAGTTCACCGTGGACGACGTGAAGGCCGCTACGGCCGCTGACTTCACCGTGGCCGAGGGTGGCCCCAAGGATATGACGGCCTGATTCTACCTGTAAAAAGCTCCCCGGACCATCAGTCCGGGGAGCTTTTTTCTTTTTTCTTTTGTTCTTCCACATAGCGCTTCAAGACCGTCTCGACCAAATTGGAAAGTTTCCTGTTCTCCTGCTTGGCATAAGTCTGTAAGTCTTCTACCAGTCCTATTTCAAGGCGGAAGCTATAAACTTTCTTCTCAACGCCCATTTTCATCACCTTAAAATAGTTTATATTACATTGTATGATCTATGCAAAGTTTATATTGTATTACAACGTCATATGTGCTATTCTAAGCCTGAGGTGACACGCATGGTAAACTACCAGAAGCTGTACGATTTTTTATGGACCGAGACCACCCGTGCCCTGCACCATTTTGAGCGGGGCGAATGGGGCAGCGGCATCAACATCCTCCGGGATGCCCAGCAGAAGGCGGAGGAGCTACATCTGGAAATGAGTGATGAAAAGTCCCCCGGCGCTCATTGAGCGCCGGGGGACTTCTGTCTTTTCAGGCGTTTTCAGGCGTCTTCCCGGCCCACGAGCTTGCTGCACTCGTTCACGGCCCGCTCCACGGCGTTGAGGATGTTCTGATAGCCGGTGCAGCGGCACAGGTGGCCGGAAATGAGCTTGCGCAGCTCGTCCCGGGTGTAGGTCTTTCCCGAGCCCACGATCTCCACGGCGGACAGGATGATGCCCGGCGTACAGAAGCCGCACTGGACGGCGGCCTCCTCCACGAAAGCCCTCTGGATGGGGCTGAGCGCGCCGGTGTCCGGGTCTTGGAGCCCCTCCACCGTGAGGATGCTCTTTCCCTCCGCCCAGACGGACAGGTAGATGCACGAGTCGATGGCCGTGCCGTCCACCAGGACGGTGCAGGCGCCGCACTCCCCCACCTCACAGCCCTTTTTCACGCTGGTGAGCCCCAGCCGCTCCCGCAGGGTGTCGGCCAGGGATTCCCGCGGGTCAATACCCACCTCCACGTCCTTGCCGTTGACGGTCATATGCAGAATCTGCATCATATCTGTGCACCTCCCTTCCTGGCGGCCTCGGCCAGCGCCCGGCCGGAGAGTTCGGATACCAACTGGATGCGGAATTCCCGGGACGCCCGCCAGCTCGTCCGGGGATTGACGTCGGCCAGGGCCAGGGCCCCGAGCCTCTCGACGGCTTCCGACAAGGCCATTCCCTTTACGCCATTTTCCGCCGTCAAAGCCCGCATGGGGACGGGTCCCGCCACGCCGAAGGCCAGACGGGCGTCCTCCACGGTCCGTTTGTCCGCGGACAGCTTCACCAGGCAGGACACTCCCAAGGTGGCGATGTCCATGGCGTTGCGCTGGGCGTACTTGATGTAGTGGCCGCTCCAGCCCGCATAGTGGGCCTTGGGGATGACGATCTGCATCAGCAGCTCGTCGTGGGCGAGGGCCACCTTGCCCACGCCCTGGTACCACGCCCCAATGGGGATGATCCGCCAGCCGTCGGGGCCCTTGACGTGCATCTGGGCGTCCAGGGCCATGAGGGTGGAGGCGGTGTCGGCCGAGGTAACGCCGTTGCAGACGTTGCCGCCGATGGTGCCCGCCGCCCGGAGCTGGGGCCCGCCGGCAGTGTCGGCGGCCTCGCCCAGCACGGGGACGGTTTTCCGGATCACGTCGCTGTAGGTGACCCCCCGGAAGGTGGTGAGGGACCCGATGCGGACGTCGCCGCTGTCGTCCAGGTGCACCCCGGCCAGCTCCTCCTGGAGCTCGTGGATGGACACCAGGCGGCAGCCCGCCAGCTTGCCCTCCCGGCACTTGATGAGCACGTCGGTGCCGCCGGCGATGACCACCGCCGACGGATCGGCCCGGAGGGCGGCGATGGCGTCGTCTGCGCTTTGGGCCTGATAGATGGATGTGATGTCGTACACGATTACTCCCCCTTTGCGTCGATGAGCCCGGCGGCGGTAAAGGCCTCCACCAGCCGCTGGGGATTCATGGGCAGGCGGTTCAGGGCCACGCCGGTGGCCTGAAGGATGGCGTTCCGGATGGCGGGGGCCACGGGGATGGAGGGCGGTTCGCCCAGGGCCTTGTTGCCGAAGGGGCCGGAGGGGTCGTCGGTCTCCACGAAGAGGGCGCGGAGCTCGGGGTGATCCATGGCGGTGGGCAGCTTGTAATCCAGCAGGTTCCCGTTGAGCAGCCGTCCCCTGTCGTCGAACTTCATCTCCTCGCTGAGGGCGTAGCCGATGCCCATGGACATGCCGCCGTGGACCTGGGCCTCCGCCAGGGCGGGGTTGATGAGCTTGCCGGAGTCGTGGACGTTGACCATGTTCCGGATCTTGACCTTGCCCAGGGGGATGTCCACCTCCACCTCCGCGAAGCAGCAGCCGAAGGCAAAGGTGTTCTCCTTGCAGTGGCTGGTGGCCTCGGCGGTGATGTGGACGCTGTGCTCCAGGGAATAGAAGGCCTCCATGGCCAGGGCCTCCAGGGAGAGCAGAGCCGCGCCGGAGGTTTTTTCCACCACGTCCCGGCCGCGGATATCCAGCGCCGCCTGGTCCAGTTGAAGCACCTCGGCGGCGTACTCCAGCACCCGCGCCCGGAAAATCCGGCCGGTCTTTTGGATGGCCTTTCCCGTGACATAGGTCTGCCGGGAGGCGTAGGCGCCGGTGTCAAAGGGGGCGGTGTCGGTGTCTTGGAAGGAGACGATATGTACGTCCTCGGTGGGGATGCCGATGGTCTCGGCGGCCATCTGGGAGAACACGGTGTCGCCGCCCTGGCCGATCTCGGTGGCGCCCAGGTGGAGCTGGACGGTGCCGTCCTGGTTAAGGACCATCCGTGCGGAGGAGGTCTCCAGAGAGATGGGATACACGCCGGTCTTGTAGGAGAAGACCGCCATACCCACGCCCCGCCGGACGGGGCCGGTCTGGTTCCTGTATTTCTCCCGCAGCTCGGACCAGTGGATGGCCTCGGCCCCCTTTTTCATGCACTCGGCCAGGCCGGTGGAGTGGCAGGTGATGCCGTTGAAGGGGTCCTTGTAGCCCAGGGGCATGATGTTCTGGAGCCGGAACTCGAAGGGGTCCAGCCCGTACCGGCGGGCGATGTCCTCCATCATGCACTCCACGGCGAAGTTGCACTGTGGGATGCCGTAGCCCCGCATAGCGCCGGGGGCAGGCAGGTTGGTGTAGACGGTGTAGGCCTCGGAGTGGTGGCCGAGCCGGTCCAGATAGAGCTGACGGAAGCCGGTGACGGCGTTGGCGACGATGGAGTGGCCGTGGGAGGCGTAGCCGCCCTGGTTGGACACCGCCCGGCAGGAGCGGGCCATGAGGTAGCCGTCCCCGTCCACAGCGGCCTCCACGTCGAAGGCGATGGGGTGGCGGGAGCGGGTGTTCTGGAAGGTCTCCTCCCGGGAGATGTCCAGCTTCACCGCCCGTCCGCCCACCTGGGTGGTGAGGAAGGCGTTGAGGGGCTCGTAGAGCACCTCCTGCTTGTTGCCGAAGCCGCCGCCGATGTAGGGCTTGATGACCCGGATCTTGCCCCACCCGATCCCCAGCGCCTGCCCCACCACCCGCCGGACGATGTGCGGGATCTGGGTGGAGGTAACCACGGTGATGCGGCCGGCCTCCATGTAGGCGTAGGAGATGGGGGGCTCGATGTGGCAGTGCTGGACCTGCTGGGTCTCATAGTGGCCCCAGAAGTGGTGGTAGGCGGGGCAGGCCAGCACGTCCTCCACGGACTGGAAATCGGACGGCGGCATGGGCGTGCGCAGATCCATGTGGGCCAGCACATTGTTGGGGTACTCCTGGTGGATGGGTATGCCGCCGCCCCGCATGGACTCCTCCGGGTCCAGGCAGACGGGGTACTCCTCGTACTCCACCCGGATGAGCTTAAGGGCCCGGTCGGCGGTGACGGTGTCCTCAGCCACCACGGCGGCGATGTCGTCTCCGTAGTAGCGCACCCGTGAGGCGAGCAGCTTCCGGTCGGAGATATCCTGGTGGGCCTTCTCCACCGACCAGGGGTGGCCGGGGGTGGGGAACTGGATGTCGGGCACGTCGAAGCAGGTGACCACCTTAACGACGCCGGGCAGGGCTTGGGCGGCGGAGATATCCATGGACTTTACGACGCCGTTGGCGATGGTGCTGTGGAGAATCTTCGCCACCAGCATGGGACCCTCGTGAAAATCGTCGGTATACCGGGCCCGGCCCGTCACCTTGTCGGCGGCGTCCACCCGGTTGATGCTTCTTCCAACTTCCACAATGCGCACCTCCTTGTTGAGCCTATTATACCCGATTCCGCGGGAGAAAGGAAGGGGGAAGCACCGCACCCTCTCCCCCAAATTTTCGGGTGCGCGGGCCCTGGAATCTAAAAATTATTTTGTCTGCCTAACATTTTGTGTAATATGACTTGATTTCTCCTCACCATGTGCTATCATGGACGTAAGAGCATATCATAGACCGCGTATTATAAGGAGGCGTCGCCATGATCGACCTGACCGTAAACAAGGAAGCGCTGGAGCGCAATATTCAAAAGGCCCGGGAAAACCGGATCGTCATCCCCACCTACCGGCAGATGAAGGACCCGGAGACCATCCCCGGCAAGATCAAGGACAAGCTGGCCAAGACGGGGCTGTGGGACGTGGACCCGGTGAACCTGTTCCGCATCACCTGGAAGAACGAGGCCCGGGAGAGCGGCGGGCTGTACCAGGCGGTGCCCAACTATGTGGAGCTGCCCCCGGAGCTCACGGGCGTGAACGCCCGCATCGTGGCTCTGGTGGGCAAGTGGTTCCCCACCGGCTGTCACAAGGTGGGGGCCTCTTACGGCTGTCTGGTCCCCCGGCTGGTCACCGGCCAGTTCGACGCCGGGTATCACAAGGCGGTATGGCCCTCCACGGGCAACTACTGCCGGGGCGGGGCGTTCAACTCCAAGCTGCTGGGGGTCCACGGCGTGGCCATCCTGCCCGCCGAGATGAGCCGGGAGCGGTTTGACTGGCTCCACTCCATCGGGGCGGAGGTCATCGCCACCCCGGGCTGCGAGTCCAACGTGAAGGAGATCTTTGACAAGACCAACGAGCTCAAGGGCGACCCCCAGTATATGATCTTCAACCAGTTTGAGGAGATGGGCAACCACCTGTGGCACTATCAGGTCACCGGCGACGCCATCGCGACTGTGTTCGAGGCCATCAAGCGCCCCGGCGACCGGATGGCGGGGGCCTGCTTCACCTCCGGCTCGGCGGGCACCATCGGCTGCGGCGACTACCTGAAGGAGGTCTACCCCACCATGAAGCTGGCGGTGGGCGAGGCTCTCCAGTGCCCCACCATCCTGTACAACGGCTTTGGCGACCACCGCATCGAGGGTATCGGCGACAAGCACATCCCCTGGATTCACAACGTGAAAAACACCGACATGGTCATCGACATCGACGACGAGGACTCCCAGCGGCTGCTGCGTCTGTTCAACGACCCGGCGGGCCTGCAATACCTGAAGGAGGAGGCCGGCGTGGACGGCGAGACCCTGTCCAAGCTGTCCTGGCTGGGCATCTCCGGCATCGCCAACGTGCTGTGCTGCATTAAGATGGCCAAGTATTACGAGATGACGGAGCGGGACGTGGTGTGCACCGTCCTCACCGACTCGGCCGCCATGTACGGCAGCCGCATCCGGGAGCTGGCCGACCAGTACGGCCCCTACGACGCCAAGGCGGCGGCGGTGGACCACCACCTGCACCTGCTGGGCCTGCGGACCGACTCCATGGCCGAGCTGGGCTACCGGGACCGCAAGCGCATCCACAATCTGAAATACTACACCTGGGTGGAGCAGCAGGGCCGTACCATGGCCGAGCTCAACGACCTGTGGTACGACGCGGACAAGACCTGGAAGGGCGTCCACGGCCAGGCGGAGGCGCTGGATGAGTTGATCGACGCCTTCAACGAGGCCGCCGGCGTGCTCAAGAGCCTATAAAGGAGACGCTATGCTGAAAAACGTCACCCATGCCAAGTGCGTCCGCTGCGGCGCGGAGTACGAGGCCGTCCCCGGCCTCACCACCTGTACCTGCGGCGGGATGCTGGACATTCAGTACGACTACGGCTACATCCGCACCCTCGTTTCCCGTGAAACGCTCTCCGGCTGTCGGGACTACTCCATGTGGCGCTACCGGCCCTTCCTGCCGGTGGAGCCCGACTCCCCTCCCACCCCTCTGCGGGTGGGCTGGTCCCCGCTGTACCCCGCCCCGCGTCTGGCCCAGGTCCTGGGGCTCAAGGCCCTCTACATCAAGGACGACGGCCAGAATCCCACTTCCTCTCTGAAGGACCGGGCCTCCGCCATGGCGGTGGTCAAGGCCCGGGAGGCCGGGGCGGACACCATCGCCTGCTCCTCCACCGGCAACGCCGCCTCCTCCCTGGCGGGCAACGCGGCGGCGGCGGGGCTCCACACCTATATCTTCGTGCCCGCCCGGGCGCCCAAGGGCAAGGTGGCCCAGCTCATGATCTTCGGTGCCACCGTCATCACCGTAGACGGCTCCTATGAGGACACCTTCGAGCTCAGTAAGGCCGCCATCGACAAGTGGGGCTGGTATAACCGCAACGCCGCCATCAACCCCTACCTGCTGGAGGGGAAAAAGACGGTGACGCTGGAGATTCTGGAGCAGCTCGGCTGGCAGGTCCCGGACTACATCGCCCTGTCGGTGGGGGACGGCTGCACCATCGCCGGGGCCTGGAAGGGGCTCAAGGACCTGTACGCCGCCGGGCTCATCGACCGCCTGCCCCGGCTCATCTCGGTCCAGGCGGAGGGCTGCTGCCCCCTGAACCGGGCCATCCAGACCGGGGAGCCCTGGTCCCCCATGGAGGAGAACACCCTGGCCGACTCCATCGCCGTGGGGGTGCCCCGCAACGCCGACAAGGCTCTGATGGCCATTCGGGAGTCCCAGGGCGTGGCCGTGAACGTCTCCGACGGGGAGATCCTGGCCGCCATGCGGCTGCTGGGCCGCACCTGCGGGGTCTTTGGGGAGCCCGCAGGGGTTACCGGCGCCGCCGGGGTGAAAAAGGCTCTGGAGCTGGGGCTCATCGACCCGGCCTCCACCGTGGTCAGCGTGGTCACGGGCAACGGCCTGAAGGACGTGGCCAACGGCATCCAGGCCGCCGGGGAGCCCATGCTGGTGCGCCCCGACATGGACTGTCTCCTCTCGGCCTTTGCCCAGCGCAGCATTACCCCCTGAACGGGGGAAAGGGGGAGCGTCACATGTATGAAAAAGCCGCCCGGACCGGCAATCTTCTCTACCGCGCCACCACGCTGGGGGGCACGGCCCTGACCCTGATCCTGTTCTTGTGGAAGGGGCCCATGGGGACCTTCCGGCTGGTGCTGTTTCTGGCCTGGCTGGCCCTGGGCGCCTATTCGTCGGTAAAAACCCTGGCCGACCTGGCCTCCGGCCGCCGGGCCCGTGAGACCAACTTTCAAACCATGCTGAAGACCTGGGAGGGCCGCACCGGCAGCCCCTCCTCCGCCCTGAGCAGCTTCTGGACCATCACTCTGGTGACGGCGGCGGGCAAGCTCCTGGTGCCCATTCTGCTCTACCTGGTGTAAAGGAGGCCCCTATGTCGATTCTGATTCAAAACGGCGTCCTGGTCCTGCCGGACGGCCCGCAGAGGGCCGATCTGCGGGTGGACGGGGACAAGATCGTCCAGCTCGGCCCCTCCCTGCCCGCGGGGGACAGCCGGGTGCTGGACGCCGCCGGGAAGCTGGTGTTTCCCGGCTTGATCGACACCCACACCCACTTCGAGATGAACAAGGGCCTGGCCAACGAGACGGCGGACGACTGGTTCACCGGCACCCGGGCAGCTCTGGCGGGGGGCACCACCACCGTGCTGGACTTTGCCGAGCCGGAGCGGGGCTGCTCGCTGGCCTCCGCGCTGGAGACCTGGCACGGCCGGGCGGACGGAAAAGCCTGCTGTCACTACGGCTTCCACATGACCATCAAGGACTGGGACCCCCGCATCCGCTCCGAGCTCCGGGACATGACCGCCGCGGGGGTGACCTCCTACAAGGTCTATCTGGCCTATGACAACCTGCGCCTGAGCGACGCCGCAGCCTACCAGGTGATCCAGGCGGTGGGCCGGGAAGGGGGCGTGCTGGGCTGCCACTGTGAAAACGGCGACCTGGTCAACGCGGGCATCCGGGCGCAGAAGGCAGCCGGACGCCTGGGCCCCTCCGCCCATCCCCGGTCCCGCCCCCCGGCGGTGGAGGCCGAGGCGGTGAACCGCTGGCTGGCCATCGCCGAGTGCGCGGGGTATCCGGTGAACGTGGTCCACCTGTCCACCCGGCGGGGGCTGGAGCACGCGCTGGCCGCCCGTGAGCGGGGGCAGAAGGTCTATCTGGAGACCTGCCCTCAGTATCTTCTGCTGGACGAGAGCTGCTACAGCCTGCCCGGCTTTGAGTCGGCCAAGTACGTCTTTTCCCCTCCCGCCCGGCCTCTGGAAGACCAGCAGGCCCTGTGGCAGGCTCTAGAGCGGGGGGACATCGACACCCTGGGCACCGACCACTGCTCCTTCGACTTCCACGGGGTGAAGGCGCTGGGAAAGGACGACTTTTCCAAGATTCCCAACGGCCTGCCCGGGGTGGAGCATCGCCCCGCCCTGCTCTATACCCACGCTGTGGCCTCGGGGCGCATCACGGCCGCAGACATGGCCCGGTTGCTGGCGGAAAATCCCGCCCGGCTCTTCGGCATGTACCCCCAAAAGGGGGTCCTGGCGGTGGGCAGCGATGCAGATATTGTAATTTTTGATCAAAATTATACCGGTCGTATTGCAAGTGCAACTCAATATCAGAACGTGGACTACACCCCCTATGAGGGCTGGGCTCTCCGGGGCCGGGCCGACACGGTGCTTCTGTCCGGCCAGGTGGCTGTGGAGGGCGGCCGGGTGGTCCTGGAGCGGCAGGGCCGCTACGTCCGCCGGGGCCCGGCGGGCTTCTGGCGATGAGGGCCGCCGCGACGGTGGGGGCGGTGCTGATGGCCTCCGGCGCAGGGAGCCGGTTTGGCTCCAACAAGCTGCTCCACCCGGTGGAGGGGAGGCCGCTGATCCAGCGGGCCTTCGCCGCCCTGCCCGCCGCCCTCTTTGACCGGGCCGTGGTGGTGAGCCGCTACCCGGAGATCCTGTCCCTGGCCGCCCAGGCGGGCTACCACGCCTTTGAAAATCCCTTTGCCGACCTGGGCCAGTCCAGGTCCGTCACCCTGGGCCTGGCGGCGGTGGAGGATCTGGACGGGGCTCTGTTCGCCGTCTGTGACCAGCCCTGGCTGACTACGGAGAGTATCAAACGTCTGCTAAATTCCTTTCAGGAATCGCCCGACTGCATCTGCGCCCTGTCCTGGGGTGGAAAGCGGGGCAACCCGGCGCTCTTTCCCAGGGAATTTTACCCGGAGCTCTTTGCCCTCACCGGCGACGCCGGCGGCGGAGCGGTGATCCAGGCCCATCCCGACCGGCTGGTCCTGGTGGAGGCGGCCGACCCCCGGGAGCTCCGGGATGTGGATACCCTCAACGATCTGTAAAAAAGAGGCCCGGACTGTCCGGGCCTCTTTTTTATTCCTCCGCCGCCAGCCGGAGCACCTTTTCCACGTCCTCCCGCTCGGCGTGGCCCTCGTGGACCTTCTCCCCGCCGACGTAATAGGTGGGCACATAGAAATAATCGTAGGAGTCAGCTAGGTCGGCCTCCTCCCGCTCGTCGATCACGCGCAGGGGGATGTCCCGCCACTCCGGGTGCGCCTGGAGCAGCTCCTCCTGGCATTGCAGGGCCAGCCGGCAGTGGGGGCAGCCCTTGAGCACAAACAGCAAAATTTCTTTCATAGTATGAATTCTCCTTTGTATCTTTGTATCTCCCAGCTTGCCCCTCCGCCCTGCTTTCCATTCAGAGCTCCAGCCGGAGGGGCAGGCTGTCCAGGCTGGCTTCGATGCAGGTGTAATACCGGCCAAAGTGTACGATCAGCCCCAGCTTGTCCTCCGTCAGATAGAAGTCCTCCAGATAGCCGTTCTCGCCCCAGTCCACAAACGCCCCGGCCAGGAACTCCACCTCGTCCCCGGCGCTGTTCCCCTCCCAGGTCCACCGGGGCGTCCAGTCGTACCGGCGGATCAGGGCCCCGCCGTCCCTGTCGAAATCCACCACGTCGGTGAGGGCCAGCCGCCGCCCGGTCTCCCGGTCCACGGTGACCCCCCGCTCCCCCCAGCTCGGGTGGGCGGCCCAGCGGAAGTCGCAGTAGCTGTAAAACCGCACGGAGAGGTACTTCTCATCCTCCCGGGTGATCTGATAGGTTCCCTCCGTCGCGCCGTTTTCGTTCTTCCGGATGTCGTAATCCCCGCCGAAGTCAAAGGGCGCCTCCACCGCCGCCTGCCGCAGCAGGTCGTCCACCGTCTTTTCCACGCCCTCGGTGTCCCAGCCCCGCACCCAGCCGATCTGGGGGTAGTCCGCCATCACGTCCAGCCCTCGCCGCTGGTCCACGTAGTGGTAGGTCTCCCGGTGGAAGTCCCCTCCGGTGCGGAAGGGGTCCTGATGGTCCGTCACCGTCTCCACCGGCACCGGCGGAGTGTCGAATCGGGGGACCTCCGCCGCCGGGGCCTCGGTGTCGATCTCCAGGGTCCAGACCGGGTCCACCTCGGGGCAGTACCCCTCGTCTCCGGACAAAAAGGGTTCCGACAGGCTGTGAAAGCCATACCAGTCGGCCTCCTCGTCCCAGCCCACGCTGTAGTAGCCCCCGCCGCGGAGACCGTCGCCCCCCTCCACCACCACGGCGCACAGGCTCTCCCCCTCCAGCGCTCGGAAGTAGTCTCGTTCCTCCTCCAGGGGCCCGAAGGACAGGGTGTATTTCCCCGGCAGCCGGTAGTCCGTCAGCCCCTGGCGGATATACAGGGCCAGTTGGCGATACAGGGCGGCGTGTTCGGGCGCGGGCGCCGGCGCGGGGTCTGCCTCCCCGCCCGGCGGAGCGCAGGCGCCCAGCAGCGCGAGGAGCATCAACATAAGGGACAGCTTTTTCATGGTTTTGACCTCCAGGAGCGTTTTTCTCCCCTATCCTATCCGGTCTTCCTCCAAAAATCCCCCGTTTCCGGCTACATTGGGTTACAAAGGGTATCAGCCCCGGCGGCTCTGGAAGTACAGCAACCCCTCCAGCACGCCGCCGCCCACTGCCCGGGCCTTGTCCGAGACGGTGAAGCAGTGCTCGTATTCACACCGGGAGTCGATGTCCCCCGCCTTCATGCCCTGGGTGACCCGCAGGCCCGCGGGGAGCATTCCCCGCACCATGCCCGGCATGGCGGCGTACACCGGCGTGCCATCCACCCGGGCCACCAGCGCTCCGGTCTCCACCCTCTGGCCGATCTCCACCTCCGGCTCAAAGATTCCGTCTGCCGTGGCCCGGATGATCCGCTGGGCGGAATAGCCGCCGATGTCGCCGGGCACGCCGGTGTTGGGGATGGCGCTCCCGGCCAGGATGAGCCGCCCCAGGTAGTGGCCCCGCTTGGTCTCCACCACCCCATGGCAGTCCACCCCCGCCGTAAAACCCGGCCCCAGGGCCAGGACGATGGGGGCGTCGGTGAGGGCCGTACCCAGGTTCCGCTTGGCCAGGATGGCGTCCACCAGGGCATCGAAGGGCAGTTCGCTCCGAATGCGCGCCTCCGGGTCGGCCAGCACGGGGACCTCTCCCGCCGTCAGGCAGGCCGCGGCCTCCTCCGCCGTCTCCACCCGGCGGGCGGCGATGCCCTCCACCTGGGCCGTCCCGTCATACATGCACTGGCAGAAGGCCACGGTCCGCCGCACCGCCGTGGGCCGGGCGATGTCGGTCATCACCACCCGGAACCCCGCCCGGTGCAGCCGCACCGCCGTGCCGGTGGCCAAGTCCCCGGCCCCTTTGATCAAAACCAGCATTTTCCGTCACGCTCCTCTTCCCGAAATGCCGTCAGCACGGCTTGCAGGCCCATGGCCCGAATCTGGGCCGCGCATACCTCCCCGGCGGCCCGGCGGGCCGGCGTGTCCGCCTTGTTGAGCACGCACCGGAAGGCCGCACCGACCGGGACTCCCTTGCGCCCCCCCAGGGGGTGGGTCAGCAGCCGGGCCGCGTCCGCCGCCGTCACGAGGGCGTCCGGGGGCTTGTCCACCAGGGCCGCCGCCCGGTCCGGCCGGTGGCAGGTCTCCCCGATGGGGCGGCCCACCGCGTCCAGCCCCGCCACGGCCAGCACCGCCCGGCTCTCCGGCGGGATCACCGGCTCCCACTCCTCCGGAGCTTTGAGGGGCAGGCGGTTGGCCCCGTCCCCCTCCACCAGCACCACGCCGGCCAGGTCCAGCAGGGCCGCCGGGTTCTCCGGGCCGGTCAGCTTGCCCTTCTCCCCCACCGTCCCCACGGTCACCGCCCGCCGGGCCTCCAGCAGGGCCCGGGTGGGCCGTTCGGACCGCGGGAGCCCGGGATGGGGCAGGATGTGGGTGGTGGTGGTGACGGCCACGGTGTAGCCCGCGTCCACCGCCTGCCGCGCCAGGGCATAGAGCAGGGTAGTCTTGCCGCCGCCCCCCACCAGGGTCACCAGCCGGTGGGCCGCCGGGTCCAGGGCCAGCCTGCGCCAAAGCTCCATGTCCTTACCCTCCCGTCAGATGCTCGATCAAAATTCGGACCCCGATCAGAATGAGGACGATTCCGCCCGCCAGCTCGGCCCGCCGCTGGAAGAGGCAGCCCAGCCGCCGGCCCAGCAATCCCCCCAGCACCGACAGGCAGAAAGCCACCGCCCCGATGACCCCGGCGGCGGCCAGGATGTCCACCTCCATGCACGTCAGGGAGACGCCCACCGCCAGGGCGTCGATGCTGGTGGCCACCGCCAGGGCCGTCAGCCGCCCTGGCGTGAGGGCGGCCGGCTCGGGCCGCACCTGGGTCCCGCAGCCCTGAACCAGGGCCCCTGCCGCCATCCGTCCGCCGATGAGGGCCAGCAGGGCAAAGGCGATCCAGTGGTCCGCCGCCTCCACATAGGCGCTGACCCCGGCGCCCAGCAGCCAGCCCGCCAGGGACATGGCAAACTGGAAGGCCCCGAACCACACGCCCAGCTTGAGTGCCTGGGCCGGCCCAAAGCCGGGGACGGCCACTCCGCTGGATACCGACACGGCAAAGGCGTCCAGCGCCAGGCTGAGGGCGATGAGGAGGAGAAAGACGGCCTGTTCCACGCGATCACCTGTTTTCCTGTTTGATATCATAGCACACCCGTACACATTATGCCAGAGCCTTGCGCCCCATGCCAAAACCGGGTACAATAGCGGGGAGAGAAAGGCAGGTGGGTCCCCTATGGAACGGGAGGAGTATATGCGTCAGGCCCTGGCTCTGGCGGAGGAGGCCGCAGGGCACGGCGACGTGCCGGTGGGCTGCGTGGTGGTAAAAGACGGGGCGGTGATTGGCCGGGGCTGTAACCGCCGGGAGGAACGGGGGGACGCGGTGGCCCACGCGGAGGTGGAGGCCATCCGGCAGGCCTGCCGGGCGGTGGGGGGCTGGAATCTGCACGACTGCGCCCTCTACGTGACGCTGGAGCCCTGCCCCATGTGCGCCGGGGCCATCATCAACGCCCGGGTGGGCACGGTGTGCTACGGGGCCCGGGACGAGAAGGCGGGGGCCTGCGGCTCGGTGCTGGACCTATTTGCCGAGCGCTTCAACCACCGCCCCCGGGTATACGGCGGGGTGCTGAAAGAGGCGTGCGCCGCTCTGCTCCGGGATTTTTTCCATAATCTGCGCAAAAATTCCCCGGATTTTCCCCAAAATTAAAACAATTGTAACAACTCCAACTACCTTTTTTAACAATGCCTCTGTATGCTTAGTGTTGCAAGAGACATTACTTCTTTTCATTCTATCCTCCGATCCTGTGAAAAAGCAGCGGCCTGACCGCTGCTTTTTCACGCCCGGAGGGGCAATTTGGCTGCATTACGTCAACTTTACGAAAAACCCCCGAGATTTAATGCTCTTGTAACAACTTAAGATTTGATTGTTAACAACTCTTGGGTATCATAACACTTGCAAGAGACAGTTTCTTTTCATTTCATTGTATCCTCTTTCCTTTGGCAGAGCCGGACGTCAGGAGCAGGCGTCCGGCTTTTGCTGTCCGGAAAAAACGCCGCCCGCCGCAGCCGATAGAAACGGCTGCGGCGGGCGGCGTTTTGTTCGCTTATCTTTCCTCACGGAAGTAGGACAGCCCCAGATGTGCCGGCGGCTGATTCTCCCGCTTTTTCCGCAGGCTCACCACCACCAGCACTAGGATGGTGGCCAGATAGGGCAGCATCTTGAACAGCTCCTGGCTGGAGCGGCTCAGGCCCGGGATATACAGGTACAGCCAGGTGAGGAAGCCGAACAGGTAGGCGCCCCAGATGGCGTTGAGGGACCGCCACACGGCAAAGATGACCAGGGCCACGGCCAGCCAGCCCAGGGCCTCAATGGTGCCCTCGCTGGCCCAGGTGCCCTTGATGTAGTCCATGGTGTAGTACAGCCCGCCCAGGCCGGAGATCCCCGCGCCGATGCAGGTGGCCAGGTACTTGTAGCGGATGACGTTGACGCCGGCGGCGTCGGCGGTGGCGGGGTTTTCGCCCACCGAGCGGAGGTTGAGGCCCATGCGGGTGCGGTTGAGGAACCAGCGCAGCAGCACAGCTAGCAGGATGGCCAGATAGACCATAAAGCCGTAGCTGAACAGCAGCCGGCCGGGCGCGCCCAGGTTGGCCAGGGCGGGGATGTTGGCCCGGTAGGCGGCGGAGGTGGTGGCCACCGAGATCTGGCCCACGCCGCCGGCCATGGTGTTGAGGGCGCCGCCGAAGAAGTTGGCCACGCCTCCGCCGAAGATGGTGAGGGTCAGGCCGGTGACGTTCTGGTTGGCCCGCAGGGTGATGGTGAGGAAGGAGTAGAGCAGTCCTCCGGCGGCGGCGGCCAGGAAGGCGCAGACGAAGGAGAGCGCCAGACAGACGGCGGGGTTGGGGGTGGGGGTGGACAGCTCGTAGCCGAAGGCGCTGGCCAGACCGGCGATGCCGCCCAGGTACATGATGCCGGGCACGCCCAGGTTCAGGTTGCCGGACTTCTCGGTGATGATCTCCCCCAGGGCGCCGTAGAGGATCACGGTGCCGAAGACGATGGAGGCCTGAAGCAGCGACAGGATGTCGATCATGAGTGGTGGGCCTCCTTTCTCCCGCGGAAGATCAGCTTGTACTGGATAAAGAACTCGCTGCCGATGATGCAGAACAGGATGATACCGGTGATGACGTTGGAGGCGAAGTCGTTGAGCTTGAACTGGGAGGCGATCTGGATGGCGCCCTTCTGGAGGAAGACCAGCAGGAAGGAGATGAGCACCATGACGAAGGTGTTGAACTGGGCCAGCCAGGCCACGATGATGGCGGTAAAGCCCCGGCCTCCGGCGGTGGAGGTGGAGATGGTGTGGCTGGCTCCGGCCACGGCGATGAAGCCGGCCAGGCCGCAGATGGCGCCGGAGATGGCCATGGTGCGGATAAAGACCTTGGACAGCCGGATGCCGGCGTAGCGGGCGGTGTTCTGGCTTTCGCCCACCACGGCGATCTCATAGCCCTGCTTGGAGCTCTTCAGATAGATGTACATCCCCACGGTGAGGACGACCACAATGAGGACGTTGAGGCCGTAGGCCTGGCCGAAGAGCTCGGGGAACCATCCGTCCTTGGTGCTCTGGTTGATGACGCCCACCACGTTGGAGCCGTAGGGGTTCTCCCACAGGGCCACGCAGTAGGAGGTGATCTGGATGGCCACGTAGTTCATCATGAGGGTGAACAGGGTCTCGTTGGTGCCCCAGCGGGCCTTGAACACGGCGGGGATCATGCCCCACACCGCCCCGGCGCACAGACTGGCGATGGCCATGATGACCAGCAGCACTGGGGTGGGCACGGTGCCGCCCAGGGCGAGCATGAGCCCGGCGGTCATGCACCCGCCCACCAGGATCTGCCCCTCGGCGCCGATGTTCCAGAACTTCATTTTGAAGGCGGGGGCCAGGCCGATGCCGATGCACAGCAGCATCATGGCGTCCCGAATGGTGACCCAGCTCCGGCGCGAGGAGCCGAAGGCCCCTTCGAACATGGCCTCGTAGACCTGTACCGGGTTGAGCCTGGTGATGGCGTAGATAAAGGCGCCGCTGAGGATCAGGGCCAGGACCACGGCGGCGACGCGGATCAGCCAGCCCTTCCAGTGGGGCAGGCCGTCCCGCTTGGCGATGCGGAGGACGGGCTCTTTGTGGACAGCCGGGGTACTCATGCGCGCTCATCCTCCTTTTTCAGATTGGTCATGAGGAGGCCGACCTCCTCCTTGGTGGCGGAGCGGCCGTCCACGATGCCGTTGACGTGCCCGGCGCAGAGGACCAGGATGCGGTCGCACAGCTCCAGCAGCACGTCCAGGTCCTCGCCCACATAGACCACCGCCACGCCCTTCTTTTTCTGCTCGTTGAGCAGGTGGTAGATGGTGTAGGAGGTGTTGATGTCCAGGCCCCGGACGGCGTAGGCGGTCATGAGCAGGGTGGGGCTGGAGGCGATCTCCCGGCCCACCAGCACCTTCTGCACGTTTCCGCCGGACAGGCGACGTACCGGGGTGGACAGGCTGGGGGTCATGACCTCCAGCTCATCCTTGACCTGCTGGGCCAGGGTCTTGGGGGCCCGGCGGTCCAGCATGGGTCCCCGGCCGGCCCGGTAGCTTTTGAGCATCATATTGTCCGGCATGTCCATGTCCCCCACCAGGCCCATGCCCAGCCGGTCCTCGGGGACGAAGGCCAGGGAGACGCCGATCTTTTTGATCTGCAACGGGTCCTTGCCGATGAGCTCCTCTCCCGCCCGATCCACGGGCATGTGCTGCCCGGCGATGGCCTCATCGGGGGCGGGCGGGTGGTAGAGGATGTGGCCGCCGCTCTGGACGCTCTGGAGCCCGGCGATGGCCTCCAGCAGTTCCTTCTGCCCGCTGCCGGAGATGCCGGCAATGCCCAAAATCTCCCCGCCGTAAGCCTCAAAGGACACATCGTCCAGGGCCTTGACCCCCTCGTCGGACAGGACGGTGACGTGCCGGACCTCCAGGCGGAGGTTCCGCTTCTCCACTACCGGCCGCTCGATGTTCAGGGTGACCGCCCGGCCCACCATCATGTCGGTGAGCTTCTGGGGATCGGTGTCCTGGGTGGCCACATCGCCGATGTACTCCCCCTTGCGCAGCACTGCCACCCGGTCGGAGATGGCCATGACCTCGTGGAGCTTGTGGGTGATAATGACCACGGACTTGCCGTCCGCCTTCATGTTGCGCAGCACGTCGAAGAGGCGGTCGGTCTCCTGGGGGGTGAGGACGGCGGTGGGCTCATCCAGGATGAGGATGTCGGCCCCGCGGTAGAGGACCTTGATGATCTCCACCGTCTGCTTCTGGGATACCGACATGTCGTAGATCTTCTGGTCCGGGTCCACCTGGAAGCCGTACTTGGCACAGATCTCCCGGATGCGTCCGGAGACCGCCTTGAGATCCAGCCGCCCCTCGTTTTTCAGCCCGAGGGCCACGTTTTCGGCGGCGGTGAACACGTCCACCAGCTTGAAGTGCTGGTGGACCATGCCGATGCCCAGGTCGAAGGCGTCCTTGGGGGAGCGGATGGTGACGGGGTGTCCGTTCACCGCGATCTCGCCCTCGTCCGGGAAATAGATGCCCGAGAGCATGTTCATCAGCGTGGTCTTGCCGCTGCCGTTCTCTCCCAGCAGGGAGAGGATCTCCCCCTGGCGGATGTCCAGATCCACCTTGTGGTTGGCCACAACGGCGCCGAAGGTTTTGGTGATGCCCCGCATCTGGACTACATTTACGGTTGCCAAGCAATTCACCCTTTCTCCCTGGCCTTCCCGGAATCCAGGCGGGGCCATGGTTTCATGTACTATTCTATTGTACCAAAATGGAGGGCTTGCTGCCAAGCCCTCCATTGCGGTTTGTGGTGTACTTTATGAAATTTATTCGGCGGTGAGCTCGGTAATGCCGTCGATGCGCAGGTCGAAGTAGGGGGCGGAGCGGATGACGGACTCGTAGAACACGCCGTCGGTGATGGTCTCGGCGCCGTTCATGCCGTAGGACTCGGTGTAGGAGGTCAGGTGCTCGCCGCCCACGGTGAAGTTGGCGCAGTCAAAGATGTTGAGGCTGCCGTCCTTCAGGCCGGCCCAGACCTCTTCCACCTTCTCGGCGGTGCCCTCGGCGCAGGACTGGCCCAGCGCGGAGATGGACACGGCGCCGTCCTTGATGCCGGTAGCAAAGTCGGCGGGGATCTCCTCTCCCTTGAGGAACTTGTCCAGGGTGGTCTGGTACAGGACGGACCAGACGTTCTGGGCGGAGGTCAGGGCGGCGGCGGGGGCCACGGAGAGCATATCCACGTTGTAGCCCACGGAGTAGGCGGTCTTGCCGCCGTCGAGGGCGGCCTGGACGGCGGAGGGAGCGCCGGTGGAGTCGGCGTGCTGGCCGATGATGACGCAGCCGCGGGCCATCAGGGCGTTGGCGGCCTCAGACTCCTTGGCGGGGTCGTACCAGGACTGGGTGTACTGCACGTCCATGTGGGCCTCGGGGACGATGGACCGGATGCCCAGGAAGAAGGCGGTGTAGCCGGAGACCACCTCGGCATAGGGGTAAGCGCCCACATAGCCCACGTAGGGATCGGTGACGGTACCGGCGTCCAAGAGCTCCTTGAGCTTCATGCCGGCCACCACGCCGGAGACATAGCGGGACTCGTAGGTGTAGGGGAAGATGTTCTTCAGGTTGGCCAGGCCGGAGGCGGCGGCGTTGTCGCCGGTGCAGGAGACGAAGATCACGTCCTCGAACTCGGAGGCAGCCTGCTGCATGTAGCTCTGATGGCCGTAGGAGTCGGAGAAGATGATGGTGCAGCCCTGCTCGGCCAGATCCACGGCGGCGTCGTAGCAGTTTTCATCCTCGGGCACGTTGTACTTGATGATGAGCTGGGTGTCCAGGTCCAGGCCCAGGTTCTTGCAGGCGGTGGTCAGGCCCTCGATGTGGGCCATGTCGTAGCCGGAGTTCTCGTCGTGGAGCATGATGCCGCCCACCTTGACGGCGGAGGCGGGCTCGGCGGGGGTGGACCCTGCGGGAGCGGAGGCGGCGGGGGCAGAGGCGCTGGGAGAGGGGCTCTGGCTGCCGGAGCTGGAGCAGGCGGCCAGGCCCAGGACCATGACGCCGCCCAGGAGCAGGGCGAGAATGCGCTTTTTCATTTCTGGTTCCTCCTTATTTCTGGTTGGTTTATGGAACGTGATACCCGTATGCGCTATGTAAAAACGGCTGCCATAGCCGGGATATCCTGATACCGCATATCGCCGACTGGCAGCCGTCTGGCTTCCATCCGCTCATCCCAAAAAGGCGTCCCTTCTTGGCTGCGGCAGCATACGTAGAACCTATGTCGTCGTCGGAACAAAGTCCGTTCCACTCCGCCCGTCTGACGCCGGGCATCCGTTTCGCTCCCTTGTTCCTCCTCTCCCCGGCCGATGTCGGGCATCGTCCGGGGTGCGGCGGGCCGTTCAGCAGAACTCCACGCCGGTCTCCTCGCTCATGGACTTGATCCGGGCCAGGGACTCCACCCGCACGCCCATGGAGCGGATGCGGTCTCCGCCGGGCTGGAAGGCCTTCTCCACGCAGATACCGGCGCCCACCAGAGTGGCCCCGGCGTCCTCCACCAGCTTGATAAGCCCCTGTAGGGCGCTGCCGTTGGCCAGGAAATCGTCGATGAGCAGCACCCGGTCCTCCGGGCGCAGGAACTCCCTGGCCACGATGATGTCGTAGACCTTGCCGTGGGTGAAGGACTCCACCTTGGAGGTATACACGTCCCCGGCGATGTTCTTGGTCTTGTTCTTCTTGGCGAAGATGACCGGGCAACCAAAAAACTGCGCAGTCACGCACGCGATCCCGATCCCCGATGCCTCGATGGTCAAAATCTTGGTGACCCCGCAGTCGCCGAACAGGCGCCGGAACTCCTTGCCGATCTCGGCAAAGAGGCTCACATCCATCTGGTGGTTCAGGAAGCTGTCCACCTTGAGCACGTCGCCGCCCCGAATCTTTCCGTCCCTGCGGATGCGCTCCTCCAAAAGCTCCATGGCCCCTTCTCCTGTCTCTATCTTTCGTAATGGAAAAAACTATCTTCATTTTACAGGAAAACGCCGCGCCCTTCAATCAAGCAAATTGCACAAAAAGCGGCGGTCATATCCGGGCTTTTCACGGAATGTTTCCAAGCTGCAGCGCCCGCAGCCGTTTTTTAGGGCTTGCGGCTTTGCCCCATAAGCATTACAATAGGGGCTGCGACAGAATCCGCCCCTTTGTGTGTTGCGTTTGGAGGTCTTTCTTATCATGCTCAAGCGTCAAATTCCCGCGCTGATGATCTGCGCCGTTCTGCTCTGCCTGCTGTCCGCCTCGGCCCTGGCGGTGGAGTTCCCCGACGTCTCTCTGGAGCACTGGGCCCATGACGACGTGGTCAAGGCGTCGGACTGCGGTCTGGTCCAGGGTCTGGAGGACGGCACCTTCCGCCCCGAGGAGACGCTGGACCGGGCGTCCTTTGTGACCATCCTCCAGCGCATGTTCGGCTGGGAGACGGTGACCCCCACCGTCCCCTCCTTCACCGACGTCCCGGCCGACGCGTGGTACTACGCCGCCGTGGAGACCGCCCGTGCCCACGGGGTGCTGGACGCGGACACGGCCTTCCACCCCATGGGCTACATCACCCGCTCGGACATGGCGGTGATGCTGGTGCGGGCCCTGGGCTATGACACGCTGGCCGACAGCCTGGCCGCCGCGGGGGCTCCCTTCCCCGACGTGACGGAGAACGCCGGCCACATCACCGTGGCCGCCGCCATCGGCATGACCAACGGCATCGTGGATGAGCGGACGGGTCAGACCCTGTTCCAGCCCGCCTCCTTCGCCACCCGGGGGCAGGCGGCGGCCATGCTGGTGCGGGTGTATGACCGCTATACCGCCCGGGTAAACTGGCTCCATGGGTTTTACGCCTTCTCCTCCTACTCCCAGATCGCCTATACCGCCGACATGGACGCCGTCAGTGTGGGCTGGGCCCGTATGAGCTGGGACGAGACCAACGGCGCGTGGCTCAACTCCACCAGCGCCGGAGGGAACGACTGGGTGAAGCCCAACGACGCCTCCGCCGCCACCTCTTATTTCCAGGGGAATGGCACGCCGTATAACCTGAACGTCTACGCCGACACCGCCAAGCTCACCCTGTCCGGGGGGGGCGAGACCAGCGCCCTGGACCAGGTTCTGAATACCGAGGCCGGCCGGGAGCAGGCGGTGTCGGCCCTGGCCGCCGCCGCGGCCGACTATGCCGGCATCACCATCGACTTCGAGGGTATGAAGTCCGCCGACTGGCGCGCTCCCTTCGTGGCCTTTCTCACCCGGCTCCGGGCCGCCCTGCCGGCGGACAAGACTCTCTACGTCTGCGTGCCCCCCGACGACTGGTACAAGGGCTACGACTACCGGGGTATCGGCGAGGTCTGCGACAAGGTCATCCTGATGGCCCACGACTACCAGTGGACCTCCGTGCCCGACGGCTATGTGGGCGTCCGGGCTCCCGACTCCCCGGTGACCCCCTTCTCCAGCATCTTCCGGGCCCTCTCCTCCATCACCGACGCCGCCACCGGCGTACAGGACCGGAGCAAGATCGCCCTGGCCATCTCCTTCGGCACCGCCGGGTTCCAGGTGGACAGCAACGGTCTGCTGGCCAGCCAGACCATCTATCACCCGGCTCAGGCCACCATCGCCCGGCGCCTGGCCCAGCCAGACACCGTCATCACCTACGACGCCGGTGACCGCAACCCCTGCGCCGTCTACACCGGGGACGACGGGACCGTCCGCTACCAGCTCTGGTACGAGGACGCCCGCAGCGTCACCGACAAGATCGAGCTGGCCCGGATGTTCGGCGTCAATGGCGTCTCGCTGTGGCGTGTCGGCAACATTCCCAGCTATGCGGAGGACGCCGCGCTGTACTACGACGTGTGGCCCGCCATTTTAGCCCAGCGGCCCTGATTTATCCTCACCACGGACGGGAGACGATTGGCATGCGCCCGAAAAAGCTCGCCCAGGAATTTCTGCTGATGACCCTCGGCACCACGCTGGTGTCGGTGGGAGTCTACTTCTTCAAGTTTCCCAACCACTTCTCCATGGGCGGGGTGTCGGGCCTGTCCATTCTGCTGGGCGCGGTCATCCACGTGCCCTGGCTCACCCCATCCGCTTTCAACACCATCATCAATATCCTGTTTCTGATTCTAGGCTTTCTGCTGCTGGACAAGGGCTTCGGCCTGCGGACGGTGTACTGCTCCCTGCTGTACTCCGGCCTGGTGCAGGTGTTTGAGTGGCTGTGCCCCCTGGACGGCCCCCTCACCGGCGAGCTCATGCTGGAGCTCTTTTTCGCCGTCCTCCTGCCCGCCCTGGGCTCGGCCATCCTGTTCAACCTGGACGCCTCCACCGGCGGCACCGACATCGCCGCCATGATCCTAAAGAAGTACAGCGGCACCGACGTGGGCCGCGCCCTGCTCTACACTGACATCGTCATCGCCGCCGCGGCCCTGTTCCTCTTCGGTATCACCGCGGGCCTTTGCTCCCTGCTGGGACTGGTGCTCAAGTCGGTGCTGGTGGACAGCGTCATCGAGTCCCTCAACCGCCGCAAGGCCTTTATCATCATCACCTCCGATCCCCGGATGGTCTCCGCCTTCATCACCCACGACCTGGCCCGGGGCGCTACCATCTGGCGGGCCCAGGGGGCCTACACCCTGGAGGAGCACTGGGTGGTGCTGACGGTGCTGACCCGGGGGCAGGCGGTGCTGCTGCGCCGCTACTTGAAGGAGCACGACCCCCATTCCTTTATGATCGTCACCAATTCCAGCGAGATTTTCGGCAAAGGCTTCCTGCGGGCCTGAGCCCGGCCTCGGCCCCGGTCCAGAGCGGCGTTCTGGACTGGGGCCTTTTTTCTTTTTCTTGACAGCTTTGCTTTTCTCAGGTAATATGGTCCTATGCTCCCATTTTTGTGCGGATTGCTCTGTTTTTATGTACTTTTTTGCGCTTTCCAATGAAAATATTTCAGCTTTCGATTTGTATTTCATCATACGGGTCTCTTGTATGTGGAAGAAATAAAAAAAGGAGTGGATCGAGTGGATTATCAAGCCGAATATCAGAAAAAGCGTACCACCGCTGCCGAGGCCGTCAAGGTCGTCCAGTCCGGCGACTGGGTGGACTATGGTTGGTGCACCAATCACCCCGTGGCCCTGGACCGGGCGCTGGCGGCCCGAAAGGACGAGCTGACCGACGTGAACGTCCGCGGCGGCGTGACGATGTGGATGCCGGAGATCTGCAAGGCAGACGACGCCGGCGAGCATTTTACCTGGAACGCCTGGCATATGAGCGGCGTGGACCGGAAGATCGCGGCCAAGGGGATGGGGTACTTCTGCCCCATGCGCTATTCCGAGCTGCCCCGCTTCTACCGTGAGAACGTCACGGTGGACGTGGCCATGATCCAGGTCAGCCCCATGGACGAGCACGGCAACTTTAATTACGGCCTGGCCGCCTCCCATCTGTCCGACATGCTGTCCGTCGCCAAGCACATCATCGTGGAGGTCAACCAGAATATGCCCTGGGTGAACGGCCTGACGGGCAGCGAGATCAACATCATGGACGTGGACAAGATCGTAGAGGGGGACAATCCCCCGGTGGCCGAGCTGGGCGCCGGCGGCCCGCCCTCGGAGGTGGACCAGGCCGTGGCGGAGCTGATCGTGCCCGCCATTCCCAACGGCGCCTGCCTCCAGCTTGGCATCGGCGGCATGCCCAACGCCGTGGGCATGATGATCGCCCAGTCCGACCTGCGGGATCTGGGCGTACATACCGAGATGTACGTGGACGCCTTCGTGGATATCGCCCGGGCGGGCAAGATCACCGGCGCCCGGAAGAACCTGGACAAGGGCCGTCAGGTGTACGCCTTTGCCGCCGGCACCAAAAAGCTGTATGAGTACGTCAACCGCAACCCCCACGTGCAGGCCGCGCCGGTGGATTATACCAACGACGTGCGGGTCCTGTCCCAGTTGGACAACTTCATCTCCATCAACAACGCCATCGACCTGGACCTGTTCGGCCAGGTGAACGCCGAAAGCGCCGGCCTCAAGCACATCTCGGGCACGGGCGGACAGTTGGATTTCGTGATGGGGGCCTACCTGTCCAACGGCGGGAAGAGCTTTATCTGCATGTCCTCCACCGTGGCGGGCAAGGACGGGACGCTGAAGAGCCGGATCATCCCGACCCTGGCCAACGGGTCCATCGTCACCGACCCCCGCTCCACCATCCAGTACCTGGTCACCGAGTACGGCATGGTGGACCTGAAGGGCACCGCCACCTGGCAGCGGGCGGAGAAGATCATCTCCGTGGCCCATCCCGACTTCCGGGACGAGCTGATCGCCCAGGCGGAGCAGATGAAGATCTGGAAGCGCTCCAACAAGCGCTGATCCCTCCAGAGCCCGGCGGCATCCACCGCCGGGCTCCTTTTTTGCGGGCAGACCCTGCGCTCTTCCCCGGGAAATGGTCTGTCCGCAAAAGATTTCCCACTCGACGCGGTTCGACTGCTTTTACAGGAATTTATGGTAAAATATGGGTATCCAACAAAAAGGGAGGCCGCCCATATGCCACTTTTACGTCGAAAGGGCCTGTATGAGACGGGCCGTGTCATCTACCTTCACCCGGACGTTCTGCACCCCAATCCCAACCAGCCGCGGAAGCGCTTTTCCCCCGACGGCCTGGAGGAACTGGCGGCCAGCATCCGGGAGCACGGCGTCCTCCAACCTCTGACCGTCCGGAAGGTGGACGGGAGCTTTGAGCTGGTCTCCGGCGAGCGCCGTCTGCGGGCAGCCCGGATGGCCGGGCTCAGCGAGGTTCCCTGCATTGTCATCGACGTGGACGGCGTGTGCTCCTCTCTGCTGGCCCTGGTGGAGAACCTCCAGCGCCGGGACCTGGATTTTCTGGAGGAGGCCATGGCGCTGGACCGGCTGATCCACACCTATGACCTGTCCCAGGAGGAGGCCGCCCGGCGCATCGGCAAATCCCAGTCGGCGGTGGCCAATAAGCTGCGGCTGCTGAAGCTCTCTCCCCGGCTGCTGGACCGGCTGCGCCAGAACGGGCTCACCGAGCGCCACGCCCGGGCCCTGCTGCGCCTGGAGACCGAGGAGCAGCAGTGGGAGGTGCTCGAGTACGTCATCGACCACCATCTGACCGTGGCCCAGACCGAGGCCTATATCGAGGCCCGGCTGACTCCCCCTCCCCCCCGGAAGAAAAAGCCCACCTTTATTCTTAAGGACGTGCGGCTCTTTCTCAACACCGTGACCAAGGGGCTGTCCATGATGAAGGATGCCGGGGTGAACGCGGAGTATGGCCGGCAGGAGACGGAGGACGCCATCCTGTTGACCATCAAGATTCCCAAGGCGGCCTCGTAACGGGCCGGGCAAACCGGGTATCAAAAGAGCGCCAATGTTTCACGTGAAACATTGGCGCTCTTTTTCGCTTTTCTCAGTTGAATAAAACCATATTACGCATTATAATGGTAGAAGTTCTGCAAATGATAGAAAGAGAGCGGGTGCCCTATGGCGAAAACCATTGCGATAGTCAACCAAAAAGGGGGCGTGGGAAAGACCACCACCTGTGTGAACCTGGCCGCGGCCCTGAAGCTGCTGGGAATCCGCGTGCTGGTCTGCGATTTCGACCCCCAGGCCAACACCACCTCCGGTCTGGGCGTGGACAAGACTGCCGCCTCCCCCTCCATCTACGACGTGCTCATCGACGGTGCCGACTGCCGCAAAGCGGTGGTCCCCACTCCTTGGGCCGACGTGATCCCCTCCAACAAGGCGCTGGCCGGCGCCACGGTGGAGATGATCGGCATGGACCGGCGGGAATACCTGCTGAAGCGGGCCCTGTCCTCCTTCCAGGAGGATTACGACTACATCTTTGTGGACTGCCCTCCCTCCCTGGAGTTGCTCACCCTCAACGCCCTGTGCGCGGCGGACACCATTCTGGTGCCCGTCCAGTGTGAGTATTACGCCCTGGAGGGCCTCAGCGACCTGCTGTCCACCATCCGGATCGTCAAACGGTCCCTGAACCCCTCCATCGACCTGGAGGGCGTGGTCCTCACCATGTACGACGGCCGGACCAATCTATCCATGCAGGTGGCGGAGGAGGTCAAGCGCCACTTCCCTGGCAAGGTCTACGCCTCGGTCATCCCCCGGAACGTCCGGCTGTCCGAGGCCCCCAGCCACGGCAAGCCGGTAACGGCCTACGACAGCCTCTCCCGGGGCGCCGAGGCCTATCGGTCCCTGGCGGAGGAGCTGCTGGAGAAAAACCGCTGCCTTGCCGCCCGGCTATGACCCCGCATCCATTTTCACCAGAAAGGACTGATCACATGGCATCCGAACGCGGCCTGGGCAAGGGGCTTGGAAAGGGCCTGGGCGCTCTGCTGGGCGACGCCGCCCTGCAAAGCCAGGAGGGCGGCTCGGTCTCCCTCCCCATCGCCCAGGTGGAGCCCGGCCTCAAGCAGCCCCGGAAACGCTTTGACGAGGAATCACTGGCCGATCTGGCCGATTCCATCCGGCTGCACGGCATCATCCAGCCCCTCACCGTCCGGCGGCTGGCCTCCGGTTATTATCAGATCATCGCCGGGGAGCGGCGCTGGCGGGCGGCCAAGCTGGCCGGGCTGGCCGAGGTCCCGGCGGTCATCATCGAGGCCGACGACCGCAAGGTCATGGAGCTGGGCCTCATCGAAAACCTCCAGCGGGAGGACCTGAACCCCATGGAGGAGGCCCAGGGCTACAAATCTCTGATGGAGGACTACGGCCTCACCCAGGAGGAGACCGCCCAGCGGGTAGGCAAATCCCGTCCCGCCGTGGCCAACGCCCTGCGCCTGCTGGCTCTGCCCGATGCGGTGTGCCAGCTCTTGGAGGAGGGCAAGCTCTCCGCCGGGCACGCCCGGGCCATTCTGGCCGCCCCGGCCGGGGAGCTGCAAAAGCGGCTGGCCCGCAAGGTGGTAGAGGAGGGCCTCTCCGTCCGGCAGACCGAGGCCCTGGCCAAACGGCTGTCCAGGGAGCAGCAGGAGCTGGACGAGTGCGGCGGCGAAAAGCCGGTGGACCCCATGAAGCTGTACCGGGACGCCGCCGCCAAAGAGCTGTCCACCCACTGGGGCCGCAAGGTCTCCATCACCATGGGTCCCAAGAAGGGCAGGCTGGAATTTGAATTTTACAACGACGAGGACCTGACCCTTCTGCTGGACCAGTTGGAAACGCGCCTCGCAAGCGGCAAAGGAGGGGGCGCGCGGTGAGCACGGGAAGCGACAAGGAAGAACAGGTCTCCCTCCAGCACGCGGCGGAACACGAAAAGCCCCACAAAAAGCTCTCGGTGATGACCTATCTGGTCATCCTGATCGTCGCCGCTTTTCTGTTGCTGCTCCTGTCCTATTTTATGCAGCAGCGGGCCAATCAGGAGGCCATCGCCGACCTGCAGCAGACCTCCAATTCCGCCGTCCAGTCCCTGGACAACCTGATTGCGGAGCGGGATGGGCTGAAGCGGCAGAATGAGGAGCTCCAAACACGCTTGGATGAGCTTCAGTCCGAATTGAACGACGCCGTCCGCGCCGCACAGGAAAACCAGGAGCAGCAGTCGGCGGCAACCGAGGCCAACTTGGCTCTGATGCGGCTGAATCAGCTCCGGGCCCTCTATAACCAGGGGCGCTACCGGGAGGCCCGGGCCCTGCTGGAGGAATGGGGCGAGGCCGGGGCGGCCTCCACGGAGAAGGCGTTGGAAGGCATCCGCTCCGCCATGACCGAGGAGGAGCTGGAAATTTACGACCCTCTGGAGGCTTATCGCCAGCTTGTGGACTGGTTAGAATAATGTGAATGTTTCACGTGGAACAAAATAAGAAAGGTTGAACCAACATGCTCGACATTCGATTCATCCGGGAAAACCCCGAGGCGGTCAAAGAAAACATCAAAAAGAAGTTTCAGGAGGCAAAGCTTCCCCTGGTGGATCAGGTGATCGCCCTGGACCAGGAAAACCGGGACACCATTCAGGAGGCCCAGGCCCTGCGCACCGCCCGCAACGCCAAGTCCAAACAGGTGGGCATGCTGATGGGCCAGTCCAAGAAGGACCCTTCCAAGCTGGCGGAGGCCGAGGCGCTCAAGGCCGAGGTCAAGGCGGACGCCGACCGGCTGGCCTGGCTGGAGGGCCGGGAGGCCGAGCTGGCAGCGGAGATCCGCAAGATCCTGCTGGTCATCCCCCAGATCATCGACCCCACCGTGCCCATCGGGCCCGACGACTCCGCCAACGTGGAGGTGGAGCGCTTCGGTGAGCCCCTGGTGCCCGACTTTGAGGTCCCCTATCACACCGACATCATGGAGTCCTTCGACGGCATCGACATGGACGCCGCCGGGCGGGTGTCCGGCTCCGGCTTCTATTATCTGCTGGGCGACATCGCCCGCCTCCACGAGGCGGTGCTGGCCTACGGCCGGGACTTCATGATCGACAAGGGCTTTACCTACTGCATCCCCCCCTTCATGATCCACGGCAACGTGGTGGAGGGCGTCATGAGCCAGACCGACATGGACGGCATGATGTATAAGATTGAGGGCGAGGACCTCTACCTCATCGGCACCTCTGAGCACTCCATGATCGGCCGGTTTATCGACCAGATCATCCCCGAGGACAAGCTCCCCCAGACCCTCACCTCCTACTCCCCCTGCTTCCGCAAGGAAAAGGGCTCCCACGGCATTGAGGAGCGGGGCATCTACCGCATCCACCAGTTTGAAAAGCAGGAGATGATTGTGGTCTGCAAGCCGGAGGACTCCAGGGACTGGTACGAAAAGCTGTGGCGCTTCTCCGTGGAGCTCTTCCGCAACTTCGACATCCCCGTGCGGCAGTTGGAATGCTGCTCCGGCGATCTGGCCGACCTGAAGGTCAAGTCCTGCGACATCGAGGCCTGGTCCCCCCGCCAGCAGAAGTACTTTGAGGTCTGCTCCTGCTCCAACCTGGGCGACGCCCAGGCCAGGCGGCTGAAGATCCGCTACCGCGGCGAGGACGGCAAGACCTATCTGGCCCACACCCTCAACAACACCTGCGTGGCCCCTCCCCGGATGCTCATCGCCCTGCTGGAAAACAACCTCCAGGCCGACGGCAGCGTCAAGATCCCCAAGGTGCTCCAGCCCTATATGGGCGGCAAAGAGGTCCTGATCCCCCGAAAGTAAGCAGCCCCGGTCGAAACCGTCCATCCAAATCACATTAGAAAGAAGGCAGATTTTATGGCAGAGAAAAAAAGCGGATTTGTCGCAGAATTCAAACAGTTTATCGCCCGCGGCAATGTAATGGATATGGCGGTCGGCGTCATCGTCGGCGGCGCCTTCAAGGCCATTGCCGACTCCCTCACCGCCGACATCATCATGCCCATCATCGGCATCTTTGTCCGTGAAAACTCCTTTGCAGACCTCAGCGTCACCGTGGGCTCTGCGGTGATTACATATGGCAATTTTATCCAGGCCATCTTGAACTTCCTCATTATGGCTTTTGTGGTATTCTGCCTGATCAAGGGCATCAACTCCTTCCACCGCAAGAAGGAGGAGGCTCTGGCCGAGCCCCCTGCGCCGCCCGAGCCCTCCCATGAGGAAGCCCTGCTGATGGAGATCCGCGACCTGCTGAAGGAGAACGACAAGCATGTCTGATGCCCCCCGCTTCGACCCCGGCTCCCCCGAACAGGAACCCCGGCCGCCGGTGGTCTACGCCACCCCGGTCAAGCGGGCCTGGGCCTGGGTGGGCATCGCCTATATGGTGATCTTCACCCTCACCTTCACCTACTATCTGGCCACCGCCCGCATCCTGAACGGCATCGGCCCCGTCCTGCTGGTCCCCGCCCTGCTGGGCCTGGCCGCCACCGCCGTGCTCCGCTTCCGCCAGGGCCAAGGCAAGGGCGGCCTGCCCGCCTGCATCCTCATCACCGCGGCCTGCATTCTGCTGGCCCTGTGCAACCTGGCCGCCGGGCTCTACCGGCTGGCCGCAAACTTCGGAGGCTGAAACCATGAAAGAGCTCCTCGCCCAGGGCCTGGCCCGGCTGGGCCTCACCCCGCCCCCCGCTGCGGCCGAACAGATGGAGACCTACGCCGGGCTGCTGCTGGAACAAAACAAGGTCATGAACCTCACCGCCATCACCGACCCCGAGCAGGTGGCCCGGCTCCACTTTCTGGACTCCGCCGCCCTGCTGGGCTGCGCCGGAGACCTGTCCGGCAGGACCCTGATCGACGTGGGCACCGGGGCGGGCTTTCCCGGCATGGCCCTCAAGCTGCTCTGCCCAGAGCTCAAGCTCACACTGCTGGACAGTCTGGCCAAGCGGCTGGACTGGTTGGCCGCGGTCTGTTCCCGCCTGGGCCTGGAGGACGTGGAGATCGTCCACGCCCGGGCCGAGGAGCAGGGGCTGAAGCCCGGCTTCCGGGACCACTTCGACTTTGCCACCGCCCGGGCGGTGGCCGACCTGCGGGTGCTGTGCGAGCTGTGCCTCCCCTTCGTGCGGGTGGGCGGCCGGTTCCTGGCCATGAAGGCCGCCGACAGCCAGGAAGAGCTGGACGCCGCCCGAACGGCCATCCAGACTCTGGGCGGACGGCGGCTGGAGGACTACACCTACACCATCCCCGGCACCGACGTCATCCGGCGGGTGGCCGTCATCGAAAAGACGGCCCCCACCCCCAAACCCTACCCCAGGCGCTGGGCCAAGATTCAAAAGGCCCCACTTTAGCAGACCTCCTGCCAGCATTGGTCGTGCCAATTTTACCCCTTTCAGAACTTTTTTCTGTTTTCCACAAAAATGGTTTACAATCATTGTTCTATAATGCTATAATGTTACATTGGACAGGGGGAACCGTATGGGTACCGTAATTGTAATCACGTCGGGCAAGGGCGGCACTGGAAAGACCTCCCTTACCGGCGGCGCGGCCTCCTGTCTAGCGGCGCTGGGCCGGCGGGTGCTGTGCATCGACCTGGACATCGGCCTGCGGAATTTGGATATCTCCCTGGGTATGACCGACCGGGCCCTGATGGATTTTACCGACGTGCTGTCCGGCCGGTGCTCGCTGGAGCGGGCCGCCGTCCCCCATCCCGTCATCCAGGGGCTGCACCTGCTGACCGCCCCCCTCTCCCCTCCCCGGGAGGGACTGCCGGAGGCGGCCATGCGGACGCTGCTGGACCAGGCCCGGTCCCAGTTTGATTACGTCCTCATCGACTCCCCCGCCGGGCTCGGCTCCGGCTTTCGGCTGGCGGTCTGCGGGGCCGACCGGGCTGTGGTGGTCTCCACCAACGATTCCTCCGCCCTCCGGGACGCCCAGCGCACGGTGGCCGAGCTGGGCAAGCGCCTGGACACCATCCACCTGGTGATGAACCGTATCCAGCCCAAGCTGATGCGCCGCCTGCGCACCACCATCGACGACGCCATGGACGAGGCGGGGCTCCCCCTGCTGGGCGTCATCCCCGAAGATCCCCAGGTCATCCTGGCCGCCAATACCTCCAAGCCGCTGATCCTGTTCTCCCGCAAAGGCGCGGCCATTGCCTATCTGAATATCGCAAAGCGCATCATGGGGGAGCGGGTCCCTCTGATGAAAATCCGCTGAGAAGGGGTTTTGAGATGAATATCGCACTGATGAGTCACGACCGAAAAAAGGAGCTGATGGTGCAGTTCTGCATCGCCTACTGCGGCATCCTCTCCAAGCACACCGTCTGCGCCACCAACACCACGGGTAAGCTGGTGGCCGAGGCCACCGGACTGCCGGTGTACCTCTTCCTCTCCCACGAACACGGCGGCAGCCAGCAGATCGGGGCCCGGATCGCCTACAACGAGATCGACATGGTCCTCTTCTTCTCCGATCCCCAATCCAATGACCTGGACGCCGACCTGAAATATATCACCAATCTGTGCGACCAGTACAACATCCCCTTCGCCACCAACGTGGCCACCGCCGAGATGCTGATCCACGGTCTGGAGCGGGGCGACCTGGACTGGCGCGACATCGTCTCCCCCAAGACGACCCCCTTCAAGGTCTGACCGTGGATAAGCGCAAGGCCCATACCCTCTGCGCCGCCGTTGCCCTGCTGGTGTTTGCCGCTCTGCTGGCGATGGACGTATGGCTGGTGATCCAGGTGCGCGGGCTCCGGGAACAGCTTGAACTGCGCAGCACCGAGACCGACAACCGCATCGCCTTCTTCCGGGACCACGTGGACAACCAGCACAGCCGCCTGCTGGAGCGGCTGGAGCAGCAGGGCAGCCTCTTCTCCAGCCAGAGCGCCGCGCTGGATTACGTGGGCGGGACCGTCACCCTGACGGTGACGGTGGTCCCCAGGGAGCTCCGACAGGACGAGACCCTGCTGCTGACGGTGGACGGGGCCCGGACGGCGGATTTCCGCCCCGACGAGACCGGCACCCGCTGGACCGCATCGGCCGAACTGCCCCTGCAGGAGAGCTATACCCCCGTGGTCAGCTTCCTCTCCGACAGCGGGCGGCGCATCCAGACCCTGGACCCCCTCTCCACCGACGAGCTGCTGAGTGTGGAGACCGCCTCCTGCTGGGGCGGGGACCTCTACAACCTGCCCGACCGCTCCCAATTCTATCTGGGGCTGGATCTGGACCCGAAACAGGTGGAGTCCCTGGAGGTGGTCCTCCGGGAGAGCGGCAGCAACGCGGAGCTGGCCCGGTTCCCCATGACGGCTGCGGCCGATTTCCCCACCGAGCACTTTGGGGAAAGCTATACCTTCTACGCCGCCGACCTGGGCGACTGGCGGGACCGGGAGGGGCACTATGAGGTGTGGGCCGAGCTCACCACCTCCGGCGGACTGCTGCTCACCGGGCTCAACAGCGTGGGCGGCTTTTCCCAGTCCGGAAACACCGCCGGCACCAGCAGCGGCATGGAAACCCTACGCCCCGCCTGGGATTGATGGTTGACTTTTCTGCCAAAGTAATATAATATGCTGTGCAGCAGCACCGCGAAGACGGAGCATGAGTACCCCGCAGCACCCCCGGACAGAGAACGGCGCCTTTGGCTGAGAGCGCTGAACGGCAAGGAGCGGGCGAAAGACGGCCCCAGCAGCGGGCCCGGAGACGGGCGCGGTCCCCTTCCCGCAACAGAAGGCGCAAGGGCGGAGCTTCTCCGCTGAAATTGGGTGGCACCACGAAGTATCTTTGGATGCTCTCGTCCCATATACGGGATGAGAGCATTTTTTTGCTTGAAAGGAGAACGAAAATGGCCAAACTCAAACCCCGCACCCTCTCCGGCTTCATGGAATTACTGCCGGAAAAGCAGGTGTTCTTCGACCGGATGGTAGCCGAGCTGCGGCGTACCTACTCCCTCTACGGCTTCACCCCCCTGGACACCCCCCTCATCGAGGCCAGCGAGGTGCTGCTGGCCAAGGGCGGCGGTGAGACCGAGAAGCAGATCTACCGCTTCACCAAGGGGGACACCGACCTGTCCCTCCGCTTCGACCTGACCGTCCCCCTGGCCAAGTACGTGGCCCTGCACCAGAACGAACTCTCCTTCCCCTTCCGCCGCTTCCAGATCGGCAAGGTCTACCGGGGAGAGCGGGCCCAGCGAGGCCGGTTCCGGGAGTTCTATCAGGCCGATATCGACATCATCGGGGACGGCTCCCTGGACATCGCCAACGAGGCCGAGATCCCCTCTATCATCTACAAGACCTTCACCGCCCTGGGCCTGCGCCGGTTCAAGATCCGCGTCAACAACCGCAAGGTGCTCAACGGCCTGTTCGCCCTGCTGGGGCTGGAGGAAAAGGCCGGGGACGTCATGCGGACGGTGGACAAGCTGGAGAAGATCGGCCCGGACAAGGTCAAGGCCATCCTGGTGGACGACTTCGGCGTGGAGGCCTCGGCGGCCGACAAGCTGCTGGACCTGCTGCGCACCGACGACCCCATTGGGGCCCTGGAGGCCTACCGGGGACACAACGAGCTGCTGGATACCGGCATCGACGAGCTGTCCACCGTGGTCCGGTATATGGCCGCCTTCGGCGTGCCCCAGGACCACTTCATGGTGGACCTGACCATCGCCCGGGGCCTGGATTATTACACCGGCACCGTCTACGAGACCGTCATGCTGGACCACCCGGAGATCGGTTCCATCTGTTCCGGCGGCAGATATGATAACTTATCGGAATATTATACCGATAAACAACTCCCCGGCGTGGGTATTTCCATCGGCTTGACCCGCCTGTTCTTCGTGCTGGAGGATCAGGGGTACCTGAACCAGGAGGTGCTCACCGCCCCCGCCGACGTGCTGGTCCTCCCCATGACCGAGGACCTGGGCCCCGCCGTCTCCCTGGCCACGGCCCTGCGGGAACAGGGGATACGCGCCCAGCTCTACACCGAGAACAAGAAGTTTAAGGCCAAAATGAACTACGCCGACAAGCTCAAGGTCCCCTTCGTGGCCTTCCTGGGGGAGGACGAGGTGAAAAACGGCGTGGTCTCCCTCAAGGACATGGCCTCCGGCGTCCAGGAATCGGTGGCCCTGACCGCAGCCCCCGGCTGGCTGGCTGAGAAGGTGGCCGGGCTGGGCGTGGGGACCCCCATCCGGGACCGGGAATAAGCCCTCTTCCTCTCTGCCCTGTGGAGAACGGAACCCGCATGACGCGCAGTCTTCCAACGAAAGACTATCTTATGGTACAATTTGTACTTTTCACATTATATATTACAATTTGGAGTTGATTTTATGATGCAATCCCGCACCCATACCTGCAACGAGCTCCGCATGGAGCACGTGGGACAGCAGGTGAAGATCGTCGGCTGGATGGAAAACATCCGGGAGGTGGGAGGAAACCTGGCCTTCGTCATCCTCCGGGACTTCTACGGCACCACCCAGGTGGTGATCGAGACCGAGGATATGATGAAGCGGGTCAAATCCGTCAACAAGGAGTCCACCCTCTCGGTGGAGGGCGTGGTACGGGAGCGGGATTCCAAGAATCCCAAGCTCCCCACCGGCGACATCGAGGTGGTCCCCTCCCAGATCGAGGTCTTGGGCCGCTGCCGCTACAACGAGCTCCCCTTCCCCATCAACCGCAGCCGGGAGGCCGACGAGGCCGCCCGCCTCAAGTACCGCTACCTGGACCTGCGCAACCCTGAGGTCAAGGCCAACATCATCCTGCGCTGCCAGGTGGTGGCCGCCCTGCGTCAGGCCATGACCGAGCACGGCTTTTTGGAGATCACCACCCCCATCCTCACCGCCTCCTCCCCCGAGGGGGCCCGGGACTACCTGGTGCCCGCCCGGAACCATCCCGGCAAGTTCTACGCCCTGCCCCAGGCCCCCCAGCAGTTCAAGCAGCTTCTGATGGCCTCCGGCTTCGACCGCTACTTCCAGATCGCCCCCTGCTTCCGGGACGAGGACGCCCGGGCCGACCGCTCCCCCGGCGAGTTTTACCAGCTCGATATGGAGATGGCCTTTGCCTCCCAGGAGGACGTGTTCGCCGTGCTGGAGGACGTGTTGCCCCCCATCTTCGCCAAATACGGCAAGTACAGCGTCGCCTCCTCCGCCCCCTTCCGGCGGATCCCCTTTTCCGAGGCCATGGAGACCTACGGCTCCGACAAGCCCGACCTGCGCATCGACCTGACCGCCGTGGACGCCACCGCGCTGCTGGGCGGCTGCGGCTTCGGGCCTTTTGAGGGCAATGTGGTCAAGGCCGTGCCCGTCACCGACTGCACCGCCACCCGGAAGCAGATCGACAAGCTCTGCGCCGACGTGGAGGTCCAGACCGGCAACAAGTGCTACTGGTTCCGGCTGGACGAAAAGGGGGAGATCGTAGGCGGAATCGCCAAGTTTGTCCAGCCCATCCGGGACCAGGTGATCTCCGCTCTGAGCCTGAAGCCCAATACCTTCGTGGGCCTCACCGCCGGGAAAACGCTGGCCGCCCAAAAGACCGCCGGCGCCCTCATCAAGCTGCTGCCCACCCTGGCCCCCCACCACATGGACCAGGCCCGCTACGAGTTCTGCTGGATCACCGACTTCCCCATGTACGAGATCGGCGAGGAGTCCGGCCAGTTGGAGTTCTGCCACAATCCCTTCTCCATGCCCAAGGGCCAACTGGAGGTGCTGCTCCGGGCAGAGCGGGGCGAGATCGATCCCCTCACCATCACCGCCGACCAGTACGACCTGGTATGCAACGGCGTGGAGCTCTCCTCCGGTGCGGTGCGGAACCACGACCCGGAGATCATGATCAAGGCCTTTGAGCTGGTCCGCCTGGGCGAGGACGACGTGAAGGCCAAGTTCCCCGCCATGTACAACGCCTTCTGCTACGGCGCGCCCCCCCACGCCGGCATCGCCCCCGGCGTGGACCGGATGGTCATGCTGCTGGCCGGCGAGGACTCCATCCGGGAGATCATCCCCTTCCCCATGAACAAGAACGCCCAGGATCTGATGATGGGCGCGCCCTCCGAAGTCAGCCAAAAGCAGCTCGACGAGCTGCATATTGCGCTGGTCAGGCCGGAGGAAATCTGATCACGGCTCGGCGGACTTTTGCGTTGTCCGCCGAGTCTTTTTTCTTTATTCTTGACATATGCCGATAAATAGTGTATCCTCTGTTTATCGGCATATGTCAGAAACTAGAGAGGAGGTCCGCAGATGCCCAGACCCTGCAAGAGAAGGCGGGTATGCGCCCTACCGGAACGGCCCAACTTCGGTCCCGTGGGCGCAGGCCCCGTCCGACAAAGCGTACCCATGACGGTGGACGAATTTGAGACCATCCGGCTCATTGATCTCGAGGGGCTGACCCAGGAGGCCTGCGCCGGTCAGATGGAGGTGTCCCGGGCCACGGTCCAGGCCATCTACGGCAGCGCCCGGCACAAGCTGGCCCAGGCGCTGGTCCAGGGCCGGGAGCTGGTCATCGGCGGCGGGGACTTTGTCCTCTGCACCGGCGAGGGCCAGGGCTGCGGCTGCGGACACTGTCACAAAAAGCGCGGGCATCACAAGGAGGAACAGCCATGAAAATCGCAGTTACCTACAACAACGGACAAATCTTTCAGCACTTCGGTCACACCGAGACCTTCAAGGTCTATCAGGTGGAGGACGGCAAGGTGGCCTCCAGCGCGATACTGGACAGCAGCGGCAGCGGCCACGGGGCTTTGGCCAGCCTGCTCCGGAGCCAGGGCGTGGACGCCCTCATCTGCGGCGGCATCGGCGGGGGAGCCAAAACCGCCCTGGCCCAGGCCGGAGTCACCCTCTACGGCGGGGTATCGGGCAGCGCCGACCAGGCCGTGACCGACCTGCTGGCGGGCAAGCTCACCTTCAACCCCGACGTGATGTGCAGCCACCACGGGGAGCATCATGGCCATGACTGCGGAGAGCACCACGGCGGACACCACGACCACCACTGCGGCGGACACTGCGGAAGCTGAGGCTGCGGCCCGCAGAGGGTAAAAAAGGCCCTCGGCCCTACCAGGTAGGGCCGGGGGCCTTTTTGTGTCTAGTCACCCGTGGGGGCCGCAGGGGGCTTCGGGCCCCCTCCGCTCCGATGGCGGCGGCGGCGAGGGCGGCTGGAGGGTCTTTTCTCCTCCCCCTCTTTTCCCGGCTGCGGCTGGGGCTTGTCGCCCTGCTCGTCCTGGGGCCCCTTCGGAGGCCGCGGCTTATTCGGCCGGGGCGGCTGCTCCTGGCTCCTGGGCTGGCCCGCCTGGGGCTGGGCCGGGGCCTGCGCGCCTCCCTCCCCCGCCGGCTTGCGGCGGCGGCGGGACCGGCTGTGGCCCTTTCCCTCCCCCTGCTTCTCCGGCCGGGGCGGCTCTCTATGGTCCGGCTCCGCCGGGGCATCGGAGGCGCTGAACACCGCCTCCAGCGCCGCGGCCAGAGAGGACCGCTCCGCCGCCGCCCAAGGCTTGGCTTCCTCCTCCGGGTCCACATAGCGCAGCTTGGCCAGCTCCTCCGGCGGCGGGGCCACATAGCCCTCCGGCCGCTTGCCCTTGCCGCTGCGGACCACACAGACCTCGCAGTTGCGATAGCACTTGGGGGGCTCCTGGCTGTCCTCCAGACGCACCTTTACCTGCTCCCGGAGCAGATTCACCCCGCTCACCGTCCCTACGCCGTCCGGCGTCTCCACAAAGGACTCCTGCTTGGGACAGCGCTTCACCGCGTCCTCATAGGCCTCCTGCTCATACTTCAGGCAGCACATCAGCCGCCCGCAGGTGCCGGAGATCTTGGTGGGGTTCAAGGACAGGTTCTGGGTCTTGGCCATCTTGATGGACACCGGCTGGAACTCGTCCAAAAACGTGGCGCAGCAGAAGGGCTTGCCGCAGATGCCCAGGCCGCCCAGCATCTTGGCCTCGTCCCGGACACCGATCTGCCGCAGCTCGATGCGGGTGTGGAACACCGAGGCCAGATCCTTCACCAGGGCCCGGAAATCCACCCGGCCCTCGGCGGTGAAGAAGAACAGGATCTTATTGCCCTCGAAGTTGTATTCCACCTCCACCAGCTTCATCTCCAGCTTGTGCTCGGCGATCTTCTCCTGGCAGATGCGAAAGGCCCGCTCCTCCTTCTCCCGGTTGCGCTGGAGGGTCTTCTTGTCCTCCTCAGTGGCCACCCGAATCATGGGGCGCAGAGGCTGCACCACGGCGGAATCCTCCACCAGGGTGTTCTCCTTGACGCACTCGCCGTACTCCACGCCCCGGGCCGTCTCGATGATAACCCCCTGGCCGGGCTCCACCCGGACGCCCCGGGGGTCAAAATAATACTGCTTGCCGCCGCTCTTAAAGCGGACGCCGATAATCTCTGTCATGGGGTTACCTCGTTTTGTTTGGATTCCCGGGCATACTGCCCGCGCACAGCCAGCCCGCGATATGGCCCGGGCCCACGTTGAAGTCCAGGGCGGAGCGCAGGGCCTTTACATGCTCCGTCAGCGCCAGCGCCCGCTTGCGGTCCGGGCTGGCCAGCAGCCCCTCCCGCAGGCGCTCCACCGTCTGATCCAGCAGGGCGGCCAGGCCCTCCCGGTCCAGCTTCTCCAGGCCCACGCAGTATTCCATCCGCTCCAGCTCGCCGCCGGTGAGCAGCAGTCCCGCCAGCGTGCGGGATTGCTCCACCAGGGCCGGGTCAGGCGCCTCTCCCGCCAGCCGGTCCAGCCGCAGCGTCTCGCATCGGGAGCGCACCGTGGGCAGCAGGTCCCCGTCGCTCTCCGCCAGCAGCAGGAAGGCCGCGTAAGGCGGGCCGTCCTCCAGCAGCTTGAGCATGGCGTTCTGGGCGCTGGCGTTCATGCTGCCCGCATTCTCGATCCGATAGACCTTCCGCGGCGCCTCGTTGGGCAAAATATAGGCGTCTGACCGCAGGGCCCGGACGGCGGCCACGTTCACGTCCTTCCCGTCCTCCCCCACCCGCACGATGTCCGGGTGGATGCCCGCCGCCGCCTTCCGGCAGCCCGAGCAGACGCCGCAGGGGGGATTCTCCCCCGTACACACATAGGACATGGCCAGCCGGTCCGCCGCCGCCCGCCGCGCGGCTCCCGCCGGCCCGCTGAGAATATAGGCGTGGGACAGGCGGGAGGCTGCCGGCTCAGGCCCGTTCAAAGCGCTCAATGTCCACCACAAAGATGGTGGCCCCGCCCACCGTGACCTCCACCGGCATACTGGGGTAATAGCCGTAGCTCATCTCGGTAGTGGTGGGAATCATCTGCTTGCGGCTGTGGGAGTGCTCTTTGATGATATCAATCACGGTCTGCACCTTCTCCTCGTCCACACCGATGAGGATGGTCACGTTGCCCGCCATCAAAAAACCGCCGGTGGTGGCCAGCTTGGTGGAGGAGAAGCCCTTCTTCGTCAGCGCATGGGTGACGGCGTTGGCATCGTCATAGTTGATGATCGCAAGGACCAGTTTCATGGTTGTCCCTCCCTTTACAAGGCGCACGGCGAAGTAATTACGCCTATCGTATTATCGGTATTATATCCTATTTCCGTCAAATAGGAAAGGTGTTTTTTTTCGATACGCTCCCCGGGGGCGATGACCGGCACGCCGGGGGGGTAGGGGGCCACCTGCACCCCGCAGACCTCCCCCTCCGCCTGCCGCAGAGGGAGGTACCGCCGGGGCGCGAACAGGGCCTGCCGGGGGCGGACCACCAGCGGCGGAATACCGGGCAGGCCGGGACAGGAGCGGGTGGGAACGGGGGGCAGAGACAACCCCTCCAGCGCCGCGCGCAGCCGGGCAAACTCCGCCGCCCCATCGGCACAGGTGGCGATGAACACCACATGGCCGACGTCGGCCATCTCTGGATAGACACCCTGCCCCTCCAGCGCACCCTTCACACCAAATCCGTCGCGGACGCTCAGCACCAGACGGCAGGGGTCCAGCGCCAGGCCAGGCCGGGGCCGGAGGGCCGGGAGCTCCGCCCGCAGAGCCGCTACCTCCTCCGCCACAGTCCCATACGCCGCCGCGCCCCCATCCTCCAGCGCAGCCCGGCACAGGTCCAGAGCCGCCATCATGGGATAGGAAGGACTGGAGGAGCCGTAGATGGAGCCCGCCCGGCGCAGCTCATCCAGGCTATAGGTCCCGGAGGAGAACAGCAGAGCCGTCTGGCCCGGGGCCGGGAGGGTCTTATGGGCCGAGCAGACCACCAGGTCGGCCCCCCCATAGGCCTCCAGCCCCAGGAAGGGCAGATGGGCTCCGTGAGCCCCATCCACCACCAGCGTTCCACCGTGGGCATGGACGACCTGGGCAATGGCGAAAATATCCGACAACACCCCGTAATAGGTCGGTGATGTAATACAAACTGTTTTTATATCCGGGTGATTTTTCAGCTCATTGTCCACAAGCTGTGGAGAAATCGGTCCGGTCACTCCCTCCTCGGTCAGCCAAGGGCGGGGCAGGTACACCGGCTGCAGGTCCAGCAGGGCCATGGAGTGATAGACCGAGCGGTGACAGCCCCGGTCCACCAGCACGCCGCCCCTCACGGAGCAGGCCAGCGTCAGGGCGGTGTGCAGGCCCTGGGTGGAGCCGCCGGTGAGAAACAGACAGGCCGACATCCCGAAGGCCGCCGCCCAGAGCTTCTCCGCCGCCTCGATGGGGCCGCCGGGGGAGAACAGGTCTCCCGTTGGGGGCAGCTCGGTGAAGTCCAGCTCCGACAGGCGGGACAATTCCGGCGCGGGCAGGGGCTTTCCATGGTGGCCGGGCATATGGAAGCGGAGGGGACCGGTATCGGCAAAGGCGCGCAGCGCGTCATAGAGCGGGGTATGGGACATCCGAAAGACCTCCTGTGTAAAAAAGCGGCGGGACGCAATCGTCCCGCCGCTCTTCCTCTGGATTTAATTTCTGTGCTCTCCCCGGGAGTAGGCCACCACCGTACGGCGATTGGGCTCGGCGCCGGTGGAGTAGGTGGTCACGTCGGGGTAATCCTGCAGAGCGGTGTGGATGACATGGCGCTCGTAGGCGTTCATGGGCTCCAGCGTGACGTTCCGGCGGTATTTGACCACCTTGCCCGCCACCTTCCGGGCCAGCCGCTGCAGGGATTCCTCCCGCTTAGCCCGATAGTTCTCCGCATCCACATGGATGCGCACCCGCCGGCTCTGCCCCTTGTTCACCGCGTAGCTGGTGAGCTGCTGAATGGCGTCCAGAGTCTCTCCCCGGCGGCCGATGAGGGTGCCCAGGCCCTCGCCCAACAGTTCTACCTTGTAGTTGCCCTCCTCGGTGACCAGAATCCTGGGTTCGGCCTTTACCTCCATGCGCTCCAGCAGGCCGGTGAGGAATTCACGGATCTGAGCGGCCCTCTCGTCATCCCCGGCGGGGGGAGCGGCCGCGGGAATCTCCGCTTTCGGGGCGGCGGGGGCGGGCTGGGCCGCCGCAGGCGCCTTTTTCGGCGCGGCCTCCTTCTTGGCGGGCTGCGCCGCAGGCGCGGGGGCGGGCGCCTCGTCCGCCGCTTCGTACGTCACCTTGATTTTGGCGGGAGTGCTGCCGATGCCCAAAAAGCCCGACTTGGCCCGCTCCAAAATTTCCACAGAGACCTCATCCCGGTCCAGGCCCAGCTCCCGCAGGGCCTTCTGGATGGCCTCCTCTTCATTCTTCCCGGTGGTTTCGATCCATTTCATCATTTGGTATCTTCTCCTTACTGGGACAGACTTACTGTTTGGTCTCGCCGTCCTGCTCCGGATCGGCGGTCATGTCCTTGACTTCCTGGTCCAGCGCCTTCCAGGGGTCGTCCACATCCAGGGTGGACTCCTCCGGCACGGCAGGGGTCTGCTCCGGCTGTTCGGCGGCCCGCTCCTCCAGGAGCTCCTCTACGACGGCCTCGTCGGCCTGGCACTCCAGGGCCTCCTCAGCCAGCTTTTTGGACGCCTCGGGCTCCTCCTGCTTCTTTTTGCCGAAAAAGCGGCGCTTCTTCTCCAGCGCCTCCTCCACGGCGGCCTCGTCCACCGGCTCGCCGGGGTCGCGGTAGGCCGTGGGACCCTCGGGACGGTAGCGGTAGGGATCGTAGGCCCGGCCCCGGGCATAAGCGCGCACGCCCACGCCGCTGACCGAGATCACGGACGCGTCGGACTTCTTTTTCTCCACGGGGAGCTTCTTCTTACCCTTGTTGGCTTTGGCGTCGGCCAGAGCCTGGGCCTTGCGCTCGGCCGCCTCCCGGCGGCGGCGCTTTTCCTCCTCCTTCTCCAGCCGCTCCTGCTCCTCGCGGGCGGCGGCGGCGGCCTCGTAGTCCTTCTTCAGCATCTTGCCCGCCACAAACTCCTGGAGCATGGACAGCAGGTTGTTGGCCACCCAGTACACACCCAGGCAGCCCGGCATCATAAAGCCGATCCACAGGGACATCAACGGGGACATGATCAGCATGCTCTTGCTGGTGGAATTCTGCTGCGCCGACTGGTTGTTCACCGAGTTGGTCTTCATGGAGATCAGAGAGAACACAAAGCCGGTGACAGCCGAGATGATGGGGATGAGGAACAGGCCGATGCTGTTCCAGTTGATGCCGTTGGCCCAGAACTTCAAGGTGGGGATGTCGGCCAGGTTCAGACCCAGGAACTGGAAGTTCAGGGCCTGGAGCTGATCGGCAAACTCCGCCACGGCGGGATTGGAGACGATCCCCTGGAAATTCTTGGCCAGCACGTCGGCCCCCTGAAGCTGCTGGTAGGCGGCGTTGCCCGCCGAGGTCATGTAGGAGCCCAGCACCTCCATCAGGGTCCCGATCTGGGTGGGGTTCAGGCCCATGGCATATTTCATGGGCTGACGGATGATGGCATACAGGGGGAACAGAATGAACAGCGGGACCATCGTCCACAGGCAGCCGCTCATAGGGTTGACGTTTTCCCGTTCGTAGAGCTTCTGCACCTCCAGATTCTGCCGCTCCCGGTCGTTGGCATACTTCTTCTGGATGGCCTGGATCTTGCCGTTGAGCATGTTCATCTGGATCATGCCCCGCTTGCCCTTCAGAGAGAAGGGGAAGAGGATCAGCTTGACGATCAGGGCGAAGACGATCAGGGCCGCGCCGTAGTTGCCGAAGACGTTGTAAAACAGCGTCAGCAGCCAGGTAAAGGGCGTGAGTACGTAGTACCAGATATCCATTGACTGGCCTCCATTTTCTGTAGTAGCGCTTAGGGTACAGGGTCGTATTCGATGGACTTCTGCCGGTGAAAGGGCTGACACTTCAGGATACGCCGGAGAGCCAGCCAGCCGCCCTTGCACGCGCCGTATTTTTCCACCGCCTCCAAAGCGTAGGCCGAGCAGGTGGGAATAAAACGGCAGCAGGGCGGCCGCCCAGGTGACACATACCTGCGGTAAAATCGGATCAGGCTCAGAAGCACGCGCTTCACGAGACCTCCTCCTCCCCGCGGAGCAAGCCCAGCTTGTCCATCAGCTTGAGAAAGGAGTCCTCCAGCTTGGCATAGGGGGTAAAGACCGCACGGACCCGCGCCACCACCACGATGTCATAGCCGGATCTGATCCGGCCCTCGTTGGTGCGGTAGATCTCCCGGATACGGCGGCGCACCTTATTGCGCACCACGGCCTTCCCCACCTTTTTGCCCACGGTGAGGCCCAGACGGTTTCCGCCGGTCCGCTTTTTCCGGCAGTAGACCGCCAGGCAGGGCGAGGCCGCGCTCTTCCCCTTGGCGTAAAGACGCCGGAAGGCATAGTTTTCTTTCAGGCTGCTTGTGAATTTCAACCCGGCTTCTCCCCCGTCGCGCCCATAAAGCAAATGCTGCGTATGCACTGCAGGGGCGGTGGGAATGCTCCCCCGCCCCTTCATGAGCCTTATTTCGATTCCAGCCGCACGATCAGTAGGTCAGACGGGCGCGGCCCTTGGCGCGGCGGCGGGCCAGAACCTTTCTGCCGTTGGCAGTCGCCATCCGCTTGCGGAAGCCGTGCTCCTTGCTGCGCTGGAGCTTCTTGGGCTGATAGGTACGCTTCATGCTGTACACCTCCCATGCAAGGTATCGACGGGTCGTGCCCGTCCACCACAACGGCCGGTTTCCGGCCGCGGTCGTCAAAGGATACGCCCCCATCTTACAGGACGCGATTGTTATTATACTTCATGTTTTTATCCACTGTCAACCACATTTTTGTCCCTTTTCGCCGGGAAGTTTTCCGCCTTCCCGCCCCTACACCATATCTTGTGGTCTTTCGCGGGACGGACACAAAAATCCTATTTATTTTATAATGTATCCGCCCGTTTTTATTGCGTTCTCGTCCTTTTTTTGATATACTAAGTTGATACGAAATACGCTAGAATGGGAGGTCCTGCGATGAATTCCCCCGCAGACATCTGGGCACGTGTGCTCTCCCTGATGGAGACGGATATGACCGCCACCACCATCCACACCTGGTTTGACGACACCGAAGCGGTCGCTCTGGAGGAGGACCGCTTTGTGCTCTATACCCCCTCCGACTTCAAAAAGGACATCATCGCCGCCCGCTATCTGGGCGCGGTGAAAAAGGCTCTGCACGAGCTGTTCTCCGCCGAATTCGACGTGCTGGTGCTGGGCCCCGGCGAAATGGAGCAGCGCAGGACCCGTCAGAAAAAAGACGACAATTTCCTGCCCGGCACCGAGGAATATACCTTCGAGCGCTTTGTGGTGGGCTCTTCCAACAAGTTTGCCCACGCCGCCGCCCGGGCCGTGGCCGACCACCCCGCCCAGAACTACAACCCCCTGTTCATCTACGGGGAATCCGGGTTGGGCAAGACCCACCTGCTCTACGCCATCGCCCACACCATCCACAACAACCACCCCGATTACCGCATCGTTTACATCAAGGGCGACGCCTTCACCAACGAGCTCATCCAGGCCATCCGGGAGGGACGCAACCAGGAATTCCGGGAAAAGTTCCGGGCCGCCGACGTGTTCCTCATGGACGACGTACAGTTCATCGCCGGAAAGGATTCCACCATGGAGGAGATGTTCCATACCTTCAACACCCTCTATGAGACCAAAAAGCAGATCGTCTTTACCGCCGACCGACCCCCAAAGGAGATGCTCAAGCTGGAGGACCGGCTCAAGACCCGGTTCGAGTGGGGACTCATCGCCGACATCCAGCCGCCCGACTATGAGACCCGGATGGCCATTATCAAAAACAAGGCCATCCGCATGGGGGTGGAGCTACCCGAGCCGGTGCTCCAGTATATCGCGGAGAACATCACCGCAAACGTGCGGCAGATCGAGGGCACCGTGAATAAAATCATGGCCCTGCGGGACCTGGAGGGCAGCGACATCGACGCCGCCACCGTCACCCGGGCCGTCCGGGACATGTTCAAGGACCCCACGGACATTCTGCCCACCTCCGACGTCATCATCGACGAGGTCTGCAAATATTACAGCATCGAAAACGACGTGCTCCGGGGACAGGGCCGGACCAAAGACACCGCCCTGGCCCGTCAGATCGCCATGTTCCTCATCCGGGAGATGACCAACATGTCCCTAAAGGAGATCGGCCGCGAGTTCGACAACCGGGACCACACCACCGTCCTCCACTCCACCGACCGCATCGAAAAGCTGAAAAAATCCAACCCCGACATCGCCGAGGTCATCAAGGACATCCGGGCCAACATCAACGCCCGGTATGAATGAGTTCCGTCGTTTTTTGGTTGACATAATATTATAACCCGTTTCGACTCCTTTCCACCGATTTTGTGGAAATGTGGAAAGGGGTCTGTGGATAAGTCTGGCCGGTCTTCCCCCGCTGTGGAAGAGCGTAAAAAAACTTCCACACCCCCTGTGGGCGGAAAAGGGTTAGGGCCCCAACGGGTGGAGACGGTTATCCACAAAAATCTGCCCTACGGCATACTGTTTCTACAAATATCCTGTCCTCTCCTCCAAAAGCGGAGACGGCAGGGAGAAAGGAAGGAACCTGTCCATGAAGTTTTCCTGCGAAAAAGCTCTTCTGCAGTCCGCCATCGGCACCGCCGCCCGGGCTGTCTCCCCCAAAAGCTCCATTCCCGCTCTGGAGGGCATCCTCCTGGAGGCCGGAAACGATCTGCGCCTGACCGGCTACAACCTGGAGACCGGCATCCGCACCACCGTCCCTGCCCAGATCGAACAGGGCGGCAGCTTGGTCCTCTCCGCCCGGCTATTCGGCGAAATCATCCGAAAACTGCCCGACGACGTGGTGGTCTTTTCCGCCGACGGCTATATGGTCCACATCTCCTGCGGCATGAGCCACTTCAACATCCTGGCCACCGACCCGGAGGACTTCCCCGAGCTGCCCAGTGTGGAGGATAAAAACGGCTTCACCATCAAACAAAGCGCCCTGGGCTCCATGATCCGCCAGACCCTCTTCGCCGTCAGCGACAACGAGTCCCGGCCCATCCACACCGGCTCCCTCTTCGAAGTGGACTCCACCGGCGTCACCGTGGTGTCGGTGGATGGCTACCGGCTGGCCCTGCGCCATGAGTCCATTGAGGAGAGCGGCGGACTGCCCTCCTACTCCTTTGTGGTGCCCGGCGCTGCCCTCAACGAGGTGGAGAAGATCTGCTCCGACGTGGACGACCCCGCCACCGTCACCCAGGGTGAGCGGCACGTGCTGTTCCGCATCGGAGACACCATGCTGGTGTCCCGCCGGCTGGAGGGCGAATTTTTGGCCTACCGCAACGCCATTCCCCGCAACAACACCATCCAGGTGGTGGGCGAGACCCGCAAGCTGCTCGCCTCCATCGACCGGGTCTCCCTCATCATCAGCGACAAGCTCAAATCCCCCCTGCGCTGTATCTTCGGCGACAACGTGCTGAGCATCACCACCAAGACCGGAATCGGAGACGCCGCCGACCAGTGCCCCATCGAGGGGGACGGCGGCGGACTGGAGATCGGCTTCAATAACCGCTATCTGATGGACGCACTCAAGGCCGCACCCGCCGAAAAGGTGCGCCTGGAGCTCACCTCCGGCGTGGCCCCCTGCGTCATACTGCCCGCCGAGGGGGAGGAAAATTTTCTCTATATGGTGCTGCCGGTGCGGCTGAAGGCATCCGAATAACGAATGGAACCGCGGCAATACCGGCTATAACAGTAAGGAGCGAGTATGCAGAAACAAAACGTGAAAATCACCACCGCGTTCATCAAGCTGGACGCCCTGCTCAAATTCGCCGGGGTGGCCGGCACCGGCGGAGAGGCCAAGGAGGCCGTCCAGGCCGGCGCGGTATCGGTCAACGGGGAGGTGTGCACCATGCGGGGGAAAAAAATTCGCCCCGGCGACGTGGTCACCCTGTCCGGCGTGCAGATCAGCGTGCAATGATCGTCCGACGGCTGGAGCTGGACTTCTACCGCAACTACCCCCATCTGGAGGCAGACTTCTCCCCCGTCACCAACGTCATCTACGGAGAGAACGCCCAGGGCAAGACCAATCTGCTGGAGGCGCTGGCCTATCTATCCACCGCCTCCTCCCACCGGGCCCGGTACGACCGGGAGCTCATCCAGTTCGGCGTGGACTCGGCCTTCATCAAGGGGGAGCTCTTTTCCCGGGAAAGGGACTTCACTTTGGAGGCCCGGCTGTCCCGGACGGGCCGGAAACACCTGTTTTCCAACGGGGTGCGGCTGAAAAACGCCGGGGAGCTGTCCGGCATTCTGAATACTGTGCTGTTCTGCCCCGAGGACCTCTCCCTCATCCGGGAGGGGGCCGCCGCAAGGCGGCGCTTCCTCAACGAGTGCATCTGCCAGCTCCGGCCCCGTTACGCCGCCGCCCTGGCCGAGTACAACCGGCTCCACGAGCACAAGACCCGCATCCTCCGGGACTGGCCGGAGAAGCCCTCCCTGCTGGATACCCTGGACGAGTTCTCCCTGCGCATGGCCCAGACCGGCGCCATCCTCATCCACTACCGGGCTCATTTCGTCAAGCGGTTGCGGGAGACGGCTCCCGCCATCCACGCCGATTTCTCCGGCGGGCGGGAGCGGCTGGGGCTGACGTATGAGACCGTCAGGACGGTGACCGACCCGGAGGCCAGCCCCCGGGACATCCTGCCCCGGCTCCTGGAGCACCAGGAGGCCCACCGGCAGGCCGAGCTGGAGGCCCGCTCCTGCCTCACCGGGCCTCACAAGGACGACCTGAACGTGGAGCTGGACGGACGGAGCGCCAAGAGCTTCGCCTCTCAGGGGCAGACCCGCACCGCCGCCCTCTCCCTCAAGCTGGCCGCCCGGGAGATCTTTTTTCACGACACCGGGGAGTGGCCGGTGCTGCTGCTGGACGACGTGCTCTCCGAGCTCGACGCCCGCCGGCAGGAGTTCGTCCTCAACCGCATCCAGGGCGGCCAGGTCTTCATCACCTGCTGCGAGGACGACAAGCTGGAGGGATTGCGGGAGGGAAAGACCTTTCACATCCGGGCCGGCGCGCTGATTTAGCCGCCAACAGGAAAGGAACTGCATTTGGTCATTCTCATCGCCTTTGTACTGGCCCCCCTGGGGGCCGGTTTTGTGCTGGAATATCTGGTATGCCGCCTGTCCATGGGACACGGCAGGCTGTGGAAGCTGCTGCCCCCCGTCCTGGCCGCCGCGCTGACCGGGGCGGTGGCCCTGGGCCGCTACCGGGTCTGGGCCTCGGCGGAATCCCCCCTGCCCACCCTCCTTTTCGTGCCTGGTCTGCCCGCCCTGCTGGGCTTTCTCGGCCTGCTGGCCGGGTGGCTGGCATGGCGGCGCATGTGGCTGCCCCGGGTGGTCAGGAACAAACAATCCGAGTAAAAGAGCGTTAGGAGCGTTTTATGTATCTGCACTTAGGCCAGTCGGTGGTGGTCCCCTTTCGAGATGTGGTCGGCATATTCGACCTGGATAACACCACCTCCTCCATTCATACCAGGAAATTCCTGGAGCGGGCGGAAAAGGAGGGCCGCGTGGTGGATGTGTCCGGGGACCTGCCCAAGTCCTTTACCGTATGCAGGACCGGCAAGGGTCCCCCTACCGTCTATCTGTCCCAGCTCTCCTCCGCCACTCTGCTCAAGCGGGTGGAGAACAACACCTTTGAATGAATGCCCATGCGGAGCACATCCATCCGCTCTCTTCCTCCAAAAAGGGAACGGGTGGATGCGCTCCGCAATCAAACCCAGGAGGTTTTAGAATGTCTGAAGAACTGGAAACCAACGAGATCGGCCAGGTGGAACACATGGAACAGGTCGAGCACGAATACGGCGGCTCGGAGATCCAGGTCCTCGAGGGCCTGGAGGCCGTCCGCAAGCGGCCCGGTATGTATATCGGCTCCACTTCCTCCTCCGGCCTGCACCATCTGGTCTATGAGATCGTGGACAACGCCATCGACGAGGCCCTGGCCGGCTACTGCGACGAGATCAACGTCATCATCCGGGAGGGCGACATCATCACCGTCACCGACAACGGCCGCGGTATCCCCGTGGACATCCAGCCCCAGACCGGGCGGCCCGCCCTGGAGGTCGTCTATACCATCCTCCACGCCGGCGGTAAGTTCGGCGGCGGCGGCTACAAGGTGTCCGGCGGCCTCCACGGCGTGGGCGCCAGCGTGGTCAACGCCCTCAGCGAGTGGCTGGAGGTCCAGGTCCACAAGGACGGCAAGATCTATGAGATGAAATTCGCCCGGGGCAAGGTCACCCAGGAGATGACCGTGACCGGCGATACCGAAAAGCGGGGCACCATGGTCACCTTTAAGCCCGACCCCGAGATGTTCACCGACACCACCGTCTACGACTACGACATCCTCCACACCCGCATGCGGGAGGAGGCCTTCCTCAACGCCGGGCTGCGCATCCACACCATCGACCAGCGACCCGGCCGGGAGCAGCACGACGACATGTGCTACGCCGGTGGCATCCGGGAATTCGTCACCTGGCTCAACCGGGCCAAGACCCCCATCCACACCGGCGTCATCTATATGTCCGGACAGCGGGGGGACTCCATGGCCGAGTTGGCCTTCCAATACACCGACAGCTACAGCGAGACCATCCTATCCTTCGCCAACAACGTCCACACCCCCGAGGGCGGCATGCACGAGACCGGCTTCAAGCAGGCCCTCACCTCCACCCTCAACGCCTATGGAAAAAAGATGAACCTCCTCAAGGACGGGGACGAGATCAAAGGCGAGGACTACCGGGAGGGCCTGACGTGCGTCCTCTCCGTCAAGCTCACTGACGCCCAGTTTGAAGGCCAGACCAAGGCCAAGCTGGGCAACTCCGAAATCCGCACCCTGGTCAGCAGCATCGTTTCGGAGAAGCTGGAGGAGTTTTTGGAGGAGAACCCCGCCGTGGGCAAGGCCATCCTGGACAAGGCCCTCACCGCCTCTCGGGCCCGGGAGGCCGCCCGCAAGGCCCGGGAGTCCATCCGGCGTAAGACCGCCCTGGGCGGCGCCGCCATGCCAGACAAGCTGCGGGACTGCAATGAGGTCAACCCGGAGCTCACCGAACTCTACATCGTCGAGGGCGATTCCGCCGGCGGCTCCGCCACCCAGGGCCGGGACTCCCGCTTCCAGGCCATCCTCCCCCTGTGGGGCAAGATGCTCAACGTGGAGAAGGCCCGGGCCGACAAAGTCTACGGCAACGACAAGCTCCAGCCCGTCATCACCGCCCTGGGCGCCGGCATCGGGGACGAGTTCGACCCGAGCAAGCTGCGCTACCACAAGGTCATCATCATGGCCGATGCCGATGTGGACGGCGCCCACATCCGTACCCTGCTGCTCACCTTCTTCTTCCGCTTCATGCGGCCCCTCATCGAGCAGGGCTACGTCTACGCCGCCGTGCCCCCCCTCTACAAGCTGACCCGGGGCAAGGCCACGCGGGTGGCCTTCTCCGACGAGGAGCGGGATCGGATCTCCGCCGAGCTGCGGGGCGACAACCCCAACGCCAAGGTGGACATCAACCGCTATAAGGGCCTGGGCGAGATGGACCCCCACGAGCTGTGGGAGACCACCATGGACCCGGAAAAGCGCACCCTCAAGCGCATCGAGCTGGACGACGCCGTCAAGGCCGACGAGACCTTTACCATCCTCATGGGCGAGAAGGTGGAGCCCCGGAAGGAATTTATCGAGAAAAATGCCCAGTATGCCGTCAATCTGGACTACTGAGGGAAAAGAACGCACATGAAAAAAGCAAGCATTTGGATGATCGGCACACTGCTGTGCGCCCTTCTGGCCGCCTGCGGGAGCAACCCGGCCGCAGAGACGCCGGAGCAGTCCCCTACCGCCGCCGTACAGACTCCCGCGTCCAGCCCTTCCGGCGCGCTGGAGCCGTCGCCCACGCCGGAACCGACCTCGGAACCGCCACAGACCTCCCTGCTGACCGAGGAGAACGCCCCCGCACGGGCAGCCTATGGCGCTGCTCTGATGGAACTGCTGGATCACAATATTCTGCCCGACGGGACCGACTATTCCAACGGCTATATTGGCAGTATTGAGGATAGAGAGAGAATGGCGCAAAACCAGTTTGCCGTCTGGGATGTGGACGGAGATGGAAGAGAAGAACTGATCCTCCTCTACACCACCACTATAGTGGCCGGGGAGCGAGGCTTCGTGTTCGATTGGGACGAGGCGTCGGGAGAGCTGCGGACGCAGTTGGAGGAATTTCCCCTGCTTACCTTTTATGAAAACGGCGCCGTTATGGCGGGCTGGTCCCACAACCAGGGCAAGGGCGGAGATTTCTGGCCCTATTTCCTCTACCAGTATCTGCCCGAGACCGACGGCTACCAGCAGGTGGGCGCGGTGGATGCCTGGGACAGGGCCCTGGGGATCGAGGGCTATCCCGACCAGGTGGACCGGAGCGGAACGGGTTTTGTCTACTATATCTACGGGGATCTGGCGGCGGAATGGGACAAGGTCGAGCCGGTGGACGCCGCCGAGTACCACGCCTGGCTGGACCCCTATTTGGGAGAGGGCGAAGAGCTGGCCCTTCCCTATTGCCCGCTGACAGCGGAGAACATCCGGATGATCCAGACGGCGGGCTGACAGACCGTGACAAGCGAAATGCTTTTTGGAAGAAGAAAGGCTGTTTTTGAATGAGTAAGAAACCACAGTACGATCCCGAGGAAATCCGTTACCCGGACCAGGTCATCGTCACCTCTCCCCTGGTGCCCGAGATGGAGAAATCCTATATCGAATACGCCATGAGCGTCATCGTGGGCCGGGCCCTGCCCGACGTCCGCGACGGCCTCAAGCCCGTCCACCGCCGCATCCTCTACGCCATGTACGAGGACAACCTGACCCACGACCGGCCCTTCAAAAAGTCCGCCACCTGCGTGGGCGACGTGCTGGGCCGCTACCACCCCCACGGCGACCAGTCCGTCTACGACGCCCTGGTCCGTCTGGCCCAGGACTTCTCCATGCGCTACCCCCTGGTGGACGGCCACGGCAACTTCGGCTCCGTGGATGGCGATCCCCCCGCCGCCTACCGTTACACCGAGGCCCGCCTGGACAAGATCTCCCAGGAGATGCTCCGGGACATCGACAAGGAGACCGTGGACTGGGACCCCAACTTCGATGAGTCCCGCAGGGAGCCCCGGGTGCTCCCCTCCCGCTTCCCCAACCTGCTGGTCAACGGCTCCTCCGGCATCGCCGTGGGCATGGCCACCAACATCCCGCCCCACAACCTCACCGAGGTCATCAACGCCACCATCTGCGTGCTGGACAACCCGGAGGCCACCCTGGCCGACCTGATGGAGCACGTCCACGGCCCCGACTTCCCCACCCGGGGCATCATCATGGGCCGCTCCGGCATCCGGGCCGCCTATGCCACCGGCCGGGGCCGCGTCATCATCCGGGCCCGCACCGAGTTTGAGGAGTTCGGTAAGGACCGCATCCGCATCATCGTCACCGAGATCCCCTATCAGGTCAACAAGCGCATGCTCATCAAGAACATGGCCGAGCAGGTGGAGGATAAGCGGCTGGAGGGCATCTCCGACATCCGGGACGAGACCGACCGCAACGGCATGCGCATCGTCATCGAGCTCAAGCGGGACGCCAATCCCCAGGTGGTGCTCAACCGCCTGTTTGCCCAGACCCAGCTCCAGACCTCCTTTGCCATCAACATGCTGGCCCTGGTCAACAACCAGTCCCAGCCCAAGATCCTCTCCCTGCGCCACATTCTGGACGAATACATCGCCTTCCAGGAGGAGATCATCGTCCGGCGGACCAAGTACGACCTCAAGAAGGCCCAGGAGCGGGCCCACCTGCTGGAGGGCCTGCTCATCGCCCAGGACAACATCGACGAGGTCATCAAGATCATCCGCAGCAGCTACGACAACGCCAAGGAAAATTTGATGAACCGCTTCGGCCTGGACGACATCCAGGCCCAGGCCATCCTGGACATGCGGCTAAAGGCACTCCAGGGTCTGGACCGGGAGAAGCTGGAAAACGAGTACAAGGAGCTGGAGGAGCGCATCGCCTACTATCAGGAGCTGCTGGGCTCCGAGACCATGATCCGCCAGGTCCTCAAGGACGAGCTGACCGCCATCCGGGACAAGTACGGCGACGAGCGCGTCACCGAGATCCAGGACGTGGAGGACGAGATCGACATCGAGGACCTCATCGAGGAGGAGGAGTGCGTCTTTACCCTCACCGCCGCGGGCTACATCAAGCGGCTGCCCGCCTCCACCTACCGGGCCCAGCGCCGGGGCGGCAAGGGCATCACCGCCCAGACCCTAAAAGAGGAGGACGTGGTGGAGACCGTGTTCACCGCCTCCACCCACGACTATATCCTCTTCTTCACCAACAAGGGCCGGGTCCACCGGAAAAAGGGCTATCAGATCCCCGAGGCCGGCCGCACCGCCAAGGGCACCAACATCGTCAACGTCCTGCCGGTGGAGTCCGACGAGAAGGTCACCGCCATGATCCACCTGCGCCAGTTCCCCGAGGACCGCTACCTCACCATGGTGACCCGCAACGGCACCGTCAAGCGCATCCAGCTCTCCTCCATCAACACCGCCCGCAAGGCGGGCATCCGCTGCATCACCCTGGAGGAGGGGGATGAGCTCATCTGCGTCCGGGAGACCGACGGCGAGCAGGCCCTTCTCATCGCCACCCACGACGGCATGACCATCTCCTTCCTGGAGAGCGACGTGCGGTGCATGGGCCGGGACGCCTGCGGCGTCATGGGCATCCGGCTGCGGGACGGCGACTACGTGGTGGGGGCCGCCCGGGCCAAGTACGATCACCAGGTGCTGATGGTCACCGAGCGCGGCTACGGCAAGCGCACCCCCATGGACGAGTATTTCCGCGCCGACGGACCCCAGAAGCGGGGCGGCTACGGTCTGAAGGGCTATCAGGTCACCGAAAAGACCGGACCCGTGGTGGGGGTCAAGGTGGTCAGCGACGAGGACGATATCCTGGTCATCAACGACGCCGGCGTCATCATCCGCATGGCGGTGAAGGACATCAACGTCTACAGCCGCTCCGCCCAGGGCGTCAAGCTGATGAATCTGGACGAAGGGGTCAAGGTGATCTCCATCGCCCGCACCGACCACGAGGAGGAAGAGACCGGCGAGGGCGCGTCCGCCCCGGAGACGAAGGAGGGCTGATATGGATCGAAAGCGGAAACAGCGGGTCACCTATCGGCCCAGCAAGTCCAGCGGCGTGTTCGGCGGCGTGGTGGGGGTCATTTTTGTCCTCATCGGCGTGTTTGTGGTCATTCCCACCTTCGGACCCTTCGGCATCCTGTGGACCCTCTTCGCCGTGGCCATCACTGGAATGAACCTCTACCAGGCCTTCGGCAAGGGCTATGTGGGCCCCGAGATCCACATCGAGGAGGATGACGAAGGGCCGTGTGAGACGCCCGCTCCCGTGGGCGGCGTATCCGCCCAGGACCGGCTCACCGAGCTGCGGGCCCTCTACGACCAGCGCCTTATCACCCAGGAGGAGTATGAGGAGAAGCGCAGGGAGATCCTAAAGGACCTGTGACAGGAGGCTTATGAAAACAGTCACCATCTACACCGACGGCGCCTGCTCCGGCAACCCGGGGCCGGGCGGCTGGGGCGCCATCCTCATGTACGGCGGCTTTCAAAAGGAGCTGTCCGGCGGGGAGGCGCACACCACCAACAACCGCATGGAGCTCACCGGCGTCATTACCGCCCTGGAGGCCCTGAAGGAGCCCTGCGCCGTGGAGCTCTACTCCGACTCGAAGTACGTCATCGACGCCCTGGAAAAGGGCTGGGCCAAGGGCTGGCGGGCCAGAGGCTGGGTCAAGGGGGACAAAAAGCCCGCCCTCAATCCCGACCTGTGGGCCCGGCTGCTGGACCTGTGCGACTACCACAAGGTCAACCTCCACTGGGTCAAGGGACATGCCGCCAACCCCTATAACAACCGCTGCGACGAGTTGGCGGTGGCCGAGAGCCGGAATCATAAGCAGTAAAAGAGGAGCGCGTGCGATTCATCGCACGCGCTCCTCTTACTCTTTTACAAAATAGGCAATGCCCGCCGCGCCGGGCCCGGCGTGGGTGCCCACCACGCTGCCGATGTCGCTCTCCAGCCAGGACGTCAGGCCCAGCTTTTCCACAAAGTGCGCCCGGCACTCGGCCAGAACCGCCGGGGCGTCCGAGTGGCCGAAGGCCACGGGAAGCGTCAGGTCCGGCCGTTCCTGCTCCATCCGCCGATCCATCCACTGGAAGGCCGCCTTTCGGCCCCGCACCTTAGCGGCGGCCTCCACCACCCCGTGCTGCACATTGAGGATGGGAGTGATGCCCAGCATCCCGCCCAGCACCGCGGAGGCTCCCGAGATACGGCCCCCCATCTTCAGGTATTTCAGGGTGTCCACCACCGCCAGCAGCCGCACCCGCCCGGAAATGGCCTGGACCTCCGCCGCGATCTGGGCGGCCGATCTGCCCTGGTCCCGGAGCATTACAGCGTACTCCACCAGCAGACCCAGCCCAAAGGTCACCGCACCCGAGTCCACCACAAAAATATGGGTCTCGTCCACAATGTCACGGGCGATCGAGGCCGACTGAAAGGTGCCGGAGAGCAGCGAGGACAAAAAGATCCCCACCACCTCGTCCCCGGCCTCCACATGGGCCCGGAAGCGGTTGACAAACTCCTCCGGATTGACCTGAGCCGTGACCGGCAAGGCCTCCGCCCGCCGCAGGCGGTCATAAAACTCCTGGTTGGTGATGTCCACCCCATCCCGGAAGGTCTCCTCCCCAAAGTGGACGGTGAGCGGAGCTACCTCCACCCCCAGCTCCGCCTGACGGGCGGCGGAGAGCTCACTGGTGCTGTCGGTCAAAATGCGAACCATGTCTGGTTACCCCCTTATTGGTCTGTTTTGCCGGTCCTTTTCCTGAAAAAAGCCGGCCAGATGGCCCAGCGCCCGGACCAGAACCCCGGTCTCCTCCTCCGTAAGGACCGCCAAAAGCCCGTCTACCATCTCCCGGTGGAAACGGGCATGGACGGCGTTGGCCGCCCGGGCCGCGGCTGTGGGCAGGATGCGAACCGCCCGTCGGTCCTTCTCGTCCCGGCGGCGCTCCAGATAGCCCTTCTTCTCCAGCAGCGTCACCGCAGTGGTCAGCGTCCCTGCCGTCACACGCTGGGCGGCGGCAATGGCGGTGGCCCGGTTGTCCCGGCCCTCCTCCTCCGCCCGGCAGACCTCCTCAATCAGGTGCAGCTCCCGCAGGGACAGGTCCGGAAACCGGCCCGCCAAGTCCCGCTCCTCCGTCCGGAGGATTTCGTTGAACACACGGACGAGAAAGAGATTCAGTTCCTTGCCGCGGTTTTCCATGCTGGGTCATCCTTTTCATTTGGTTTGAAAATCAAAGCGTTCCAAGCATAATACGGCAGGGGCCCTTTTGTCAAGGGTATTTTGAAGTTCAAAGTACTTTGAGCGGCAAAAAACCGCCTGCCGAAGCAGACGGTTTTCCAGCGGCTATTCCAATCAGGCCAGCTTGTTGAGCTTGATGGTCATGGCGCTCTTCTTGTTGGCCGCGTTGTTCTTGTGCAGCAGACCCTTGGCAGCAGCCTTGTCAATGGCTTTGACAGTGGCCTTGTAAGCGCTATCGGCCTCGCTGCGGTTGCCTTCGGCCACCACGGCTTCAAACTTCTTGATCTGGGTCTTCAGCGCAGACTTGGCAGCCTTGTTCCGCGCAGCCTTAGTCTCGTTGACCAGTACGCGCTTCTTGGCAGACTTAATATTCGGCAAACCAAACACCTCCTCCGATGCGATCTATTGGGGCATATTCTGCCCGTGCAGATACTTATTTTAACAGCCGGGCGGGAAAAATGCAACTGATTTTTTCGGTTTTTTCACATTTTTTTGTATATCACAGCCGTTGCCGCTAAAAATAGCGGATGGAGTATGAATACGGCACAAGATATTGATGTGTGGAGGCAAAAAACAATGCTGAAAAGACGGACGGATCTGGCGCTGGAGGCCAAGGAGCTGTGGGCCGAGTCGGCGGAGAAGGAGACCAAGCTGGAGGGCGTCCGGGCCCGGGACAGCCTGCGGGAGGGGTATCAGGTCACTACGGTGGATATCCTGGACGAGCAGGGCGCCAGCTCTTTGGGCAAGCCGGTGGGCTCCTATGTGACGGTACAACTGGACGCCCTGGCCCGCCGGGAGGAGGACGCCTTCGGCCGGGCCGCCCGGGCCATCGCCGCCGAGCTGAATGGGCTGCTCAAGCTGCCCGAGGAGGCCACATGCCTGGTGGTAGGGCTGGGCAACCGGGCCATTACCCCCGACGCCATCGGGCCCGGGGTGGCCGACCACACCATGGTCACCCGCCATCTGGTGGAGCAGGTACCGGAGCACTTCGGTTCCTTCCGGCCAGTAGCGGCCTTGGCCGCCGGAGTGCTGGGCACCACCGGCGTGGAGAGCGGCGAACTGGTAAAGGCGGTAGCGGAAAAGATCCGACCGGGCTGCATCATCGCGGTGGACGCCCTGGCCTCCCGATCCATGGACCGGGTGTGCACCACCGTACAGTTGGCCAACACCGGCATTGTCCCAGGCTCCGGCGTGGGGAACCACCGGGCCGCCCTCAACCGGGAGACCTTGGGCGTCCCCGTCATTGCCGTGGGAGTACCCACGGTAGTGGACGCCGGGACGCTGGCCGCCGATATTCTAGCGGAGGCCGGGCAAGAGGGGCTGGACCCGGAGGCCCTGGCCGGGGCGGGCGACGGGCTGATGGTCACGCCCAGAGACATCGATCAGCGGGTGGCCGACCTGGTCAAGGTCATCGGGTACGGGATCAACCTGGCGCTTCAGCCTGGCTTGACAATCGAGGATGTGGATCTGTTTCTGAGCTGAGGCGGACCCGATGACCAGCGTGCAAAGCACGCCGCCGCGCAAGCGGCGCAGCCCGGCGGAATTGATTTTCGCCGGACGCAGATAAAATACGGGGCCCCCGTGGGATGTCCATCCCATGGGGAACAGCGGGTACGGGATCAACCTGGCGCTTCAGCCTGGCTTGACAATTGAGGATGTGGATCTGTTTCTGAGCTGAGGCGGACCCGATGACCAGCGTGCAAAGCACGCCGCCGCGCAAGCGGCGCAGCCCGGCGGAATTGATTTTCGCCGGACGCAGATAAAATACGGGGCCCCCGTGGGATGTCCATCCCATGGGGAACAGCGGGTACGGGATCAACCTGGCGCTTCAGCCTGGC
>ERZ781272.157-NODE-157-length-88892-cov-27.639328_pt1 | contig 88892 bp, 79 predicted proteins | sample MGYA00375850_ERZ781272 | MGnify/ENA primary metagenome ERZ781272 (study PRJEB29790, sample SAMN06051246) | human gut metagenome | host: Homo sapiens | place: USA: Cincinnati, Ohio | collected 2013-06-21 | study: EMG produced TPA metagenomics assembly of the Gut...
AGGAGCGGCTGGAGCAGCTGGAAGAAACCAAGCGTGAGCTTGAAGCCCGCATTGCAGAAGAGAAGCTGGCAAAGCCCAAGGTCACGGAGGAGTTCATCCGGTTCTGGTTGCTCCGGTTCCGCAAGCTGGATATGCGCCTGAAAGACCAGCGGCAGGCACTGGTAGATACCTTCATCCACATTGAAGATTGTTTTCATGGCCGGCTGGTCGGCGGATACCATATTTCCCAAAAGTTCATTGGTTGGGAAAATATAGTCCAATCCCATGTCTACCTGCAAAGGAGTTTGTAATGCGCTTGGAATACTTACCACAGCCAGCACATCATACACTTTATTTGTACCATCAAGCTGTGTCACGCTAATTTGATCGCCCGGTTTATACAAGCAAAGAGAACCATCACCCATCATTCGCAATGGAGTTACATACACGCCGGTTCCGGCTTTCCACTGTTCCGTGTTTAGTTCACCGTCTAACACCTGTACATATTCTGCCGGAAAATCATCCAAGCCATATACATTCACACCATGTTCCTGTCGAACCCTATAATTTTCCAGTTCATTTGCAATATCACTGGAACAAGCAGAGAGTTCCTGTAATCGGGCGAGGTCGTTTTCAGAAAGCGGCTGTTTGGAAGTCCATAAGTAGATATTTCCTATATCTTCAAGACCATTCAAACTTTCTGCCTGGCTAATAAAATCTTGGCTTACATTCGCTGTGTTATATGGCGCATAATTGTTAATTACTGTTGTATCGGAAACTGTAAAATCTGTAAGGCTGAAATCAGCCACAAACTTATCAAAGTCAAAGGAGGTCACATAGGTATAAACGCTATTCAAGAGAACAATACTAAGGGCAAAAGACAAAGTAACGATCATTACTTTTTTCTTGTTTCGAGTCAGATTGTTCTTTGCCATCATCATTGTGCTGATATGCTTACTGCGCCGCTGCTTTTTCTTTCCACCAGTCTGTTCAATATAGTGCAGTGCCTCCATCGGAGAAACTTTAGCCGCCAATATCGCAGGTTTTTGACAGCTAATGAAAACTGTAATTGCGGAAAAGACAATCGCCACCAAAAAGATCAATGGATTTACCGTAGTAACGATCCTTATATCATCAGTTAGCATATTTACAATCGCAGGCAGCAACAACCGACCAATCGGCCATCCCAACAATAGTCCAATAGGAATACCCATAAGAGATAGCTTAATTGCTTTTCTATCAGCAATGTCAATTTTCACATACATTTCCCAACTTTCAACCGAAACCCGGATTTGACCGCCCTCCGGCGTATATTTCACCGCATTATCCAAAATGTTGAACAGCGCTTCACCTGTCCATTTTCTGTCATGAGAAACGATCAAGCTCTCCGGGCAGTCCACTTGAACATTAATCTGTTTTTTCTCGGCGTTCAGAAGGATATCTCCCAATGCGGCGGCAAGCGTGTCATAAAGCGGCTGGCTTTTCTTTTCCAGAGAAATGACACCTGTTTCCAGACGCGAGGTTTTAATCATAGCCTGCATGAGAAAATCCAGTTTATCAAGCTGGCTGGCCTGTGCTGTAAGAAACTCTTTTTGCTTTTGCACAGGGACTTCATTTTCAAGCAGGGTGCTGTTAATCATTTTCAAGTTCGCAATAGGGGTCTTGACCTGATGGGAAATATCGGAAATCAGTTCTTGCAAGTCAGCCCGCTCTTGTGCAATGCTGTTTTTGTTTTCCTGCATGACTTCATACAAACGGTTCAACCGATATTCAATTTTATAGAAAAGACTTTCTTCTTCCACAGTCTGTTTCGGCTGCATATTCCCGGACAACATATCATCCATCAAACTGCAAAAAGCATCGGAGAACATCGCCAATTTGCGGCGAACCAGCACCATAAAACAAATAGAGCAAAACAGCACAAAGATGCCGAACAATAGTACATACCAAACAGCGGTTATATCTTGGGTCAACGCATATAAAGCCACTGAAACCGTTACCATTGCCGCCAGCAGGAGAACAGCTAAAAAGATACAGGCTTTGTTGACGGAAAGTTTTCGCACATTCATTTCAGCGCCCCTCCGATCCACATATAGCCCATACCATATACCGTTTTGATGTACTGACGGTCGGGTGTTTCGATTTTGTTTCGTACCCGGCTGATAGCCGCAGTCAGAGCGTGTTCATCCACAAAATTTCCGTCTGCGTCCCACAGCTTTTCCAACAAGACTTGCCGTGTCAAAACAATCTGTGGATTTTTCATAAGGATTTTCAAAAGTCGATATTCCAGTGGTGTGAATGCAAGGGGCTTTCCTGATAGAGTAGCACTCATTTCTGAAAAATTGATAGTCAGTGTGCCATCCTCATAAGTATCACCACCATATTGTTTTGTCAGCCTACCCAGCACTACCGCCAATTTCTTTTGAAAGACGCTCATAGGGAAAGGCTTTGTCACATAATCCTCTGCGCCCAGTTCATACCCTTTGAGCATATCGCTTTCCATATCATTTGCGGTCAGAAAAATAATAGCGGTATCGGGGCGGCGTTCTTTTACCTCCCGACAGAAGTCAAAACCGTTCCCGTCCGGCAAATTTACATCCAGCACAATCAGGTCATAGTCCTGCTTCGTCAAGAAACTACTGGCCGCTGATTTTGTCAGTGCAGAATCAACCGCATAGCCCGCAGTATTCAAGTTATAGCATAAAGTATTATTCAAAAGTCGATCATCCTCGACTACTAAAATTCGCATGGTATAACACTCCTTCATTTTCAGTGTAGCGCCCAAATGTCACAGAAACCTCACGATGGAGTGATTTTCTCTGATAATTAAAACGGGAAACGTGCCTTTTCTCTTGCAAAGAACGGTCCAGCCTCATTATATATGGCTGCACTAATAATAGCAACGCAGAAGGATGAAATATAAAGTGTAATCAGAATAGCTTTTACAACATTCCATGTGTCGTCCATGAACTATAAAATGTATATGGGTGATGCAGAATGGCAAAAATTGAGGACTGTCCCGGCTTTGAAACGTTCGGAGCGGATGTCAAGGCAGCACGAAAGGCAAAACAACTTTCCCGCAGTGCGCTGGCTGACATGATACATTGTGACAGCCGCTATCTTGCGAACATCGAAAACGAAGGCACGCTGCCCAGCCTGCCGGTGGTGATTCAGCTGATAAAAATATGTGGTCTGCCCGTGGAGCGGTACTTCAACCCGGAACTCATGCGGGAAGAAAGTGCGGAACGTCAGCGGGTCAGCCACAAGCTGCAGCTTTGCCCGGAAAAATACTTACCCATCGTAGAAGGTGCCATTGACGGTGCGCTGCGAATCCATGAACAGAAAAAAGAGCCTGCGTGTGTCTGATTGCCACGCATGGTTATTGAGAGGATGCAAAAAGCGTCCTCTTATTTTTTTGCATTTTGCGGGCAAAACGGGGGTGTTGTGGTGTCATAGTAGTGGGGAAAGGTAACGTAGCAAGCATAGGGAGTGTAGCCACTCCCGGCAAAAATGCTTGCTGGGGAGTACCCCCAGACCCCCAAGAAACGAGGTGAAACTATGACGAACCGAACCCGAAAAATTGTTCTGCGTGTTCCCGTGACGCCGGAGGAACAGGAACTTATCCGGCAGAAGATGGCTCTGCTGCACACACGGAATTTTTCTGCCTACGCCCGGAAGATGCTGATAGATGGTTATGTTGTCCACATCGACACCACCGACATCCGGGCGCAAACCGCCGAACTGCAAAAGATTGGTGTCAATATTAACCAGATCGCGCGGCGGCTGAACAGCATGGGGCCGCTGTACACACAAGATGTTGCGGACATCAAAGGAGCGCTGGCGCAGATATGGCAGTTACAAAGATACATCCTATCAAGTCAACGCTGAAAAAGGCACTGGACTACATCGAGAATCCGGTCAAGACGGATGAAAAAATACTGGTGTCCTCCTTTGCCTGCTCCTACGAAACCGCCGACATCGAATTTGAACTGCTATTGTCACAGGCCATGCAGAAAGGCAACAATCTGGCCCACCACCTGATACAGTCTTTTGCGCCGGGCGAAACCACGCCGGAGCAGGCCCACGAGATTGGCCGGCAGCTTGCAGATGAAGTCCTGCAAGGCAAATACCCGTATGTGCTGACCACACACATTGACAAAGGGCACGTCCATAATCACATCATCTTCTGTGCTGTGGACATGGTGAATCAGCGAAAGTATGTTTCCAACCGACAAAGCTATGCCTACATCCGGCGCACCAGTGACCGGCTTTGCAAGGAACACGGCCTGTCCGTGGTAATGCCCGGCCAAGACAGGGGCAAGAGTTATGCCGAGTGGGACGCGCACCGAAAAGGCACGAGCTGGAAGGCGAAGCTGAAAACCGCCATAGATGCAGCCATCCCGCATGCCAAGGATTTTGACGATTTTCTGCGGCTCCTGCAGGAGCAGGGCTACGAGGTCAAGCGTGGCAAGTATGTGTCGTTCCGTGCGCCCGGACAGGAGCGGTTCACCCGCTGCAAAACGCTGGGCGAAGCCTACACCGAGGAAGCCATCATCGAACGCATCAAAGGGCGGTTCGTGGAGCGGAAGCCCAAAGAAAACCGCAAAATTTCGCTGCGGATTGATTTGGAGAACAGCATCAAGGCCCAGCAGTCCGCAGGGTATGAGAAGTGGGCAAAACTCCACAATCTGAAACAGGCGGCCCGGACGCTGAACTTCCTGACCGAGCATGAAATCGAAAGCTACCCGGATTTGGAAAGCCGGGTGGCCGAGATCACCGCCGCCAGCACCGAAGCAGCCGCCGCGCTGAAAGCAGCCGAACGCCGACTTGCAGAAATGTCTGTACTGATAAAGGATGTCGCAACCTATAAAGAACTGCGTCCACTGGTGCAGGAATATCAGCGAGCTGCTGAAAAAAAGCAGTTCCGGCGCAGGCACGAAGGCACCTTGATTCTCTATGAGGCCGCAGACAAGGCCCTGAAAGAGCAGGGCTTTCAAAAGCTGCCCGACCTCTACGCCCTGAAAAACGAGTATAAGCAACTGGCCGAGCAGAAAGACCAGTTGCAGCGGCAGTATGCCGAAGCCAAACGCCAGATGCAGGAGTATGGCATCATCAAGCAGAATGTGGACGGCATCCTGCGGACAACACCGGGAAAGGAGCAGATGCAGGAACGGTAAGCTGCGCAAGTTTTCCTTACAATCGGCTGACAGTTCAGACAATATCTGCTATAATTAAAACAATGATTCTTAAAAAAATCCTCAGTTGGAAAGGAGATTTTTCAAATGGACAGCAACCTCATTCCGTATCAGCCTGTAATCTCCGATATTAAAAATTTGATTGCCGCAGGCCAGAATGTTGCCTATAATGCAGCTAACCGCGCAATGATTATGACCTACTGGAACATTGGAAAGCGCATTGTTGAAGAGGAACAGAGCGGTGCCGAGCGTGCAGAGTATGGCAAACGGCTGATTTCGATTCTGTCTGATGAACTTACGAAAGAGTTTGGAAGCAATTATTCTGGTAGAAGTCTCCGATACTACCGAAAATTTTATTTGTGCTTTCCCGACTTTGAGATTTGGAACACGCGTGTTCCAAATCTCAACTGGTCACATTTTCGTGCGTTGTTACGTGTTTCTGACGAAGATGCCCGTGTTTGGTATATGAATGAAGCTGCCAATGAAAATTGGAGTGTTCGCACCCTTGACCGCAACATTGGCACACAGTATTATTATCGGTTGCTCCATTCTCCGAAAAAAGAAGCCGTCATTGCAGAAATGAAAGAGAAAACGGTAGCAGAACCCAAGCATCAGTTTGAACTTCTCAAAAGCCCCATTGTGGCAGAATTTTTAGGCTTTCGCACTGAAGATTCCTTTGCAGAGTCCGATTTGGAGTCTGCAATTCTTTCTCACATCCGGGACTTCCTCATGGAAATGGGAAAGGGATTTGCTTTCGTGGCCCGGCAGCAGCATATTGTGACCGATACGGAAGATTACTACATCGACCTTGTGTTTTACAACATCGAACTGAAATGCTATGTTCTGATTGACTTGAAGATGGGGACGATCACCCATCAAGATGTCGGCCAGATTGATATGTATGTTCGGATGTACGATGAACTCAAATGCAAAGAGGGTGACAACCCCACGATCGGCATTCTGCTGTGTGGCGAAACCAGCGAGGACATCGCGAGATACTCTGTCCTGCATGATAACGACCATCTGTTCATGTCGAAGTATTTGACTTACCTGCCGACCAAAGAACAGCTGCGGGCTGAGATCGAACGGCAGAAGAATATTTTCTATATGCAACATCCGAAATTAGATGATAAACAATAATGCTCATGAAAAACATTTAACTTTTATAGATATAGGAGGCAGTAATGAATGTTGAAAATTGTATAGAAGCACAATATCGTGAACTAATGGAGTGCAGTGAACCCAATGCAGAGTATGCGGACTTGTACAAAGCATTTACGCATCCGCATCTTCGAGAAATCCTTACAACTCTGCATCATGATTTGATTCTTCTTTTCAAAAGGATGAATGATCGTTTGCCTACAGGTGAGTGTGAAGCACACTTCTGGGCCGATGAGAGTCGAGAGCTTATCAGGCGTTTGGACATAATCAATGGACTTTTTGGGGCTCTTAAAGGAACTCCCCTTGCTTTCAATATCGATTCTTATTATGCCGATTTGTTTTTAAAATGTCGGGATTTTTTGCGTTCTAGCGGTGGTAGCGAGTTACCTCCCAATATGGCCAAAATAGACCTATATTATATGATTCCAATATTCACTCCCGTTTCAAGTGTTACCGTTTCTCATGAGCAACAGGAACTGACCTACCAATTAAAACTGGTTGGTGAGGGCTCTTATGCAAATGTTTTCAAATACAAAGATACTTTCTATAATAGATTTTTTATATTAAAGCGAGCAAAAAAGGGACTAGATTCAAAAGAGTTGGCGCGTTTTAGAAGAGAGTATGATGTAATGCGTACATTGTCCTCTCCGTATGTTGTTGAAGTTTATAACTATAACTCTGCCAAAAATGAGTATATTATGGAATATATGGATGATACATTAGATGGATATATTTCGAGCCATAATTCAACCTTAGACTGTAAGCAACGCAAGTCGATAGTTCGTCAAATATTACGAGCGTTTGAGTATATTCACTCAAAAGGTCAACTTCATAGAGATATAAGTCCGAAAAATATTTTAGTTAAACTTTATGAAGATACCATCGTTATCAAAATTGCAGATTTTGGACTAGTTAAAATCCCGAACAGTTCACTTACATCAGCAACTACAGAGCCTAAAGGCTATTTTAACGACCCAATTCTTGCGGTAGAAGGATTCAACACCTATAATATTGAACATGAAATATATGCATTGACACGGATTGTATATTTTGTTATGACAGGGAAAATGAATACTAATAATATAGTCAACCAGTCCCTGAAAAAATTCGTTGAAAAGGGATTGAATCCAGACCGCTCCAAGCGATTTAAAAATGTTTCTGAAATGCAAATTGAATTTGGCAATTTAACATAGAAACAGCCAGTCAATCATCATCGAATTATTATGATTCATATTCTTGTTTTGATATTCACACATTATTTCTCTATAATACAATTTATATCCTGTACGCTCTGCACGGGGGCGAATACGACAAGGCAACTCTACGGCGGGCACTGGAGCAGACAACAGAAAAGTGCGGCAGTGCTAAAATCTTAGCACAGTACCGGGAGATTATACAGGAAGTTCGGGATAGCGATACACTCCGCAAGCAGAGGAGCAAGTATAGCGGGGAATACGACTATGCGAAGGGTGTTTCTTTTGATGATACCTGCTATGCGATTCAAAAAATCATGGATGAACTATAAAAATTAATTTTAAAATCGTACAATATAGTTTTAGGAGGAATTGAAATGGAAAATCCAATTGTATATTCACCCGTAGATGCAGGAAAAATAATAAGTGATACCGCAGCAAATTTAATGAAAAGTGCTGCAACATCAGGTTGGGCGAAAGTAAAAAAATATTTTAAGGATTTTAGTGCAGAAGAATCAATTGAAATAGGAACTGCTTTTAATGACTATATCCGTGTCACACAAGAAAGAAATAGCAAAATCAAAACGTTAATTTATAGAAGAGTTCCCAAGGATATATACTCATTTTATGAATGTGTTGGGCTGAGGTTAGAGGGAAAGGTTATCAAAACAAGCAATGTTAGTGATGTGTTGAAAATTGGAAAGAAAATTCTTGTAACGGGAACGGGTGGCATAGGAAAATCAATTTTAATGAAGCACCTGTTCCTTAGCACGATAAAAGAAACAGAGTACATTCCGGTATTGCTTGAACTCAGAAAGTTTAACGGCATGGAAAATAAGGACATTTCAATATACCGTGCGGTTTATCAGACGCTATCGGATAATGGCTTTACATTAGCAGATGAATACTATAAATACAGCCTGGAGAAAGGAGGATATATCATTCTTTTAGATGGATTTGATGAAGTTAATCGTGATAAACTGAAAAAAGTTCAAGAGGAGATAAAAAGTTTTAGCGATAAATTTGAGAAAAACACATATATTATATCTTCGCGTCCCACAGAAATGTTTATTGGATGGAATGATTTTGTTGAAACGTCTGTTATGCCTCTTTCGAAAAAACAAGCATTAAGTCTCGTCAACAAAATTGAGTTTGATGAATCGGCCAAGAGAGCGTTTTATACAGAGTTAAGTAGGACACTTTATGATAAATATACGTCTTTTGCATCTAATCCACTTTTGCTAACGATAATGTTGCTGACATTTAGCAATCATGCTTCAATTCCAGAGAACTTAAACGAATTCTACGAGGAAGCCTTTACGACGCACTTTAATATGCACGATGCGACAAAAGATTGCTATTTACGAGATATTCGAACTGGTTTAGGCTGTGAAGAATTTAAAACAGTATTTTCGTATATCTGTTTTAAATCATATTTCAGGGGACAGTTTGAATTTACGGAACACCAGTTGCGAGAACGAATTCAAGAAGCGCAAAGTAGATTTCCACTATATAAATTTACAATTGAAGATTTTCAGGAAGACCTCACATTGTCAGTATGCATGTTGGTAAAAGATGGATTGTCGTATCGTTTCTCTCATAGGTCTTTTCAAGAGTATTTTGCAGCATTATATACATGCAAATTGACAGATGATGTTCAATCCAAACTTCTAGCGACATGGTTTGATGAATCGATTTCTGTTGTAGGCGATGAATATATGTCGATGCTGTATAATTTACAACCGGACAAAGTAAATAAAATAGTTCTTTGTCCCGGATTGAAAAAATTGAAAGAACTTTATGATTCAATGGGATTTAGCGTAGAGTTGTTGAAAGAACTGTTTTCTGGTGTACACTTAAGAAGGCTATATAAGCTAGAAAACAGCAAAAGGGTAACGGACTACACAATCGATTTTGGTATTTCCAATCGATATTTGTGTAATATTCTGATGATAACATGTAAACTGAACCATTTTTTTAATCCAAATGCAGAAGGAATTAAAAAATCCAGAGAAATTGCAAGCACATGGGTGTCAGAAAGAGAAAAACAAGATCCCCAAAATCGATATCATATAGAGCCTATTGAATTTGATGATCTTATGATTTTCTTGGATAAGCACAATTTTACAGTAGCAGATTTTTTGGAAGCATGTAAATGGGTAGAAGCGCGGTTTATATTCAGCTTCAAAATATTGGAAAAATATGGTGAAAATTCTATATCTCGCAAGAAAAAAGTGTCATCTATTCTCGATGAATTATAATCAGAATATATAGGAAAAGAGCAGCAGAATCGCACATTTGACTAGTACGAGTTCTGCTGTTCTTTTTATATAACATGCTAAAATTAGGTGCTGTTGGTAAAATCAAACCTCTGCCCGTCAAAGTCGGCATCAGTCATGTGCTCCAACTTTGCAATGGTGCCATTTGCCAGCCGCCGCATTTCCGTGTCCATGTCCGGCAGGGCAGCCCGCATCCGTGCCATCGTCCGGCAACGGTCAGAAGTGTGGTACATACAGATCAAATTTTCTTCTTCAACGCTGAAATTCATGGTCAGACCTCCAATTCCTTTGTCTTTTTCCGTGGCGGCGTTTGCTTGCTCTGTTCCTTTTTTGCGGCATCCAACTGTGCCCGGATGGACGGCTTTTTCGGTTTGGCCGTTCGGGATTCTTTTGCTTTCGGCGCCTTTTCTTCGGCCTTGACTGCGGCGGCAAGGTCCGTCAGAGAAATTTGTTCTCCGGCCCTTGCTTTGGCCTCCAATTCGCCCAAAGAGGGTGCATTGTTCAGCACGCCATCAATCATATTTTCATTCTGTTCGATGGAAAGCTCTGCGGTGCGCAGCGGATTTTCTCGCAAGAACTCCGGCACCTGCTGGAAGCCCACACTGTCGCAGTAGTGGGCGGTGTCCTGCCCATTCTGGTGCAGCACCACCACATCCGAAACAGACAGCGAGTGTCCCTTGAAATCTGCCGGATCCTCGTCCTCGCCAAAATCGTATTCGTCCAGATCATCGTGCCCGGTAGTGTCGGCTTTCGATTTGCGGAACTTGAAATAATAGAGTCCTGCGCCGCCGCCCGCCAGAGCCAGCACCAGCAGGATCATCAGACTGCCCATGTTGGACTTGGGCTTTTCCTGCGGCGTTTCGGTGTCAGTTTTCACAGCTTCCGGGGCCGTGCAGTTGCGCAGACTCTTTTCACACAAGGGGCAGTTTTCGTTGACGTTCCCGGCCTCGCATTTCACAGTGCAGGTACAGACTTCGGCAGTCTGCGGTTCTTCATCCAGCAGGGCCAGCAAGTCGGCATCGTCCACTTGGTTCAGGAAGTGGACAGACGTTTCTTTGTCCTCATTGGCGCGGTCGATCAGAATGTAAAAATAATTCCCGGCTTTGGTGGTCACTGTGATAAGCTGCTTGTCGCCGTAAAAGTCATCCACCAGTGTTGCATTGCCCTTGGGCGTGATGGGCACACCCTCCGGCTCCATGCCGCCCGTGGTGGGTTCTTCTTCGATAATCTCCGGCAGAGGTTCCGGGGCAGGGTCAGAGCCGCTTGCAAAAGCGGGCATGGAGAACGAGCAGAGGCAGAGCAGGATGGCCAGCAGTCCGGCAGTGAAACGGTTCCAGTTATCAGGTTTCATCGGCGGCATCCTCCTGTTTGTGGTACGGGGTAACGGTGGGCGCAGCGTTCAGCGCACCGCTGCGCAGGAAGGCTGCAAACTCGTCCGGTGTCATATTCATGCTGCGCACCAGCTGAATGATCTGCAAATTTTCCTGTTCGGTCTTTTCAGCTTCCAGTTCTTTCAACTGCTGCTGGTATTCGCTGATTTTTTCTTTGAGCCGTTCAATATCGCGCTCAATGCGGGAAAGTCTTTTTGCCATACAAAATCCTTTCTGGCGTCACGGTAAACGCCCATAGCTGTAAAAATGTTCCTGCCAATATTTTGAGTTGAGGTTCGTGTAGGAGATAGGGTCGCCGCAGTGCAGCATGATGGAATTGCCTACATAGATACCGCAATGGCTCACGCCGGGGGTATCGTAGGTTCCCTTGAAAAACACAAGGTCGCCCGGTTTGACCTGTGCGGCCGAAACAGGAGTACAGAAGTTGTAAAGGCCCTGTGCGGTCTGACGGCCCACGTTCCAGCCGGAATGATTCAGAACCCACGAAATGTAGCCGCTGCAATCAAAGCTGGTGCTGGGCGAACTGCCGCCCCACACATACGGATAGCCGATGTACTTCGTGGCTTCCTCCATCATGGCGGCAAACCTATCATCCTTTAGTGCTTCCGGGGGAATATCGTAGTAGGTGGGCTGCTTGATGGTGGACGCATTGGGGTATTGCGCTTTGCCAAACAAATCCGGCCGGTTGCCCAGCGTGCGCATATAGAGCGAATAGGCACTAAGCTGTTCCTCGGTCAGCACTTCCACGGGCAGATGGGACAAATCTTTGTTCTTCAGCTTGACCGTGCAGATGTAGTATTCATACGGTTCTTGGTAGGTGATAACTTGCGGCACACCATACGGGCCAATAATGACCATCATTTTTGTACGGTAACGTATCTGCATGGTCACGGTCTCGGTCAGGATATATTGCTTTTCAAAGAGCATTTCGATTTCACCCTGCACCTCGGCCAATGTAAAAACGCCGTCATGGAGTGCGGACAAAATCGAGATCAGCACATAGGGGTCATGCTCGATTTCGTCCAGATAAAAGTGGTATTCATCGTAGTTGTGGGTGGCCTCGTAGGTGTCGAGATACCGTTGCAGTTTTTGTTCCAACTTGGCGTAGGCTTTCTCTGCGCCCAGCATATCCTTATCCTTGGAAAAATAAGAGGATGCTGTCACGCCGGTCCCGGCAGTGCCCGCCATCACGGTGCAGGACTGCAAACCCGTTATCAAGAGCAGAGCCAGCAGACCGAACACCGCCACGATCAGAATGGTTTTCCAGTTCTGGGCTGCAAATTCTGCCACCCGTTCGCCGCCCTCGGCTACCAGCTTCGTCACCCGGAAACCGTTCTCTGCGGTGGCGGCGGCACCCTGCGCGGCGGCTTGACCGGCCTGCCGTGCAGTCTTGGCATATTGCTGCTTTATACGCTGTTTCTGCCACATCCGGGAAATAGGATTGCTGGCAGACTGCGCAAGTTGCGGATTGTCCCGCAAAGATTTCTGATAGAAATACTCGGCATTAGCCGAACGCAATTCCCGTTCTGCCTTTTCCACGGCCTTGTAAGGCTTCATCTTGTGGTGCCGGATGCCGCTGCGGATGGCCTTGGCCGTCTGCCGCTCCACCAGTTCTTCTCCCTTGTGGCCGCCCTCTACACCCACATTTTCGTGTTCGACCTCGTGGATTTTTCCGTGAGTAAACAGCAATGCTTCCGACAGCGGCCGACTGGCCGGGTTTGGTTTCAAGCTGGGCTGGCCTTTGTCCTGCTGCTCAAAACGCAGGGTGGATTTTGCCTTGCCGCTGACAGCATCGTAGACTTTTCCCTTGACCGGGACGCGCTTTTTCGGCAGAGCGGCGCGGGCTGCATCCAGTTTGTCGGCTTTCGCTCCCGCCTTTTGGATATACGGCTGCAACGCCGGGTCTGCCCGTTCTTCCTCGGTCAGGTCCAAACGGGCAGCGGAACGGTGCAGGCCATCTTCGCTTTCGGCGGTGGCCGCTGTTTCTGCTGCTTTTTTCGCTTTCTTTTTATTTTTATGACCGTCCTTGATGTCCTCGGCCCGTTCCAGAATTTTTTCGGCCTTGCCCTCGGCATCCGTGGAGTAATCCTGTTCAGCTTCCCGGCTGGAAACATTCTCCACAGTACCATCAACCTGATTTTCCACCACCAGACCGTCACGGGTCATGGTCTGGGTGACTTTGGCTTTTGCCTGCAATTCTTTCAAGGTTCTTCACCTCCCATCGGACAGCGGCCCGTTTCAATGTCCGCAATGTATTTGAGAATCGGGAACACCTGCGGCGGCGAAACTGCATTGCCCAGTGTTTTCATCCGCTTGCTGCGGTTCGGCACCTCTTCGGTCAGGCGCGGGATGTCGGCGGGTTCTTCGGCCCAAAGGGAATGTCCGTCCATTTGCGCGGGAAACCCATCAGCCACTCTACCCAGTCCGGGTTGAGGTAGGGCCTTTCCAGCGTGGTGGGGGTCATGCGGTAGACCACATGAGAGAGCCGCGCCGTCCATGCTTTGCCATCCTTGTTCATCTTGCGATAGCTGCCGTTCGCAGAGATTTGGATGTCCAACCCCTTGCCCACATCCCCGGTGTCGCTGGCAAGGGGTGTGGGAAGCAGCGGAGCCGATGATAAATACCCGTTTCCGTTCGTGCCACGCGCCAACGGCAGCAGCAGGTAATACGAAAACCCGAACATCGTAACCTGCCTGCTCCAAGTCAATGAGCGTTTTGTCGAGCCCCATACGGAGGAAGCCAGCAACATTTTCTCCAAGCACCCAACGGGGCTGCAATTCCCGGATAACCCGCAGCATTTCGGGCCAGAGGTAGCGTTCATCGTGGAAGCCGCGCTGCCGCCCTGCGGTGGAGAACGGCTGGCACGGGAAGCCGCCTGAAATGAGGGTGACGGTGCGAAGTTCTGTTTTTTCAAAGAAAGCCTCCTTTGTTACTGTGGTGATGTCCTGAAAACGGGGCACCTCCGGCCAGTGGCTTGCCAGCACAGCGGCGGGGAAGGCTGCCCACTCGCATTGGCAGACCGAAGTAAAACCCGCTGCTTCTGCGGCAAGGTCGATGCCGCCGATGCCGGAAAACAAACTGAAATGAGTTAGGCTCATAGTTCCACCACCTCGCTGAGCCGGGTGGTCATGATTTTATAGAGCTGGGTGTTTTTCGGAATAGGATTGGAAAACGGCAGCACCACGTTCTCAAAAATCAGCAGTCCTTCGCCCGGTTCCGAATTGTCGATGTACTTCTGCTGGTCTGCGGAAAGGTTCAGCCGTTCCGAAAGGATTTTGCGGTCGCCGGATGCCTGATTCAGCAGCGTGATGAAGTCGCTGTTTTCCAGAATGTTCTCGATCTCCGGGGAAGAAAGAAGGTCCTTCACATTCTGGGTGGCGCCCGTGGGCACACCGCCCCATTTGCGGAAGCGTTTCCAGATTTCTGCGGAATAAGCAGCGGTCTGTTCTTCTTTCAAGAGCAAATGGAACTCGTCTGCAAAATACCATGTAGCCCTGCCTTGGCTGCGGTTCTGGGTGACGCGGCCCCATATCTGGTCTTGGATAATGAGCATCCCCAGTTTTTTTAACTGCTTGCCTAACTCTTTGATGTCAAAGGCCACAAGCCGGTTGTGGATGTCCACATTCGTTTTGTGGTTAAACACGTTCAGCGAGCCGGACACATCCACATAGTTGTACAGGTCGCACAGGTGTTCAAAGATGGCGGTCCTCGTTTCCGGCTGGGCCAGCTGATAGCTGATGTCCTCAAAGGCAATGCACTTGGAGAACGTGCGTCGGTCAATGCGGCACACACCGTCCGGGTAGATGGCCTCATACGGGATGGTGGCCTGTGCCGTGCGGGGCTTGCCGTCGCCCTTGTACTTGCGGATAACGGCATCAATTTCTTTTTTCTGGGCGCGGGTGAGCTTTTTGGGCTTTTCGGTTTCGCGGGGTATCGTTTTTCTGGACAATGGCCTTTACCTCCTGTTCCATTTGGTATTGCCGCACAAGGGCGGCGTAAGCATTGTTGGTCTGATAGGGCCTTTCCTTGGGACGGATAAAGCAGCACTGAATCATTTGCTGAATCACTACTTCAAGGGGCTGGCCGTGCCGCTCGAACAGAGCGAACAGCAGCCCCGGCAGCATGGCAAAAATCATCAGCAGGGCCGCTGCACTGTTGGAAAGATAGTTCCGGGCCAAAAAATAAAGCGGTCCGCCCGTGAGGAGCGCACCGCCGAAGCAGACCAGCTGCCGCTTGGTCAGCCCGAATAAGACTTTGGATTTTACATGGGTCAAATCTTTGGGAACAGTCACATACGCCATTCAAACGCTCCTTTCTCAATGGGCACCGAACACCGACTTGCTGATGCTGCCGGTCTTGAACAGACAAAAGCAGAGCAGCACGGTATAGCCCATGCAGCCCCAGATGGCCCCGGCAATGTCCGCTGCGCCTGAAATGTTGCGTATCAGCACCGCATAGATGCCAACGACAATCATAATCAGGAACGCTTGGAAACCCAGCGCCAGCAAAGACTTCAAGTAGTTCTGCCCGGTGCTGCGCCACTCGCTGCTGCCCATGGTCGCCAGCGGGATAGGCCCCAGTGCGGTCACAACATAAATCTCGATCATGCGGCCGTAGGTCACAAGGAAAATACAGATAGACAGGATGTTCATGGTCAGGCCCACCACAAGGGTCTGGAACCACAGGCTGAGCAGACTACCGATGGTCATGCTTTCTAGTTGAAATTCCAGTCCGGGTATCAGGCGGTCAAAGTGGATGGATGTTTCGCCGATGATCACGCCGGAACTTTGGTTAACAACGCTCTGGGTGGCATCGAACACGCCCATGACGATGTTCCATGTGTTGCTGACAATGAGGATGGCAAAAGCAGACTTGAAAATCCAGCGGAAGAACATGGAGGTGTCGAAGTCGTGCATATTGTTCTTTTCGGTAATCATCTGGATAAGCTCATGGCACATCACAAGGGCAAGGATGGCCGCTGCAATGGGCAGCACTACCGTTTCGGACAGACTGCGCAGCATATTGAAAATGCCGCTGTTCCATGCCTGCGGGGTAGAACCAACGTCCGAAGCGATTTCGCCCACCTTGGCGTTCACGTTATCGAACAGGCCGGAGAGGTTGCCCGTGATGCCATCTATCAAAATGCCTTTTATCCATTTCTCGATGATCTCACTAATCAAGCAAAGATACCTCCTTTCCCGCGCCCTCCCATATCGCCGGGAGAGCGCGGAGTAGGATTTTAAGTATTAGTCGTTCGGAAAATTGTGGGCAGCAATACAGGACTTAGCCCAGCAGCCCGGACAGCAGCGGGACAAGGGTCACGCCGATCAGGGCAACGCCGCCGCCCGCGACCAGCTGCTTCACGCCCTGGCTCTTGCTGCCGGGGTTATCCTGTCCATAACCCTCCAACAGGTTGATGCCGCCCCAGACACACAGGGCACCGCCCAGACCGACCACGATCGTCTGCAAAGTATCGACTGCGCTGTTGAAAAATTCCATAAGGTCCTCACTTTCTGCCGCTTGTTCTGCGGCACTCAAAAATTTTTTCAAAAAAATACCGCCTCATTCGGCGGTTGCATCTTCATCCGACAGGTCGATTTCGTACAGGTCAAAACTTTCGTCCTGTGCGACTACCTGCTGCCGTTTCCGGCGCAGGGTGGATAAGAACCTGTCCACATCAAAGGTGTTTTTCTTGTCCGCGTCCGCAAGGTATTTGTAGTGCGGGTGCTTGGTGATGTCGAACTTCTCCGAGAAGAACGGCCTCACACCCCGCAGCTGCAAAATGCACCTGCCGCCGTCCATGATTGCGATTTCGTCCTCTGACATCAACGCCTTTCCTAATTTTTGATAGTTCAGTCCGTGGGAGGTTTGAGAACCCCGGTTCTCGCTGGTGTTGAAACTGTCGATGGTCTCTTTCCCCAGCGCATCGGAGATCTCTTTGGCATTTTTGCCCCGCCCACTCAAAAAGAGAACAGAATCGCAGTTGTCCGAAATGATTTCGGCCGCATCCTTGTAGATAGCTTTCAGCTGCGACTGGCTCTGCAAAATGATGGATGCCGAGATTTCCCGGCTGCGGATGGTGGCGATCAGCTTGTCGAAGTTGGGAATCTGCCCGATGTTGGCGAACTCGTCCAGAATCAGCCGCACATGGACAGGCAGCCGACCGCCGTATTTATCATCCGCACGGTCACACAGCAGGTTGATAAGCTGGCTTTGGAGCATGGCAAGAATGAAGTTGAAGGTGGTGTCCGTGTCGCTCATAATCAAAAACAGCACGGTCTTTTCATCCCCGATGGTGTCCAGCTCCATTTCATCGTTCTCCATCAGCTCCCGCACCTCCCGGATGTCAAATGGGGCTAAACGGGCACCACAGCTTATCAGGATGGAGGAACGGGTCTTGCCCGCCGACAGCAAAAACTTTTTGTACTGCCGGACGGCGAAGTGGTCCGGGTCTTTCTGTTCCAGCCGTTCAAACATGAGGTCCACCGGGCTTTGAAACTCCGGGTCGTCCTCGCGGGCTTCACTGGCGTTTATCATTTCCAGCAGGGTGGTGAAGTTCATTTCTTCTGCCGGGGCCTCGTACCAGATGTAGCCAATGAGTGCGGTGTAGAACAGCCGTTCCGACTTCACCCAAAAATCTTCCGCCGATTTTTCACCCTCGCCCTTTGTGTTGGCGATAAGGGTATTCACCAGCTTCAGCACATCCTTTTCCGAGTGGATGTAAACAAATGGGTTGTACTTCATGGACTTGGAAAAGTTTATCGTGTTCAGGATTTTCACCCGGTAGCCTGCCCGCTGGAACATTTGGCCCGTTTCCAGAACCAGTGTGCCTTTTGGGTCTGTGACCACGAATAGAGTATGAATAGTTGCTACATCTCTGGAAAGCCTTGAATTATAAGGATTTCCAGAGATTTTTCTTTTTGTTGGCTACAAATTGGCTACATCTGCCATTTGGCTACTATCTGGGACTGCTGTTCCGTTGATAAGGTTTTCAAGCTGTTGTGCGACTTCGGCTTGTTTGTTTGGATACAGATGACTGTAAGTATTTAAGGTTGTCTGTATTTTTTCATGCCCTAAACGGTCAGCAATCAGAAGTGGCTGGCATCCCATCTCAATCAAAAGGCTGGCGTGGGAGTGACGGAGATCATGCACACGAATCTTCTTTACACCGGATTTTTTACATCCTCTGAGCATTTCATGGTTCAGGAAATGTTTGGTGTAAGGGAAAAGTCTGTCGTTAGGCTGAATCTCATAACACTTATCCATATAGGTTTTTAAACAATCAGCAAGTGTCTGAGGTATCGTGATAACCCGGTTACTTTTTGGCGTTTTAGGAGGCCAGACAACATCCCTGCCATTGATTCTTTGGAAGGTTTTGTTGATGGTGATGGTATTATTTTCTAAGTTCACATCTTCCGGCGTTAAAGCACACAGTTCGCCTACACGCATTCCAGTATAGTACATGGTCATGAAGGCTGTATAAGAAGCTGGCTTATCCTGTACGGCTGTAATAAACTGTTCAAATTCCGTTTTTGTCCAGAACTGCATTTCTTCTGCATTGCTTTTTCCCATGCTCCCAGCCTTTGTGCATGGATTTTCCCGCAAATCATAATATTTCACTGCATAATTGAACATAGCGGTAATCTGATTATTGATTGCTCTAAGGTAGGTCTGAGCATAAGGCTTTCCGTTCTTATCACGATATGCAGTCAATCCGTTCTGCCATTTACGGATATCCTTTGGTGTAATCTCATTGATCGGGATTTTCCCAAACACCGGAAGGATTTTTTTATCTACCATATAACGCTTGCTGATGATGGTGGATTCTTTCAGACGGTGTCCCATATCCTCAAAATACAAATCTACAAAATCCCGAAACAGCATACCCATATCTGCATTGGCTTTATTGAGAAAGTCCCTTTCCCATTCCAGAGCTTCTTTTTTTGTGGTAAAACCACGTTTTTTCTTGTGGATAGTCTTTCCTGTGTAGTCTTTGACACGCACCTGTGACATCCATTTTCCTGTTGTATCTTTTGTTACTGACAATTACATCATTCCTTTCATAAGAGTTTTCAACTCGTCTTATGTAGGTCTACTTGCCAGAAAAAAGAGCATTCTTTCTTTTTAACCGTTCCTCAGTATCGAGATTTTCCGGTTCTTCCATCTCTACACCCTGTGAAGCGTAGTAGGCAAGAGTTTTATCTTTCCACTCTTCATAGGCATCTTTAGCCATGCAATACTGCTGAAAAGATTCCCTGTTGTTTTCCCATTCCTCAAGGAACAGGCACATATCTGCATTCTGATCAGCGGATTTGTCTTTCCCATCAAAAGTAATGGAACATTGCCAGCCGTCATGATGTGGCGGTCTTTTTGTTTCTATGGAAAAGTGCAGTCCACTGATTTTTTCCAGTTGAAACAAACATTCCATAACATCAGAGAGACAGTCAAATTTGAAATCCCCTGTCTGATGTCCGAGAAGATAGGTAGAAGTCGTATCAAGCACTTTAGCCAATTCATTGACCATTGCGATTGATACTTCAATTTCCCCGCTTTCATATTTCTGGATGGTACGGAGAGATTTTCCAAGAAGGTTTGCTAAATCTTTCTGGTTATATCCTCTTTTTTTTCGGAGTGTTTTAATCCGTTCTCCTATTGTTGAAACTTCCATTTTGTTCATTTTTTATTCACCTCATGGATAATATAACATGAAATAAAACGAATTGCAAGTGCGTAATATTAAAAATATATATTGACAAATGTGAAGAATAAACGTATGATGTAAATACGAATTAAAAGTGCATATAAAAAACGTATTGAATAATAAATATGAAATAGAGGCGTATTGCAATAGCACTTTCGATAAATAGAAAAAAGAAAAGGAGGAGATTGTATGCAGATTAATGTATCTTATATTACCGCAAATGACATTATGGAGATTCTCGGGGTTGGGAGAAGCAAAGCCTATGAAATTGTGCGGGTAATGAATGAAGAACTGGAAAATGCCGGATATAACATCATCAAGGGGAAAGTTCCGGTCAGGTATTTCCAGAAAAAATATTATGGCTGTGAGATGAAAATGGAATGAATATCTTTCAGACAGTAAAAGAAAACGTAACTGCAAGGCAGGCAGCCGAACAGTACGGGTTGAAAGTCAATAAAAACGGGATGGTCTGTTGCCCCTTTCATGATGACAGGCATCCCAGTATGAAAGTGGATAGAGGTTTTTGCTGTTTTGCTTGTGGTGCGAAAGGGGATGTGATCACATTTGTGGCAGATTTCTTTCATCTAGCACCATTGGAAGCAGCAAAGAAACTGGCAGAAGATTTTCAGATACCTGTTTTTACAGATAACGCAAGAAAAAGGAATGCCAGTAAGAAAAAAGAAAAACCGAAAAGAACATTCTACCAGACGGAAAAGAAATTTGAAGAATGGGAACGGGAAAGTATCCGTATTTTATCGGATTATCTTCATCTGCTGGAAGAATGGAAAATAAGATACGCACCAAAAACACCAGAGGAAGAATGGAAAGCAGAATTTATAGAAGCCTGCCAGCAGACAGAAAAGATAAATTACTATCTGGATTTACTGGTGTTTGGAGAGTTACAGGACAGAATTGAATTTTTACTGGATAGTGGGAAGGATGTGAAAAGAATTGAGAAACGAATGGAAGAATATAGACGAAACAACAAGGAATAGACTGGAAGAAGCATTGGATCAGAGAGAAATGAACTTTAAAGGGTACTCTCAGGAATGGTTTGAGGATGGGCAGATTGATGAGGTGGCATTTTGTGAAAATTTCCTGCAAAGAATGCCATTGAAATGTATCAACGGTATCTTTTTCAGCTATGACGGAATGCTGCCGGACAGCGAGGTAGAAAAAGAAATTTACAGAATGGTAAAACCAGTTCTTACGAAAGGAATTTCCAAGAAAGTAAAACAGCTTTTGGAGGTTCTGAAACTGGAAGCCTATTCAGAGGAACTTCCGGTGCAAATGGATCGTATCCATGTGAATAACGGAACTTATTTTCTAAATGGAGATTTTACAGAAAAGAAGGAGTTCTGTCTGAACCGCTTGCCTGTAAATTATGAAATGAAAGAAGCAAAGCCGGAACGGTGGTTACAATTTCTTTCAGAACTGTTGGAGGAAGATGATATTCCTACCTTGCAGGAATATATGGGATATTGTTTAATTCCATCCAACAAGGCACAGAAGTTATTGATTATCTTAGGAAAAGGAGGGGAGGGGAAATCCCGTATAGGTTTGGTTATGAGAAAAATTCTCGGAACGAATATGAATGTAAGTAATATTCAGAAAGTAGAACATAATCGTTTCGCAAGGGCGGATTTGGAATACCGACTTTTGATGGTGGATGATGATATGAAACTGGAAGCATTGAAAGACACCAACTACATTAAAACCATAGTCACGCTGGAGGATAAGATGGATTTGGAAAGGAAGTCAAAGCAGAGCGTACAGGGGAATTTATATGTCAGATTTCTCTGCTTTGGAAACGGGAGTCTGAGTGCTTTGCATGATCGTTCCTATGGATTTTACCGCAGACAGATTATCCTTACGGTCAAAGATGTGCCACCGGACAGAGTAGATGATCCCTATCTGATCGAGAAATTGCAAAGAGAAGCAGACGATATTTTTCTCTGGTGTCTGGAGGGATTGAAACGATTACTGAAAAATAAATACCGATTTACCATCAGTGAACGTGCAAAGAAAAATCTGCACGAAGCTATGGAATCTGGAAATAATATTATCGCTTTTATGCAGTCATCTGGGTATATCCGTTTGGAAGAAAATACAACGGCAACTTCTAAAAATTTATATCAGGCATACGGCCGCTGGTGTGAAGACAATACGGAAAAACCTATGAGTGCAAAAAGTTTTTCGGGGTACTTAAAAGAAAATGAAAAGAAGTATCACATTCATTATTCTACCAATATTCCCTCAGACAATGGGAAAAATGCCAGAGGATTTCAGGGAATCCATACGCAGATACGCATAGACAGTTACCGTTGATACGGATGAAAAACCGATAAAAAAGAATTTTCCAAAGAAGCGTATATGCGTATATCTTCAGGAAAATCAAGGGGTTACAGGTTTCTGAAAAGTGTGGAAGATACGTTTATACGCTTATACGTGTAATTTTTAAATTTATTTTATTTTTTAGCAGAAGGGAGTGTTGCAGATGTTAAAGCAGCCGGAAAGAGAAAGCAGAAATGTGAATGATTTGTTTTATGAGATGGAGGGCAGACAGATACAGAAAATGAACAAGGTACTGGAAGGCGTGGAACTGACTAAAGCAGAGGAAAGAACCATGATATGGCTTGCTGGATGGGAAGAAAGTACTGTGGATCATTTGCTATCAGTCATAGAAAAAACAGCCCGGATACGGGCAGAAAAAAAGGGCGGATACGCCCATAAATCTAAGCGTGAGTCCGAGAAGTAATCGGATTATGTTAAACAAAGACAAGCCCTCGGCGATTGAGAGCGAAATACACTCATCGCACAAACCTATGGTTTGTACTCTGTGTATTTCGCTCTGCGAGGCTTATGCCGGATACGGCAATCAGTTCGTAAACAGGTGCCTATGCACCTACTCACAACAAAGTCGGCGGGAGCCGAGGAAGGAGGATGCTTATAGGCAGACATTCATTTATCAGACAAAGCAAGCTGTCCGATGTGGAAGGAAGGATTGATTATATCTCCAATCCGAAACGGCAGGAATATCTCTATGCGACCTATCAGACAGAAGGAGTAACACCGGAGTTTTGGAAAAATCTTGCAAGAGAAAATCAGTTGGATTTTAAGGCGAGTGGATCGGCAGGGAAATGTATTGAAGGGCGTGAGTTTATCATTGCACTTCCTGAAAGTTTTGTTCAGTACAGGGCAGATGATGTGGTAAGGCTTTTTACGGAGAGTTTTCATAAAAGGTATGGTGTGGAGTGTAGTGCAGCCCTTCATCACAACAAGGCAAAGACGAATTATCATATCCATCTGGTATTCAGTGAACGGAAAATGTTGGAACAGCCTGAAGTAAAGATTGCTACCCGAAATATGTTTTATGATGAGCAGGGAAAGCATAGACGCACAAAGAAAGAGGTTTTAGACGAGCAGGGTAATCTTCGGGTGGGATGCAGTATTATCCCCAAAGGGGAAGTCTATGAAAGCCATATTTTCACGAAAAAGGATGAATGGTTTAAGAACAAAGCATTTACCAAAGAAGTCAAGGAACTGTTTACTGATACGATCAACCGATATGTAAAAGAAGAATCTGAAAAACTATCCGTATTTCAACAGGGCGGCGTATATTTAGCAACGAAGAAAATTGGAAAGAACAATCCGAAAGCAGAGGAGATAAAGGCAGACAATGCGGCAAGGCAGGAATGGAATCGGACAGTTGATGTGGCATTAGTTGAAGGTGTTCCTGAAGAAGATATTTTGAAGATCAAGCAGGAAAAAATCACAGATAAAACGCTGCAATCTATAAGGGCATACGGTTGGTTGCCGGATATGTTCCGTCAGATTATCCGAGGTGCGAAAGACTTTTTACAGGAAGTAATTTTCAAATTTAAGCTACCGCCTAAACCTGTACCCAAGATTGACTTGCAGGAGTGGAAAGATATGCAGAAGCTCATGTATGAATTGCAGAGACAGTCAATAGAGATAAAACGCACACAGCAGGATATTTCTTCTTTGAAAAAGCAACTGTCAGAGTTACGAGGACTATTTAAAGGCAAAGAGAGAAAATCTCTGGAAGGGAAAATTGAATTGTTAGAGGATTTGGAAAAGCGTCTGCACAGGAGTATGGAGCAGATCGTAAAACGTGAAGGGTATCCAAATGTGCAATCCTTTCAGAAGGTTTATAACAAGGCAGAAGAACTGATTATAGAATACAATGAAGAACTGCGGGCATGGAAAAATCAGACGGACCAGAAGAAAGAAAATCCGTTAGAACAGCCGAAAAAAGCAAGCGTACTGGAAAAACTGCACCGCTATCAGCATGAAGGCAGACAGCAACCAAAACGGTCAGTTAAGAAAAAATCTATGGATAGAGGAAGATAAAGTATAATAAATTGTTTTGGAAAAAATATGAAAAAACAATAAAAAATACGAAAAAGATATTGAATTTTTAAACAAGAGTGCTATACTGCTTGATATGAAGAAAGGAGGAAAGCCAAATGCGTATTAATGACTTTAAAGCAACAGATGACAAAGACAAAAAAGAACTGGAAAAAAAGCTGAATTCTTTTAAACTTGAAAAAGTTCTGAGCCTTTAGTATTTTGTCCGTTCATCAGGTAAGGCTACGATTGTTGGAAGTAAATCATAAATAACCGTAGAAGAAATGCCTCTAAATTCTCTAAAAAGGAGTTTAGAGGTATTTCCACTTTAATAAGTATTTTGATACTGTTTGGCGAAAAATATGAAGCTTACAAATTTTTCTCTTTCAATAAAAGGAAAGTGCCTGTTAGAAAATGTAAATGTAGATTTTAAATCAAAAACAATCAATCATATTTTAGGAAAAAATGGGACTGGAAAAACATGTTTAGCAAAAGCACTTGTTGGAGCAATGAAGTTTGATGGAGATATAGAAGGTGTTAATAAGAAGGTTTGTGTTATAGGAAGTTATACTAATTTGCCATCAGATTTAAAAGTTAAAGACATTATAGATGTGACTAAACGTAAATTTAATGTTACAGTTGCCCAAAAATTGATTGAACAGTTGAATATACAAGAAATTTCATTTGATAATAAGATGAAAAATTTAAGTGATGGGCAAAAACAGAAAATTAAATTACTATTTTTCTTAGCAACACAGCCAGAAATTGTAGTATTAGACGAATTTACAAATGCTTTGGATAAAAAAAGTTGCTTTGATATATATAGCTTTTTGAATGAATACATCAAAACGAGTAATACAACTATTATCAACATTACTCATAATTTGACAGATATAGAATATCTTGAAGGTGCATATTATTTGATAGAAAATAAAAATATTTTGTCAAATATGACTAAAGAGAAAGTTGTAAATGCTTATATTAAGGGGTGATGGTTAGAATGAAGCTAGAAATGAAAAGGGCTGTAAGAAACAAATTTTATGTAATTTTTACATTGATTAACTTATTAAATGTTTTGCTAGGATACATTTTATTGGTTACTATAGACAAAGTTCAAAATGTGACTTTCCAAGATATGTTTGAAAGTGTATATACTGTTTATACGCAATTTGGAACATTGTTATTTTCGGCTTTTATAATAATGCAGTTTTATGTGGATTATAAAGAAAAAAATATATTTTTTTATAAAACTTTAGGTTTTTCAGAGTTAAGATACTATTTGACAAAGGTTGGCATGATTTTATTAGCAACAATAATTGGCAGTGCTTTTTCTTCAATTTTGGTTTGTGTACCATATGCAAAATTAGGAATGTTGCCAGTGGTATTCCTAAAAATAGAAGGGGTAATGATTTATTATACCCTTATCATATCGACAATAGGATTTATATTTAGCAATTTTTTGGTTGCATTTTTTTCAAGTTTCTTTTTGTGGATCGCAGGAATAGTAGTTTCAGCTGGTTCTCCTTTTATGGAGTATTTTGCATATTATGATGCATCAACAACGGACTATCATCATCTAATATCTTATTTGGATGGGAAAATTGAAATAACAAGTTTGTTACACTACATTGCTGGAAATTATGTATATGATTTGATAGTATTTTTAATTTGTGTTATGGCTGTTTTATGTTTACGTAGGAGGTGGGCAAAGAATGGAATTTAGTCATTTAGCTATATTGTTAACAGAGAATTGTAATGCACATTGTAAAATGTGCTGTGATAGTCGTGGAATAGTGAGAGGAAAGACTTTAACAGAAAGAGAATTGGATAAAATTCTTAATGATGTTAAAGAATGTAAACAGATAACTGATATTGGTATAACTGGTGGTGAACCTATGTTATATCCTGCGTTAATAGATAGAATTATGGAATTTCCTTTCGACAGAAATGTAAAAATTTCGATTAAAACTAATGGTTTTTGGGGAAAAAATATAGAAGATGTTGAAAAATTCATAGAAAAATATAAGACAAAACTTTCGTATATATCGTTGAGTTATGATGAATTTCATATGCCCTTTATTGATATACAGTGCTTGAAAAATATTATTATGGTAGCAAAATCGTATAATATTTCAACGGATGTAGTTGGATGTTTTTTAAAAGATTCGATGACACCGGGAGATATATTAAATCAATTGGGAGAAAGTGCATATTATACAAAGTTTTGTTATCAGCCAGTAATTGCAACTGGATCAGGAAAGTTGTTTGAAGAAAATAGTTATATAAAATTACTTGACTCAGATAATGATGTTTTAAGATGTGTAGGATGTATTGAACCTAATATATTAATCAATCCTAGATTGGAAGTTTATCCATGTTGTTCGCAGGTTATTGAAAATACTATTTTACAAATGGGTAACTTGAATGAAAACAGTTTAAAAGAAATAATTACAGACATCAAAAGTAATTATGTTTTAAATACGGTATTTACAGAAGGATTTACACCATTTATAAAATTGCTTGAAGATAACAAAATTGATTATCCGCATAAATTAGCTAGTCCTTGTGAGTTTTGTGAATTTTTGTTTAAGGACGATTGGTTTTTACAGTTATTAGCCTCTGTTAATTATTATGAAAATATTAGAAAATGAAGATAATAGTATTATAGTTGGAAAATCTGCTGATGATTATATTCTAAAATATCAAAATGACTTTTATAAAATGAAAAAAAAGGATTTTATTCAGATATGTGATGAAGAAAAATTGATTTTTCGAGAAGAAATTAAAGAAAATCCAATATACGCAATAATTATGGTGGGTATCATTTCTTTGACAATAGTAATGTATTTCTTCCATGAAAAGTATGTTATTATTGATTCTAATTTTATAATTGCAAACATAATTTTATTTGCGAATATATTTATACATGAACTAGGGCATGTTTTGTTTCTTAAATTATTTTATAAAAGTGGAAAAATAAAAATAGGTTTTAAAATCTATTTTATTTATCCAGCATTTTATGTGGATACATCAGATAGTTATTTACTGCCTAAATATAAAAGGATAGCAGTATATCTAGCAGGGAATTTTATGTATTGATTTGTTTTATTTTTTTCCCTTCTTTAAATAAGTATAATTATGCCATTATTTCTACAATACTGATTAATTTTTTGCCTATAATAAAAAGTGATGGATATTATGCTATTACTAGTTTATTTAATAGATATAATGTTGCAAAATCAAAGAAGAAGGATTTTATAGAAGATACTGTTAGAGGAATTTTGATGTTTTTATTTTTGTTTTTACTATCAAAATTAAATGTTTCTTTATAAAAATCTAAGATAAGGAGTACTGTTATTAAACATTAAATAAAAATGAGGTGAATAAAAACAGTGGCTACATTTTGGCTACAAAAACATTACGAACGAATCGGATTGTGCGGATAATCAATCACAAAACACATATAAAACGAACTAATAATACACTTTATAAGCGTTTGTACGAATGTAAAAGACGAGGTGGGATAGTCGGAAGTGGGAAAGCATTGCATGAGGTTGGGCTTCACATAGAAGCGGGTCTTGCCGCTGCCGGAGCCGCCGATCACAAGCACATTTTTGTTCCGGGCCGTCTTGGGGTCTTTGGGCCGCCCGGTCATGGTCAGGCGTTCGGTCTGGGTCAGCAGGATGTTGTTTTCAAACTTGGGGTCGATGTACGGGGCAATGTCTTTGGCGGTGCCCCACCGGGCAGAACCGTATTCCTCACCCTTGCGGTACTTCTTGGCGTTCTTGCCCTTGCTGTACACGATGAGCCGGACAGCCACCGCCCCGGCAAGGCCTACGCAGAGGTCAAACGGATGCAGGCTGGGCAGCGGGTTTGCAAAGGCAGCAGAGATGCCGTTCGTCAGGTGGAGTAGCTTTGCCGAAGCATCCGCGCCCGCAGCCAGACGGTACGCCTGCCCGCATTTGGCGAACAGGTACACGAACAGCAGATACGGCAGATTCAGCAACAGCAGCTTTTTCAGTTCAGGCTTCATCGTTCCAACCCCCTTTGCTTGATTTTTTCCTTCGCACGTTTCGGCTGCTGGGCCGCTTTCTGCTTGGCTGCGGTCAGCACTTTGCGGATGGAGGGCCGTTGCTCCTTGGAGAGCGTTTTGGCCGTGAACTCCCGGAACGCCTGTTCCAAATTGTCCGCATCCTTGGCCTTGAAGATCACGATGTAATGGGGCGGCTGGGTGGTTTTATCCTTGCGTAAGGTAAAGTCCACGCCGTACTTCTTGGCGCAGGGCTTAAACGCCCCGATGTTCGCCTCCGTGACTTCAATGTTGGTCAGGGATGCACCGTGGGCTTTCAGCTGTTTCAGGCTTTGCTTGCCGTGATGCAGTTTTGGCCCCTTGACCCGGTGCTGTAAATATTTTTTCAGCGCGGCTTGCAACGCTTGGGTGGTGAGCTTGCCCGTTTTCATGGACAGGGCAATGATTTTCTGGGTGACTTCTTCCTGCATTCAGCATCCCTCCTTGGGAAGTAGTCGGAAAAGCGGCGGCTAGGGTGGAACCACCAGTCGCCGCAGGTAAATGGTTCTCATGGGTAGACGCTCCTTTCGGTCAGGTGTTGGGCGGACGGCCCCAATCGGGCTGCGCCATATCGTGCGCCACAAGGGACGCATAGTAGCTGTTGATGGTGCTGGGGGCGTTGAACAGCATGGCCCGCAGGTATTGCTTGATGTTGCGGACTTTGGTGGTGTTGTCTCGCAGGCAGTCCATGACGAACTCGATGTGATGGCTGTCCAGCTTCAAGAATTTCGCCTTGACCAACTCTGCCGGGTAATCGTCCCCGGCCACCCGGATGGACTTGCGGGAAGTGCAGACCGTTTCCAGCAGGATGTCCACGATCTCGTCCAGCTGTTCCCGGTCTATCCGGGGGTTCTGGGTGAGGGTGTCATACTCGATGTTCTCCAAAATCAGGTCCCGGTAGATTTGATAGGCCGCTTCCTTTCGGCTTCCGGTTCGCTCCGGCGGCGGTGCCGCTGTCTCGTCCTCGTCCAAAGGCAAGGGGGTTGGGGAATGGATAGGAATGGAATCGGTATTTAATCCCTCTTTCTTTTGTTTTTCTGTAATTAGTTTATCTTTATTTAATTGCATTGGATTTTCCAACGTAGGGTTTTCCTGCGTGGGATTCTCCAACGTTGGATTTTCCAATGTAGGTGAAACCGATGCAGGAACGGGCTGCGGCAGCTCGAAGATCACATAGTCTGCACCGCGCAGCCGTCCTTTCTCGTCCCGTTCTCTGGAACGCTGGATGTAGCCTGCCTGTTCCAGTTCCCGGATAGCCTGCCGTATCGCGTCTATGCTTTCCCGGTTGATACGGGCCAGCCCTTGCAGGGTGTAGTCCCAATCTTCCGGCAGGGAGAGCATTTGGGAGAGTAAGCCCTTGGCTTTCAGGGACAAGGCCCGGTTCCGCAGGTGGTGGTTTGACATGACCGTGTAGCCGCTGTTCTTTTCTACACGAAAAACTGCCATTTCACGGATACCTCCTTTCGTTGTAAACAAAAAAGCAGCGTTCATTTGCTCCCGGTGATGGGAGAAGTGAACGCTGCGCGTACTTGATAATTTTTAGGTTGTGTAGTATATAAAAGGCAACTGTTTTTTCAATACAGCTGCCCATCGGGGTGCGATACAAGCAAGTTGCTATCCGATGACCTCAAAAACAAATTGTACTACGATTGTTTTCAAAAAGTTCTGTATCACTACTCGCACCAAGAAAAACCAGTACACAATGTGTACTGGTTTTTCTTGGTGCGGAAGAGGACTTAAACAGGGCGGCGGCGCGCAGCGCCGTAAGCAATCAGCCCGGTGGGCTGTTGCTTAGCCCGCGGTTCCCAACCTGTAGGAATGTCTATCGGGAGGCCTGCCGCTAAAATAGAAAATCCGAACCTTTTCTCGATAGGAGAAGGGTTCGGATTTTTTGTATTCTTCGGAAAATTGAACGAATGCAGTAAAGGTTATCCCATGGTCACCTGCACCTCTACCACAGCGCCTTCTGGTGCCAGCGGCAACAGGCTGCCCTCAATGGGCTTGCCATCCACAGCGACGCTCTTCACACCGTACTGGACTGCAGCGGTATTATCCACTGCAATGTGATAGGTTGCTCCCCGGTAGCGGCGGGTAACGGTGAAGCCTCCCAGCGTATGTGGGATACAGGGGTCTACCTTCAGGCCGTCCAGCGTGGGCTGGATGCCAAGGATATACTGGCTCACATTGAAGAAGGTCCATGCGGCAGTGCCGGTCAGCCAGCTGTTCTTTGCTTCGCCAAAGGTGGGGGCATCCCTACCGGCCACCATCTGGCTGTAAACATAGGGTTCGGTGCGGTGGATCTCGGAAATATCCTCGATGTAGGCCGGGCATGTCTTGCGGTACACCTCAAAGGCCCGGTCGCCATGCCCCAGAACGGCTTCGGCACAGCTGATCCACGGATTGTTGTGGCAGAAGATACCGGCGTTCTCCTTGTATCCCGGAGGATAGCTGGAAATTTCGCCCAGATTGAGCTGATAACTGGTGTATGCAGGTTGGTGCAGAACCACACCGTACTTGGTATCCAGCCGTTCCTCTACGCTCTTCAATGCCTGCGCGGCCTGACCGGTCTCCTTGCCAATGCCAGCCATGACGCACATGCCCTGCGGCTCAATGAAGATCTGGCCCTCGGTGCACTCCTTGCTGCCAACAGGCTTGCCAAAAGCATCGTAGGCGCGGCGGAACCATGCGCCGTCCCAGCCAGAGGTCAGGGCCGCCTGTTCTACGCCGTCCACGGCCTTGCGGGCCGCAGCGGCTTCATCGGCAAGGTTCAGGTGGTCGCACAGTTCGGCGTACTCGTGGCCGTACTTGACGAACATGCCCGCAATGAACACGCTTTCGGCCACAGGGCCTTCGCTGGGACCGGTGATCTGGAAGCTCTCGCCCGGGTGCTCCGAGAAACAGTTCAGGTTCAGGCAGTCGTTCCAGTCGGCGCGGCCAATGAGCGGCAGGCCGTGGGGGCCAAGGTGGGTGACGGTAAAGTTGAAGCTGCGGCGCAGATGCTCCATCAGGCTCTGTGCCTTGCTGGCATCATTATCAAAGGGCACCTGCTCGTCCAGAATAGACCAGTCGCCGGTCTCGCGCAGATAGGCGGCAGTGCCGGCAATGAGCCACAGCGGGTCATCGTTGAAGCCGGTGCCGATATCGCGGTTGCCTTTCTTGGTCAGGGGCTGGTACTGGTGGTAGGCGCTGCCATCCTCAAACTGGGTGGCGGCGATATCCAGAATGCGCTCCCGTGCGCGGGACGGAATGATGTGTACAAAGCCCAGCAGATCCTGACAGCTGTCGCGGAAGCCCATGCCGCGGCCGGTCCCGCTTTCAAAGTAGCTGGCCGAGCGGCTCATATTGAAGGTGACCATACACTGATACTGATGCCAGATGTTCACCATACGGTCCAGCTTTTCCTCGCCGGATTCCAGATGGTAGGTGGAGAGCAGAGCTTCCCAGTGGTCGGCCAGCGCCTTGCGGGCCGCGTCCACCTGTGCATCGGTGGCATAGCGTGCGATCATGGCATGGGCACGCTCCTTGTTGATAACACCGGGAGCCGTGAACTTTTCTTCCTGTGGGTTCTCGATGTAGCCCAGACCGAAGAGGATCTTCTTTTCCTCGCCCGGTGCAAGGGTGACATGGATGTGCAGCGCGCCCACCGGTGCCCAGCCGTGGGCAATGCTGCCGGAGCAGTGCCCGGCGCGGACGGCCTGCGGGTCTGCAGGGCCGCCATACACACCGCAGAAGGCATCGCGGGTGGTATCAAAGCTGGTAACGGGCGTATTGCTCCAGAATACCGCATAGTGATTGCGGCGCTCACGGTATTCCGTCTTATGGTAGATGATGGCCGGCTCCACCTCCACCTCGCCGGTGGAGAAGTTGCGCTGGAAGTTGGAGCTGTCGTCAATGGCATCCCACAGGCAGAACTCCACATAGCTGAACACATCCAGCTCTTTTACGGCATCCGTCTTATTTTTCAAAGTCAGGCGGTCCAGCTCACAGGCATCGCCGGTGGGCACGAACAGCTCCTGCGCAGCGGAAACACCGTTCTTCTCACCCTCCAGAATGGTATAGCCCAGACCGTGGCGGCAGGCGTAGCTGTCCAGCTCTGTCTTGGTGGGCTGCCAGCCGGGGTTCCAGACGGTATCGCCATCCTTGATGTAAATGTGGTGGCCGTCCATATCCAGCGGGGAGCTGTTATAGCGGTAGCGGGTCAGGCGGCGCATCCGCGCATCGCGGTAAAAGCTGTAGCCGCCCGCCGTATTTGAGACAAGACTGAAGAAATCCTCGCTGCCAAGGTAGTTGATCCAGGGCAGGGGCGTTTGCGGGGTGGTGATGACATATTCTTTGCGTGCGTCATCAAAATGGCCGAATTTCATAAATGCTTCCTCCTTATCAGCTGCCGGCAGCCCCGGCGGCATCGCTTTTGCGAAAACGATTAAGTCAGACGATCAAAGCATTCTCTTTGCTTCTAGCATAGCCCAAGCAGGCCAAAAAAGCAAGAGGATTTTCTAAAAAAATTCTGAAAGTATCTTTCATAAATACGTATGTTTTCATGATTTTCAGAAAATTTATTTCAAGCACGCTTTTTGTGCTTCCTGTAAGCGAAAACGCTGAAACACAATTTATAGGTAATATTATATACGGCGAAAATCGTAACGAAACCGCAACGAAAATCTTTTGATTTTAACCGAAATGTAACGAAACCCATCCAAGATGCACAATTTCGGTTCTTCAGAAACGAACAAAACGCCAAAATTGAGCCAAAAGCAATGAAAGTTATTCTTTTGAGCTTGATTTTTCGTACAAAATACGCTATCATGAAATTGCGAAAACGATTAAGGACTTGACGGAGAACATCCCCCGTAAAACGTTCTTCGGAAGGAGGCAAACGAGCGATGCCGTCCCTGAAAGATCTGGCAAAGGAATGCGGCGTATCGGTGGCAACGGTCAGCAAGGCGCTGAACGACCAGCCGGATATCTCGCCTGCCACACGAGAACGGGTGCGGGCCGCAGCGCACCGTATGGGCTACCTGCCCAATGCTGCCGCCCGTTCCTTGAAAACAAACCGTACTTACAATCTGGGCGTTCTGTTCGTGGATGAACGGCAGAGCGGCCTGACCCACGAATACTTTTCCGCCGTGCTGGACAGCTTCAAGGTGGAAGCCGAGAAACACGGCTACGACATCACCTTTATCAACCACAATATCAGCGGCAAGAGCATGAGCTACCTTGAGCACTGCCGCTACCGCAATGTGGACGGTGTGGTGATCGCCTGCGTGAACTTCTACGAGCCGCAGGTGGTGGAGCTGGTGAACAGCGAGGTGCCGGTGGTCACGATCGATCATGTGTTCAATAACCGCATGGCGATCCTCTCGGATAACGTTTTTGGCCTGAAGGCGCTGGTGCGGCAGGCATGGGCCTGCGGCCACCGCCGCATCGCCTTTATCCACGGCGAAAAGACCGCCGTTACCGAGAACCGCGTTGCAGGTTTCTATCAGGCCTGCGAAGAGCTTGGCCTGAAGATCCCGGAAGCTTATGTGCGGGAGGGCATCTACCATGATGCTGACCGCTGTGCCGCCGAGACCAAAGCGTTGCTGGAGCTTCCGCAACCGCCCACCTGCATCATCTTCCCGGACGATTTCTCCGCGCTGGGCGGCTACAACGCCATCAGCGAAGCGGGCCTTTCGATCCCGGAGGATGTTTCGGTGATGGGCTACGACGGCATCTACCTCTCGCGGGTGGTCAAGCCTCAGCTGGTGACCTACCAGCAGAACACCACCGCGCTGGGACGCACCGCCGCCGACAAGCTCATTGAGCTGATCGAGCATCCAAGAGTGACCCTGCCCGAACAGATCCGCGTTTCCGGCAAATTGCTGGACGGCGGGTCGGTCAGCATTCTTTAATATGTCTCCAAAGGCTCTTGCTACGGAACCTTTTATGAAGAACACTTTTGTAAATAATGGAAAACCATGAAGGAGGTTTACCCTTATGAAAAAGATCTCTCGCCGTAATTTCCTGCTCGCTTCCGGTGCCGTGACCATTGGTGCAGCTCTGGCTGCCTGTGGTGGTTCTTCTTCCACCAGCACCGCTTCTTCTGCTCCGGCTTCCTCTGCTGCTTCCGCTGCTCCCGCAGCACAGGGCAAGGTGCTGAACATCTGGTGCTGGAATGATGAGTTCCAGAGCCGCTTCAACGACTACTATCCGGAAGTTTCCGAGATCGCAGCCGACAAGTCCACCACCACCCTGAAGGATGGCACCGTTGTGAAGTGGACCATCAATGCCAACGAGAACAACAACTATCAGAACAAGCTGGACGAAGCCCTGCTGAGTCAGGACAGCGCTGCTGATGACGACAAGATCGACATCTTCCTGATCGAGGCTGACTATGCTCTGAAGTATGTGGATTCCGATTACGTTCTGGATGTCAAGGCAGACATCGGCCTGACCGACGACGATCTGGCTGGCCAGTACCAGTACACCAAGGACATCGTTAGTGTGGACGGCAGCCAGCGCGGCACCACCTGGCAGGCAACTCCCGGTCTGTTTGCATACCGCCGCAGCATCGCCAAGGATGTTCTGGGCACCGATGATCCCGCCGAAGTGCAGACCTACCTGTCCGACTGGGATAAGTTCAATGATGTAGCTGCACAGGCAGCCGCCAAGGGCTACAAGATGCTGTCCGGCTTTGATGATGCATACCGCACCTTCTCCAACAACGTGGCAGCTCCGTGGGTCACCGGCACTACCGTTACCGTTGATGAGAACATTATGAAGTGGGTCGATCAGACCAAGGAGTACACCGATAAGGGCTATAACAACAAGTCCAGCCTGTGGGACAGCCAGTGGGCAGCCGATCAGGGTCCCACCGGTAAGGTGTTCGGCTTCTTCTACTCCACTTGGGGCATCAACTTCACCCTGCTGGGCAACTCTCTGGAGACTCCTGTCGCTGAGGGCGGCAAGGAAGAAGTTGGCAACGGTATCTACGGCGATTACGCTGTGTGCGAAGGCCCTCAGCCCTACTACTGGGGCGGCACCTGGATCTGCGGCGCAGCCGGCAGCGACAACATCGAGACCATTAAGGATATTATGCAGAAGCTGACCTGCGATGAAGCCATCATGAAGCAGATCACCATGGATACGCAGGACTACACCAACAACGAGAAGGCTATGAACGAGATCGCAAACAGCGATTACAGCTCCGCTTTCCTGGGCGGCCAGAACCACATCGCTCTGTTTGCAGAGGCTGCAGCCAAGATCGATATGTCCAACGCCGGTCCGTACGATCAGGGCCTGAATGAGAGCTTCCAGAATGCATTCAAGGATTACTTTACCGGCAATGTGGACGAAGATACCGCAAAGGCAAACTTCGAGACCGCTATCAAGGAGAAGTATCCCGAGCTGACTGACGTGGTGTGGCCCGCATAATAGCAGCCGACCCTAAAACGGAAAAGTGAATACGCAGGGGCGGGCCGGACGCTGTTCCCGCCCGCCCCTGTTCTTTCCGCAAATTTATCAGGAGGCGATCCTTATGGGAGAAAAGAAAAAGAAAGGGTCGATCAGCTACGCGAAATGGGGCTACATCTTCATTGCGCCGTTCTTCATCATCTTCGCGGTATTCCAGCTGATCCCTCTGGCATCCACCATTTACTACAGCTTTTTTGAATATTACCGCAGCGGCCTGAAGATCATTGGCCCGAACTTTGTGGGCCTGAAAAACTACATTACCCTGTTCGCAACCGATCTGCCCAAGTACTTTGGCAACACGCTGATCCTGTGGATCATCGGCTTTATCCCGCAGATCGCCATTTCCCTGTTGCTGGCAGCATGGTTCACCGATCTGCGCCTGAAGTTGAAGGGCCAGACCTTCTTCAAGACGGTCATCTACATGCCCAACCTGATCATGGCCTCCGCCTTTGCAATGCTGTTCTTCGCACTGTTCTCGGACAACGGCCCGGTGAACGCCGTGCTGCAGAGCATGGGCTGGATCAAAGAACCCATCAGCTTTCTGAACACCGTGTGGGGCAACCGCGGGCTGATCGGCCTGATGAACTTCCTGATGTGGTTCGGCAACACCACCATCATGCTGATGGCTGCGATCATGGGCGTGGATCCCACCCTGTACGAAGCGGCTGAACTGGACGGCTGCACCCCGAACCAGATGTTCTGGAAGATCACCATTCCGCTGATCCGTCCCATCCTTGTTTACGTCATGATCACCTCCATGATCGGCGGCTTGCAGATGTTCGATGTGCCGCAGATTTTGACCAACGGCAAGGGCGGCCCGGACCGCACCTCCACCACCATGATCATGTACCTGAACAACCACCTGTTCAGCAAGAACTACGGCATGGCCGGTGCAGTCTCGGTGGTGCTGTTCCTCGTGTGCGCAGTGCTGTGCGTTGTGGTCTACTTCTCCCTTACCAAGGAGGATGACGGCCTGACCCGCGCCCAGCGCAAAGAACTGAACGCCGCCAAAAAGGCAGCAAAAGGAGGGAAATGATTATGGCACACACTCCTAGAAATCAATCGGAAAAAGCAACACTGGCTGCACGCCGTGCATGGTGTTATCTGGTGCTGGTGCTCATCAGCTTTTTGTGCCTGTTCTTCTTCTATGTGCTGGTGATCAACTCCACCCGCACCCACTTCGAGATCCAGAAAGGCTTCTCGATGCTGCCGGGCAAATCGCTCATCACCAACTTCCAGAACGTGCTGGCCGATGCTAACATCCCTGTCATCACCGGCATCCGCAACAGCCTGATCGTCTCCGCCTGCTCGGCGGCGTTCAGCGTGTACTTCTCGGCCCTGACGGCCTACGGCATCTACGCCTATAACTTCAAATTCAAAAAGGCCGCGTTCGCCATTATCCTGCTGATCATGACCATGCCCACGCAGGTGTCCGCTCTGGGCTTTTTGCAGCTCATCACCAAGATGGGCCTGAAGAACAGCTTTATCCCGCTGATCCTGCCCAGCATTGCAGCGCCCACCGTGTTCTTCTTCATGAAGCAGTATCTGGACGCTTCCCTTCCCATGGAGATCGTAGAGGCTGCCCGCATCGACGGTGCAGGCGAGTTCTACACCTTCAACAAAATCGTGCTGCCCATTATGAAGCCCGCTCTGGCAGTGCAGGCCATTTTCTCCTTCGTGGCCAGCTGGAACAACTACTTCATTCCCGCTCTGGTGCTGGACAGCGCCGACAAAAAGACCCTGCCCATCCTGATTGCACAGCTGCGCAGTGCAGACTTCCTCAAGTTTGATATGGGCAAGGTTTACATGATGGTGGCTATCGCCATTCTGCCCGTCATCATCGTGTACCTGCTGCTTTCCAAGTTCATCGTCCGCGGTGTTGCTTTGGGCGGCGTGAAAGGCTGACGGCATTTTGCCGCACACAACAAAAGGGTCCCGGAGAAAATTCCGGGACCCTTTTGCTGTGTTTAGGATATAAGGAATTTTTGGAAGAGATCAGGAGAAAAAACAAGGCATACACATTCTGTCGGAGGTTTTAAGGGGATAAGATTTACTCGCCGCGGACGGCTGCGAAACCTGCTTCCAGATCAGCAATGATATCGTCGATGTGCTCAGTGCCGATGGACAGGCGGATGGTGTTCTGATAGATCTGCTGCTCGGCCAGCTCTTCGTCATTCAGCTGGCTGTGGGTGGTGGAAGCCGGGTGGATGACCAGACTCTTCACATCAGCAACGTTTGCCAGCAGGGAGAAGATCTTCAGGTTATCGATAAACTTGAATGCCTCCTTACGGCCGCCTTTGATGTTGAAGGTGAAGATGGATGCACCGCCATTGGGGAAGTACTTCTCGTACAGGGCGTGATCCGGGTGATCCGGCAGGGAGGGGTGGTTGACCTTCTCCACCTGCGGGTGGTTTGCCAGAAACTCGACTACCTTCTTGGTGTTCTCCACATGGCGCTCGATGCGCAGGCTCAGGGTCTCGGTACCCTGCAGCAGCAGGAAGGCGTTGAACGGCGAAATGGTGGCACCGGTATCACGCAGCAGGATCGCACGGATGTAGGTGACAAAAGCTGCGGGGCCTGCTGCATCGGCAAAGGAAACGCCGTGGTAGCTGGGGTTGGGGTCAGCAATGTTGCCGAACTTACCGCTTGCCTTCCAGTCGAACTTGCCGCTGTCCACAATGATGCCGCCCAGCGTGGTGCCGTGGCCGCCGATGAACTTGGTGGCGGAATGAACAACGATATCTGCGCCGTGCTCAATGGGACGGATCAGGTACGGGGTGCCGAAGGTATTATCGATGACCAGCGGCAGGCCGTGCTTGTGCGCGATGGCTGCAATGGCATCGATATCGGGGATATCGCTGTTGGGGTTGCCCAGAGTTTCCAGATAGACGGCCTTGGTGTTGGGCTGGATGGCATTCTCCACCTCAGCCAGATCGTGTGCATTGACAAAGGTAGTGGTGACACCGAACTGGGTCAGGGTGTGCTCCAGCAGGTTGTAGCTGCCGCCGTAGATGGTCTTCTGGGCCACGATGTGGTCACCGGCCTGTGCCAGTGCTTCGATGGTGTAGGTGATGGCAGCGGCACCGGAGGCGGTTGCCAGAGCAGCCACGCCGCCCTCCAGAGCAGCGATGCGCTTCTCGAACACGTCCTGCGTGGAGTTGGTCAGGCGGCCGTAGATGTTGCCGGCATCTGCCAGACCAAAGCGGTCTGCTGCGTGCTGGCTGTTGCGGAACACATAGGAAGTGGTCTGATAGATAGGCACTGCACGGGAATCGGTTGCGGGATCGGCCTGCTCCTGGCCAACGTGAAGCTGCAGGGTCTCAAATTTATAGTTAGACATAGTATTTTACCTCTCTATTTATACTTATAGTATAATTTTCTGATACAAAAAATCCCGATGCGTAATACAAAAGCGCACCGGGCAAACACAATTCAAAGCTATTCTGTCAACGTCACATTCGGGTACACATTCGTGCACAGCAAGAGGGCATCGTACAGTTCACAGCCAGATGTTCTGCCCGGTCACCGCACATTCGCCCACAGCGGAAGTTTGCATGCAGCAGGTCGTTCCAAATCAGCTTCATATCCGTGCCCTCCTTTCCCGTAAAACTCTTTCCCACTCATCTACAAACCGGCACCTCTATCTGCTCTGTACCGGGAAGCAAAACCTTTGCTTCCTTTTTCCCACTAGGTTTGTGGATTTGTTGTTTGCATTATATTCTCTCTTACCCAGTTTGTCAATAGGTTAATTCCAGTTTTTTTCAAATTGAGTTTTCTGCACGATGCGAAGCCCGCATTTGCAGCATCCCGTTGTGCAGTTCCAACAGGAGCAACACTTCTGCTTCTTCGAAAATTTTTATTTTTCCATTGATAAAACCTTAAAATTTTATTGTTATACTAAAGCTGTTCCTTGCAAACGCCCTGCAAATCGTTTATTATGGTAGCGTTCTTTTTTATCATCAAAGGAGTTTTTTCGATGCTGCATCGTTTCTTTCATTTTTTAAAGCAGAGCCTGCTCGTTGTTCTTTGCATCCTGCTGCTTGGCGGGCTGCTGGCAGGCGGCTGGTTCTTTTATCAGGGCAGGCAGCTGTACCGCAGTGCCGCCAGCAGTTACCCAGTGGCTTCCATGTACGACACCATCTGTGCCCGCGGGAGCTATACTTCCTACGATGCGCTGCCGCAGATCTATATTAACGCAGTCATCTGCACCGAGGACGAGCATTTTATGACCCACAAGGGCATCGACCCGGGGGCCATTGCCCGCGCCCTGCTGGCCGACCTGCGCACCCACTCGCTGGCCGAGGGTGGCAGCACCCTGACCCAGCAGCTTGCCAAGAACGAGCTGTTCACGCAGGACAAGCATCTGGCCCGCAAGGCTGCCGAGATGCTTGCTGCTTTTGATCTTGAAAAGACCTACTCCAAGCAGCAGATCTTTGAGATGTACGCCAACACCATCTATTTTGGCAGCGGGTATTATGGCATTGCAGAAGCTGCCGAGGGCTACTTTGGCAAGGAACCGGCCCAGCTGACCGATGCCGAAGCGATCTATCTGGCGGGTATGCCCAACGCGCCTTCCACCTACGCCAGCAGCCCGGAGCTTGCCTTCAAGCGGATGCAGGTGGTGCTCAAGCGGATGGTCAAATGCCGCGTGCTCACCAAGCAGCAGGCCGATGCCATTGCCGCAGATGCTGAAAACTTAACGGTTTAAACAAAACACCGCGCCCTGTCTGCTGCGGATCAGACAAGGCGCGGTGTTTTGTTTTGCGGTATTTGATTTGGTAAAGGAGGAATCATGTTACCCGTTCAGGCGGTTGCGGCCCCGCCTGTCGGTAGCATTATCATACCAAAGAATTTCTGCGAAACCATGTTCTTTTTATGAAGATTTTGTAAACTCACTCCGGCGCTTTCATGCTTTCCACCATGCTGATATGCCGCACATGCCGCCGCATGGCAAAGCACACCACAAAGGTGAACAGCATCGTCAATGCCACTGCCAGCAGATAACTGTGGGGTGCAATGGTGCGAATAAACATCAGCTGATCCATTTCCACGGTCAGGACGATGAACCGGTGCAGCGGCACGCCCAGCAGCAGGCCCACGCCGGAGCCGATGAGGGACAAAAGCTCGATCTCGCGGAAGATGTAGCGGTACACTTCTTTGTCATAGAAGCCCAGAACCTTGATAGTGGCAAGCTCCTTTTTGCGCTCGGCAAGGTTGACGCTGATCAGGTTGTACAGCACCACCGCCGCCAGCGCCGCCGCGCACACAATGATCAGCACCACCACGTAGTTCAGGCTGCCGATCAGGCTGCCGAACATGGAGGTGGTGTCCTCGGTGAAGCTGACGCTGCTCACATAGTTGCAGTCCAGCAGCTTTGTGCGCAGGGCGTTGTACTCCGCCTCGGTGGTACAGCCGGTCAGGCCGTAGACGGTGTTCCACTCCGGCGTGCTGCCCAGCAGGGCCTGCAGCTGCGCATTGGAGAGATACAGCCGGGTGAACATGTAGTTCTCGGTAATGCCGGTCAGGGTCAGCTGCACGCGGCTTCCGTCTGCAGCCTCCACATAGAACGTATCGCCCACGCTCAGCTCCAGATTCAGGGCCGTTTTTTCGGTCAGGATCACGCTGTCCTCTTCAAAGGGAATGGGGTCGTGGCCCACCCGGGTGCGGAAGGTGAAGTATTCGGTCATCCGGGCATCGTCCTCCGCGCCTACGATGCTGACATCGGCGCTCCCGCCCTCTTCATTATAAAGGGTGGTGGACTTTGTGTAGAACGCGCCCCAGCTGTGGACCGCACTGCTGCTGTCCAGCGTGTCGGCAAGGCCCTGCTCCATGGTCAGCGCCTTTTCATCGCTGAGCGAGATGGTGAGATCGTTGTGGGTCAGCTGCCCGGACTGCTTGTCCACGATGGGCAGGATGGAATCCTGAATGCCAAAACCGATCAGCAGCAGCGCCGTGCAGCCTGCCACGCCCAGCACTGTCATGAAGAAGCGCTTTTTGTAGCGGAACAGGTTGCGGGCTGTGGTCTTTTGGGAGAAGCTCATGTGCTGCCACAGCGGGGTGATGTACTCCAAAAAGATGCGCTTGCCTGCCACCGGGGCCCGGGGCAGCAGCAAAGCTGCAGTCTTTTCCTTCAGGCTGGCACGGCAGGCGTTCCATGTAGCAAAACCGATGACGGCCGCGCTGATGGCTACGCTGGCTGCCGCCATGCCGGGGTAAAAGTGCAGCGTAAAGGTGGACATGCTGAAGATCATCTGGTAAGCATACCAGATGATGAGCGGGAACACCACAAAACCGATGACCATGCCCACGATGCTGCCCAGCACGCTGGCGCTGAGGGCATAGAACAGATACTTGCCTGCGATCTTTGCGTTGGAGTAACCCAGAGCTTTCAGAGTACCCAGCTGCAGGCGGTTCTCGTCCACCATGCGGGTCATAGTAGTAGTGGCCACCAGCGCCGCCACCAGGAAGAAGAACACCGGGAACACCCGTGCAATGGCATCCATGCGGTCGGCATACTGCTCAAAGGTGACAAAGCTCATGGTGGAGCCGCGGTCCAGCACATACCACTCGCCGCTCTTGATCTGGCTCACCTGCTCCTCGGCATCGTTCAGCTGGGCAAGGCCGTCGGCCAGCTGCTGTTCGGCATCGGCCTTCCGACTCTCGTACTCCGCGCGGGAATCGGCCAGCTGCTGCACGCCGTCGTTGTACTGCTGCCAGCCTTCGTCCAGCCGGGTGCGAGCCGCATCAAACTGGGTGTAGGCTGTGGCCGTGCCGGTGGTGAGCTGCAGCTGCCCCTGCAGAAGCTTTACCTTCATCTGGCGCAGTGCTGCCTTTGCCTCAGTCACCAGCTGCTCGTTGGAAAGGCTGGGCGAAGAGATCAGCCCCTGTGCATACATCTGGCGCTTGCCCTCGTCCAGCTGGGCCTGATAGCCGTTCAGCTGGCCGCTGATGTTGTCGTAAGCATCCTGCGCCTTCTGCAGGGCATCCCGCAGGTCGGTGTATTCCTCGTCGGCGGGCTCGGCCTCGTCCAGCGCCTTCTGCGCGTTGTGCAGAGCCGTTTCTGCATAGCCCAGCAGCGGGTCGGCTACCTTTTTCAGGTTCACCAGCATCTCGATCTGCTGCAGCTGATCCTCAAATTCCAGCAGTTGTTCCTCGCCGCTCACCAGCTCGTCCGCACCGCCCTGCATGGTGTCCGGCAGAGCCTTTTTGTTGGCGGCAAGCTCCGCTTCGCCCGCGTCCAGCTGGGCTTTGGCGCTGTCCAGCTGTGCCTGTGCATCGGCCAGCTGCTGCTCTGCCTCTGCAAACTGACGGTCTGCTTCGGCTTTTTTGTCGTTGTACTCGGCCCGGGCGTCGGCCAGCTCTGCACTGGCGTCCTCGATCAGCTCCGCCCGCCGGGCCGTGCACTGTGCGCCGCTGATGGCCTTTACCCTTACGGCTGTGTCATCCACTGCTGCCTGATACGCGTCCGAGTAATTATCATACAGGCCGGCATTTTTTACTTTGAGATAGCACGCCGTATAATAATCCGTGGTCAGGCTGCCCTCCGGCAGGAATACGATATCATCCAGCTGGCCGTCACCGGCGGTGCTGCTCTCCTTGTCCGTGGAAAAATGCTGCGGGTCCTGCACGGTGCCCACTACCGTGAACTGCTTCCGGCTCACATGTTCGGTGTCCTCCGGCAGGGTGAGCACCGTGCCCGGTTCCACCGGGTCGCCGTAGCCCATCACATGCACCACGCACTCATCCGGGGCCTCAGGCATCCGGCCCGACAGCAGCACCAGGCGGTTCATATTTTCTGCTGTGTCGGCCCCGGGGTCGGCGGGCAGCTGCTGCAGGCGCACCACCGCCGTCTCGCTCTGGCTCTGCCACTGGGCCTCCACGTCCTGATATTTCACCGGCTGCACAGCCTCCACGCCGTCCACGGCGGCAATGGCGGCAATGTCCTCCTCCGAAAGGCCCAGCGTGGACAGCACCCGCAGGTCGAACACGTTCTGCTGCACGTAGTATTTCTGCCCGGCGATGCGCATGCTGGGCGCAAAACTCATCAGGCCGGTCAGCATCATCACGCCCAGCGCTACGATGCCGAACAGCGAGACCATGCGGCTCAGGTTGTCCTTCATTTCCCGCAGGATGTTTTTACGATAACTTTTCAGCACAGCTCTCACCACTCAATCTCCTGCACCGGCACAGGGTGCTCGTTGACCTGATTGGAGACGATCTTGCCGCTGCGCACCTGAATGATGCGGTCTGCCATCGCCGTCAGGGCGGTGTTGTGGGTAATAACGATCACCGTGCGGCCGGTGCGGCGGCAGGTATCCTGCAAAAGGGCCAGCACCTGCTTGCCGGTCTTGTAGTCCAGTGCACCGGTGGGCTCGTCGCAGAGCAGAAGCTTGGGGTTTTTGGCCAGTGCGCGGGCAATGGACACCCGCTGCTGCTCGCCGCCGGAAAGCTGGGCCGGGAAGTTGTTCAGCCGCTCTCCCAGACCCACACTGCGCAGGGTCTCTTTGGGGTCCAGCGGGTCGCGGCAGATCTCGCTGGCCAGCTCCACATTCTCCAGTGCGGTCAGGTTCTGCACAAGGTTGTAGAACTGGAACACAAAGCCCACATCGTACCGGCGGTAGGTGGTGAGCTCTCTGGCGGTAAAGTGGCTCACATTCTGGCCGTCCAGCCAGACGTTGCCCTCGTCGCAGCTGTCCATGCCTCCAAGGATGTTCAGCAGGGTGGTCTTGCCTGCGCCGGAAGGCCCCACGATGATGCAGAACTCGCCCTTATCCACATAGAAATTCAGGTGGTCTGCGGCGGCGATCTTCACACTGCCGGTCTGATAGTATTTGCAAACGTCCTCAAACTCCACAAAATGCTCCATGGCGTTTTTTCCTTTCTATCGGGAATGCATACTGTTTCAATTTAACTATAACATCTCCCGGCAGACTTTGCAAAGACATCTGCGCAAATTTTCAAAAACTTAACAGAAAAGCGCAAAAAGGGCTGCTGCACATCTCTGCGTGCAGCAGCCCCTTTCATCATTTGATCTCAGCGGTCAGCGCCCCACGATCAAATCGCGGCGGCAGCGCAGGCCCACGGTGAGGAAGGTGTTTTCGCCCAGTCGGCGCAGCACCACGCGGTCGGTGCCCTTCTGGCCCTCCACCAGCAGAGACAGGTTCAGGGTGGTGGAGCCCTTCTCAGTCTGGACCACCAGCGTGCTCACGCCCTCGTTCAGCAGGGTCTGCATGTCCTGCACGGTGGTGCGGAAGGTAGCAGAACCAGCGGGCACATCCAGCGTCAGCACACTGTCCTTCTGGCGGGCAGTGTACAGCACTTCTCTGCCGAACAGGCCCTTGACGGTGTAGCGGGCCTCGCTCTTTTTCGCCGCTGCATCTGCGGACGGGGCGGCCAGCTCATCGCCGGAGATCAGCATAATGTTGCCCTGAATGGGGTTTCCCTCCGGTGCGCCGTAGCCGCCGTAGGTGGGGTCCTTTTCGCCGATCGCCACATCGGCGCTGTGCAGGGCGATATCCCCCTGCACCATCTGCTCCTGCGGGGGCAGATAGCCTGCGGCAGCAGGGTCGTTGATGTCTGCCTCTGCGGCAAATGCGCCCACGCTCAGCATGGCGGCAGCACCCAGCACTGCTGCGGTGGTGGTGACGGTACGGACAAATTTATGGTTCAGTTTCATTTGGAATACCTCCGTTGACGGCGGTTTTGCACCGCACATTTTTGTTTTGTGGAAAACCATGGTCTGCCATGCGGTGTAATACAAAACCGCCGCATCTGTCTTATAAACGGATGCGGCGGCGGGATTATTGCAGCAGGCTAAAAAAAATTTTTGGCAGCTCTGCCGCCGGGGTCACTGGGCCTGTGCCGGTTCCCGGTTCAGGATCTCCATGAACTCCTCGCCGGTGATGGTCTCCTTCTGGTACAGATACTGTGCCAGCTCGTCCAGCTTGGCGCGGTTGTCGGTCAGGATGCGGACAGCCTTTTCGTGCTGAGCCTTGACCAGCTCCACCACCTTCTGGTCGATCTCGCGCTGGGTCTGGGCCGAGCAGGCCAGCGAGGTGTCACCGCCCAGATACTGGTTGTTCACGGTCTCCAGCGCCACCATGTCAAAGTCCTTGCTCATGCCGTAGCGGGCAAGCATGGCGCGGGCAAGCTTGGTGGCCTGCTCGATATCGTTGGAGGCACCGGTGGTGATGGATCGGAACACCACTTCCTCGGCGGCGCGTCCGCCGGTGAGGGTGGCGATCTTGTTTTCCAGCTCTTCCTTGCTCATCAGGTAGTGGTTGCCCTCGTCCACCTGCATGGTGTAGCCCAGTGCGCCGGAGGTTCGGGGGATAATGGTGATCTTCTGCACAGGGGCAGAGTTGGATTGCTTGGCCGCCACCAGTGCATGGCCGATCTCGTGGTAGGCCACGATGCACTTTTCCTTGTCGGTGAGGATGGAGTTCTTCTTCTGGTAGCCTGCAATGACCACCTCGATGCTCTCCTCCAGATCGGCCTGGGTCACGCTCTTGCGGCCTGCACGCACAGCGCGCAGAGCTGCTTCGTTGACGATGTTGGCAAGTTCCGCACCGGATGCACCGGAGGCCATGCGGGCCACGGTGTTGAAGTCGATGCCCGGGGCCAGCGCCACCTTTTTGGCGTGCACTTTCAAAATCTCTTCGCGGCCCTTGAGGTCGGGCAGCTCCACCGGCACACGGCGGTCAAAACGTCCGGGACGGGTCAGCGCCGGGTCCAGCGAATCCGGGCGGTTGGTAGCCGCCAGAATGATGACGCCGGTGTTGCCCTCAAAGCCGTCCATCTCGGTGAGCAGCTGGTTCAAAGTCTGCTCACGCTCGTCGTTGCCACCGAGATTGCCGCTGTTGCGCTTCTGGCCGATGGCATCGATCTCATCGATGAACACGATGCAGGGGGCCTTTTCCTTGGCCTGTCGGAACAGGTCGCGCACCTTGGATGCGCCCATGCCCACGAACATCTCCACGAATTCAGAACCGGAAATGGAGAAGAACGGCACGTTGGATTCGCCTGCCACGGCCTTAGCCAGCATGGTCTTGCCGGTGCCCGGAGGGCCCACCAGCAGGATGCCCTTGGGCATGGATGCGCCAATACTCTCGTACTTGCCGGGATCGTGCAGGTAATCCACGATCTCCTGCAGGTTTTCCTTTGCTTCATCCTCACCGGCCACATCCGCAAAGCGGATGCCGTGGGTGGACTGCACATAGACCTTGGCGTTGGACTTGCCCACGCCGCCGAACATCATGGACCCCGGGCCGCCGCCGGCCTTTTCCATCAGCTTTTTGTTCATCTGATTGCCGATGAAGCTGAACAGCAGGATGGGCAGCAGGAACCAGATCAGGAAATTGAGCATCGGCGACCCCTGCTCCACGATCTCGCTGGAAAACTGCGCTCCGGCGTCATACAGGCGCTGGGTAAGCTCCGGGTCGTTCATCAGGCCGGTCTTGTAGACCTGCTTTTCCTCTTTATCGGTAAAAATGATCTGGTTAGATTCGATGTCCACACGGCCGATGTTCTTTTCCTCGGTCATGGTCATAAAGGTACCGTAGTCCACTTCCTCCACCTGACGCTCGCTCATCCACGGCAGCAGCACAAGGTTGAGCAGCAGCAGGACCGCCAGCACGATGGCGTAGTAAATCGCCAGCGGCTTTTTGGAAGGTTTGACCTCTTTCATGTGGCAATTCCTCCTTTGGTTCCTGATGCAAGTAGTATAGCACAGTAAAACCGGGCGCAACAGCAATTCGAGCACAACTTTCCAAAAACTTAGCAAATTGTTAACATTAACGCCTCGTGCATAATTTTGGAAAATTCTGCCCCTTATTTTGTGAAATTGTTTCATTTTGAGAATGAGTCAGATTGCTTGACACTGCCCGCGAATCATGCTAAACTTAGTCCACTTTGAAAAAAGCACAAATGCGTTGACGGGGAAAAAACGATTTTCTTCTGCGTACAGAGAGCCGCCGGGTGGTGCAAGGCGGGTGCAGAGGGTTTCGGTTACTGGCCCCTGAGCGGCAGGGCTGAACACACAAGTAGGCTCTGACGGATGTCCACCGTTACAAGGACAGCGATTCGCCGCAAAAAGCCGATCGTGCAAAGCGGCTGTGCCCAAAGGCGCAGCAAAGAGAGTGGTACCACGGGTGCCCTGTAGTTTGAACTTTACAGGCTCTCGTCTCTCAAGGTTTTCGCCTTGAAAGACGAGAGCCTTTTCGTATATCTGCCTTTTGGAAGCAGGCTTGCCCTCTCCGTCACGGCTTACGCCGTGCCACCTCTCCCAAAGTGAGAGGCCTTGGCAGTACGGCAAAGTTTTCGGTTTTGCCAAGGGCTCCCCCCTTGGGGGAGCTGTCGAACGAATGTGAGACTGAGAGGGCAAGGACGCTCACAAAGAGCATGGAGCAAGAAGTGTAAATTGTTTGGGAGGACGCGCAAATGATGGACGCAACCAAGTACGCTCCGGGTTACTACCCGGTACCCGCAGGCTATGACAGCTGGGTAAAGAAGGATCACATTGAAAAAGCCCCCGCATGGTGCAGTGTGGACCTGCGCGACGGCAATCAGGCCCTGATCGTGCCCATGAGCCTTGAGGAAAAGCTGGAGTTCTTCCGGATGCTGGTCAAGATCGGCTTCAAGGAGATCGAGGTGGGCTTCCCTGCCGCCAGCGACACCGAGTACGAGTTCCTGCGCACCCTGATCGAGAAGAACATGATCCCCGAGGATGTCACCGTGCAGGTGCTGACCCAGTGCCGCGACCACATCATCCGCAAGACCTTTGAGGCCGTCAAGGGCGCTCCCCGCGCGGTGATCCACTTCTACAATTCCACCTCTGTGGCCCAACGCGAGCAGGTGTTCCACAAGAGCAAGGAGGAGATCAAGCAGATCGCCACCGACGGCGCAAAGCTGGTCAAGCAGCTGAGCGAAGAGTATGAGGGCAACTTCCTGTTCGAGTACAGCCCTGAGAGCTTTACCGGCACCGAGGTGGACTATGCCGTGGATGTGTGCAACGCCGTGCTGGACATCATGCAGCCCACCCCGGACCGCCCCATGATCATCAACCTGCCCGTTACCGTGGAAATGAGCATGCCGCATGTCTACGCAAACCAGATCGAGTACTGCGACAAGCACCTGAAATACCGCGACAGCGTCATCATCTCCACCCATCCCCACAACGACCGCGGCACCGGCGTGGCCTGCGCAGAGCTGGCCGTGCTGGCGGGTGCACAGCGGGTGGAGTGCTGCCTGTTCGGCAACGGCGAGCGCACCGGCAACGTGGACGCGGTGACGCTGGCCATGAACATGTACAGCCACGGCGTGGACCCCAAGCTGGACTTCTCCGATATGCCGGACATCTGCGCCACCTACGAGCGGGTGACCCGGATGCACATTTACGAGCGCACCCCCTACGCCGGTCAGCTGGTGTTCGCCGCCTTCTCCGGCAGCCATCAGGACGCCATTGCAAAGGGCATGGCCTACCGCAAGGAGCATGGCGAGCACCGCTGGACCTGCCCCTACATCCCGGTGGACCCCCACGACATCGGCCGCACCTACGATGCCGATGTTATCCGCATCAACAGCCAGAGCGGCAAGGGCGGCATCGGCTTTGTGTTGGAACAGAACTTCGGCTACAACCTGCCGCCCAAGATGCGCGAGGCGCTGGGCTACAAGGTCAAGAGCGTTTCCGACCACAGCCACAAGGAGCTGAGCGCAAACGAGGTGCTGCACATCTTCGAGGATGCCTTCCTCAACCGCTGCAAGCCGCTCAACGTTCTGGAAGCCCACTTTGCACAGGTGGGCGGCATCACCGCCACCGTCACGCTGGAGCTGAATGGTCAGCGCAAGGTGGTCACCTCGGTGGGCAACGGCCGTCTGGACGCTGTGGCAAACGCCATCCAGAGTGCCACCGGCATGGAGTTCCACCTCGAGACCTACTCCGAGCACAGTCTGGACGAAGGCTCCACCTCCCGCGCTGCCTCCTACGTCGGCCTTGTCTGGGGCGATAACACCGTCACCTGGGGTGCCGGCACCGACACCGATATCATCGTGGCTGGCATCAAGGCACTGGTGAGCGCCATCAATAATAAATAAAGAAACTCCCCCAGTCTGCTTCGCAGACAGCCCCCTCGGAGATGGGGCCCTTGGCAGTGTGGAAAAGCTTCCCGTTTCGCCAGAGGCTCCCTCCTTGAGGGAGCTGGCACGGCGCAAGCCGTGACGGAAGGAGTTCTACCAACAGATAAAAGGAGAGTACCATCATGGGAATGACCCTGACGCAGAAAATTCTTGCCGCACATGCCGGTCTTGCCGAGGTCAAGGCAGGCCAGCTCATCAATGCAAAGCTGGACATCGTGCTGGGCAACGACATCACCACCCCGGTTGCCATCAACGAGTTTGAAAAGGCCGGTTTTGACGGTGTGTTCGACAAAGAGCACATTGCCATCGTGCTGGACCACTTTGTGCCCAACAAGGACATCAAGAGCGCCACCCAGTCCAAGCAGTGCCGCGAGTTCGCCAACAAATACGATATCCTCAACTTCTACGATGTGGGCCAGATGGGCATTGAGCACGCCCTGCTGCCGGAAAAAGGCATCGTGACCGCAGGCGACTGTGTGATCGGTGCGGACAGCCACACCTGCACCTATGGTGCACTGGGTGCCTTCTCCACCGGCGTCGGCTCCACCGATATGGCCGCCGGTATGGCCACCGGCATGGCATGGTTCAAGGTACCCTCTGCCATCAAGTTCGTGCTCAAGGGCAAGTTCGGCCCCCGCGTCTCCGGCAAGGACCTGATCCTGCACATCATCGGCATGATCGGTGTGGACGGTGCGCTGTACAAATCCATGGAGTTCACCGGCCCGGGCGTTGCCAGCCTGACGATGGACGACCGCCTGTGCATCTGCAACATGGCCATCGAAGCCGGTGCCAAGAACGGCATCTTCCCTGTGGACGATGTGACCAAGGCTTACCTCAAGGGCCGCAGCCAGCGTGAGCCGGTGTTCTTTGAGGCCGACCCGGATGCCGAGTACGAAAAGACCATTGAGATCGATCTGGACAAGCTGGAGCCCACCGTCAGCTACCCCCACCTGCCCGAGAACACCCACCTTGCCAGCGAGGGCAAGGACATCAAGATCGATCAGGTTGTGATCGGCAGCTGCACCAACGGCCGTCTGGAGGACATGGAAGCCGCCTACAACGTGCTCAAGGGCAAGCACATTGCCAAGGGCGTGCGCGGCATCATCATCCCCGCCACCATGGCCGTTTACAAAGAATGCATCCTGCGCGGCTGGACCACTGCCTTTATTGATGCAGGCTGCATCGTGTCCACCCCCACCTGCGGCCCCTGTCTGGGCGGCTACATGGGCATTCTGGCCGAGGGCGAGCGCTGCGTTTCCACCACCAACCGCAACTTTGTGGGCCGCATGGGCCATGTGAAGAGCGAGGTCTACCTTGCTTCTCCCGCCACTGCCGCCGCCAGCGCACTGACCGGCTGCATCACCGACCCCCGCACGGTCTGATCGGAAAGGAGCACAACAATGAACGCAAAAGGTTCTGTTTTCAAATACCCGGATAATGTGGATACCGATGTCATCATCCCGGCCCGCCACCTGAACACGCAGGATGCCAAAGAGCTGGCCAGCCATTGCATGGAGGACATCGACAAGGACTTCGTCAAGAAGGTGAAGGACGGCGACATCATGGTGGGCGGCTGGAACTTCGGCTGCGGCTCCTCCCGTGAGCACGCACCGCTGTGCATCAAGACCGCCGGCATCTCGGTGGTCATTGCCAAGAGCTTTGCCCGCATCTTCTACCGCAACAGCATCAACATCGGTCTGCCCATCATGGAGTGCCCGGAGGCTGTGGATGCCATCAATGCGGGCGACACTGTGAGCGTGGACTTTGACACCGGTGTCATTACCGACGAGACCAACGGCAAGGTGTTCCATGCCGAGCCCTTCCCGCCGTTCATTCAGGAGATCATCTCCGCCGGTGGACTGATGAAGTCCATCAAGGCGAAGCAGTAAGGCAAACTCCTTCCGTCTCGCATTCGCTCGACAGCTCCCTCACAGAGGGAGCCTCTGTCGAAGAGGGAAAGTTTCCGATTTTACCAAAGCCTCCCTCTCAGAGGGAGGTGGCATCGCGCAGCGATGACGGAAGGAGTTTCATTCATAAAAGGAGTACCACCAATGGAAAAAAACATTGCTGTCATCTGGGGCGACTGCTCCAGCCCGGAGATCGTCAAGCAGACCATCCGCGTGCTTGACAAGGTGGCCGAAAAGTACGGCCACACCTTCCACTACACCGACGCTGCCATGGGCGGCGAAGCCATTGACAAGTACGGCGACCCGCTGCCCCAGCACGAGCTGGACAAGTGCCTTGCTGCGGACAGCGTCCTGCTGGGTGCCGTGGGCGGCCCCAAGTGGGAGGGCCTGCCCGGTGAGCAGCGCCCGGAGAAGGGCCTGCTGCGCCTGCGTGCAGGCATGGGCCTGTACTCCAACAACCGCCCGGCCAAGATCTGGCCGCAGCTGGCTCCTGCCAGTCCCCTGAAGCCCGAGATCGTGGCACAGGGCATCGATTTCATCATCGTGCGTGAGCTGATCGGCGGCGTATACTTTGGCAATCACGAGACCCACACCCTCGCCAGCGGCGAGAAGCAGGCCATCGACTCCATGCCCTACGCGGAGCACGAGATCGAGCGCATCGGCCGCATCGGCTTTGAGACCGCACGCAAGCGCCGCAAGAAACTGTGCTGCGTGGACAAGGCAAACGTTTTGGACACCAGCCGCCTGTGGCGCAGTGTGATGCACCGCCTGCAGGCCGAATACCCGGATGTGGAATACAGCGAGATGTTCGTGGACAACTGCGCCATGCAGATCGTCAAGAACCCCGCCCAGTTCGACGTGATCGTTACCGAGAACATGTTCGGCGACATCCTGTCGGACGAGGCTTCCATGATCACCGGCTCCATCGGCATGATCCCGTCCTCCTCTCTGGGCGACGGCACCCGCGGCCTGTACGAGCCCATCCACGGCTCGGCCCCCGATATTGCGGGCAAGGACATCGTGAACCCCACCGCCTGCATCCTGTCTGCCGCCATGATGCTGCGCTACTCCTTCGGCATGGCCGAGGAGGCCGATGCCATTGAGACCGCTGTGAACAAGGTGCTGGACAAGGGCCTGCGCACCGCCGACAACATGAGCGAGGGCTGCACCTGCCTTGGCTGCACCGCCATGGGCGATGCCATTCTGGCCGAGATCTGAGTTTTTCCATAACGCACAAAGGGGAACGACAGCCGTCGTTCCCCTTTTCGTCTGCACAAAAAAGAGCAGCTGTTCCCAGCTGCCCTTCCGTGATACAGTTTCTTACTTGGTGCCGTAGATGCGGTCGCCTGCGTCGCCCAGACCGGGAACGATATAGCCGTTCTCGTTCAGGTGGTCATCCTCTGCGCCGAGGTAGATATCCACATCGGGGTGTGCCTCGTGCAGGGCCTTGATGCCTTCCGGAGCGGCGATCAGGCCGATGAACTTGATGCGCTTTGCGCCATGCTTCTTGATCTGGGTGATGGCATCAATGGCGCTGCCGCCGGTAGCCAGCATCGGGTCCAGAACCAGAACATCGCGCTCTGCGATATCCTGCGGCAGCTTGCAGAAGTACTCCACAGGCTGCAGGGTCTCCTCGTCGCGGTACAGGCCGATGAAGCCCACCTTTGCAGCGGGCAGCAGGGTCAGCATACCGTCCAGCATACCCATGCCTGCGCGCAGGATGGGCACCAGAGCCAGCTTGCGGCCAGCCAGCACCTTGGTCTTTGCCATGGTGATGGGTGTTTCGATCTCCACCTCTTCCAGAGGCAGGTCACGGGTCGCTTCGTAGCACAGCAGGGTCGCGATCTCGCCAACGAGGTCACGGAACTCCTTGGTACCGGTCTGCTTGTTGCGCAGAATGCTCAGCTTGTGCTGCAGCAGCGGATGCTCAACGATCATCGGGGTCATAAAAACACGCTCCTTATTTTAAATAGATAACTCTATCGGGTCCAAGATTACGATTTAAAACAGCTCCGCATACGCTTCGCCATGATCAGCGGTTCTCCAGTGCGGTCAGCTTGTCGATGCGGCGCTGATGGCGGCCGCCTTCAAACTCGGTGTTCAGGAAGAGATCCACCAGCTGGCAGGCAAGGCCGGGGCCGACCACGCGGCCGCCCATACACAGGGCGTTGGCGTCGTTGTGGCGGCGGGTATACTCGCAGCTGAAGCTGTCAGAGCAGCAGCAGGCACGAATGCCCTTGATCTTGTTTGCTGCCATGCTGATGCCCACGCCGGTGCCGCAGAACAGCAGTGCCTTGCTGCACTCGCCGCTCACAACTGCATCGCAGGCGGGCACGGCCATATCAGGGTAATCCACGCTGTCGGTGCTATGGGTGCCAAAATCGATGTATTCCAGCCCCAGCTCCTTCAGATGCGCCTTGACAGCTTCTTTCAGTTCAAATCCGCCGTGGTCAGCGGCCAGTGCAATGGGTTTTGCCATGGAAATGTTCCTTTCTCTCAGTCACGCAGGGTTTTATGCCTGCTCCTTGTTTTGGGCGGCATTGGCTGCAGCTTCTGCTGCAAGGCGCTCTGCGCGCTCCCGCTCGGCCTGACTCAGGCGGTGGTAGTCCGGCAGCAGAGCCTCCGGCAGCACAGCCTTTCCGGCTTCGGCCATCTGCTTTGCCACAAGGGCCACTGCAGCAGCACGCCCGCCGCGCAGGGCCGCAGGTGCCTGCAGCACGCCCGGCACACTGCCGTATTTATTATAGCACAGAGATGCGCCATCACCAACAAAAAACAGGGGCTTTTTGCAATTTTCTACAAAATCGGCCAGATTTGCCACCGCCCGGGCATCGTCTTCCAGCAGGCGGCTGTGGGTGGCAAGGTCGAACGCGGCACTGTATACCTGCGCACGGCGGGCATCCAGTGCGCACAGCACGGTGCCCTCGCCCGTGTGGGCTGCGGCCAGTGCTTCCAGCGTGGAGACCGGTGCGCACAGCGTTTCCCGCGGGAAGGCCAGACCCTTGACCGCCGCCAGACCGATGCGCAGCCCGGTAAAACTGCCGGGGCCTGCGTTGACACCGTACAAGTCAATATCTGCACAGGTCATGCCGCACATCTTCAGGCAGGTGTCGATCATGGGCATCAGCGTTTCGCTGTGGGTCATGCCTGCGTCCAGATACACCTCGTACAGCAGGCGATCATCCTGCAAAAGAGCCACACCAGCCGTTTTGCCCGCTGTATCCACAGCTAAGATGTTCATAGCGTTACCCCCTCAATGGTGATCCTGCGGGTATTTTCGTCCACGCGCTGGATATCCACCCGGATGGGGTTTTCCAGTGCCAGCAGGTCTGCAAAGTTCTCGCTCCACTCTGCTGCTACAATGGCCCCCTGATCCAAATAATCGTAAAAGCCTGCAGCACACAGGTCGTTCTCAGTGGAAATACGGTACAGGTCAAAGTGCGCCAGCGGCTTTGGGCCGCGGTAGTAGTTCACAATGGCAAAGGTTGGGCTGGACACCGAGTCGGTGCAGCCAAGGCCCTCGGCAAGGCCCTCGGTAAAAGCGGTCTTGCCCGCGCCCAGCCCGCCGGTAAACGCAACCAGCGAACCCGGTGCCAGCACTGCGGCCATACGGGCACCCAGCGCCACCGTCTCGGCGCGGGAGTGGGTGATATATTCTGACATGAAGCTTACCTCATTTTATAAAGCAAAAGGGACGGCAGAATGCTCTGCCGTCCTTTAGTATAATATACTTTGTGCAAAAGTGCAATGCCGTGTGTTGCTTACGCCGCCGCATCCACATCCGCTGCCGTGTAGGGGTTGGGCAGTGCAGCGCTTCGGTCTCCGCTGAGCATCGCATAGGATGCCGCCGCATGGGACCGTCTGCCGCCCTGCTCGTTGTACCAGATGATATCATCGGTGCCGTAGATGCTCTTGGCATAGTCCACAGCCTGTTCCAGCGTTTCGCCCTCGATCATCCGGTTCACAGCGGCCCACAGCATACTGCGGGAATACACCGAGTAGACATTGTTCACATAGCCCATCACCGCCTTGGCACCGCCTGCCAGCAGGCCGTCTGCCATAGAGGTGTCCACATGGCCGTTCTTGCCGTAGAACTCGCAGGTCTCGCTGAGCACGATGCCATTGCCGCGGTAGGCACTGCGGAAGAAATCGCCGTTGACGGCATACATACCGTTCACCTTGACCACGCGGTGGGCCAGCAGGTCAAAGCCATAGCGCAGGTCGCTCCAGAAATCCGATCTCTCGGTCAGCAGGATCAGTGGTTCCGTGGTGGTCTTTTTGAACAGCCAGCCGTATTCATAGGTGTAGTACGCGCCGTGGGTGCTCAGGATGCACAGGTCGTAACGGCCCATCCTGCGCAGGTCGGATACGGTAACGGTGGTATCCAGATCCGTCTGCAGGCCCACCGAATCCCAATAGGTCTGCATGTAGGCATAATACGGGTAGCGGGTGCTGTTGATCGTGTTGTCAAACGCATAATAGATCGCCGCCGTGCCCACCCGCTTGTTCTCTGCCAGCTCCTGCAGCTGGCTCTTGTCCAGCTCCGGCAGGGCTGCGGTGTTCTCCTCATCCGGGTCGGTAAGCAAGATGCCGCCCAGCGCGCCGCAGCTGTAGGTAAAGCTGATCATGCCGTTTTCGGCATCGGTGTAGACAGACCCCTGCTTTACAAGGCCCTGTGCGGTCAGCGCATCCAGCTGCTGCAAAGCAGCATCTGTGCGCTCGTCCTCGGTCATCTGTGCATAGTCGCTGCCTCCGGTCAGTGCGGTCACAGCAGCATCTGCCTGCTGCATCTCGCGCACATCTGTGGCCGAAAGGCTCTGCTGCACAGCCGCCTGTTCTTCCGGCTGCTGTGCAAAAGCCGCTGTGGGCAGCGCTGTGAGCGCGAAAGCCAGAGCGCACAGTGCACACCCAAAACGGCGGAGCATATCGTGTTCCATTCCCATTTCCTCCGGGCATATCTGCCGCCCAATGCGGCACGCCGCCCTTTTCCAGCAGGCATCTTCCTGCCATTTTCTTTGCGCGGCAGGCGCTCTGCAAAGGAGCTTTCTGCTGCACCTTCATTGTAGATGGTGCGGTCTGCTTTGTCAAGCATTCGTGCGGATTTTGCAAAGCTGTCACACCCGGTGGATTGCAAACGGTGTGCAGGCTGTGTATAATAGGATAAACTGGGTTGGTATTGCCCGCTGCAGCGGCAAAACCCGGTGTGCATCTGGGAACGAAAGGTGGTGCTTTCTTGGAAAGCATTCGACAATATTTTAAACGAACGGATAAGATCTATCTGCTGCTGTGCATCTTCAGCAGCACCATGGCGGTGGTGGCTCTTGCCTCCTGGGCCGCAAAGCAGGGCAACGGCTTTGCCACGGACGAGATCACTGGTGCCATTACCGGCATCGGCGATTACCGCCGCGCGCTGGTACAGGCGGCAGCAGCCGGGCTTGGCATCGTGATCGCGCTGTTGCTCTCCTGCATCGACTACCGCAGCCTTGTCAAGGTGTGGCCAGTGCATGTAGCCCTGACATGGGGTCTGGTGCTGCCCACGCTGTTCATCCGCAATGTGGCCATCGGCCCGCTGACCATCGGCTTCAACGCCGGTGACACCGACAACTACTCCTGGTACAAGCTGGGCGGCTTTACCTTCCAGCCCACGGAGCTGGCAAAGATCAGCTTTATCCTTACCTTTGCCATGCACCTGAACAATGTGCGCAGCCGCATCAACGAGCCAAAGGAGCTGGTAAAGCTTCTGCTGCATCTGGCCGTGCCCATCCTTATCATCCACATTCAGGGCGACGACGGCACCGCCATCATCTACGCCATCATCGGCTGCTGCATGATGTTTGCAGCGGGCCTGAGCTGGAAATATATCATCGGTGCCATTTCGGCAGCAGCTGTGGCCGTGGCGGCGGCGTTTGCCTTTTTCAGCGATAAGATCGGCAAGGGCTACCAGTGGTACCGCATTCTGGCCGTTATCGACCCGGAGAATTCCACCGGCTGGGCACCCAACGAAGCCACCTGGAAAAACATCATCTACCAGCAGCAGCGCGGCGAGATCGCCATCGGCTCCGGCGGCATCTTCGGCAACGGCCTGTTCAGCGGCCGGTACTACAGCGTGCCCAATGCCCACAACGACTTTATTCTCAGCTGGCTGGGCAATGCCATTGGCTTTGTGGGCCTGTGCATCGTGCTGGGGGCACTGCTGGCACTGGTGATCAAGACCTTTGCCACCGGTGCGCGCAGCGAGGACCTGCTGGGCAGCTATATCTGCACCGGCATCGGCGGTGCTCTGATGGCGCAGATCGCAGTGAATGTGGGCATGAACCTGCGGGTGCTGCCGGTCATCGGCGTCACCCTGCCCTTTTATTCTGCGGGCGGCAGCTCGGTGCTGATGCTGTATATCTGCGTGGGGCTTGTACTGTCGGTCTATATGCACAACACAAAGAGCCTGTTCGGGTAAGGCTCTGGCGCACCGGTCTGTCTGTTCATCGTTTTCCACCTCTGTGATCCGGTTTTTTCTGATATACCAGACAAAAAATGGTTCAACTCTCTTGCAATCCGCCTGTACACATGGTAAAATTGTACAGAAGTTTGTAGTTTTATTGTGCAATAGGTGCAATAACTGTGTGGGAGAGTTTGGGGCTCTCCTGTTTTCATGTTATAGGATCAATGGAGTGAATCTAAGTATGACAACTGTAACCACTGTGCCAGAAGCGGAATACTGGCTGCAGACCGGTTGGATGGAGGAGCCCGGCGCAGAGCTTGGCATCCACAAGCCGATTACGATCGATCGTAAGACGAATCTTCACGAGCACCGCGCCTACTGGTGTGTGCGCCGCACACAGGATATCTTCTTTTCTCTGCTGGCGCTGATCGCGCTTTCCCCGCTGATGCTCCTTACCTGCATTGCAGTCTGGATCGACAGCCCTGGTGCAAGCCCGGTGTTCAGCCAGCTGCGGGTGGGCCGCAACGGCAAGCTGTTCCGGCTGTACAAGTTCCGTTCCATGTGCCCGAACGCTGAGAGCAAGCTCAACGATCTGCTGCAGGACAACGAGATGGACGGCCCGGTGTTCAAGATGAAGGACGACCCCCGCATCACCCGGGTGGGCCATTTCATCCGCAAGACCAGCATCGACGAGCTGCCTCAGCTGGTGAACATCCTCAAGGGAGATATGAGCATTGTGGGCCCGCGCCCGGCTCTGCCCCGCGAGGTGGCCCAGTACACCCCTTATGAATGGCAGCGGCTGTACGTGACACCGGGCCTTTCCTGCTACTGGCAGATCGCCCCGCACCGCAACCAGCTGAGCTTTGAGGAGTGGATGGCACTGGATGTGAAGTATGTCAAGGAACGCAGCTTCCTGGTGGACTGGAAGATCATCTTTGCAACCTTCCGTGCGGTGCTGTTCGGCCACGGAGAATAATTCGGATCACAGATCGGCAGAGCCTGCGGGCTTTGCCGATTTTTTTACAGATAGCCTTCAGGAAACAAAAAACAGAGGAACGACGCGGGGTCGTCCCTCTGTTTTTGCTTAGATCATCAAATCACTTCAGCACAGCGCCCAGATTTGCACTGGTGACCATGCGTGCATAGCGGCTGAGCCAGCCGGTTTTGATGTTGGGTTCGGGTGCAACATACTTTGCCTTGCGCTGGGCCAGAACTTCGTCGCTGACCTCCAGCGTGATGGAGGCATTGGGGATATCAATGTTGATGGTATCTCCCTCCTCGATCAGGCCGATGGGGCCGCCGGAAGCAGCCTCCGGGCTGACATGGCCGATGGCTGCGCCGCGGCTTGCGCCGGAGAAGCGGCCGTCGGTGATGAGGGCCACGGTCTTGTCCAGCTTCATGCCGGCCAGTGCGGAGGTGGGGTTCAGCATCTCACGCATACCGGGGCCGCCCTTGGGGCCTTCGTAGCGGATGACCACCACATCGCCCGGGACGATCTTACCCGCGTAGATGGAAGCAATGGCCTCGTCCTCGCTGTTGAACACGCGGGCCGGGCCGGAATGCTGCTGCATCTCGGGGGCCACGGCGCTGCGCTTGACCACACAGCCGTCCGGTGCAATGTTGCCCCACAGGATCTGCAGACCGCCGGTCTGGGAGTAGGGGTTGTCGATGGGACGGATGGCCTTGTCGTTCAGGATGTGTGCGCCCTTGATGTTCTCGCCCAGCGTCTTGCCGGTAACGGTGGGCACATCCAGATCCAGCAGGCCCTTCTTGGCCAGCTCTGCCTGCACGGCGGGGATGCCGCCTGCGGCGTACAGGTCCGGCATGTGGGTGGGGCCGGCCGGTGCCAGATGGCACAGGTTCGGGGTCTTGGCGCTGATCTCATTGAACAGCTTCAGGTCGATGGGCACACCAGCCTCATAAGCGATGGCCAGCAGGTGCAGCACGGTGTTGGTGGAGCAGCCCAGAGCCATATCGCAGGTCAGAGCGTTGCGGATGGAGCGCTCGTTGATGATCTGGCGTGCGGTGATGCCCTTCTTGACCATATCCATAATGGCCATACCGGCGTGCTTTGCCAGCTGCAGACGCTTGGAGTAGACGGCAGGAATGGTGCCGTTGCCGGGCAGTGCGATGCCGATGGCCTCGCACAGGCAGTTCATGCTGTTGGCGGTGTACATGCCGGAGCAACTGCCGCAGCTGGGGCAGCAGTTGCAGGTGCAGTCTTCCAGCTGATCCTCGGTGATCATACCGGCCTTGTAGGCACCCACAGCCTCGAACATCTTGGAAAGGCTGACCTCTTCGCCGCCGTAGGTACCGGCCAGCATGGGGCCGCCGGAGCAGACCACAGCGGGCACATCCATGCGCACCGCTGCCATCACCATGCCGGGCACGATCTTATCGCAGTTGGGCACCAGCACCAGACCGTCCAGCTGGTGGGCCATGAGCATGGTCTCCACGCTGTCGCAGATCAGCTCACGGGATGCAAGGCTGTATTTCATGCCCACATGGCCCATGGCGATGCCGTCGCACACGCCAATGGCGGGGATCAGGATGGGGGTGCCGCCTGCCATCTCAACGCCGGCCTTTACGGCATCGGCGATCTTGTCCAGATTCATATGGCCGGGCACGATCTCGCTGTAGGCGCTCACCACGCCGATCAGCGGGCGCTCCAGCTCTTCCTTGGTGTAGCCCAGTGCATAGAACAGGCTTCGGTTCGGGGCGCGCTCCGAACCCTTGGTCACGTTGTCACTTCTCATTTCAAATCCTCTTTTCTGACAAAAACCCTCTCCGTCACGGCTGCGCCGTGCCACCTCTCCCGAAGGGGAGAGGTTTTTGCGGAGGATCTATAAGGTTCTCACTTTCAACAAAAGCTCCCCCTTTCGGGGGAGCTGGCCGCCGAAAGGCGGCCTGAGAGGGTTTTCCCCTTACTTCTTCAGCCAGCTCATCATGCCGCGCAGCTCTGCGCCGACCTTCTCGATGGGCAGCTCTGCTTCCATGCGGCGCTTTGCCAGGAAGTGCACCTTGCGGCCGCCGTTGGGGCTCATCTCGGTCAGGAACTCGGAAGCGAAGGTGCCGTCCTGGATCTCGGTCAGAACCTTCTTCATTTCCTTGCGGGTCTCGGCGGTGATCAGGCGCTTGCCGGTGCGGTAGTCGCCGTACTCAGCGGTGTTGGAGATGGAGTAACGCATCTTGGAGAAGCCGCCCTCGTTGATCAGGTCAACGATCAGCTTCATCTCGTGGCAGGTCTCAAAGTATGCCATCTCGGGCTCGTAGCCAGCTTCCACCAGCGTATCGAAACCGGCGTGGATCAGCTCGGAAACGCCGCCGCACAGCACTGCCTGCTCGCCGAACAGGTCGGTCTCGGTCTCCTCCTTGAAGGTGGTCTGCAGGATGCCTGCACGGCCAGCGCCGATGCCGGAAGCGTATGCCAGAGCAATATCCTTAGCCTTGCCGGTGTAGTCCTGCTCCACGCAGATCAGAGAGGGGCAGCCCTCACCCTCGGTGTACAGGCGGCGGACGATGTGGCCGGGGCCCTTGGGAGCGATCATGATAACGTCCACATTCTTGGGAGCAGTGATGGTCTTGAAGTGGATGTTGAAGCCGTGTGCAAAGGCCAGTGCCTTGCCCTCGGTCATGTAGGGAGCCACCTGCTTGTTGTAGATGTCGGCGCACAGCTCATCGGGAACCAGCATCATGACAACGTCGCCGGCCTTGGCAGCTTCTTCCACTTCCATGACCTTGAAGTTCTCGTGAGTTGCTGCGAACTCAGAAGCCTTCTCCCAGTGAGCAGAGCCCTTGCGCAGGCCGACGACGACATTGACACCGCTCTCGGCAAGATTCTCAGAGTGTGCGTGGCCCTGACTGCCGAAGCCGATGACAGCGACGGTCTTGCCGTCCAGCACGCCGAGGTTGCAGTCGGAATCGTAGTATTTCTTGATAGCCATGGTAGTTGTTCTCCTTTTTTGTTTTGTGTTTATTCAGTGGCTGATTGTAAACATTTTATTTTTTCGCTCCTTGAGAGCGGAAAAGCTCAGGTCCGTTCCGGGCAGTGGGTCCCCGGCAGAGGCAGCTGTGCTTCGCGCACCTCCTGCGGAGGCTTCTGCATATGCTGATGCATCCCGCCGCGCTCCAGTGCGGTAACGCCGGTGCGGCACTGCTCCAAAATTTTGTAATCTGTAAACATTTTCAGGAAGGCATCGATCTTATCCGGCTTGCCGATCAGCTCGAACACCATGCTGTCCGGCGAAAGGTCGATGATCTTGGCCTTGTAGATGCTGGCGATCTCCCGCAGCTCGCTGCGGTTGTGCACATCGGATGCTACCTTCAGCAGCAGCAGTTCCCGTTCCAGAGATTTTTCGCCGTCCAGCACGAACACCTGACGGGTAACTTCCAGCCGTTCGGTCTGCAGGATCAGCTGCTTGAGAGCCTTGTCATCGCTGGTAATGGTCACGGTGATGCGGCTGACTGCCGGGTCGTTGGTGGCCGAGACCGTCAGGCTGTCGATGTTGAAGCCGCGGCGGCAGAACAGGTTGGACACACGGGCCAGAACACCGCTCTGGTTGTCCACCAGCAGGCTGATGACCCTGCGCTTGTTGGATTCCATATTGCTGTGCCCTCCTTATTCCATGATGATATCGTTGATGTCGCCGCCGCCGGGGATCATGGGCAGCACCTTTTCGTCCTTATCGATGATGCACTCGATCCAAGTAGGGCCTTTCTGCTTCATTGCATCGGCAAAAGCAGCCTGAAACTCCGGCAGGTTAGTGCAGCGGTAGCCCTTCAGGCCAAAGCCCTCGGCCAGCTTGACGAAGTCCGTCTTGCGGTGGGGATCGGTCTGGCTGTAGCGCTTTTCGTAGAAGGTGGTCTGCCACTGGCGCACCATGCCCAGCACCGAGTTGTTGAAGATCACGGTGATGATGGGCAGCTCATAGCTCACGGCGGTGCAGGCCTCGTTCAGGTTCATGTGGAAGGAGCCGTCGCCGGTAAACATGACCACCCGCTGGTCGCGGCCCAGAGCCATCTGTGCGCCAATGGCGGCACCGTAGCCAAAGCCCATGGTGCCCAGACCGCCGCTGGTGATAAAGCCGCGGCTCTTGGCGTGGCGCAGGTACTGTGCCGCCCACATCTGGTGCTGGCCCACATCGGTCACATACACGGCCTCCGGGCCGCACTGGTTGCACACCTCGCCGATCACCTGATGGGGCATCAGGCGGGTGGGGTCGGACACCGGGTGGTAATCCTGTGCCTGCCACTCATGGATCATCTTCATCCAGTCGGGATGCTTCTTTTCCTCGATCTGCGGCAGCATGGCGTTCAGCACGTAAGCGGCATCGCCCACGATGGAAAGGTCGACCTCCACATTCTTGCCCAGCTCACTGGGGTCGATGTCGATCTGGATGATGGTGGCGTTCTTTGCAAAGGTCTTGGGGTTCAGCGCCACACGGTCCGAGAAGCGGGTACCCACCGCGATCAGCACGTCGCAGTCGGCCACGGCACGATTGGAGGTGTAACAGCCGTGCATACCCACCATGCCAATGTTCATCGGGTCGCCGTAGGGCACAACGCCTGCGGCCATCAGAGTGTAGGTGGCCGGGATCTCTGCCTTGTGCAGCAGATCACGCAGCGGCTGGCAGGAGGCTGCGCTGCGCACGCCGCCGCCAAAGTAGACCAGCGGGCGCTGGGCCGCATTGATAAGATCCGCTGCCCACTTGACCTGCTCCGCGTTGAAGGTGGTCACGGTGCGGATGGGCTCCGGCTTTTTGGGGGTGAACTCGCAAACCGCCGCTGTCACGTCCTTGGGGATATCCACCAGCACCGGGCCCTTGCGGCCGCTCTGTGCAATACGGAAGGCAGAGCGCATGGTATCGGCCAGCTCTTCCACCCGGCGCACCGTGAAGTTGTGCTTGGTAATGGGCATCGTGATGCCCTCAATGTAGGCTTCCTGAAAGCCGTCCTTACCAAGGCCCGCCGTGGCTACGTTGCCGGTGAAGGCCACCATGGGCACCGAGTCCATATAGGCTGTGGCAATGCCGGTGACCAGATTGGTGGCACCCGGGCCGCTGGTAGCCAGCACCACGCCGGTGCGGCCGGTCGCGCGGGCATAGCCGTCTGCCGCGTGGGCCGCGCCCTGTTCATGTGCCGTCAGCACATGGGTGATGCGGTCCGAATTTTTGTACAGCTCATCGTAAAGGTTCAGCACTGCGCCGCCGGGATAACCAAAAAGGGTGTCCACGCCCTGCTCGCAGAGGACCTCCACAAAAATCTGAGAACCATTCAACTGCATGGTGAGTTTCTCCTGTTTTCCTAACCTTTTTCCACTTTTTACACGTTCCCGGGGAGCTTCTTTTTTAAAAGAAAAGGCCTTTGTCCCCTGTTATCAAGAGACAAAGACCTTGTGATCATCAAGCTCTCTGCGGTACCACTCTCGTTGGCGTGCTGTGCACACCCTCTCACGGGCTTCCAACAAAGCCCTGCACGGTAACGGCTGCAACCGGCGCTGCTTACAAGGGTTTTGCACCCGTTGGGCAGGCTGCTCCGGGATGATTTTCCGCACGAAGCACTGACTGCCTTGCACCAGACGGCAGCTCTCTGAACAGTGGGGATCGTGTGGTACTTTTTCCCATCTGCGCATTTGTTGATGTAAATTATACTATAAATCGGCCTTTTGTCAATCGACAATTTGTAACCTGAATCACCCCAAACATGAAGTTAATTGAACACCTCTTGCGCCATGGCACAATGCGCTGTATACTTCTGATATGCGCGCCTGCGCGTTTAATTTAAGACCAACTAGAGGACAGGAATATGAAATTGAGAGAATGGAATGCCCGGCTGCACGGGCTTGTTGTTTTCCGCAGCCTGCTGGACGACCCCGTTGTGGCAAAGCTTTTGGACCTGACCGACCGCATGGAAGCCGGTGCGCCCGGCTATGGCCCGGTGTGCGACGCTGTGGCCCAATTTGAAGCCGCACTGTTCGAGCACACCACCAACTGGGGCAGCTACCTCAGCGCCGCTGTGCTGGAAGCCGAGACCGTCTGCGTGCGTCAGGCTGCATCGGGCACCCTTGCCCCTGCACTGCAGACCGCGCTGGACAGTGAACTGGCTTTTCTGCAGGCTCTGTGCGGCCTGACGCTGGACGAGCTGCTGGCCGCTGCCGGTTCTGCCACAGGTCAGGCGCAGGAGCTGGCTTTCCTGCCCCGGTGGGAGACCTCCAGCATCGACCTGCCTGCCGCCTACGCCCAGCGCATGAGCGAGGTGGGAAAAAAAGGCTATGGCATGTTTGCCAAGCACCATGTGTTCACGGTGGAGAACGGCCATCTGGTGCCGGTGAAATACCCGGACCCCCAGCGCCTTTCCGAGCTGCCCGGCTACGAGAAGGAGCGCGAAAAGGTCATTGCCAACACAAAGGCCCTGCTGGCCGGGATGCCCGCCAACAATGTGCTGCTGTACGGCGATGCAGGCACCGGCAAGTCCAGTGCGGTGAAAGCCATTGCCAATGAGTTTGCACCTGAAGGCCTGCGGCTGGTGGAAGTGAAGAAGAACCAGCTCTACCAGATCCCGGATCTGATGGACAAGCTGGCCGCGAACCCGCTCAAATTCATCCTGTTCATCGACGACCTGAGCTTTACCGCCAACGACGACAACTTTGCCGCCCTGAAGGCCATTCTGGAGGGCAGCGTAGGCGGCAGAGCCAAGAACATTGCGGTATACGCCACCTCCAACCGCCGCCACCTTATTAAAGAAACACTGACCGACCGCACCGGCGACGACATTCACGAAGCCGATACCCGGCAGGAGCTGATGAGCCTTTCGGCCCGATTCGGCCTGACGGTCACTTTCCAGCGGCCGGAGAAGGCCCGGTTTGAGACCATTCTGGCCGAACTGGCAAAGCAGCACGGCATCGACATGCCGATGGATCAGCTGCTGGTCAAAGCCGAAGCCTTTGCCATCCGCGCCGGCGGCCGCAGTCCCCGCGTGGCAAAGCAGTTTATTGAGCAGTGCGAGGCGGGCGTGCAGAAGTAATTAGTTTGTCTTTATTTTAACATCAAAGTCTCTGACAAATCTTTCACAAAATGCCGAGAAGTCGTGAATTTTTTCACCTTCTCGGCATTCTTTGTCTATTTTTTATTTATCGGTAAAAAGCCTTGCATTCTATTGAAATTCAGGCTATAATATGGCCAACATCAGCCAATTGAGCACTTCTGGAGGGCAACTATGGGCTTTTTAACGGGTAAGACCGCTATCATCACCGGCGCAGGCCGCGCCGTACTTTCCGATGGCAGCTGCGGCTCCATCGGCTATGGCATTGCCACCGCCTTTGCAAAAGAGGGCGCAAATCTGGTAATCACTGGCCGTAATGTGAAAAAACTGGAAGAGGCAAAAAACGAGCTGGAAGCCAAGTATGGCATCCGCGTTCTGCCGGTGCAGGCAGATGTGTGTGCAGGCACCGACAACGAAGCCACCGTGCAAAATGTCGTCAATCAGGCTGTAGATACCTTTGGTGGCATTCAAGTGCTGGTGAACAACGCACAGGCATCCGCTTCCGGCGTGCCGCTGGCAGAGCACACCACCGAGCAGTTTGATCTGGCCCTTTATTCCGGCCTGTACGCTGCATTTTACTATATGAAGGCCTGCTATCCCTATCTGGCCAAGTCCAAGGGCAGCGTGATCAACTTTGCATCCGGTGCAGGCTTGTTTGGCAACTTTGGCCAGTGCTCCTACGCTGCCGCCAAGGAGGGCATCCGCGGCCTGTCCCGCGTGGCCGCTACTGAGTGGGGCAAGGATGGCATCAATGTCAACGTAATCTGCCCGCTGGCCTGGACCGCCAAGCTGGAGCAGTTCCAGCAGGCATACCCGGATGCGTTCAAGGCCAACGTCAAGATGCCGCCCATGGGCCACTACGCCAACCCCGAGACCGAGATCGGCCGGGTATGCGTGCAGCTGGCCATGCCGGACTTCAAGTATCTGTCCGGCGAGACTCTCACGCTGGAGGGCGGCATGGGTCTGCGCCCGTAATTACTATTCTCATTCTTCCTCACACATGCAAAAGGGGCTGTGCCAGCGGCACAGCCCCTTTTGTGTTTAGGCCTGATCATTCGCGCACGGCGATGCACTCGATCTCCAGCTTTGCGCCCTTGGGGATGGCGGCCACCTGCACGCAGCTGCGGGCAGGGAACGGCTCAGCAAAGGCCTTGGCATACACGGCATTCACAGCGGCAAAATCGTTGATATCGGCCAGAAAAATGACAGTCTTGACCACCTTTGCCATGGAAAGGCCAGCCTCGGCCAGAATGGCCTTGAGGTTTGCAAGGCTCTGTGCAGCCTGCTCTTCAACCGTATCGGCCATCTTACCGGTAGCAGGGTCTACCGGGATCTGGCCGGAAACAAACACCATATTGCCCAGATCGATCGCCTGGCTGTAAGGGCCGATGGCTGCGGGTGCGTTGGAAGTGGAAACGACTTTCATGATAAAACGTTCCTTTCTTTTTTCTTCTATTATACTCTTTCGCTCACAAGCTGGAAACCCTCTTTTGCAAGCTCTGCGCGGATCTGCTCGATCTGCTCGGCATCGCGGGTCTCAAGGGTGAGCTTGAGGAAGCAGCTGGAAATGGGCATGTTGGGATCGGAGCCATCGTGCTGTACCGACACCACATTGCTGCCGCAGCGGGACACGATCTCGGCCACCTTCTTGAGCTGGCCGGGCTTGTCCTCCAGCGCAATGGTCATGTTCGCCTTGCGGCCGCTCATCACCAGACCGCGGGTGATCACGCGGTTGAGGATGTTCACATCGATGTTGCCGCCGGAGACGACGCAGGCCACCTTTTTGCCCTCGACCGGCAGCTTGTGGAACAGCACGGCAGCCACCGGCACGGCTCCGGCACCCTCGGCAACCAGCTTCTGGTTCTCCATCAGCGAGAGGATGGCGGCAGCGGTCTCATCCTCGCTCACGGTCACGATGTCGTCCACATACTGCTCACAGATCTGGTAGGTCAGCTCACCGGGAGTCTTGACCTGAATGCCGTCTGCAAAAGTAGAAACGGCTTTCAGGGTCTGGTACTTATGCTCGTGCAGGCTGCGGTACATGCTGGGTGCACCCTCGGCCTGTACGCCATAGACCTTCACCTCCGGGCGCAGACTCTTGATGGCAAAGGCCACGCCGGAGATCAGGCCGCCGCCGCCCACCGGCACAACGACCGCATCCACATCCGGCAGCTGATCCAGAATTTCCAGACCAATGGTTCCCTGCCCCGCGATGACCTGCTCATCGTCATAGGGGTGGATAAAGGTCATGCCGGTCTCTTCCTGCAGCTCCACAGCCTTGTCGTGGGCATCATCGTAGGTGCCGGGCACCAGACACACCTCTGCGCCCAGATTCTTGGTATTCTCCACCTTCATGATGGGGGCACCGTCCGGCATACAGACAATGCTCTTGATGCCGCGGCGGGTAGCAGCCAGCGCCACGCCCTGTGCGTGGTTGCCGGCAGAGCAGGCGATCACGCCCTTGGCGCTCTCCTCCTCGGAAAGCTGGCTGATCTTATAGTAAGCACCGCGCACCTTAAAGCTGCCGGTGGCCTGCAGGTTTTCGGTTTTCAGGTACAGCTGGCAGTCCTTGGAGAGCTTGGGTGCCTCGATGAGGTCGGTCTTGCGGGCAACATCCTTGAGCACAAAGGCTGCATGGTAGATCTTATCCAGAGTCAGCATGGTTTTCTCCCTCTATTTTTATCGTTCCCTGCTCTGCGGCTTTTCCGCCCTCAGAGCCTTTATTTCTGGCTTATTATGCATGTTTCTCAGTATAGGTTAACAAAGTTGATTTGTCAAATGAATTCCCTTCATACCTGAAACCTAAAAAGAGAACTGCCGCAGGCATACCGCCCACAGCAGTTCTCCGTGTTTTTGTGTTTTTAACGGCCGCGGCCACCGCCGCCGCCGTGGCTGCCGCCGCCGCCCATTCCACCGAAGGAGCCGCCGCCAAAGCTTCCGCCACCGAAGGACCCGCCGCCAAAGCCGCCGCCCATGGGAGGACGGGGCGGACGCCGGTTGTTGTTCCGGGGCGGGCGGGGCCGGTCATTGCGGGGGCCGGGGCCATAGCCCGGGCCGTATCCGGGACCGAAGCCGGGGCCCGGAGGGGGCGGCGGGCCGGGACGGTGCCGACGGGCCGAACCTGCCATGTAGCCCCATGCAAAGGGCCCCCAGTTCCAGCCTGCTGCGTGGCCGATGGGTGCAATGAACACCCGGAACACGAACAGTACGATGATCAGCATCACCATCAGGGACATGAACAGGATCACGATACCCAGAACGATATCCCCAAAGGTGGTGGGGCCGTCGTCATAGCTGCCATCGTCGTAGCTGCCATTGTTCAGATTTACCCCATAAACACTTGCAATGGTGCTGGCCACATTGTTGGCACAGGTGGTCACTGCACCGTCGTAATCATAGGCGGCAAAGTCATTTTCCATGGTCTGGGCGAGGGCGCTGGCCTGACTTTCCAGCGTGGTGTTGCGGAAGCCGTAGCCGTAGGTCACGTAGTAATCGCCGTCCTCGTAGATGGGCGATTCCATCACCAGCAGGATCAGCACACCGTTGTTCTCGGAAGCCGAGCCGATGCCCCAGGCGTTGAAGGCCTGTGTTGCATAATCCTCAGTGGAATAATTACCCGTATAATCTACAGTCAGTACGCTGATCTGTGCTCCGTTGCAGCTGGACTGCAGCTGGTTGTTCAGATCAACGATGGTCTGGGTAGTGCTGTCGCTCAGGATGTTGGCATCATCCACCACACATTCGTCTTTGGGCAGGTCCGGCAGGCTGGCGGCGGCAAGGGCCGCCGGGCACAGGGCCGCTGCGCCCACCACAAGGGCCAGCACCAGAGCGCTTACGCGTTTTGCAAAATTTTTCATGCGAAGGGTTCAACCTCCTTTACACCGGCAATGGCTCCCAGCACGCTGGCCGGGAAGCCGCCGGTCTCTTTCTGGTAGTCGTAAACGGCATCGTTGTATTTCAGGGTGCCGATGATGGTAGCCGCACTGTTGAACTGGCCGTACTGGCCCTGCACCGCGCCCATCTTCATGGGGTCTGCGGCCTGCTCCTGCAGCTTTGCGTAGAGCTGATCGATCCGCGACCCCAGCACCTCGTTGGCCTGATACAGCGCATGCATCGTGCTGCCCTGATAATAGGGCAGCGAGGTGAGTGCCTGACTTTTGCCGCCGTTCTGCACGGCTTCCAGACAGGCGGTAAAATCGCTCAGCGCGCTCTGTGCGGCCTGTACCTCGGCACTGTCCGCTCCCAGCGTGCTGCCGGCGGTGGTGATGATGTTTGCCGCCGTGTTCATGCGGGTGGTCAGCTCTTCGTTGAGGTTATAGCCGTTGTCTGCCGCCACACCCACCGTGTACCATTTGCGGACTTCGTTGTACCGGCTGCGCAGCTTGGCGCTGCCAAAGCCCAAAAAGGCCGCCAGCATCACCACCACGCTCAGGGCCAGCGCCGCCGCCCGGGTGGAAAGGGCTGCGGGCAGCTTTGCTTCCAGCCCTGCCAGCTTCTGCTGCAGAGGTGTCAGCGGCACGGCCTGCTCCGGCTGCTTTTGTTCGCGGTAGCTGCCCGCGTCAAAACCGCCGGAAGTGCTGTTCTGTTTTTGCGAAAAATCTGCGTTTGCCATCTCAGCTCCGGATCTCCATCATTTTTGCTTTCAGTTCGTCCTCGATGCGGTTCAGCTCCTGCTCGGCGGCAGCGCGCTTTGCGCGGCCCTCGCTCTGGATCTTGTTCAGCTCGTCCAGCGTCTCGATCAGGCTCTTGTTGGTCTGCTGCAGGGTCTCGATGTCCACCACACCGCGCTGAGATTCCTTTGCGGTCTCGATGGTACCCATCTTCAGGGCCTCTGCGTTCTTCTTGAGCAGGTCGTTGGTCATGTCGGTCACGGCACGCTCGGCCTGCATGGCCTGCTGGCTGTGGGCCAGACCCAATGCCAGCACCATCTGGTTCTTCCACAGCGGGATGGTGTTGACGATGGTGGACTGGATCTTTTCTGCCATCATGGTGTTGTTGTTCTGCAAAAGGCGGATCTGGGGGCCCATCTGCAGGCTGATGTTGCGGGTGAGCTCCAGATCGTAGAGCTTTTTCTCAAACCGCTCGCACTGGTCGGCCAGATCACGAGCCGCCTGTGCGTCCTCCGGCAGGCCGGAAACCTTGGCCTTGTCCATGGCCTGCTGCAGCTCGTTTGCCCGCACATCGGCCAGCTTCTTTTTGCCGGCCAGAATATACATGCTCAGCTCCTTGAAGTAGGCCATGTTCAGATCATACATCTTATCCAGCATGGCGATGTCCTTGAGCAGCTGCACCTGATGGCCCTCCAACATGGACTGGATCTTTTCCACGTTGGTCTCGGCCTTGTTGTACTTCATCTTCATGGCATCCAGCTGGTCGCCCTTCTTCTTGAAGAAGCCGAGGATGCCCTTTTTCTCCTCCTCGCCTGCATCAAAGCTTTTCAGCTCACCGATCAGGCTGGTGATCATGTCACCCACCTCGCCCAGATCCTTGGTGGACACCTTGGAGAGCGCAGCCTCGGAGAAATCGCCGATCTTCTTCTGACAGGCGGAGCCGTACTGCAGCACCTGCTGGCTGTTGGTAATGTCGATCTTTTCAGCAAACTGATCCACCATGGCCTGTTCTTCCGGGGTCAGGTTCACCTGCGGCTGCTCCGGTGCGGCAGCTTCCTGCTGGGCGGGTGCTGCCTTTTCCTCTTCTGCCGGGGTGGGGTCCAGCGTCAGGGTGGGTACTGCGGGTGCATCGAGGTCAAAGTTGAATGTATTATCAGCCATAAGAGATTCCTTCCTTTCCAAATACCATTTACCTTTTTTCTTAGCTCAGGCCCTGCCCTTTGAGCATGTTCTGCAGCACCGTGATATCTGCAGAAAGGTCCATGCTCTCGGCGGCGTACAGGGCATCCAGCTGGTTTTCAAACGCCGTGGCAATGGAAGCAGCATTGTGCTCCACCTCGGTACGGATGGCTGCGGCATTCTCGCCGCGCACGCCCTGCTTTGCCAGCTTTGCATACTGCTGCAGAACGTTCACCGCATCCGGCAGGTAATAGTTTGCGAACCTGCGCACCTGCTTTGCCTTTTCCGGGTTTGCTTCCACCGCTTCCACAATGGAGCGGCCCGCCTTTTCCATGCGGGTCATGGCGGCAGAGAGCTGCGGGTCCGGCAGCTGCTCGTTGAGGGTGTGCAGGGTATCCAGTTTCTGCTGAATGTCGGTCAGCATCGCGTCCACATCCTCCACACCGGTGTGGAAAGGCACTTCGTGCTCCACCACCCGGGGCGGGCAAACCTTCTGTGCCGCACCAAAGGCCACAAATGCACCGCCCAGCGCCGCCAGCAGCGCCCACAGCTTATACACCGGCAGTACCGCGCACAATACCAAAAAGACCAGTGCCATTGCATAAAATGGCAGAACGCTGGGCTTTCTGGTGCGGATGATCTTGCTCATGTTTCTTCTCCTTGTCCGGGGCATTGCCCCTTATGTCATCCATAATACCGCACCCCGCGAAAAACGCAAGGCTTTCACGGATAATTTACAACCTGGCCATCATTTGTTGATCCACGGCAAGAGGGCCGCGCCCCAGATTTCGCGCAGCTTTTCCGGGCGGCAGGCAGCGTTTGCCGGGCTGGTGCTGGGCAGCTTTACCGCTGCAATGCCGGACACCGGCTGCAGATACTTTGTATAGATCCGGAATGCGGTGGCTCCGTTGCAGAATACTGCTTCGATGGGTGCCTTTGCCAGCAGAGCGGCAATATCATTCGGCACTGCATCCTTGATGGAAGCATCCGCTGCGCCGGTGATGGTGCAGCGTTCCAGCGTGTCCCAGAGGGCCAGCCCATGGCGCAGGATGATCTGCTTTTTGGCTTCGATATCCTCCCGCGCGGGCGTCTGCTCCCCGGTCAGCGCGGCCATCATGGGCCAGAAGCGGTTCTGCGGGTGGCCGTAGTAAAAGGCCATCTCCCGGCTTTTGGGGCTGGGCCATGTGCCAAGGATCAGCGCCCGGCTGTGTTCGTTATACACCGGTTCAAAGCTCATTGTCCGCCTGCACTTTCAATTTTATCCCAAGGCGAGCCAAGGTCGCGGCCGGACGGCTCTGCTCTGGGGCCGTCGAACCACAGCTCATCGATCAGGTCGGCAAGGCCGTCCTCCCGCACATCGCCAATGATGCGGTCGGCGGCAGCCTTTGCGTCCGGCGTGCCGTTTGCCATGCAGCAGCCAAGGCCCGCTGCCTTCAGCATGGCCACATCGTTGGCAGAATCGCCTGCCGCCACGGCATCGGCCAGCGTCAGACCCATTTTTTCACACAGGTCGGCAAGGCCAACGCCTTTGTCCATTCCACCGCGCACGATGTCGTAGTAGCACAGGCCGTCGGCATTCTGCGCACCCACCTGCATCCAGTGCAGGCCCAGATGGCCGTACTTTGCCGCAAAATCTGCCACGTGCTCCGGCGGCACTGCCGCAAAGGCCGCGTGGGGCATATCGATCAGGTGGCGGTCCTGATCTTCACCGTCCATACAGTCCAGCCCGATGCTGTTCATCTGCTGATAGCCCCTGTGCAGATATTCATACTCGCAGTAGGCGTAGCAGGCATCCCTGAAATTGAACTGCAGCGGATAGTTATAATCCTCGCAGAAATCCACCAGCGCGTACATTTCCTCAGCGGTGAGCGGGTGCTCGGCCACGATGCGGCCCTCGCGGTCCACCACGCAGGCACCGTTGCAGGTGATGGCATAATCGAACCGGATGCCGCCCAGCTGCCCCTTGAGGCTGACGCACGGATACGCGCGTCCGGTGCTGAGCACAAATCTGCCGCCTGCGGCCTGCAACTTCTTTACCGCCTTGACCACCTTCTGACGCGGCTTGCCCTCGCCAAAGGGCACCAGTGTGTTGTCGTAATCGCTTGCCAGAATCTTATATTGCATTCTATTCTCCCCTATGGAACTGAGTTTTGTACCAGTATACCATACTTTTTTAAAATTGGGGTGCATTTGGGCATAAAAATAAGGCTACTGCACAGAATTCCATGCGATAGCCTTATTTTGTTTCACGATGCCGTTTTCTTTGCAGCTCCTTCTCGGGATCACGCAAACACGGCCACGACCACCTGCATTGCCACGCCGAGGAATGCGCCTGCACCCCATGTCAGGCCGGTGATGAACAGGTTCTGCTTCCACGAAGGATTGGTGCGCCACAGCACCGCAAGGCCCACGCCTGCACCGGTGCAAAGGCCCGCCACCAGACTGGAAAAGCGCAGAGCACCTTCCACATACAGCTGGGTCAGCAGCACGCTGGCGGCGCAGTTGGGGATCAGGCCCACCAGCGCAGCCACTACCGGCTGGAAGAAGCCCATGCTGCCCAGAAGGTCTGCAAACACATCTTCGCCCACGCCTTCCACGATCAGGCCGAACACCAGACTGAACGCAAAAATGAACACAAAGATCTCCAGCGTGTGGCGCAGGGCCGCTTTCCAGATGGGGGCGGGCTTGCCCTCTTCGTCGCTGTGCTCCTCGTGACAGTCCACCTCGTCGGCATGGCCGGTGTAGCCGCCGCGCAGCGATTTGGGCAGCACGCCGCGCAGCACAAAATCCAGCACGAAGCCCACCACAATGGCGTATACCACCTTGATGACCATGAGCACAGCCAGCTTATCCCAGTAGGCCGGCATGGATACCAGCAGCGGGATGGCTTCGTCGCTGGTGGCAAGGTAGACGGCCATCAGGGTGCCCAGCGTGATGACGCGGGAGGAGTAGAAGTTGGACGCAATGGCCGAAAAGCCACACTGCGGCACACAGCCCAGCACCGCGCCCGGAATCGCGCCCCAGCGCCCGCCGCCTGCCAGCAGTGCTTCAATGCGCTCACCGTGGCGGGTCTCGATATACTCGATCAGAAGATAAGCCAAAAACAGGAAGGGCAGCATCTTGGCGGTGTCCACCAGAGATTCGCCCAGAACATCCAGAAACAGTTTCATATACACTCCTAAAAACGACCGTTCGTCGCTTCATTTTAGTAAATTGCAAATTGGTTGCATTTTCGAACAGGGATGATTATACACGATATTCTCTCCAATTGCAATACCAAAATGCAAATTAGTTGCGAATTTATGTTATGGAACGCTGCATCGCAAAAAATACGATTTCAAATGGTCTCCGCTGATGCTCTGACCATTTTCAGCGGAATTATTATTTTATTTCGCAATTCTGGAAAATCTGCGGATTTTCCAGAATTGCCTTTTCACGGAAGGAGTCATGACCGAAAGCGGAAGCTGCCGCGCTGGTTTCCTGTGGAAACATTCACGCGGCGGAATTAACGTTCTGCCCGCAAGCACAAGCCTTTCCTCCACGACCCCCGCCCATGAAAATGGGGTCCAGAAACACCCGCAGGCGTTTCTGGACCCCAAAATCAAAAATATAATTTCCTTAGCTTATGCGCAAAGCAACGCGGAGCGCATTCAAAATCGTCCCACACAGCAGGAGTCTGCCTTTTGTTTTACCCCTTCATTGGTACAAAGCCCACAAGGTCTTTTACCACCTCGCCGCCGATGATCAGGCCGGCCACCGAGGGTACAAAGGCATTGGAGCCCGGCACCGAACGGCGCTGGGTGCACTTGCGCTGGGTGCCCGGAGGGCAGATGCAGTGATACTTGCAGCTGATGTCGTCATCCTCGATGGGGGTCATGGCAGGCTCCTTGGAGTAGACCACCTTCAGGTGCTTGATCCTGCGCTTGCGGCACTCGGTGCGCATCACCTTGGCCAGCGGGCAGACCGAGGTCTTGTAGATATCGGTCACTTCAAAGCGGGTCGGGTCCATCTTGTTGCCTGCGCCCATGGAGCAGATGATGGGGGTGCCTGCCTCCTTGCACTTCATCACCAGCGCCAGCTTGCCGGTGACGGTGTCAATGGCATCCACCACATAGTCGTACTGGGTAAAGTCGAACTGATCCTGTGTTTCCGGACCAAAGAAGCACCGGTGGGTGGTCACCCTGATGTCCGGGTCAATGTCGTGGATGCGCTGCGCAGCCACATCTACCTTATATTGCCCTACCGTGCTGCGGGTGGCAATGATCTGGCGGTTGAGATTGGTCAGGCAGACCTTATCATCATCGATCAGATCCAGTGCCCCCACGCCGCTGCGCGCCAGCGCTTCCACCGTGTAGCCGCCCACGCCGCCGATGCCGAACACCGCCACGCGGGAATTGTGCAGTTTTTCCATAGCTTCCGCGCCCAGCAGCAACTGCGTGCGGGAATACTGATTTTGCATTTTGTTCTCCTTGTTACTTTTCCACTCTCGTAATGGTGCCGCCGCCCAGCACGGTGTCGCCCTGATACAGCACCACGGCCTGACCGGGCGTAGGGGCGCGCTGGGGCTGGTCAAATTCCAGCCGGAAGCCACACTCCGCCGGGTAGACGGTGGCGGCCTGCTCCACCTGATGGTACCGGGTGCGGGCTGTGACCCGCAGCGGCCCGGTCAGCTCCGGAATGGCGATCCAGTTCACCTCGTCCGCATACACGATGCGGTCGAACAGCATCTCCTCCGGCCCTACCGTGACGGTGTTTGCCTGCATGTCCTTGCCGCAGACGTACACAGGTGCCCCCATGGCAAGGCCCAGCCCCTTGCGCTGGCCGATGGTGTACCGCACCGCGCCGTTGTGGGTGCCCACCACCCTGCCGCTCTCGTCCAGAAAATCACCTGCCGGGTAGTGTTTGCCGGTGAAGTCCTCCATAAAGCGGGCATAGTCGCCATCCGGCACGAAGCAGATGTCCTGACTGTCGTGCTTGCGGGCATTGACAAATTTGTGCTGCTCCGCGATCTCGCGCACCTCAGTCTTGTGCAGGCCGCCCAGCGGCAGACGGATATGCGCCAGCTGCTCCTGAGTGAGGTTGTAGAGCACGTAGCTCTGGTCCTTGCCCTCGTCCAGCCCCTTTTTGAGCAGGAAACGGCCGGTGGCCTCGTCCTGCTCCACCCGGGCATAGTGGCCCGTGACCACATACTCCATGCCGTGTGCCCGGGCCCAGTCCAGCAGATGGCGGAACTTCATATATTTATTGCAGTCGATGCAGGGGTTCGGCGTGCCGCCCGCCTCATACACGCGGACGAATTTTTCAATGATCTGTTCCCGGAAGTCGGCTGTGAAATCCAACACCTCGTACGGGATATCCATGGCAAACGCCACCTCTGCTGCGTCCTCGATGTCCTTTTCCGAGCAGCAGGTGTGAAAGCCGGACTGTCCCAGCGTTTCGTTGCGGGTGAGCCGCATGGTGATGCCGGTGCAGTCATAGCCTGCCTGCTGCATGAGCCATGCCGCCACCGAGCTGTCCACGCCGCCGCTCATGGCAATGAGGGCATGCGGCTTTGAATCAGGGGTCTGTGTGGTCATAAGTTCTCCTTTGGTGCATTCAACACACTAAAACAGTAGTATAATAGTAACTCTGAAAAAAGAGCTTGTCAAGACGCAGCGAGCTGCTGCACTGCGGCCAGCAGGGCTTGCCGCTCGTTGGGATATTCTTCCCGGATCACACCGTCCAGCAGCGCTTCCAGCACTTTGCGGATGCCCGGCCCCGCCGGGACGCCTGCCGCCATCAGGTCGCGGCCATTCACAGCCAGCTGGCTGACGCGGCAGCATACGCCGTCCGCGTCCAATTGTTCGGCCAATTCGGAAAGTGCAGCAAAATCAGCCGCCCGTTCCGGCTGCAGGGCTGTGCCCAGTGCTGCCAAACGCCGCACGGTACACAAGTTATATTTGCCCAGTAGTCGGCGGGCGTAGATAGTAAAGTCGGGTGTGACGGTAGTTTCTCTGAGGACCGTCCGCTGGGGTGGGACCCTGTTGCCGAAGGCAATAGGGCGGGCGATGGAATGGCCTGCAACGGCAACGACTGCCGCCTGCGGCGGAAACAAGGAGTTGCTGTTGGAGCAGCGGCCAGCAGGATGCGAGTGCTGCTCAAAGCACGAAGCATCCGCTGGGTGCCGCAACCCGTACTCGTGTCCGAAGAGAAAGCTACCGTCACGCCTTCTGGCTTCCCGCACCAACACCGCCGCCTCTTCAATCAAGGCATTGGAGCAGCGCAGGCGCTTGAGTGTGCGGCGGATGCCGTCCTCGCCAAGGCTGTACAGCAGCGCCGCCAGCCGGATGGGCAGGTTTTCTGCACCCGCCGGGCAGGCATCCACCACCGGCTTTGCCGCCGCCAGTGCCTCCGATGAAAGCTCCGGCAGAATAACAAGCAGTATTTTTTTATCAAGATATGCCGCAGGGGCGGGAGCGCTCAGCAGTTTTGCAAGCTCTTCCTCGATGCGCTCCACCGATACGCAGTCCAGATGGGCACACAGCTCCTGTGCCGCCTGCGCCGTGGGCGGGTCGATGGCAAAGCCAAACCGGGCTGCGAAGCGGTACAGCCGCAGGATGCGCAGCGCGTCCTCGGTGAACCGCTGGCGGGGCACACCCACCGCCCGTACGATGCCGCTTTGCAGATCGGCCTGCCCGCCAAAGGGGTCCACAAGGCCCTCTTTTTCATTGTAGGCCATGGCGTTGATGGTAAAATCCCGCCGGGCCAGGTCCTCCCGCACATCCGGCACAAAGTGCACCTCGTCCGGGTGGCGGCCATCTGTGTAGGTGCCTTCTGTACGGAAGGTGGTGATCTCGTAAAGGGCACCGCTCTGCTTCACCGTTACCGTGCCGTGCTGCAGGCCGGTGGGGATGCACCGCTGCGCGCCGAACAGCTCCATCACCTGCTGCGGCAGAGCACTGGTGCACAGGTCCCAGTCGTGCGGTGTAAGGCCCAGCAGACTGTCCCGCACGCAGCCGCCCACCACGTAGGCTGCATAGCCCGCCCTGTGCAGGGTGTCCAGCAGCTCTGCCGCACCCTCGTCCATCCGGATGGTCATGGCTGTGCCTCCTCGTACTGCAGGGTGATGCTTTTGCCGTCAAAGCCGCACTCCGCCGCCGGGAAGATGCTCTGTGCCTGCGCGGCATACTCCTCCGGGTCGGTGATCATGGGGGAATAATGGGTCAGCCAAAGCCGCTTTGCCCTCGCCTGCGCGGCAAGGGATGCGCTCTGCTCAAAGGTGCTGTGCCCCCACTGACGGGCCTGGTCTTCCTGCTCCGGAAGGGCATAGGTGGCATCGCATATCAGCAGGTCTGCGTCATGCGCCGCCTGCAAATAATACGGGCAGGGGGCCGTATCGCCGGAAAATACCACGCTCAACCCCTTGCGCGGTGCGCCCAGCACCTGCGCAGGCTGCACCGTTCTGCCCTCCACGGCAACGCTCTGCCCTTTCTGCAGCAACTTCCATTGCTGCACCGGCACCCCCAGCGCCCGGGCCTGCTCCGGCGAAAATTTGCCTGCACGGGGCAGCTCCAGCCGGTAGCCAAAGCTTTTTACCCGGTGCTTTGTGGCAAACGGCACCAGCCGCGCACCGGCAGGCCAGCCCTCGCTCAGCGCATCCAGCGCCAGCGGCTGGCCCGGCATAAGCACCTGCGGCTTCACCGGATAGGGCAGCGGGCCGGTCAGTGCCCGCACCGCCGCCCAGATATCCGGCAGGCCCTCCGGACCCAGCAGCGCAAGCGGCCTTGTGCGGTCCTGCGCCCCCAGAGTCTGCAAAAGGCCCGGCAGACCAAAGATGTGGTCGCCATGGTAGTGGGTCAGGCAGATGGCATCTGCCCGCATCAGGTTCACGCCCGCACGGCGCGCTGCCGCCTGCGTGCCCTCGCCGCAGTCCCACAGCAGGCCGTGGCCGCCGCAGGCAGCAAACGCCGCCGAGAGTGCCCGGTCCGGCAGTGGCATGGTAGCCGCAGTGCCCAGCAGTGTAATGGTCAGCATAAAATCGTTCTCCCTACACAGTAGATTTCGATATTTTATTGTACCACAGCCCAGCACGTTGCACAATCACTGCTGGCCGCGCATAGCATGGGCCAGCACAGCAAAAAGGGGGCAGCGGGATGAGACGCAAAAAAGGGGATCCTTTTTCCGGCAGGCCGCACAGCGGCCTTGGATGGGTGCTTCTGCTCGCCGCACTGGCCCTGTTTCTGCTGGCCGGTGCGCCCGGCTGCATGGCCCAGCGGATGGCGTGGTCTGCCCGGGGAACGATGATCTTTCTGCCCAGCGGGTTTTGAAAAAATGGGAGCATCCTGCTGCACAGAACGCTCCCATTTTTCTTTTTATTTTCCATCCGAATAGGGCAGCTGGCCGGTCAGGGTCAGCGTTTCGGCAAGCTCGTCCTCCGAGCGGAACCGCCACGCCGCCGCTCCCACGGCCACATAGCAGGCATCGGCACGACCCTCCGGTGTAACGGCAAGGATCATCGTTTCACCGTCACCCACCGCCGTTACCATGCCATCCGCACTCACAGTTGCCACGCCCGGATTGCTGCTGATCCATGTCATCGTTCCGTTTTTGGTGCCTGCAGCCTGCGCGGTCAGCTTCTGACTGGCTCCCACTGCCTGCAGCAGCATGGCGTTTTTGCTCATCTGCACCCGTCCGATCTCCGATGTGACCGTTACCGTGCAGCGCAGCACCTGCCCGGCTGTGGTCAGTGCGCTGATGACGGCCTTGCCGGACCCCTGCGCCTTTACGCTACCGTTTGTGCTTACCGATGCCACCGCCGGGTTGCTGCTGACCCACTGCCGCACATAGGTAAACCCGCCTTTGTTCTGTTCCAGCTTCAGCTGTTTCGTCGGGGCAGGCTCCTGCTCTGTAATGGTAAGCATCAGATCGCTGGTGTTCAGCACCAGGCGGCTGGCTGTGCTTTTGCGCACCGTGATGGTACAGGTGGTCTTTTCGCCGCGCTCATTGCGGGCCGTGACGGCCGCAGTGCCCTCGGCATGGCCGGTCACCTTGCCAGTGCCGTCCACCGATGCCACTGCCGGATCACTGGAAGTCCAGATCAGAAAGAAGTAGTCGTTGGGTGCCTGCACATTCAGGTAGGCCACCGGGGCCGGGTCTCCTTCGGTGATATCCAGCGTCAGTTCGGCAGTGTCCAATGTCATGCCGCTGTCCGGCAGCGGCTGCTCCTGCGCAGCATAGGCCGACAAGGCCCCGGCTGCAAACAGTTCTGCGCACAGCACCACTGCACAAACACACGCTTTGAACCCCTGCTTCATGGGCTTTGCCCTCCCCGCCTGCTTTGCTGCAAGATCCTTTAAATATTCCTGTCTCCGTATTATTTTACACGCAGTGCAAAACCGGGTCAAGTTTTTTGCCCATTCTGCCGGGCAGCTGAGCCTTATTTTGTGGAGAATAATAAAATCCGCTTTTCAATTTTGTACAAAACGCCGCCGCACCCGGCAAACCGGATGCGGCGGCGCTGTTCTGCTTTTGAATTTTCAGCTTAGTAGTTGATCTTTTTCAGCTCAAAGTAGCTCTGCGGATGTGCGCACACCGGGCACTTGAGCGGTGCGGACTTGCCGATATAGGTGTAGCCGCAGTTCCGGCACTGCCATACCTGCTGCTCCTCGCGGGCAAAGACCTTGTTGTTTTTCAGGTTTTCGGCCAGCGCACGGTAGCGCTCCTCGTGCTCCTTCTCGATCTGTGCCACCATGGTGAACAGTGCTGCGATCTGAGGGAAGCCCTCTTCTTTGGCCTCCTTGGCCATGCGGGGGTACATCTCGGTCCACTCATCGTGCTCACCGCCTGCTGCCATGTCCAGACAAGTCAGGGTATCGGGGATCGCGCCGCCGCACAGCAGCTTGAACCAGATCTTTGCGTGCTCCTTCTCATTGCCGGCGGTCTCCTCAAAGATCGCGGCCAGCTGCTCGTAGCCTTCTTTTTTTGCCATGCTGGCAAAGAAGGTGTACTTGTTGCGTGCCTGGCTCTCGCCTGCAAACGCTTCCATCAGATTTTTCTCGGTTTTGGTACCCTTCAGTTCCATGATGCTCTCCTTTCAAAAACGGATCTTCTGTCAGGATCGACCGATCCCGGCTCTATCATTCAGCCCGGCGGTAATTTTTTCGCCTGCGGCTCAGGTTCTGAACAGAGTATACCATATTATTTGATGGAAATCAAGAATAATTCCTATTTATTATGAGAATTTTTCTCAGTTATGCTGTTTCAGTGCACACACAGCAATGCTCAGGGCGCTCCACGCTGCCTGATACATCAGCACCGTTGCCACCGAAAGCTCCCAGATGCTGCCTGCACTGGTGAGCAGCGCTGCAATGATAATGGAGAATAGCACCGAGACCATCTGTACCGTGGTGGCGCTGCTCTCGGCATTCTGGGCCTGATCCGCAGCCTGCAGGCCGCCGGTCAGGCTGGCAAACGCCTTGAGATGGATCATGCAGCAGGTGTCCTCCGGGTCTTCCGGTGCGGCCTTGATGGCGTTGCACTGCTCCTGATCCAGCACGGTGATCATGCCTTCCGGCAGGCGGTATGCTTCGGTAATGTGGTGTGCAGTCAGACTGGGGTCCTGGCATGTGACCAGCAGGCGGATGTTCTCCTTTTGCAGCACGGCAAGGCCGCGGGCCACATTGCGCCCGCCCACATATTTCAGCACGAACATAGCGTGCAGGTTGCCGGACACAGCCAGATACAAAATTTGCAGCTCGCCGTTCTTCGAGTGCTGCATCTCGTATTCCTCGTCCGGCAGTGGCACGCCCTCCTGCTCCAGATAGCGGCGGGTACCAATGAGGATGCGGTTGTTATCGCACCAGGCGGAAAAGCCCAGCCCATGGTGCTGCTCCAGATCCTTGACCGGGAACAGGATGTCTGTGCGTTCCTCAACGATCTGGCGGAACAGCCCCTTCAGGGTGCCGTGGCTCTCGTTCAGCACGCTGGCCGCGTACAGGATGGCGCGGTCGATGCGGCCGCCCTTGAAGATGCGGATATCCTCCAGCTGTGCGCTGTCGGCGGTGAACAGGTCGTCTGCATCGATCTGCAGCGTATCAATGCCGCCCAGCTGCTCAATGGCCTGCCAACCGGGCACGACTGCGCCCACAGCCGCAGCCGCACGCTGCAGCCGTAGCGAGGCAACGCCCGCGATCAGGGTAGAGGAAAGCGGTGCGCCCATGCACAGCACAGCTGCCATGGCAGCCGCAGCTTTGTTCCAGCCGGCACCTGCCAGCAGGAACAGCACGCCGCTGAGCAGGGCAACGCCCAGCAGGATGTACGAAACTTTGCGTGCACGGCGCTCGCTTGCGCGTTCGCTCAAGCTCTGCTCCACAAAGCCGTCAGCTTCCTTCATCGGGCGGCTCAGCAGCACCCAGGGGTCCTTCTGTTCCAGATCCCGTGCAAGGGCGCGCAGCAGGTCTTTGTCCTTGGCGCGGTAGGCGCCCTCGAACTCCACACCATTGGTCACCAGCTCATAGCCGCCCTTGACAGCAGCCAGCATCACCCGGCTGCCCAGCAGCGCAAGGAACAGCCCCAGCGCGGCCATGCCGCTGAGCAGCGAGATGCCGGTGGTGCCGCGGTAAACATTTGCGTTCAGCATGGCTGTGACCGCCTGCACCAGCGCTGCCACTGCGGCCAGCGCCGGCATCGTCTCGGAAGAAGACCGTCCGCGCAGGCCGTTCAGGCCGTCGCGCAGCACCGGGAAGCCCACGCACAGGCTTGCTGCCAGCAGCAGCAGGTTTGCACCATAGAATGCCGCCGGGGCAGCATCCGGGTCCAGCGCCGCCATGGCGGGCAGCAGCCCATCCGACACCAAACCAAAATGCAGCAGCACCACAGCCAGAATGCCGCCCAGCACGCAGCGCAGCGTCAGCTCTGCGCTCATGCGGTGCAGCTTATCCGCCGTGGCCTCCGGCTCGGTCAGCTCCGTTTCAGCATGTTCCTCCGGAGACACCGCGTCCTCCGCCTCAGCTTTCAGTTCCGGCTGTGGCGCAACGGATGCCTTCTCCGGTGCCTGCTGCGACTCTTCACCGTCCAGCGGCAGCAGCGGCAGGCTCATGGTGTCCTCTTTTGCGGCAGGCTCCTCTGCCGGGGCCAAAGGTGCCTGCGGTGCGTCCTCGCTCTGCGCCTTGCCAAAGAAATCGGCCACCGGCTGCTTTTCCGGCTGCGGCACAGGTTCCGGCTGCAGCTCCGGTGCCGTCTCTTTTACCGCTGCAAACACAGCCGCGGGCAGCGGTGCACCGGACGGTTTCTTTTTGCCTTCAGCCGGTTCAGTTTCTGCTGCCGGGGCTGCTTCGGCTCTCGGTGCAGGCTTTTCCGGCTTCTGGTCGCTCAGGCCGTTGATCATCGCCTTGAGCTGTGCCATCTCCTGCTGCTCCTGCTCTTCCTGCGGCAGCAGCACCTCCGGCGCATTCTTGGGGTGCCGGAGAGGCTTTGCCGTGCTGTGCTGCTCTGCGGGTCTTGCCGCCGGAACAGCGCTCTGCCGGGGTGTTTCCGGCTTCACTGCCGCCGGGGGGTCCGCCGTTTGCGGTGCAGATTTTTCCTCCGGCTTTTTGGCGGGTGCTTCCGGCTGTGCATCCTCTGCTTCCTTCTCCAGAAAAGGCCACGGGGCCAGTTCCTGTTCCGGGTCTGCCTCCGGCTTCAGCATCAGTTCCAGATCCGCTTCCGGCTCCGGCTGCGCATCCTCACCCAGCCGCACCTCACCGGTTGGCATTTCCTGCGGCTGCTCTGCTGCAGCTTCGTCAGTCTCCTGCTTTTCCTTACCACGGCCAAACAGGCCAAACCGTTTCTGCGGCTTTTCCTCCGGCTGGTTTTCGTCTCTCCGGGTCATCTCCTCCGGGATATCCACCGCCGTGGTGCTGAAAAAGGAGCGGAACTTTTCATCCGGGGTCATTTCCCGGCCATTATTTTTATCTTTCGGCATTCTTGTCCCTCCTGTAATTCAAATTGAGGTTCCGGCCCGAATGCCGGATCATGCCTGCTGTGCTGCGCGCTGGGACTGGATCTCGTACAGAATAATGCCCGCAGCCACCGACACGTTGTAGCTGTCCACACCGGTGCCCGGTGCTGCCATATCCAGCCGCACCACGCCGTCGCACAGCTTTTTCACCAGCTGCGAAACACCGCTGCCCTCGCTGCCCAGCACCAGTGCAATGGGGCCGGTCAGGTTGTTCCTGCGCAGAGACACGCCGTCCATATCGGCGCAGTAGACGAACACACCCTGCTCCTTCAGGCGGCGGATGGTCTCGCCGATGTTGGCCACACGAGCCACCGGCAGGCGTTCTGCGGCACCTGCGCTGGACTTGATGACGGTAGGCGTGACCGATGCGCCGCCGCGCTTTGGGATCACGATGCCATGCGCACCGCACAGCAGAGCACTGCGCATCACGGCACCCAGATTGTGCGGGTCTTCAATGCCATCGCTCAGCACCAGAAAAGGTGTCTCGCCCTTGTCCTTGGCTGCTGCCATCAGGTCTTCTACCGTCACGTATTCGATCTCGCTGGCAAATGCCGCCACACCCTGATGGCTCTCGGTGCCGGTCATCAGGCGCAGCTTGTTGGGGTGCACCCGCTTCACCGTGGCACCCGCTTCCTTTGCCAATGCGGTATAGTAAGCCGCCACGGCCGGAGCCATGCCCTCAGCAATGAGTACGGTGTCCACGCCGGAACCGCTTTTCAGCAGTTCGGTCACCGGATTTTTGCCATAAACAAGGCTCTCGTTCTTCTGCAGCGGCTCTTCCGGGCTGCGGCGCGGACGGCGCGGCTGGTTCTTTTCTTCCATGATGATTTTCTCCTTCCGTTGTATCACCGGAAGGTGCTGTGCACACCCTCCAAAAGGCGCGCCGCACTCTGGGCCGCGCACCGGTATGATCTGAAGATGATAACTCATCTTGAAGTATAGCATAAGCCAACCTTGTTTGCCAGCAAATTACCGTTTTTTATCCGCGTCCTGCAAAAGTTTTTCTGTTCGTGGTGCCGGAGACCGTTTCCGCTTTTTTGCAGAAATGTTCTGCCGCCCTGCATCAGCTTTACCCGGCTGCTGGGTAGATATCCCTCTGTTTTGCCGGAGAAAAAAGTTTTCCACAAAAACGCGGTATACAATCCGTAGAAGAGCGATTATTTTTCCACATGTTGAAAACCCTGTGGAGAAAGTTCAAAAGTCCAGCTTTAAAGCCTGTTTTGCCTGTGGAATTCCACACTTTCCACAAGGTTTTCCACTTTTTGGTTCGATCTTTTTTGATTTCCTGCGTACAATTTGTAGAATACAAGTCGGAAATATGACAATTTTTTGAACTGCATCCTGTCCGCTTTTGCCAAATTGCCCAATATCATTTTGACGAATGTGGATCTGTGTTGAAAATCCGTCCTTCATCAAGCTTTCTGTCTTTCGGCCGCTTGTTGCGCATTATATGGAAATTTGTTGTATTCTATCGAATATACGCGCTTCTGGCAGTAACCCCCTGCACCCTGCCAGAAACAGAATCCCCGCATTGTTACAGGAAAAACACCGGTTTGGATTGATTTTGGCCGCTGTTTGGGGTATACTAATTCTGTAGGTTCGTTAAACCGTGCACAAAGCGGATATGAAACGAGCAAGACCCCAATGATTTTGTGGAGGTAATGAATAATGTTGGTAAATGCAACCGAAATGCTGATCAAAGCACGTGATGGCCACTACGGTGTGCCTCAGTTCAACATCAACAATCTGGAGTGGACCAAGTCCGTTCTGACCGCCTGCGAGGAAATGAAGAGCCCTGTGATTCTGGGTGTTTCCGAGGGTGCCGGCAAGTACATGACCGGTTTCAAGACCGTCGCTGCCATGGTCAGCGCAATGGTCGATTCCATGGGCATCACCGTTCCCGTTGCCCTGCATCTGGATCACGGCACCTATGAGGGCTGCAAGGCCTGCATCGAGGCCGGCTTCTCTTCCATCATGTTCGATGGCAGCCACTACTCCATCGAGGAGAATGTGGAAAAGACCAAGGAGCTGGTTGCTCTGGCACACGCTAAGGGCCTGAGCATCGAGGCAGAGGTCGGTTCCATCGGCGGCGTCGAGGACGGCGTTGTGGGTGCCGGCGAGATCGCAGACCCCGAGGAGTGCGCAAAGATCACTGCTCTGGGCATCGACTTCCTGGCTGCCGGCATCGGCAACATCCATGGTGTCTACCCGGCAAACTGGAAGGGTCTGGACTTCGAGGCTCTGGACCGCATCCACAAGGCCACCAATAACATTCCTCTGGTCCTGCACGGCGGCACCGGCATCCCCGACGAGATGATCGCAAAGGCAATCAGCCTGGGCGTTTCCAAGATCAACATCAACACCGAGTGCCAGCTGGTGTTTGCTGAGGCCACCCGCAAGTACATCGAAGAGGGCAAGGATCAGCAGGGCAAGGGCTTCGACCCCCGCAAGCTGCTGGCTCCCGGCGCAAAGGCCATCGAGGCCAAGTGCAAGGAGAAGATCGAGCTGTTCGGCTGCGCAGGCAAGGGCTAAGCAGAAGCTCGTATCGTAACCGGTACACCACCCAATAAAGTATGCGCCCCCGCTGCACCGTTATGCACAGTGCAGCGGGGGCGCTTTTTACTTTATATGCGAGCACTCAGACGCGGGTCTTTTCCATATCTCCAAAAATGTATTGCATACAGTCCTGCACCCAGAAGCAGGCAAAAAATCGAATAGCTAAGGATCGGAAGCCGCAGCAGTACGATCTTACCCGCGATCTGGGTAAAGAACCAGCCCGTTCCATACAGAGTCACGATATAAAGCACCAGCCATGTAGCATATTTCAGCCAATGCTCTCGTGGCGGAAAGCCTACCTGCTCCATCATCCGGCGGAACAGTGCGCAAAAAACCGTCACTGCAACAACAAGCTGCATCAGATAGCCTACAGAAAGTTCAAAAACCCAATCACCAATTACCGGGTAAAGCAGCAGCCCTTCCACGCCCCACTCAAAAAAGAAATACAGCGGTGCAACAAACCAGAAGTAATCCGCAGCTCTCAGTGTTTTCAAACATGGCTTGACCTCCTCTACAAAGGTTTTTGCATCCGAAATCGAATCGAACAGTTCCTGATTTTCTGCATTGGCTTGGATGGAAATATCAAGCAGATCGCTGCACACAAGTTCAATGCCGCAGAAATCCCAGCTGACCCGGCGAAGATACCGGATCACTTCTTTCAGCTGCTCCTGGCTTTTTTCGTTCAGCAGCTTTGTACGCATCCGATTTGCCTTTCGCAACGCAAAATACTTATTCATATGGCTCCTCCTTAAAAATTTTCTCCACCAGCTGGCAGAGCTGATACCAATCCTGCCGAAACTCAAGAAGTGCCTTTCGACCTTCTTCAGTTACAATATAATATTTCCGGCTCGGCCCCTTAGGGGAAGGTCTGCGTTCTACTGTAACCTTTCCTTGCTGCTCCAGCCGCAGCAGCAGCGGATAAAGCGTGCTTTCACTCAAGTCAGAAAACCCGACCTGTTTTAGATGCATCACGATCTCATAGCCATAGGTCGGCTCTCTGCTAATGAATTTCAGAACACAGAATTCCAAAACGCCCTTGAGCAATTGTGTGTTGTTTTCCACTGGATACCTCCTTTTGCCTATTATGTAATACATAGTAGCTTATCTATATTGTATTGCATAGTAGTATTTTTGTCAAGTCCTGTCCTGTTATCATTTCGACCAAAATCCGCTCCATATTTTTGTGCAACAAAAAAGCCCTGAGATTTCTCTCAGAGCTTTCTGTTCAAGTCGGCGACTACCTATTTTCACGCGCCGTTTCCAG
>ERZ781272.161-NODE-161-length-87464-cov-4.882529_pt1 | contig 87464 bp, 78 predicted proteins | sample MGYA00375850_ERZ781272 | MGnify/ENA primary metagenome ERZ781272 (study PRJEB29790, sample SAMN06051246) | human gut metagenome | host: Homo sapiens | place: USA: Cincinnati, Ohio | collected 2013-06-21 | study: EMG produced TPA metagenomics assembly of the Gut...
TATCAAGCGTGATTTCCTTGCCGATGAGGTCGGCATTATCTGCTTCACGCTCGGCATCTTTCGCCGCAAACAGCTTCGTGATATGCTCGGCACTATTTAAGGTGTCGGCGTATTCCTGTGCTTCTTCCTCGGTTTCAAAGGTCTGATAGATACCGCCCACATCGTAATATTGCTCTTGCGTACCCTCTGGTGCTGCGTTGTTCCTTATGATAAAGGGGTCTGCAAAGGCATCGGAAGTCTGCTCAACGGTATAGTGGGGAATCTTTTCTGCCCGAAGTGCCGTAAGGTCTTGTATCAGTTGACGGCAGGTTTCCGCTTCCTCGGTATCTTCTAATTCTTCCGTCCAAGTCTGCAACTCCTCAATATAGCTCTGAATGCTTTCAGGATTCGTAAGGTCGCTGCTGATTTTTCTGATGGCATCTTCATCTGTTTCTCCAACTTCCAGAGCGTCCATATAATTGTAATGGTCAACATCCTTCGTAAAATCAACCAGACGCCCCGCAAGGGTCGTTTCCTTATCCTCAGCAGATACAAACCATTCCTTTTCGGTAGCCATAATCTCGGCAAGGAGCGTTTCGTCCTCTTTCGTCAGCTCGGTGTGCTGCTCCAGATAGGGAATGAACTTCTCACGCCCGAAACGCAGACTTTCCATCTTCTCACGGTAGTAGTCCTCGCCCTGCTTTTTCCACTCTGGGATAAAGGGGCAGTTCGGGGACAGGCAGTAATCATAGTAATTTTTGATATGGGCAATCAAATCGCCCTCGCCGTCGCCAATGTCAAACCGTCCATCATAGTGGATGTCCTCTCCGTCAACAACAGCGGAAATCTCAAAATCGGTCTTGTGATACCAACCGATATTTTTATCGCCCTCACGCTCACGGTGCTGCTTTTCGTCCAGAACGCCAAGCAGCTTATTCCCAAGAGCAAAGCTCAAATTGGTAAAGCGGTCATTGAACTCCTTATCATAAAAGGCAGGGTGTTCCGAAAAACCGATAGAGAATGTCAAACTGTCTGGCTTTTTCTCGGAGAGTGTTTCTGTTTTCTGCTTCTCGGTAACGACTACTTTCAAGTGGTCGTTTGCCGCATTTTCCTTTAGCTTTTCTTCAAGGTCGCCACGGCTGAACTCTTTACCAAAAAGAGGGAACTCCACATTTTGCAGAGAAACGCTGTCCTCGGAAATGGTCACTACCTCATACTTATCCGCTCCGATATACACCACATCGCCCTCGTGATAGAGGTAGTGCAGAGGGTGCAGCTCCAAAAGCTCCAGCCCGAAACGCCACGCATTACTGCGGCTGTAAACATCGCTTGTCTTGTCCTGTACTAATTTCAAGAAATCAATGAGCTGCTGAACGGTGGCAGGGTCGGATAAATGCCGTTCCATCTGCTCTGTGGTCACATCGGAAAGGTCTGTCCGTTCCACATCAGAGAGCAGATTCTTCTCATAACCGTCCAAATCTCTGATAAAGTCAGAAAGCCTTAACGCAAGGGTATCTCGTTTATCAGCAGGGGGCAGGTCAAGCTTTGCGTTGATAAAATTCTGCCGCTGTATTTTTCTCTGGGTATCAATTTCATATTGCGGAGCTTCCGTCTTTTCCAGATAGTCGGGGTAATGCTCCTTTTCCTTTGGATTGAGGTAACGGTCATTCTTTATCAGCTCACGCAGGCGTTTTTCTACCTTAGACCAAGAGAGAAGTAAATCGGGGGCGGTATATGAGCCGTGCTTTTCGATAGCAATACCTTTTCCATCGTGCCACTCGTGACCTTGCGTACCATCTGGATAGATGTGCGTACCGCCGCCTGTTCTGTATTCATTTCGGAGAAACGCAATATTACTTTTGCTATCCTCGTGTTTCCAAAACTGACGGTAAATGCGGTATTTACTGTCTTGAAAGTCGCTTCCGCTTACCAGAACGGAATCAATATCCTCCTGTGAAACGGAAAAAGCAGAGGATTTTTCGTCCTCTGCTTCAGCAATTATTTCAATCTGTTCATCTACGGTAGGAAGATTGGCTCTGACATCATCTTCATTGGCAACGCTGTCCTGTGGCTCTGATTTCTCTAATTGTAAATCAGTTCGCTCAAGATGATTTCCTCCGCCTGACTGCGGATGTTGTTCATCAGTCCGACCCACTGCATCGGTGCTTTCTCTTTCAGTTCTTCCGTCACGCCCTGCTCCTTTGAGAGCTGCTTCGTCAGAAGCTCCAATCTCGTAAGTGCGGTCTGTTCGGTCTGGTAAAGATGCTCGTTCAGTTTGCCCGATGTCAGCAGATTGAGGTAGGTCACTCGCTTGTGCTGTTCCAGATAATCCCTGTGCATCATAGCGTACCTGCCAAGCTGAATTTCTGGCTCTGTCGGTAATGTTAGGTCGGGAATAAGGTAATCCCCCTGTTTCGTGTAAGTGATTTCGCTCATTATCATTGCTCCTTTCGGGTTGTTTTCTGCCCACATCATACTGCTTTGGGGCAGGCTGTGCAAAGGTGCGATTCTGGCTTCGCTCCGATATTTGCACATTTCGGACGGTCTGGGAAATCTCTCTAAGTGCCATTTCGGAAATATCGCTTACGGCAAGTCCGATAGCATTTAGAGTAGCAGGGGTATTGAAATTCACGATGTCTGAAAAATCATCACGCTCAAAATACACACCTGTATCCAGACCGCAGCGGCTCATCAGCATAAAAGCAACGCTGTTTACCGCAAGCCGCTTATACATTACCTCCACATTAAAGTCGTCCAATTCCTCTAAAAAGCTGTCTTTCGTACAATCTTTAAGCTCTGCCAGATAGTCGGGCAGGTTATCCTCCACGGCATTTTGAGCCGTCTGCATCAGAGCTTCGCCCAAATCGTTACCCTCTAAATCTCCAAACCTGTCGGAGAGCCGTTCAATGACCGCCTGCTCGTATCGCTCATTCATCTGCCATATCGGAACAGGGCGGCTGTTATATCCCTCGTGGGTATCGGAAATGTCAAAGTAGTATTTGAGGGTATTCCTGCGACCTTTCGTGTCAAACACCGCTATGCCTTTACTGTTCTTATTAACCCACCGTTTAAATTGCCTGTTCCAAGTTTCAAGGGTGGTTACAGCGGTAGCATCGGGGCGTTGTGCGAAAATCAAAAGCTGCTCGTCAAAGCGGCATTTATAGTTTCGGCAGGCAGAGGACAGAAAGCCCTGCCACGCCTGCGGACTTTTCGCAACCGACACGCCTGTACGCCGATACAACTCTGTGATTAGCTGATACTTTGCAGCCATATTTTCGTACACCTCCTTGTCATTTTTGCCCCATCATCAGGCAGGGGCATAGCTGATTTTATTTTGCTCCATTCTCTGTATGAAGTCTTTTGTGTCGTAAACTACACCATCAATTTCTGCACGGCTTTCATCTACATAACGGCAGAGGACGCACTGCGTATCGCCGTTTCCAGAAAACAGGCGGAGTACACCGCCATCGGGAACGGCTGCAACGACTTTATCCTCACTGTCCTTAAAGCGGATAATCTGTTCACTCATTTGCACCACCGCCCAGAAAGGAAATGACCTTGTTCGCCTTGATACTCTTTTGCAGGTCGTTGATAATGGTAATGTCCGCAACCGTGATGCCCTGCATAGAGAGAATATCGTCCATTGTCATTGCGGAAATGGCTTTCTCATCGGTAAAGCCTGCTTCAAAAATCTTATTCAAGACTTTCACTGCTTTTTGATTTACAGTCACTTTCTCACTCCTCCTTATCGTTCTAAATTCTTATGCTTCGGTGCTTTGACCGCCTGCGGCTCAGCAGGTATCGGCTCATAGGTCGCACCGTTTTTCTCCATACGCTCGGCAAACTCACAGATATGATAAAGGTTATTGCCGATTTCCGTGTGATACTCGTCAATATAGCGGCAGGTGCGTTCCGACTTTTCTCCCCAAGCGGTAGTGATACAGATTTTGCCGCCGTCTGGGATACGGAACAGCTCCTTGTAATGAGGGTCAATAAAGCGGATGCCTTTTTCTGCATTGCTGATATGCTTATCAAGCCATTCCTTGACATAGCAGTAGCAGTAAAAGTTATAGTCGCCCTTTGTGGGATTTAAGCGGAGCAGATAGGCGTACTTTTCGGTATCCACTCGGAATCCATACTCGGTACAATAGTTCCCTTTAAAAGCACTGTCGGGAAAACGCCTTGCATACTCGCTCATCGCAGGGCGGTTTTGGAGCAGCCCGTATTCGGGAGAACGCAGGGCATTGATAACCTCGTCAAGCTCAGTTTTAAATTCGTCCGTTTTCCATTGCGGTCTGTGGTCATCCCAAGTGGTATAAAAGCCATAACCGCCAGAATCAAAGTCGCCACGGAGATGACCGATGCTGCCCGTCTGTCCTGTTATCTGCATACTCTGGGAATAGGTGTATTTCCACTCATTCGGTGCAATCGCCCGTATCTCCATATCAGCGTTCCTCCTTACTGTGGGGTTTCTTTGCCTTTTCCTGCTTCTTGATTGCGGCAACCGCTTCCTTTGCCCAATCGGGCATTTTCTCTGGCTTGATAACGCCAAGCACATCGTACCTTTCCCATCTGGCTCGCTTGCCGTCTGCAAGGCAAGTGCCAAACACCGCCTGCCCTCTGCCGCCAATCGCACCGTGTCCGCCGTCCACCAATACAAGCTGATAGGCGGAGTGCTGATACTCATAGCGGTTAAGCTCGGCATTGATAACGACCACCTTGCCGACAATGCTCTCATTCCTTTTGTCGGGGATACAATCATCTGCGGTAAACGGTGTCATATCAAAATCAAATCGGGATTGTTCCTCTTTGACAACCTCAATCTGTTCCTGCACTCGGTCAGTAAATATCTGCATCGCTTCCAGATAATCGTCCGTACCCACCGCTTCTGTTGCCCACGCTGCGGAAAACGGATTATCATAAGTGCAGAAGCAGACCATAAAGGGATATTTATCTGCTTCGTTTACACCGAATACAACCTCTTTTTTGCCGATATGGATACTCTGCCTGACCTCATAATCGCCAAGCATACGCTTTTCTTCATTCTCCATCGGACTGCTCCTTTCTTCGTTTTTTCTCGTTCTGCTCGTCTAAAATCTTTTTGATACAGACATCGCAGAAAATAACAGACCCGTCCTTGTATCGGGGATAAGGGCAGGTCGTACAGTCATAAATCTTTTTCTTATCGCTCACGGTCATCACGCTTTCGGGTCTTTTTATCTGGCTGATTGTATGGCATACCGCACTCGGTTTTATACCGTTCCTTCAGCTTTTCTCTGGCAGAGGACAGCTCATTACAGTAATAGCCCCAGAAATAGTTGTCGCCGTCTTTACAGTACCAACAGACATACGGGTTGGGAGCTTTTGGGTTATGACCGATGACAAGCTCGTTACTCCCGATAGTACAGCTCTCAACGATTTCATAACCGTTTTTTATTCTTTTTTCTTCACTCATAAGCACCTCTCATTCTTTGGCATACTTGCGGTATGCCTTTTCACCTGCGGCACGGAGCTTCTCCATACGGGCGTTTCCTCTAAGCTCTGGAAACTGTGCCTGAAGCTTGCGTCTTGTCCTGCCCACGCTCTCAAAGCTCGGCAGACCCAGATATTTATACTGCGACATTACCTCCGCAAAGGGTATTGCACCCGTACCTTTCAGACAGGTATTACACACCTTGAGGTAGAGGGTCATATCATCGTTTCTGGCTTCCTCGTCTTTTTGCAGGATGGCTTTTACCTTGCCCTCAATGGTCTTGAGATTTCTCATCGCATACCTCCATATATGGAAAGGGGGCAGCCTTATTCGACTGCCCCCAGACACTTTACTTATTCTTACGGTTACGGATATTCAGCCAGATTGCTCCGCCTACAATAAATGCCACAAGCACTATGGCAACAATCGTTTTCGCATCCATTCCTTAATCCTCCTTTTTCTTTCTGTTCTTAAAGCCCACAAAGCCGAGTACACCTGCACCTGCAAGGGAAATGACCGCAAGGCTTACCCAGAGGGCAGGATTAAAATCATCGCCCGTTTTCGGGGTATCTCTGAACTCATTGTGCATCTGGACAATCGTGGTCGCATCCACCTTGATAGTTGCCTGTTTGTCGGCAGGCAGGATATATCCTGCGGAAGCCTTGTCGTTTACTTCGGATACAGTGTATTCGCCAATCCTCAAACCGTCAATGAAGATTTCGCCGTTTTTATCGGTCTGAAAGGTCTTGTCATAGTCCATACCCGTCACTCTGAAAGAGAAGCCCTCCAGCTTGCCGTCAGAAGATGTCTTGACAATTTTAAGAGAGCCAGTCTGTGCAGCGTTCACAAAGCCTTTGCCTGCTTCATTTTCCACCACATAGGTCTTACCGTCCTCCTCAATGGATACGGTATAGACCTTTTCATCAAGGACAAAGCCTGCCGGTGCAGTTTTCTCACGGACGAAATATTTACCGTATCGGAGTTCTTTCATCTGGTAAATGCCGCCGTCAAGCTCACTCATTTCGCCAATCAGCTCATCGTCCTTATCAAATTCGCCGTTTTTGTTGGTATCGGCAAATACCTCAAAGACAGCACCGGAGAGCTTGTTGTCTGGATAATCCTTATCCACCTTTGTCAGTTCGATGTTGCCCTGAATGAAGTAGTTGACAAGCTCGATTTCTACAACCTCGTCCACCTTGCCGATAGTAACGGCGATTTCTTCTTCGGAGAGTACAAAGCCTTTCGGACTTTCGATTTCACGGATTATCCAAGTTCCATACGGCACTTTTGCAAAAGAAAAACTACCGTCATCTTTTGATGTGGTAGTCGCAATCGCTGTTTCGGTTGTAAATTCCTCTGTGCCTGCTTTAAAGATACCGATGACCGCACCGCCTAACGCCTTGCCATCCGCATCTGATTTCTTACCGCTGACAGAGCCGTAAATGAGTTTATTCTCAATGGCTTCGCCGTCATTTGCTGTGATGTGGACAGTTGCGGTGTCCTGTCCTTGATATTCAAAGGTTACAGGGTATTTCTGGTCGCTGATGATATATGCGGAGTTGGTGGAGATTTCTTTGACATAATAGCTGCCAAACGGTAAATCGGTTGCCGCCTTGCCATAGCCGTTCTCGTCAAAGGAGATAATCTCAATCAGACCATCGGCAGGGAGTACCGTACCGTCTGCGGCGGTCAAGTCCTCTGCGGCATACAAGCCAAAGGTTACATCAAAGATTTCCCCATTGCTGCCGACACTGTAATCTTTATCCACCTCAAGGCTCTTAGTAAGGTCGATTTCCACACGCTGACGCTCGTTATAGAAGCTCGTTGCCGTTTCGGTAACAGCCACATCCTGACCTGCATAGACAAGCTCAACATTGTGGATTTCCTCATTCAGCACCATACCGTAAGGAGCTTCGATTTCCCTGACCTCATATTTCCCAAGATACAGTTCCTTTGATTTTGCCGTACCGTCTGCACCTGTGGTAACGGTATCCACGACCTCGCCTTTTTCTGCTCGGAGTGTTCCGTCCAGAGTGTAAATATCCTCGGCTGCGGTAATCTCATAAACTGCACCCTCCAGACCGCCGACTGCGTAAACAGGCTGATACAGACCGTTATTCTCGGATACAGAACTGAACATCTCGCCAGACTTGGAAACGGTAATCGTACCTTTCTGTGCCAGATTGGAGCGTACCACTTCAATCACGGTAATACCGCTTTCTTCGGTGAAATCGGATTGCTCTACATCAAAATAGACAGGCTCGGAATCTAAGACATAGCCATACGGGGCTTGCACCTCTACAAGAGAATAACCCTTGCCGTATTCCAAAGTCTGGGGCGTGATGAGATAACCGTCCGCTGTGGTATAAAAGGTGTCAATGGTCGTTACTTCGGGATAAGTGAATGTCATTGTGATAAGGTTTCCATTGGGGTCATAAAGCTGAAAGCCTGCACCTGCATACGGAATGGTGTTACCTGTTTCAGCATCCTTCTTGACAATCTTGATATAGCTTTCAAAGTTGGCGTTGTTGATTAGGAAACGGTAGGTCTGACCGTCGGCACTGATAAACACATCAAAGTCCTTCATCAGCTCACGCCCCTCCCAACCAGAGGTCTGGTGAACGGTGTAGATACCGTATGGCATATCCTTTGTCTGGGCAAAGCCGTTCTCATCGCAAGTGAGGACATCACGCTCGGTTTCCTTTGCGTTTTCAAAGCTGCCTGCCGATTTCAGATAGACCTCAAAGGTAGCCCCGACTTCGGGCGTTTCAATCTGGGTTTCGCCGTCATCGGTGTGCTTGATAATAGCGATATTGCCTTTGATAACCTGCTCATTTACATCATTGGCGGTAGAGTTATATTCCACGGTATAAAGCTCTGGCTCTGCTCCTACCTTGTGGATGGTCGGGTCAAGCAAATATCCCTCGGACGGGCTGATTTCTCGGATAGTCCAGTCATCACCGCAGACATAATACTCTGTGGTAAACTGACCGTTGTTGTCTGTGGTGTAGGTGTCAATCAGTTCTTCGCCCTTGTAGATACCGTAAACCGCACCTGCAAGAGAAGCGTCGCCCTGCGGTGTGCCTGTTTCTGCATCCGTTTTTGTCACGGTCACATTGAACTTTTTCAGCACATTCACAAAGGTACGGCTTGTGACCTTTTCCCATTCAATCGGTGCTGTCTGGGAAGCGGGAACGACATAGCGTACTGCGGTATCGACTTCCTCCACCACATACGGCGTATCGCCGCTGATAAGGACATTCGGGAACTTTGCCACACCTTTTTCGTTGGTCACGGCGTATTCGTCAACAGGCAATCCGCTTAGGGATGTGCCGTAAAGGTGGAACTTCACGCCCTCCACCAGATTGTCCTCGGAGTTCTTGATAATCTCCAGAGAGCCACGCTTCAAGGTGTTATTGAAGTTTACGGTGGTAGTCTTTCCGCCGATAAGGGTCACGGTCTGGCTTTCCTGCGGCTCATAACGGTCAATGGACTGCTCCGTGATGGTATAGGTGGCAGGGAATAAGCCCTCTACGCTGATATTTCCGTCCTTATCCGTGGTCACGGTTTTGTTGAAGTTATCGCTCTTGATATTAAACTGTATGCCGCCGACAACGCCGTCCTCAGAAGTCTTTTTCAGGGCAATCGTCCCTGTCGGCGTTTCCACATTGAGATATGCTGCCACGGTATCGGCGTTTTCCACGCCTGTGACTACATCCTGCAAGTTCGGGTCGCCGTAAGCAATCATCTTGGCACTTTCACTCACAGTCGGCACACCGTTTCTCTTTGCCGTAATGCGGACAGAGCCAGAAACGGCAACGGCAGAGCTGATGGTCAGCTTGTTGCCAGACTTTGATACCGACACATTTCCGTCAGAGCTTGAAAAGCTGTAATCGGAAAGCACGCCGTTCTTGTCCGTCAGCGTGATGCTGTATTTGCCGTCTTTGTAGGCAAGCTCTTTGGTAATATCATTTTTACCGCCCGACATAAAGCTCGGAATGGTGTTATGCTCACTCATCAGCGAAACAATCTGGTCATAAGCTGCCTTTGCTCCGCTGTTTGGATAATTTGAGCCGAAGTGCAGGCTGTACGCTTTTGTGCTGTTCTGCTGATAGGAGCCTGTGGCTTCACGGCAGCCTGTTACAAACTCCCATACAAGGGTCTGTGTCGCAAGCCACTTTTCATCATCACTACCCGACAGATGACTGCGGTTGCCCTGATACCCATAGAGCAGGGCAAGCCCTACCGCCTTTTTCTGGTTTGCAGAAAGGGCGTTCCAAGTGTCTGAGGAAGCCTTTTTCAAGGTGTTTCCCGTTTTCAGCGGTACGCCCGGCTGAATACAGAATCCCACATCGCCGTCCACAAACATACGGTATTTGTATTCTCCCGTACCGCCTGCGGTATAGCCGTCAAAAACGGCACTTGAATTGTATCTCATCGCATTGCCGCTGCTGTCATAGGTGTGGGCAAAAGAAATCGTGCCTATATCGCCCGCAGCAAAAGCCGCCTGTGCAGGCAGGACGGACAATGCCGTGACCGCAGCCATAAGAGCAACCGCAGCCTTTTTGAATAATCTACGAAATTTCATCGTTTACCTCCTGTTATTATTGAGTTGAATTTTCCTTACCAACCGAAAAAAGCCGCCTGTTGGCAGCTCATATATTTTCTTTTTTCGGATAGTTACTGGTAGTAGTTAGGGGGAGAGGTGTGGAGAGGGGGTGCTGTGTGCCAGTGGCACACGGTTAACACCGACCGAAGCGGAGCGTAGACAGCCGAAAATATGGCTATCCACCGCAAACAGGCAGACCTCGCCCTCGGTGTGTGGCTATCGTTCACGGTCTTTGCTCCGCTGCAAATGGCGGGTATAAAACTCCAACGCTTTCACAACAAAGTCCGATTCCTGCCCTCTGGGAACAGACTTAGGGATGAGCTTGGTTATCCGTTCATCACGAAAGGCAGGCTTCTCCCTCTGGTTTGGTTTTTCCTCCTCCATAATGGACTGGATAACCTCGTCCGTGAGCTTATCATCCTGCATAAACTTCTTCATTTTGATAGCCTGTGCAAGTGACGGGGTAGCATCGCTGTACTCCATAGCTTCAAGCAGAGTGTATTGCTGTTCTTCGGGCAGATAAGAAATTTCCACCGCAGGACGAAAAGCAATCTGCCTGTCATCAACCATTTGCAGAATTTCGGGAACAAGCTCAGTAAGGCGGATATAGCGGAAAATCTGATTTTTACTTTCTCCAACCTTTTCGGCAAGTTCATCACTTGATTTTTTCCCTTGTAACTTATTCCCCAATGGGGAACAAGTTAAATCATTCCTCTGTCCTTGTCTGTTCATAGCTTCAAGCCGCATTTTATAGGCAAAGGCTTTCTCACTCGGTAGAATCGTTGACCTCTGCAAGTTGCTCTCCACCATTACAATAATGGCTTCGTCACGGGTCAGCTCCTTAACCTCGCATTTCAGCGTTTCCAGACCTGCAAGCTCACACGCCTTTTTTCTCCTGTGTCCGCTGATAAGCTCATACCGTCCATCCTCTTTGAGCCGAACAGTAGCAGGGGTCATTACACCGTTTCGTCTGATACTCTCAACAAGCTGCTCCATATCCTCGTCTATGAAAACCTTAAACGGATGGTCTGGAAACTCGTCAATTTCTGAAATGGGAATATCCCTTATCTTACTTAAGCTTGCTTCTTCACGGCTCTGGTCTGTTTCAAACAGGTCATCGTAAGCGGTCAGCTCGATTTTTGTTTCTTTGCTTCTCGCCAATGTCTGCCACCTCCTTTCCGAACTGCTCATAGGCTGCGGCAACCTTTCCGCTTTTGTCATAAGCGAAAATGCTTTTTCCCTCTGCCGTGGCTTCCACTGCACGGATAGAAAACGGTATCTGCGTATCAAATATCCTGATGTTACGACCATAGGCGTTTTTCACGGTTGAGATTACTGTCTGTGTAATTCTAGTCCGTGGCATTACCATTGTCATTAAGATACCGTCAATCCGAAGATTGGGATTGATTTGCCGCTTGACCCTTGATACGGAGCGTAGCAACTGTTCCAGACCTTTGATAGAGAAGTAGTGGGGCTGATTTGGGATAACCACGCTGTCTGCCGCCGCCAATGCGTTAATCGTCAGCATACCAAGAGCAGGCATACAGTCAATCAGCACATAATCATAATTCTTTTTGACTTCACTGATACAGGTTTTCAAAACGCTGTCACGATTTTTTGCATCAATCAAGGTCGTTTCGATACCTGCCAACTCCACACAGGACGGGAGCAAATCAACACCCTCATCAGTACGCAGGATACCATTTGGAACATCAACAGATTTTCCGTCTATGACATTCTGCATAAGGTCAGACAAGGTAATCGGGAGATTATCCGTCTTGGTATATCCCAATGCCATTGTAAGGTTAGCCTGTGCGTCCGCATCGACAAGCAGGACTTTCTTTCCCTGCTGTGCCAAGCTCACGCCCAGATTGACTGCTGTTGTGGTCTTGCCGACACCGCCTTTCTGATTGGTCAGAGCAATCACTTTGCAATTTGACATTTGTGCGTCCTCCTTTCGCATAAATTTAGCCGCTTTGTCAAGGCGGCTATGTAAAACGCTGTACTAAACCACACACTTTTGGATACATCAATGGTGTGGTTTGCTACAAACTGTTTTTTAGAACGCAAAAAAGCCGACTGGCTGTTATACCAATCGGCTATGTAATGTTCATTTCTCTTATTCAGTTTTTAAATTGACACACAAGACTTTTTGCACTTGCTCCATATCCCATCTGTTGGGAAAGAGAGCTACCAATATGCGTATCGCATCATATAGTCCTGCGATATTTGAGAAATCGGCATATTCTAAGTTCTGGCTATCTCTGCAATCTAATAATGTATCGCAGACTTCTCGTTGTTCTTTTGTTAAGTCAAGCTCTAAATAGCGTTCCTCTGCCAGACCACTTAAATCTTTTTCTTTTTGATACTCTACACTTTGCTGTACCATTTGATAGATGGTTTCTTCTTTCAAAGTTTCAATCGCTATCTTTACAAGCCTTGCAAATTCTTTATCATACATCTTAACCTCCCGTTGTGACTACTTTCAGTTTCTTAACGGGAGCATTTATGACTTTGAAGATAAGCTCGTCAACACAGTCTGTATATCTGCCTTGCTGTATGAGCTGATTTTTAAGCTCCACAAGGCTCTGTAACAAGGTTGTCTTTTGGTGGCTATCCAAATATATGTGATATGTTTGCTCTCTCATAAACAGCACCTCCGTTTCTGGCTTCATTATATATAAAAGCCCAAAACTGTTCAAAGGTGCAAATTTGAGCGAAAAAAATAAGCGTACCACTATTTCTAATGATACGCTTATCCATTTAGATTACCTCAAAATGCTTCAAAGCATCTTTGATTGCTTCCACTTTCTCCGCTGTCGGATGTTTTCTCGGCTGTTTCAATTCCTCTACCGCATTGGGAGCATCATACATCGGTAAGCCTAAATCTCTCTTAACCTCTGCAATATATGCAGTATGTACTTTGAAGCCGTATTTTGCTTCTATGTACTCTTTTATCATTTTGTAGGTGACTCGCTCTTTTGGCTTATAGGCTTCTGCCCTTTCGGAGATTGCCTTTAAAGGAACTTTGCCCTCACCCTCGCCAAACTCAACTTTTACGTTGATATGACTGTCGGGCTTTTTGTGGGAAAGCAGTACTACCGTCTCCACATGAATAGTTTCTGCGAAATTATCTACCGGACAGACCTTTCTGAGCTCATATCCTGCCCCGCAAAGATACTTCAGATCCCGTGCCAGCGTAGCACTGTCACAGCTTACGTACACCACCCGCTTGGGCTGCATTTTTATGATCGTCTGGAGCAGCAGCCCGTCGCAGCCCTTCCGTGGCGGATCCACCACGATCACATCTGCATATACCCCATGCTTCTCATATTCTTCCGGCAAAACTTCTTCTGCCCTTCCTGCAAAGAATTCCACATTCTCAATTCCGTTCAGGGCTGCATTCTGCCGGGCGTTCTCAATAGCCGCCGGTATGATTTCCACCCCCCGGACAATCTTCGCCCTCTGTGCCAGAAACAGGGAGATCGTCCCAATGCCGCAATACAAATCCCAAACGGTTTCCTCCCCGTGCAGGTCTGCATACTCCAATGCCTTGGAGTACAGCTTCCAGGTCTGCTGCGGATTAATCTGATAAAAAGACAATGGAGAAATCCGGTAGGAAATATCTCCGATCTTGTCCGTAATATAATCCTTTCCCCAGAGCAGACGCAGCTTCTCTCCAAGAATTACATTGCTTCTTTTTTTGTTTATATTTAAGGTAATGCTCGTCATTCCTTCTATTTCCTGAAGGGATGCAATCAGCTTTTCTTCATGGGAAAGCTTCGTTCCGTTCACTACCAGGCATACCATAATCTCTCCTGTAAAGAAGCCGTAACGGATGAGAATGTGGCGCAGCAGCCCCGTGCCCCCGGCTTCATCATACGGTTCCATTCCATATGCTTCCATATGAGCAATCACACGGTCCAGAACCTCCTTATTCTGAGGAACTCCCAGAGCACAGTCACGGTTCTCAATGATTGTATGGGTTCTTCCTGCATAAAAGCCTGTGATAATTTTTCCTTCTTTATTCCTGCCAACCGGAAATTGGGCTTTGTTTCGGTAATGATAGGGATTATCCATACCGATTACCGGTTCCATGGGAATATCCCGGAAGCCGCCAATCCGCTCCAGGTGATTCCTCACTCTTTTCTCTTTAAACACAAGCTGCTGCTCATAGGAAAGCGCCTGAAGCTGACATCCCCCGCACTGACGGGCATAGGCACAGGCAGGCTCCACACGATAAGGCGAAGGCTTCACAATCTCCATAAGCCTGCCGTATCCGTAATTTTTTTTCACTTTTATGAGCTTTGCCAAAACCGTATCTCCGATTACTGCGTCTTTCACAAAGACGGTGAAGCCATCGGCTTTGCCGATACCTTCACCGTCAATTCCGCAATCTTCAATTTCTAACGTAATCATGTCGTTTTTACGATATTCCATAAAGATTACAAGTCTCCTGTTCTTCTTAAATTCGATTCAAATATCCGGTTATATCCTAACCATTCCTTTTTGCCCTTATCAGCGGCAAAAATTTCTGTCAGGGTTTCCATACGGGCATCTGTATTATCTGCCAGGTTCAGTGCCACTGCTTCTGCAAGGGCAGGCTTTTTCGGGGAACCATACTCCAGCTCGCCATGATGCGCCAGAATACAGTGCACCAGTTCATTTTCCAGCTTCTGCGGGAAATCCGGAATTTCCTTCGCCAAATCATGGACCATCTGCGCACCAATCACAATATGTCCCAAAAGCTGCCCTTCATCCGTATAGTCATTCAATGGAAACGCAGAGAGCTCCCGGGTTTTACCGGCATCATGCAGAAGAGCTGCCGTGATCAAAAGATCTCTCTTTAAAATCGGATAAGCCCCTGCCATATAATCGCAAAGACGCGTCACACTCAGCGTATGCTCCATAAGTCCGCCGATAAAGCCATGGTGTACGGTTTTTGCGGCAGAATGTCCTTCAAAGGATTTCAAAAATTCCCGGTCCTCAACAAACAGCTTTTTTAACAGCTCTGACAGATACGGATTTTTTATACTGTCAATCATTTCCAAAAGCTGTCCGTACATATCATCCGTGCTGTTTTCGCTCACCGGAAGATAATCGGCAGGATTGTATTCCCCTTCCCCTGCTTTGCGGACTCTCTTGATATTGAGCTGCATAGCCCCTGCAAAGCTGGTCACATCTCCCATAATCTCTATATAATCCAAAGCATCGAATTCATCAATTCCAAGGGAATTGGGATCCCAGATCTTTCCATCCATGACACCTGTCCTGTCCTGCAGAATAATGCTGGCATAGGGCTTTCCATTTTTTGTCACCGCAGATTGCTTCTGCTTGCACAGATAAATTCCGTTAATTCTGTCGCCTTCATGTAATTCGTTTAAAAAATGCATGTCTGTCTGCCTCTCTATCTCTCTTCTATTGTCACCTTTAAATCCATATCCACAAACTCTCCGGCCCCATCACGGCGGTACAGAGAAATCACTGCTCTGTTTCCTCCGTTCAGCTTCTGAAGCTGTGCGGCATATCCCTGTACACTTTTCACCTCCGCACCATTCAATGCATGAACAATGTCTCCGTTCTGAATACCGGCAGCCATTGCCGGAGAATCACTGTCTACACTGTCCACATATATGCCCTTCGGAATATCCAGACCTGAAGCCTGCTCGTCTGATATCGTTGCACCCCGGATTCCAGTATACCGGATATTCTCCCCATTGGACAGAATCTCTATCAGCGGTCTGAGATGTGCTATAGAAACAGCCTTCAGAATATTCGCATTTTCCTTATCTGTATGAATGATCAAACCGATAATTTCACCGGCAGTGTCCAGAAGCACCCCTCCTCCCTCCTGGCTTCCGTGCAAATTCGTGGATAAAAGACTGTATTCCCCATCTGCAACCACAAGCTTGCCGGTGACAGAGGTCACTGTCCCATAATCCACCCCATCATAATCACCTGCAGGACTGCCGATTGCAATGACTGTTTTTGCCTTCTGCAGGCTGTAGGATTCGGATAAGACAGCTACTGCGGTCTCCTGCCTTGTCTTCTCGCTGATGCTGTTAAGCGGCACACGCAAAACCGCAAGGCCCGTTCTTATATCTAATTTGCACAGATTCCCGGTGGCAACCGCTCCATTAGAAAACGTCACACGGAACAGCTCTGCGTCCTTTTTCTCCTGATACGTGGTCAGAATATACAAATCCGTCTCATTTTCCAAAAAGACGATTCCTTCCTCGTTACCATAGCTCAGAAAGGACTGATCCAAAAGATCGGAATCCTCGCTGATTCCGGAAACTCTCACAAGCGCCTTCCGCGGCTCCTCTGCTACCTTCAGAACATCCTCATAAATTTCTTCATAAATTTCCAAAGGATTCTGCGCCGCCAGTATTTCCTCCCGTACCTGTCCCCCTGATGATGAAAAAGTATCCGAATCCTCAGCCTGCAAAGGCTCTGCTTCAGGGAGTGTATCTGTCTCTGACGGGATTTCTGTCGCTGATGGAAGCGGCGCATTTTCAGACAAATGGATATCCTGCTGCGCAGGCATCAGCCCCAGCCTTTGCGCTGCCGTTGGAAAGACAGCCGTAAACGTAAACGCAGCACAAACGCCAAAAAGCAAACCGGCTGCCGTAATTCCAAGAATAATCCCGGCAAGCCGTCTTCTGTCGACAGGCCGTTTTTTAATGGTTTCATTCATAAAACGGTAGCCTTCTGATTCCGGTCTTTTGTCCTCTCTATCCTTCATCCTACTTCTCCCAACAGAACCTAATAATCTGGAAATATTTTAGCAAAAAGTTATGAACTTTTTATGAATAAAAAGTACATTTTCCTTTTCAATATCTGTGAAATCATGTAGAATAAAAGAGGAAAACCATATCGCTCCTCAGATATACCACCCTCCGTGCAGCAGACGCACCAAACGATATGTAATGATTCACCCGTCAAAAGGTATTACGGATTACTATACAATAACAGGAGAATATATGAATCAGAAAGCATTAAAAGCATTAGAGTATTATAAGATCATAGAAAAACTAACAGAAAAAGCATCTTCCCCTATGGGGAAGGATCTCTGCCGCAGGCTCTTACCGGGTACGGATATCAATGAAATCCGTTTGATGCAGACACAGACAAAGGATGCCCTGACACGTCTTTTCCAGAAAGGAAACCTCTCCTTCGGAAGTGTAAAAGATGTCCGCGGTTCTCTGAAACGCCTGGAAATCGGCAGTACCCTGGGGATTTCAGAAATTCTTACCATCTGCGGACTTCTGGAAAATACCAACCGTGTCAAAGCATACGCACGGAATGACCGCAGCGACGCACTGCCGGATTCTCTGGAAGGCATGTTCGGAGGTCTTTCCCCCCTGACGCCGCTCTCTTCAGAAATCAGGCGCTGCATCCTCTCTGAAGATGAAATCAGCGATGATGCCAGTCCCACTCTGCGCCGGATCCGAAGAAGCATGAAGCTTGCTAATGACCGCATCCACACACAGCTCTCCGGTCTGGTAAACGGAAGCGCACGCAATTATCTGCAGGATTCCGTCATTACCATGCGAAACGGCAGATACTGTATCCCGGTAAAAGCTGAGTACAAGGGCCAGGTTCCGGGCATGATCCACGACCAGTCCTCTACCGGCTCCACCCTGTTCATTGAACCGATGGCAGTCGTCAAGCTCAATAATGATATCCGGGAGCTGGAATTACAGGAGCAAAAGGAAATCGAGGTCATTTTGGCTTCCTTAAGCCAACAGATTGCGGCAGACCGCGAAGCCATTGCCTTAAACCTGCAGATCATGGTTCAGCTTGACTTTATCTTTGCCAGAGCCTCCCTTGCTGTGGAAATGAATGCAAGCGAGCCGATTTTCAATGAAAGCGGCCGTATATTACTGAAAAAAGCCCGGCATCCACTCATTGATAAAAGGAAAGTCGTTCCGATTGATATCCGTCTTGGAGATGATTTTGACCTCCTGGTAGTCACCGGACCCAATACCGGCGGAAAAACCGTTTCTTTAAAAACAGTGGGGCTTCTGACGCTCATGGGGCAGGCAGGACTGCATATCCCTGCCTGCGACCGCAGCGAACTGTCACTTTTCCATGAGGTCTATGCGGATATCGGAGATGAGCAGAGTATTGAACAGTCTTTAAGTACATTTTCATCCCATATGACAAACGTCGTTTCCTTTCTTCAGAAGGCAGATAACCGTTCTTTGGTATTATTTGACGAGCTGGGAGCAGGTACAGACCCCACGGAGGGCGCCGCGCTTGCAATCTCCATACTCTCATCACTGCACGAACAGGGAATCCGAACCATGGCAACCACCCATTACAGTGAGCTGAAGGTTTACGCATTGTCTACTCCGGGGGTGGAAAACGCCTGCTGCGAATTTGATGTAGAAACCCTGCGGCCAACCTACCGATTATTGATTGGAGTTCCGGGAAAGAGCAATGCATTTGCCATTTCCTCCAAGCTTGGACTTCCGGATTATATTATTGAAAAGGCTAAGGAGCAGATCAGTGAGCAGGACGAATCCTTCGAGGATGTACTTTCCTCTCTGGAAAACAGCCGAATTACCATAGAAAATGAACGTTTGGAAATCGAGCAGTACAAATCCGAAATCCGGCAGCTCAAAGACCGCCTGGAAACCAAGCAGGAAAAACTGGATGTACAGAAGGACCGCATTCTCCGGGAGGCCAACGAAGAAGCACACAAAATTCTCAGGGAAGCTAAGGAATATGCAGACCAGACCATGAAAGCATTCCATAAATTCCAGAAGGATCACGTGGACACAGCCGCCATGGAAAGAGAACGTCAGGCTCTGCGGGAACGAATGTCCAAAACAGAAAAAAAGCTTGTTATGAAAACAGAAAATAAAAAACCGAAAAAAGCTTTGACTGCTAAGGAGCTTCGTCTCGGAGAGTCCGTAAAAGTATTGAGCATGAATTTAAAGGGAACCGTCAGCAGTCATCCGGATTCCAGGGGGTATTTATTCGTTCAAATGGGAATCATCCGTTCCAGGGTGCATATTTCCGACCTGGAGCTTGTGGATGAGCCCGTGGTCACTTCCGCTTCCATGCAGAGAACAGGGGCCGGAAAAATCCGTATGTCCAAATCATCCGGCATTTCCATGGAGATCAATCTTCTTGGAAAGACTGTGGATGAAGCAATTGCAGAGCTGGATAAGTATCTGGATGATGCCTTCCTTGCACATTTAAAGAGTGTACGTGTGGTTCACGGCAAAGGTACCGGGGCTCTCAGAAAGGGAGTACACAACTACCTGAAGCGCCAGAAACATGTGGAGTCTTTCCGTCTCGGAGAATTCGGGGAGGGCGATGCCGGAGTCACCATTGTAGAGTTCAAAAAATAATGGGGAGAACAAAAATGGCAGCAAAACAAAAAATATTAATTGTAGATGATGATAACAATATCGCAGAATTGATTGCTTTATACCTTACAAAAGAATGCTATGAAACGAAAATTGTCAATGACGGAGAACAGGCCATTCGGGAATTCAACCTATTCGGGCCGGACCTGATTCTTCTGGATCTGATGCTCCCGGGCATTGACGGATATCAGGTATGCCGGGAGATCCGTCATCTTTCCGACGTACCTGTCATTATGCTCTCCGCAAAGGGAGAAACCTTTGACAAGGTGCTCGGACTGGAGCTGGGTGCAGATGATTATATCATCAAACCCTTTGATTCCAAGGAGCTGGTGGCACGTGTCCGGGCTGTCCTGCGCCGTTTTCATGCCAAAAAACCAGTCTCTGTTTCCAATGAAAAAAGTGTCAGCTATCCCGATCTGACCATCAACCTGACCAATTACTCTGTTACTTATAAAGGTCAGCAGACTGACATGCCGCCTAAGGAACTGGAACTGCTGTATTTTCTTGCTTCCTCCCCCAATCAGGTATTTACCAGGGAGCAACTGCTGGATCATATCTGGGGCTATGAATACATCGGAGATACCAGAACTGTAGACGTACATATCAAACGTCTCCGCGAAAAGATCAAGGATCACCCCAACTGGAGCATTGCTACCGTGTGGGGCATCGGTTATAAATTTGAGGTGAAAAACGAATGAAGAAATCCCTTTCCCTGAGATTCCTGGCTGGGTATCTTTTCATCGGCATCTGCGGCTTTTTTCTCATTACGGCCGGAGGCTCCTATATGATCGAAAAACATCTGGAAGCCGCTGTCAGTGATGATTTATATCGGGAAGCCCATAACATCGCGGCCAATGAAAATGTAAAACACAACATTTCCTCCTCCAATCTGGAAATGCTCCGTGATAACCTGAGTGCCATTGCGGATTATCAGGATGCCATTATCGGGATCATCAACAACAAAGGAGAAATTGTACTCAGTACCGGGAAAGATATCTCTCCGGATACACCCATTAAAATAGAAAATTTTGATCCTACTGCCTGGGGAAGCAATTATTACCAGACAGGTGACTTTTACGGATACTTTCACGACACGCGTTTAAGCGTTATTGCTCCGATCACTGCAGATATGACGACAAAGGGGTATGTATCGATTCATTATCTGATGAGTGATCTATACCAAAACAGAGGGGAAATCCTGCAGATTTTCCACATTATATTTCTTGCAATTTACCTTCTGACTTTTCTTCTGCTTGCAATTTACCGCTATTCTGTCCAGAAGCCTCTGCAGAAGATTTCTCAGGGGGCGGCAGAATTTGCAAACGGAAACCTCTCTTACCGGATTCCTGTTTCCTCAGAGGACGAAATCGGTTATCTGGCTAATATGCTGAATTATATGTCGGAGCAGCTAAATAAGAACGGAGAATATCAGCGGCAGTTTATTTCCAATGTTTCCCACGATTTCCGCTCTCCTCTCACCTCCATCAAGGGCTATGTGGAAGCCATGCTGGATGGCACGATTCCTCCAAAGATGCAGGAAAAATACCTGAAAGTCATTGCCTATGAATCCGAACGTCTGGAAAAACTGACGAGAAGCCTGCTGACCCTGAACGAGCTGGATATCAAAAAACGTATGATGCATCTGCGGCGTTTTGATATCAATGAAACCATAAAAACCACCGCCACCACCTTTGAGGGCATCTGCACAGACCGCAAAATCCGTCTGGAGCTGATACTGTCAGGAAAAGAGCTCTACGTCAACGCAGACATTGACCAGATTCAGCAGGTATTGTATAATCTTCTGGATAATGCCATTAAGTTCAGCCCGGATCATGCTGCGATTACTCTGGAAACCACAGAAAAAAACGGCAAAATTTTTATTTCTGTCAAGGACCGGGGCTGCGGAATTCCGAAGGACAGCATCCACAAAATCTGGGGCAGGTTTTACAAAACAGACACCTCCCGCGGAAAAGACCGGAAGGGTACCGGTTTGGGATTATCGATTGTTAAGGAAATCATCCATGCACATAACCAAAACATCAATGTCATTAGTACGGAAGGTGTGGGAACGGAGTTTATATTTACATTAGAAAAGGCAAGATAAGGAGCTTTCCTCATCCTGCCTTTTTTCTATCTGTCAAAAGGACCTTTCAGCATTCTGTCTTCTTTTACAAGATAAATTCCCCTCGGTGTTACACGAATTTCCGGAATCACAGGCAATGCCATAAACGACAAGGTAATAAAGGGATCAAACCCTTTGGGAATTCCCATTTCATGAGCCTTCGGAATCATCCGCGCCAGAGCCGCATTGACATTTTCATACCCTGCATCGCTCATAAGCCCCATGACCGGCAAAGGCAGCGTACCGAAAATACTTCCGTTTTCTACCAGCGTATACCCTCCCTGTGTACGGATCAGCTCCCGGATGGCCAAAGACATATCCCGGTCATTGTCTCCGATCACGATCAGGTTGTGAGAATCGTGAGAAACACTGGATGCAACTGCCCCGCCCCGGATTCCAAAGCCTTTGACGATTCCCACGCCAACCTTTCCGGTATGCTTATGGCGCTCAATCACCGCAATCTTCTGATAGGTGTCATCCGGTGCAAACACCCTCCCCCTGCCTTCTTCTCTCCAGGGAACCTCTTCCAGAACATCCTCTGTGACAATCTGCCCCTCTATCATACGGAGCACATGAGCCTTTTGGCCGGTATGCGCCAGTTTCAGCTTTTCTTCCCTGAATCCCGACAGATGAACCGTATTTTTCAACTGCGGTGCACAGGGCCTGATCTCTGCTTTCTCATCCTTCCGGATTTTATGTCCTTTGTGGTAAACCTCCAGGACATTCAGACTTTTCAAATCATCCAGTACAACAAAATCTGCCTGAAACCCCGGGGCAATGGCGCCCAAATGCTTCAGTCCATAGCACCGTGCCGCCTGAATCGTTGCCATTTTCAGGGCCTTCTCCACCGGCAGCCCAAGCTCTGCCGCCTTCTTTATATTGTAATTGATATGGCCCTCCCTGCGGATTTCTTCAATATGCTTATCATCCGTACAGAAACAAAATCCGGAGGTATCTGTTCCATGCTCCACAATTTTGCTGACAATGGCTTCCAGATTCCGGGCCGCGCTTCCTTCCCGAATCAATACCTGTATCCCATTTCTGCACTCTTCCATTGCATAAGCATAATCTACACATTCATGGTCCGTTGAAATCCCCGCCAATGCGTATGCAGAAAGCTCTCCCGGCTTTAGAAACGGTGCGTGTCCATCCCGAACCTTGTCCTGAAACAGCTCCAGTTTCTCGTGTATGGATATCCCTCCGCCGATTACAGATGCCGCATCCATGACCTCTCCAAGCCCAAGGACTCTGGGATGCTTAAGATATGCCTTCATCCTTCCTGCTGTCAGTGTGCAGCCATTATCATCCACATGGGTTGCGGGAACACAGGATGGCATCATCACATAGACATTTGCAGGCACATCCTCTGTCTGGTCCAGAATATAATCGATCCCCTCTGTTCCCGAAACATTGGCAGATTCGTGAGGGTCAACAATAAAAGTTGTCGTACCGCACTGTGCCGCCTGCCGAATCAGTTCCCCCGGAGTGACCAGGGTCGATTCCAGATGCAGATGGCTGTCAATAAATCCCGGACAGAGATATTTGCCCTCCAGATCGATTTCCTGTTCTCCCTCATACTGTCCGACTCCGAGGACAATTCCATGGGCTACCGCTACATCCCCTTTTCTAAATTCCCCTGTATGTGAAAAAAACACGTTCGCATTTTTGAAAACAAGCTCCGATTTACATACACCTCCAGCCATTTTAGAAAGCTGACGATATTGCTCAAGCTCCATAAAACCCCTCCTTTTTTCTGCCTGTCCGGTTCTTTACTTCCAATCGTATTTTGTCAGATGCCCTTCCAGCCTCATATGGTCAAAATGATTCTGACGCAGTGCTTCATATAAAACGATTGCCACGGAATTGCTGAGGTTCAAAGACCGGATATCCCCGATCATTGGTATCCTGATACAGGCATCCTGATGCTCCAGAAGAATCTCTTCCGGAATCCCGGCGCTCTCCTTCCCAAACATAATGTAGCAGTCTCCCTCAAACTCCACATCCGTATAAGTCCGCGGCGCCTTAGTCGTTGCATAATAAATCCTGGCACCCGGGTTTTTCTTCAGGAAATCCTCATAGTCCAGATATGTCGTCACGTCCAAATCCTTCCAGTAATCCATTCCTGCACGCTTAATGGCTTTTTCATTAAGCTTGAAGCCAAGAGGCTCGATCAAATGAAGACGGGTTCCTGTTGCCACGCAGGTTCTCCCGATATTCCCTGTATTTGCCGGAATTTCCGGCTCATGCAGCACAATATTTAATCCTGCCATTCTCCTTTTCCTCCGATCGGATATCTGCGAACGGTTCAACCATGTGATCTCCCGCATATTCCCGGAACCTTCAGAATCTCATCCTGCCCGGGGCGTTCCAGATATCGCGCATTTTCTCCGCTGTATAAAAGGCGGTCATTTTCTCCGTTGGCCTGTCCGATCACAGACGCAGGAATCCCAAGTCTCCTATATTCCTGCACCAGCGGCTCCCCGCCGCGGATTCCAATGAGGACCGCTCCCTGCGAAAGCAGCTTATAGGGATTCAGATCAAACCGCTCACAGATTTCGATCGTCTCCTGGCGGACAGGAATTTTGCGCAAATCCGCCCGCAGCCCCACCCGGGATGCCTCTGCCATTTTCCAGAGTGCACGTAATACTCCGCCCTCACCCATGGCGCAGAGCGCACTTGCACCAGCCTGAAGGGCGGTCTTCCACTCATCGGTTTCCTCACAGCATTTTTCTGTGTCAAAGCTCTTTGCGTCATGCAGAAAACCCTCCGAGAAAAAGCTTCGCAGATATTTATATCTTTTTTCTGCAAGCAACGCCGTCCCCTTTCGCGCAATGTTCCCGGCAACGACCAGCTCGTCTCCGGCTGTCAGCCTGCCTGTGATCTCTGCCTGCAGCGCTTCCATTGCTCTTGGTCCAAGTCTCATAGAACGCTCCTTTACAGCACTACGGACAGAATACTTGGAACTACCATCACCAGCACCAGAATAATTGCAATCACTGCTGTAACAATTTTGCGTTTCTTTGGATCAAACATTCCCATATCGCTTCACCTCTTTTTATATTCCTTACAATACTTTGTCAGAAAACAGTCCTCACATTTCGGATTCCTGGCAAAACAGATCTGACGCCCAAATGTGATAATCTGTATATTATACAGAATCCAGTGATCCTTCGGGAGCACCTTCATCAGCTCATACTCGATTTTTTCCGGGTCCTCTTCCTTTGTCAAACCCAGTCTTTTGGAAATCCGCTTCACATGGGTATCCACCACTATACTCGGCTCATTGAAAATATTTCCCCGAATGACATTGGCCGTTTTGCGGCCCACGCCGGGAAGAGAAGTCAGCTCCTCCAGACCTTGCGGCACCTCTCCGCCGAACTCTTCGCAGATCATCCGGGCAGTGGCGAGGATGTTCTTCGCCTTGTTATGGTAAAAGCCTGTAGGCCTGATATCCTGCTCCAGCTCCTTAAGCTGTGCATTTGCAAAGGCTTCCATGGTCGGATATTTCCGAAACAGCTCCTTCGTCACAACATTGACCCTGGCATCTGTGCACTGGGCACTCAGCATCGTTGCGATCAAAAGCTGACCCGGATTCTCATGGTTGAGATAGCACTTATATTCTCTTGTATATACCTCATCCAGAAGCTTCAGAATCTCTCCGGTTCGTTTTGTCATAAAAATACCTCTTCTGTATATGCGTTATTGTTCAGCGGATTGCGTCTGGTATAATCAAACAGCACCGCCCGTTTATCCCGGAAGACCTCAATATGTGCGGTTTTGGGAATCCCCTGCGCTCTCAGGTATTCCCGGACTGCCTTTTCGTAGGGCTTCTGATCCGATTCAAAGGCCGGGCGGCTTTTCAGTTTTTCTCTGAGATACAGGTCATACAGCATCCATTCTGCCGTATCCTCTGCCGAAACCTCTGTACGCTCTTTTAAAAATTCCAACAGAATTTCGTATCGCCGCAGCCTGGAATGAAAAATCCCTCCATATCCTTTTTCTTCATAAAAACAGCCCAGCTCTTCATAAAAAGAAAAAGCATCTGCAAAAAACGGCTCCAGATAAGAAAGTGTATATTGGAACTGTCCACTATTATAATACACTTCCACCATACTTTCCACCATTTTCAGCTTCAAAATTTCTCCGAAGGAAAGCCAGTTTGTGGATAAAACCTCATACGGCTCCCGCTCCTTATAGAGGATTTTGTACTGTCCGGCCTCCTTCTCCATTTGAGAGCCTTTTAGAACCTTCAGAAATCCAAGCTGAAGCTGCTGGGGCTTCATAGCATAAACATCGTTAAAGGAATTTCGGAAGCTTTCATAATCCTCATAAGGCAGTCCTGCAATCAGGTCCAGGTGCTGATGGATATTTCCGAAGCTGCGAACCGCCGCCACCGTTTCCGAAAGCCTTTTCAGATTCATCGTCCTGTGAATTGCCTGAATCGTCCGGGGATTCGTAGACTGTACACCGATTTCAAGCTGAATGAGTCCCGGACGCATGGTCTGCATCAATGCAAGCTCATCCTCCCGAATCAGATCTGCTGCAATCTCAAAATGAAAATTCGTCACTCCATTGTCGTGCTCCGTAATATACCGCCAGATTGCCATGGCATGCTCATGCTTACAGTTAAAGGTACGGTCCACAAATTTCACCTGCGGCACCTTATGGTCTATAAAAAACTGCAGCTCTTTTTTGACCAGCTCCAGCTCCCGGAAGCGCAGCCTTTTATCTACCGAGGACAGGCAGTAGCTGCAGGAAAACGGACAACCGCGGCTGCTTTCATAATAAATAATCCTATGTTCAAAGTCCCGAAGGTCTTTGTAAGCAAAGGGAATCCGGCTCAAATCCATAATCCGGCGCCATCCATTATGATGAATACCTGTTTCATCCCGATAGGCAATTCCCCTGATGCATGCAAGGCTTCCTGAGCCCTTTGCATAGTACCTGACCAATTCCAGAAAAGTCTCTTCTCCCTCTCCTATCAGAACTCCCGTCATCTGCGGATTCTCTTCCAAAAATCTCACGGCATCAAAAGAAACCTCCGGACCGCCGGCCCAAAAGCTCACGTCCGGAAGAATCTTTTTCAGGTCGTGCACCAGCTCCTTTACAAAGGAAATATTCCAGATATAGCAGGAAAAGCAGACCACTTCTGCCCTGCTTTTGTAAATATCCCGCAGAATATCATCCTTTAACTGATTGATGGTATACTCCCGCAGGAGAATATGCTCCCTGTATGAAGAAGCATAGGCCCGCAGATTATAAACCGCCGGATTCGAATGGATATACTTTGCATTGCATGCCGCCAATAAAATCTTCATAAAACACTCCAGCTAACCCAAAATCATGCTTCCGGCCTGGAACACAAGCACTGCCGCAGCATATGCCAATCCAAGCTGAAATAATACCATCCCCAAGGTAAACTTCCAGGAACTGCTCTCTTTTTTTATGGTTCCCACAGTTGCCATACACGGGGTATACAAAAGACAGAATACCATCAGCGCATAAGCATTGAGCATTCCGAAGCCATACTGTCCAAGAACCGTTGCCATCCGGGTCATTCCTGCTGCGGAATTGATATTGGAAATCCCAAATAATACAGCCATGCTGGAAACCACTACCTCCTTCGCAGAGAGGCCCGCAATCAGGGCAACTCCTATCTGCCACAAACCGAATCCCGCCGGAGCAAGAAGCGGCTCCATCCAATGACCAAGCATCGCGCCAAAGCTGTCCTGAACATCTTTTACCATACCGTGAACGCCAAAATTCAGTACAAACCAAATAACTATGGATGCAACAAAAATCGTTGTACCGGCCTTACTCAGATAATCTTTCACCTTTTCCCATACATAGATTGCAATGGTACGGGCATTCGGCATTTTATATTCCGGAAGCTCCATAAGCAAACTGCCTGCGCTCTCTCCCTTTTTGAACCTTCCAATAACCAGAGCCAGCAGAATTGCAAGGATCAATCCCAATGCATACATGGAAAAGGCTGCAACTGCCGCATAGTCCCCAAAAAATATAGAGGAAAACAGTACATAAATGGGAAGCCTCGCAGAACAGGACATAAACGGTGTCAAAAGCATTGTCCGCTTCCTGTCCTCTTCTTTTTCAAGGGTTCTGGTTGCCATCACAGCCGGAACCGTACAGCCGAAGCCCAGGACCATAGGCAGAAATGCTTTACCGGAAAGGCCAACCTTCCCCATAATGCCATCCATGACATAGGCAACCCTTGCCATATAGCCGCTGTCCTCCAGAATACCCAGGGCAAGAAACAAAATAAAGATATTCGGCAGGAAGGTCAGAATGCCGCCCACTCCCGCAATCACGCCATCCACTACCAGGGAAACCACCCAGTCAGAGGCATTCATCCTTGCGAGCAGTGCAGCAGCACCCTCCAGCAATGCATCCAACCCAATCTCAAAAATACCTTTTAAAGCGTCTCCAATCGTAAAGGTCAAAAAGAACACTAGTGCCATAATCCCAAGAAATACCGGAACACCCCAGATACGGTGCGTCAGAAGGCAATCCACATTGTCTGTCTTCCCTTCCTTGGCAGAGTTTCGGTAAAACAGGACTTCTTCCACTACTTCTTCTATGTAATCATATTTCCGGTTGATGATCTCTTTTTCATAGCTTCTGTCCAAAATTCCCGGCGCTTCCAAAGGATACTCCTTCATGGTTTCCTCGTCTGCTTCCAGAAGCTTGATCGCTGTCCAACGCAAATATTCCAGGGAGGGATATTTTGCTTTCAGCTTCTCCTGAAGCTCTGCGATCTTTCCTTCCAATTCATCGGAATAGGTCACCACATTTCCATGAACCTCTTCTTCATAATGATGCTTGACCGCATGCAAAAGAACGTTCAATCCGCTCCTCTTCCTTGCCGAAACAGGAACCACCGGGATATGTCCCAGCATCTCCGGAAGACGGTGGTTATCGATCTCCATGCCCCGTTCTTTGATAATATCCATCATATTCAATGCCAGAATAACCGGTTTCCCCAGTTCCAAAAGCTGCATGGTCAAATAAAAATTCCGCTCCATGGAAGAGGCATCCACCACATTGACGATTACGTCAATATCATCCTCCATAACACACCGGCGGGATACCTTTTCCTCAATGGAATAAGAGGTTAGGCTGTATATGCCGGGCAAATCCACCAAATTGATCTTCTGTCCCTTATAATAAGCTGTTCCTTCCTTTTTTTCAACTGTAACTCCCGGCCAGTTGGCAACCTTTAGATTGGCTCCTGTCAAAGCGTTAAAAAGCGTTGTCTTTCCGCAGTTGGGATTTCCCACAAAGGCTACCTGAATCACATGTTCATTCATTTCCGTATCCCTCCACCTCAATACCGCCTGCGATATCCCGTCCTAAGGCCCAGCGGGTTCCCCGCACACGGATGATCGTAGAGCCGCTTTTTTTCTGATTGAGCACCTGCACTCTGGTTCCTTCCAAAATTCCCAATGCCTCCAGCCTTCGCTGTACCTTTTCTCTCTCTATGATTCTTTTTACCTGGTACCATTTTCCCTTTTGTGTATCGAGAAGTGTCATATCCTTCCTCCTGCTAAAATTACGTCAAACGGATGTCCGGACAATCCCTTTCGGAATCATCGGACATCCGTCCTTTACTCATCATACCATGCCGGATACTCAGGCCTCCAAAAGCTTTTTCAGCGTATCCCTTGATGAAAGGCCGACCAGACGGTTGACTTCTCTTCCCTCTTTGAATACGATCAAAGTCGGAATGCTCATCACCTGGAACTGCTGCGCAAGTCCCGGCTCCTGATCCACATCCACCTTGCCTACGGCATAGCCTTCCTCTGCAAGCTCCTCAACGATCGGTCCCTGACGCATACACGGACCGCACCAGGTTGCCCAAAAGTCCAAAAGTACCGGCTTTTCAGATTTCAATACCTCTGTTTCAAAATTCTGTGCTGTAATTGTTTTGGCCATAATCATTCTCCTTTTCTTCTCTTCTAATCATACCATGTTCTATAAGAATGTCCAGTATTTTATTACCCTATACTCAGGAAGCCTTATGCCGTTTCCGCACATATTTTCCTGCACTGATTCCGGCCTGACAGCCTTCGTATACTGCCTTTGCCACCTGAAGCAGACCGCCTGTGCAGTCCCCGGCGGCAAACAGCCCCGGTATGGTGGTCGCCATCTCCTCATCCACCTTTATATTGCCTTTTTCGGTCAGCTCAGCGCCCATTTGCCGTGCAATCTCCGTACTTCCTGCCGTACCGATTGCCACAAATACGCCATCTGCCGGGTAAAAAGAGGCCTGTTCTGCGCCCGCTTCCTGTGCCACGACATCACTCTGCATACGGATACCGGTAACCTTCGCTTCTCCTTCAATTGCCTGGATTTTCATAGTATTCACTGCAATCGGATGCTCTCTGGAAAAATTCGGAGCCTCACCGTCTGTATAAATGGTCACTCCGGATGCCAGATTCGCCAGCTCCTGTGCCTCATGCAGGGCAAAATCGCTGCTTCCGAGTACCGCCACTTCCTTGCCTCTGTAAAAAAAAGCATCACAGACAGCACAGTAGCTGACACCCTTTCCCTCATATTCCTTTACGCCTGGAATCGGCGGCGCAGAACGCTTCCCTCCGGTTGCCAGGATCACACTTTCTGCCTCAAAAGTACCTGCTGTTGTTTGTACCTCAAAGGTATCAAAGCCTCCCATCCCAAGAACCTGTGCATCCAAAATCCGTACACCCAGAGCTTTGGCCTGAGCAATGCCGGTTTCAAACAGCTCTTTTCCGGATAAGGGTCTTTCCAAACCATAATAATTTTCTATTTTTTCCGCCTTTTCCAAGGCACCGATTCCCTGATTGATAACCAATGGAGCCATATTCCCCCTGGCAGCATACAGAGCCGCGGAAATTCCTGCCGGTCCGGCTCCAATGATGATAAGTTTCTCCATAGCCAGTCACCTTCACCTTCTTTTCTCATTTTTTATATTATACTAAATTACTACAGAAATTACCATGCCTATCATAAAAAAATAAGAAAAGGGCCCAGACATGCCAAACCCTTTTCCTGCCTTTATCTTTGATCAAACAATTTCATCCAGGGAACGGATTTCGATTCCCTCTTTTGTCAGCGTTTCCCTGATTCTCTGTACAAAGGCAAGTGCCCTGGCACCATCTCCATGAACACAGACAGAGTCTGCCTGAATCGGAATATCCTTTCCGGTAACCGCTGCCACCTTTTTCTCCTTGATCATACGGATCACACGAGAAATCGCAATCTCTTCATCGGTGATCATCGCTCCCTCCTTACGTCTGTTCACAAGGCTGCCATCTTCCTCATAAGCACGATCCGCAAAGACCTCCAGCGCCGTGCGAAGCCCCATATCTTTCGCTGCATGCGCCAGCTCTCCACCGGATAATGCCAAAACGATCAGGCTCTCGTCATACTCTGCGATTGCCCCGCAGATTGCTTTTGAAAGCTCATAATCCCCGGCCGCCATATTATAAAATGCGCCATGCGGCTTCACATGCTGCATTTTCATCCCATGCACTCTGCAGAATGCATCCAGCGCCCCGAGCTGATAGAGTGTATATGCCTTAGCTTCTGCAGGAGAAACACTCATATTTCTTCTGCCGAAGCCCATGAGATCCGGAAAGCCCGGATGTGCACCCACACGAATTCCGGCCTCTTTTGCCATGGCAGTGGTCTTCTCCATTACCAGAGGATCGGAAGCATGATAACCGCAGGCAACATTTGCTGAGGTAATCAGCGGGATAATCTTATCATCCATTCCCAGGGTATAGTTTCCGAAGCTTTCTCCCAAGTCACTGTTCAAATCTACCCGATACATCAGAAATCCTCCTACTTAATAATACTTTCTATAAATCCGGTATCTGCTTTTCCTTCACAGAAAACAGGATGACGCATAATCTGATATTGGAAATCCAAATTCGTCTCCACACCCATGATCAGCATCTCATCCAGCGCAGAACGCATTTTCTGAAGGGCCGCTTCTCTGTCAGGTGCATGAACAATGACCTTTGCGATCATAGAATCATATTCTGACGGAATTTTATAGCCCGTGTACAGACCAGTATCCACACGTACGCCATTTCCCGCCGGAAGATGCATATGCTGCACCACACCCGGACTCGGCATAAAGTTTTTCTCCGGAATTTCGGCATTGATTCTGCACTCAATGGCATGTCCCCGAAGCTGAATGTCCTCCTGCCGAAAGCTCAGTGGTTCTCCCATAGCCACGCGGATCTGTTCCACAATCAGATCCGTGCCGGTCACCATTTCCGTCACCCCGTGCTCTACCTGTATCCTGGTATTCATCTCCATAAAGTAAAATTCTCCCTGTGGGTCTACAATGAATTCTATGGTTCCCGCATTGGTATAATTTACGGTTTGGGCTGCCAAAACCGCATACTGGTTCATTTTGCTCCGAATTTCCTCAGTAATCGCAGGGGACGGAGATTCTTCGATCAGCTTCTGATGATTTCTCTGTACGGAACAATCCCTTTCTCCGAGAGCCACCACATTTCCCTGTGTATCTGCCATGATCTGAATTTCCACATGACGGGGCTTTTCCACAAAACGCTCAATATACATGGTATCGTCACCAAATGCGTTGGCAGATTCTCTCTGCGCCATGTTGAACTGAAATTCAAATTCTTCCTCGGATTTTGCCACGCGCATACCCTTGCCGCCGCCGCCTGAAGAGGCCTTGATCATAACCGGATATCCGATATCACGCGCCAGCTCCATACCCTCCTCAGCATCATATACAGGCTCTTTTGTCCCCGGTACAACCGGAACTCCGGCTTCCATCATCGTTTTTCTGGCATGAGACTTATTCCCCATCCGGTCAATGACATCCGCATCCGGTCCGATAAAGGCAATCCCATTTTCCTTACATCTGCGCACAAACTCACTGTTCTCTGACAAAAAGCCAAAGCCCGGATGTATGGCATCTGCCCCCATATTTCTTGCCGCAGTAATAATCCTGTCCATATTCAGATAACTGTACCTGGCAGGTCCCTCACCAATACAGATTCTCTGATCCGCCAATTGTACATGCAGACTTTTGGCATCTTCCCTGGAATAAACAGCTACACTTCGGATTCCCATATTCCTGCACGCCCGGATAATACGGACTGCGATTTCCCCGCGGTTGGCAATTAAGATTTTATTAAACACAGCTCCAACCTCCTCCCGGTTCTTATAATTTCTTCACACGGAACAAAGGCTGCCCATATTCTACCTTCTGCTCGTTGCTTACCAGAATTGCTTCGATCTCACAGTCAAACTCACTCTGAATTTCGTTCATCAGCTTCATTGCCTCCAGAATACATACGGTCTGTCCGTTCTTCACCTGATCCCCAACCTTAACAAATGCCGGCGCATCCGGCGCGGGTGCGGAATAGAAGGTACCAACAATCGGAGATGTGATAAACAGTTTTTCTTCCTCCTGTTCCTCAGACTCAGATACTGCTTCTGCCTTGGGTGCGGCTGCCGGAGCTGCGGCCACAGGCATCCCTGCCGCTACTACCGGAGGATTATCCAGCTTGCTCATGGTAATCTTTAAATCGCCTTCTTTCAGGGTAAACTCCGTCAGAGAAGAATTTTCTATGATTTTCACTAAACCTTCAATCTTTTCTAAATCCATTCCTACCTCTCCTTTTCTTTGCTCTTACCAGTCTCTTTTCTTTGATCGATTCCTCTTATTCAAATAATTTCGTCAGTCTCTTCGCCACCAGGCGGCAGTCCAGTACCTCCTTACATGGCTGATGAATGATTTTCCGCATTCCATCAAGCTCCTTAACTTCTTCCAGAAGAAGCTTCTGTGCCTCCTGTACGGAAATTGGCCGAAAACGAATCTTATGATCTGTCTTCCTTTGAACAAGCTTCGGAATATCCACAGACGCAACCGTCGCAATCTTCGCGTATCCTCCCGTTGTCTGCCTGTCAGAAAGCAGAATGATCGGTTTGCCGTGGGACGGCACCTGAATAGAACCAAGCGCTATTCCATCTGAAATAATGTCCGAGGTTTCCTTTGGTGCAATAAACGGCCCCTCCAAACGGCAGCCCATACGGTCGAAATCACTGGTCACCGTATATTCACTGTTCAAAAACGTATCGATTCCCTGCTTGCTGAACAAATCATCCTGAGGCCCCATTACTACACGAAGTACCGTCTCTTCCTGGTCAAATTCATCCAATTCCAGCTTTCTGGAAAGGAAGAACGGAAGATAGCGTCTCTTAATGCGGAAATTCATGTAATCGCCCGCCTGCAGCTTCCGGCCTTTAAAGCCCCCAAGCGAACTCTTCATATTGGTACACCGGCTTCCCATGACGACCGGAATATCCAGATAACTGGAAAAAGCCACATAACCCCTGCTTCCGGTTCTTGCACTTCCAAACTTTAAAATATCACCTTTATTCATATAAAGCGCTGTATACATAGGAGCAGGCTCACCATTGATCGTCGGCTGGAAATCCCCTCCTGTTATGGCTATGATCGTGGCTGATGTGAACTCCAATACGGGACCGATCAGGGTAAACTCCAGAACTGCCTCATTCTCCGGATTATCCAAAAGCAGGTTGGCAATTTTGAAGGAGCGCACATCCATAACTCCTGCCACGGAAAATCCCTGGCTCTGGTACCCGGTACGCCCCAAATCCTGCACAGTTGTCAGCATTCCGCCTTTCAGTATGCGAATTCCCATTTTACACCTCTCCTTCATGAACGATGCACTGGTATTCCCCACGTTCCACTAAATCCCTGATCCGCTTGTACTCCTCTTCATCAATCGGAATAAAGCGGATATAATCTCCTGCTTCCACCAAAATCGGCACTTCTCTGCCCGGGTCATAGGTCTTCACGGGCGTCATGCCCATAAGCTGCCATCCTCCCGGGGAATCCAACGGATAAATCCCTGTCTGGGAGCCGCCGATGCCTACACTGCCTGCATTGATCTTCAGTCTTGGATTTGCAAGACGCGGCGTATGAATTCTCTCGTCCAGACCGCCAAGATAACAGAAGCCCGGCAAAAAGCCCAGCATATAGATCAAATAATCCTCAGAGGAATGGAGCCTGATTACTTCCTCCTCCGTCAAACCCGCATGCTGTGCAATATTGGCAATGTCAGGGCCGTATTCCCCACCGTAACATACCGGAATTTCAAATACTTTTTTGTGTCTGTTACCTGCTTTGACATCTACCTTCAACAGACACTGGATTCTCTCTCTGATTTCTTCATACGTGATCACGCGGGGATCGTAATTGATAAGCAGGGAACAAAATGCCGGAATCACATCCACGACGCCCTCAATATACTGATCCCTCATCAGTTGTACGGTGGCTGCGATCTTACGGTTAATCTCCGGACTGATCTCTTTTCCGAACTCCACCAGCAGTGAGGAATCACCCGCTACTAAAATCCTAATATTCTGCATATGGTTCTCTCCTATTTTAAAAAGGTGCAACCAGCTTCAATGATTACACCTTTATTTTCCCAATAAACCAAACCCTGACAGCTTAGAACAAGCCGCTGAGATTGGATACAAATGTATTAATTCCCAGATAAGCGGAAAGAATAACTACTAAAATACCTAAAACCAGCAGCCATGTCGGATGATGATAAGTGGCACCCATAATGGATTTCTTCCTGGATGCGATCAGGCAGATTCCCAGGGTAATCGGCAGGATCAATCCGTTTAAGGCACCTGCTACAACCAGAAGGGTCGCCGGGCTTCCAAGAATCAGCATGATCAGGGTGGACACTGCAATAAAACCGATAACCACCCAGTTTTCGTTCCTTTCAATTGCCGGATGGAAGGTTTTCAGGAAAGATACAGATGTATAAGCTGCACCGATGATCGATGTGATTGCAGCACAAAGCAGTACCAGTCCGGCAAAACGGTATCCGATTTGACCTGCGCCCTGGCGGAATGCATCTGCTGCCGGGTTTGATGCGTCCAGAGTCACGCCCTTTACGACAACACCCAGAACTGCCAAAAACAGGAAAATACGTACGATAGTCGCAATTCCGATTCCCATGACCGAGCTCTTGTTGATTTCTTTGAGGTTTTTCTCTCCTGTGATACCTGCATCAATCAGACGATGCGCACCGGCAAAGGTAATATAGCCGCCTACCGTGCCGCCCAGAAGAGTGATGATGGCCGGAAACAGATTGGTAACACCGGCATCCGGAACGAAGGTATTTTTTAATGCATCGCCGAAAGGCGGCTTTACCATAATGATCACAATAAAAATAACAATGATCATTACACCGCCCAGCACCTTGGTCAGCGTATCCATAGCAGCCTTGGCATTTTTTAAAAGGAAAACCACGATTGCAAGTCCGCCTGCCAGAATATAACCTGCTTTTGTAGGAATTCCCAAAAGCGTATGAAATCCAAGCGCGCCGCCGCCGACATTCCCGATATTAAACACAAGTCCGCCCAACACAATCATAAACGCAACCAGATATCCTAGGCCCGGAAGGACCTTATTTGCTACATCCTGTCCACGAAGCCCTGTCACACATAAAACCCTCCAGATATTCATCTGTGCAATAGCGGCAAGAATAATGGAAAACAGAATAACAAAGCCAAAGCTGGCAGCATGCTGGCCTGTAAATGTTGCTGTCTGCGTCAAAAATCCGGGTCCAATCGCTGAGGTTGCCATAAGGAATGCTGCACCGAGCAGGGCACCTCCGCTTTTCTTCTTTTCGTTCATTTTATTTCCTCCTTCAGCTTTTTTATCATTATACTTAAAATTCAGCATTTTAACAAGTTAAATAGTTAATAATTAAAAAATCAGGTAACCGGATTGCGTTTGGAGCAAACCGGATTACCTTCTTATGGAACGAAAAGGCGCTCTGCATCATGCAGAACGCCTTCGCCCTATTTGTGCTGTTATTACAGCACAACTGGGATCAACCCACAAGAGGATATTTTTCAGTTAAAGCCTTCACAAGAGCCTTTGCCTCTTCCTTATTCTCCCGGCTCTTCAGCATCAATGCGATCGCCTCCGCTATCGTGTCCATATCCCCCGGCTGCATGCCTCTGGACGTCACTGCTGCCGTACCCAGACGTACGCCGCTTGTTACAAATGCTGACTGCGGGTCATTCGGAATCGTATTCTTGTTACAGGTAATATTTACTTCATCCAAAAGGTTTTCCATTTCTTTTCCGGTTACCCCAAGGTTTCTCAGGTCGACCAGCATTAAATGATTGTCTGTACCGCCGGAAACAATATCTACCCCACGCTTCTTCAGACCTTCACAGAGAGCCTTTGCATTCTCAACCACAAGACGGGCATATTCCTTAAACTCCGGCTGCAGTGCCTCCTTCAGACAAACGGCCTTTGCTGCGATCACATGCATCAGAGGCCCTCCCTGGATACCCGGGAATACTGCTTTATTGAAGTTGAATTTTTTTGCGTTTTCCGCGCTGCTCAGAATCAAACCGCCGCGGGGTCCGCGAAGCGTCTTATGCGTTGTGGTAGTGACTACGTCCGCATAGGGAATCGGGCTTGGATGCTGCCCTCCTGCGACCAGGCCCGCAATATGAGCCATATCCACCATGAAATAAGCACCTGTCTCATCCGCGATCTCACGGAACTTTTTAAAATCAATGACTCTTGCATATGCACTGGCACCGGCTACGATCAGCTTCGGCTTACATTCCTTTGCTATTCTGCGCACTTCCTCATAATCAATGACTCCGTCATCATTGACTCCGTAAGAAACTGCATTGAAATATGCGCCTGACAGGTTTGCCGGGCTTCCATGTGTCAGATGCCCGCCGTGTGCCAGATTCATTCCAAGAACCGTATCTCCCGGCTTCAGCATGGCAAAAAATACGGCCATATTCGCCTGTGCTCCGGAATGCGGCTGTACATTGGCATATCCGCAGCCAAACAGCTCCTTCGCACGCTCAATGGCCAGTTTTTCCACTTCATCCACACAGACACAGCCACCGTAAAATCTTTTTCCCGGATAACCCTCTGCGTATTTATTTGTAAGAGGGCTTCCCATAGCTGCCATAACAGCTTTACTTACCCAGTTTTCTGACGCAATCAATTCAATATGGGAATTCTGCCGCTCTACCTCTGCCTTAATCAGTTTTGCAATATCCTGATCCACCTGCTCAATTTCCTCTAATGAATACATGATTCATCCTCCTCTGTACCAAAATAATCATAACCGAATTTGATTATAACCGATTCTCCGCTTTGTGTCAACGTGAAAAAGACATTTGTCCGCAACACAAAAATCTTTTGCCTTTTTCTCTCTATTCTTGCGAATTATTTTGACTAATCGCAAGATATTTGCTTTAATAAAAAAGAAAATAAAAGAATTCCTGTATTCTATAAGGAGCGTCCATTATGAGAAGTTTTGAATATTATGCACCCACTAAAGTAATCTTTGGAAAAGATACCCATTTACAGGTTGGTTCTATATTAAAAGAATACAACTGCAAAAAAGTACTGATCCATTACGGAGGCAGCAGCGCGGTTGCTTCCGGACTTCTGGATGAAATAAAGAAATGCCTGGCGGAAGCTGACGTGGATTTTGTCACCCTGGGAGGAGTCGTTCCAAATCCCAGACTTTCCAAAGTACGGGAGGGAATTGAATTGTGCAAAAAAGAAGGAGTGGATTTCCTACTGGCCGTAGGCGGCGGCAGTGTCATTGATTCCTGCAAGGCAATCGGCTACGGGGCTGCCAATCCCTGGACGGATGTCTGGAATTTCTACTTAAAGACCGAAACCCCCAAAGCCTGTCTTCCGGTAGGTGCAATTCCGACGATCGCTGCATCCGGAAGCGAAATGAGCAACTCCAGTGTAATTACCAATGAAGAGGGCTGGCTGAAACGGGGCAGCGCCAAAACTGATTTCTGCCGTCCGAAATTCGCAATCCTAAATCCAAGACTTACTTATACGCTTCCGCAGTATCAGACAGAGAGCGGATGTGTAGATATCCTGATGCACACTATGGAACGATACTTTGTAAATATTGAGACCATGGAAATCACGGACAGCATCAGCGAATCCCTGATGCAGACAGTCATCTATAACGCCCGTATCCTAATGAAGGAACCTGGCAACTACAATGCCCGTGCCGAAATCATGTGGGCTGGCAGCCTGTCCCACAATGGACTCACCGGCTGCGGTACTGCCGGCGGTGACTGGGCATGCCATCAGCTTGAGCATGAGCTCGGCGGCCTTTATGATGTAGCACACGGTGCAGGCCTTGCAGCTATCTGGGGAAGCTGGGCACGGTATGTTTATCAGGAAAACCCGGAGCGTTTCGCACAGTTTGCTGCCAATGTATTCGATATTCCCTGCGGAATGGATTTTGAAAAAACTGCCCTTGCGGGAATCGAAGCCATGGAGGATTTCTTCCGTTCTGTGGAAATGCCCACCAATCTTCACGAGCTTGGTCTTAATCTGAACGAAAAACAGATTCACGAGCTGGCATTCAAATGCAGCTATGAAGATACCCGTACCATCGGTGTGTTCAAGCAGCTCAATCTGAAGGATATAGAAAAGATTTATCTTATGGCACGGTAAATCCGCAATCCGGTTTATTGCACGCAGCAAAATAAAAGTTATATTTTATTCCCGCAAATAAAAAACTGCTCAGGCTGGTTGAAAAAGCCCGGGCATTTTTTATTAACATTGTTTCATCCATAATTTTGTGTTATTATCTTTTTAATACATTTTTTATTTATAAGGAAAGGATACAATAAGATGAGCGACCTGAAATTAGAAACCAAATGCCTCCATGCAGGGTATGCCCCTTCCAGGGGCGAACCATGCGCACTGCCTGTTTATCAGAGTACCACCTTCAAATATGATACAACTGAAGAAATGGGACAGCTTTTTGACTTAAAAGCAGAGGGATACTTCTATACCCGTCTGCAGAACCCCACCAATGATGCGGTTGCAGCCAAGATTGCCGCTCTGGAAGGCGGTGTTGCCGCACTTTTGACCTCTTCCGGACAGGCTGCAAACTTCTATGCCGTATTCAACATCTGCGAAGCAGGGGATCATATCGTTGCTGCTTCCACCATTTACGGCGGAACGTTCAACCTTCTTGGCGTTACGCTCAAAAAATTAGGAATTGACTGCACATTCATCGACACAGACTCCAGTGCCGAAGAAATCGCGGCAGCATTCAGACCCAATACAAAAGTTCTTTTCGCAGAGACGGTTGCCAATCCGGCACTTGTTGTCCTGGATATTGAAAAATACGCAAAGGCAGCTCATGAGCACGGAGTGCCTCTGATCATGGACAATACCTTCGCAACCCCGGTCAACTGCCGTCCCATTGAGTGGGGCGCCGACATTGTCACTCACTCCACCTCCAAATACATGGACGGACACGGACTGCAGGTAGGCGGCGCTATCGTGGACAGCGGAAACTTTGACTGGGATGCTTACGGCAGCAAATACCATGGTCTCACAGAACCGGATGAATCCTATCATGGTGTCGTATACACCAAACAGTTTGGCAAAAAGGCCTACATTATGAAAGCTACTTCCCAGCTAATGCGCGACCTTGGTTCTATCCCCTCTCCAATGAACTGCTTCCTGCTGAACATTGGTCTGGAAACCCTTCCGCTTCGTATGGAACGCCACTGCAGCAATGCACAGAGGGCCGCCGAATTTTTAAATGCGCACGAAAAAGTTTCTTCCGTCTGCTTTGCAGGGCTTCCGGGTGACAAATACCACGGCCTCGCACAGAAATACATGCCGAACGGTACCTGCGGCGTAATCTCCTTTGAATTAAAGGGCGGACGTGAAACGGCCGTACGGTTTATGGACAGCCTGGAAATGGCAAATATCGCTACACACGTGGCCGCATCCAAAACCATGGTCCTGCACCCCGCAAGCCATACGCACCGCCAGATGAACGATGTTCAGCTCGCAGAGGCGGGTGTTTCCCCGGGAATGATCCGTCTGTCCATCGGCATCGAGCATATAGATGACATTATTGCAGATCTTTCCAGAGCACTGGATAAGGCCTGAGTTTTCCAACCAGCAAAGTACGTATTATTTTGCGCTGCCGAATTTCTGAAAGAGAGGAACTAACAAATGGCAAATGAACATGAAGAACAGATAAGAATCGTACAGGAAACCGTAGCCGGCAAAGAAATCACGTTTGCGCATGTTATGGGCGGTCCGGCTCCTATCATCTACCAGAAACTGGGATTAAACCCGCAGTTGGATTATCGTTCATCGGCTATCGGAATTATGAATATGACCCCGCCGGAATCCGCCGTAATTGCATCTGATATCGCGGTTAAGAGCGGAAATGTCTATCTCGGGTTTGCGGACCGGTTTACGGGTACGCTGATCATTACAGGGGAAATTTCGGATGTTATCTCGGCTATGACCGAAATCGTGGACTATTTCCGTGATTCCCTGGGGTATGTAATCTGCAAAATTACAAAAAGATAGGAAGTGCAGCCATGGCTCAAATAACGAAGGAGGAACTGTTGGAAAAACTGTTCCATGACGATTATGAACATCTGAAGGGAAAGAGGCTGCGCATGACCCGTGTACGGGTCCCGGGAAAGGAAGTTTGCCTGGCTCATGTCATAAGTCCATCACAGGACTGCATCTATCAAAATCTCGGACTTCACATCGGTGTTCACGAAGGTGAAGACCATACAGGAGAATCGATAGGCCTGATCCGTTTTACACCCTGGGAGGCAGTTGTAGTCGCTGCGGATACTGCAATAAAGAGCGCAGATGTGCAGATCAGTTTTATGGATCGTTTCTGTGGTTCTCTGATCATCACCGGCAGGCTCTCTCAGGTACAGACTGCGGTTGAAGAAGTAGTCCGTTTTTTTAATGAGGAACTGGATTTTAAAACCTGCAAAATCCACAAAAGCTAAGCGAACAGGGAAAGGTGACAAATGAAAAAATTATTCCTGATGGGCAGAAGCGAAGCCGGAAAAACTTCACTGACACAGGCACTGAGGGGTGAAGAGCTTCACTACGTAAAAACTCAATATACGAATACCAGGGATGACACCATCGACTCTCCGGGAGAGTATGCGGAATCCAAACGCTTCAGTGTCGGCCTGGCCTGCTTTTCCTTCGAGGCAGACGTAGTAGCTGTTGTTCAGGCGGCAGACGAACCGTTTAATCTGTTTAGCGCAAGCCTTCGTTCTTTTATTCTACGTCCGCTTATCGGCATAATTACGAAGGTTGATTCGCCGTATGCCAATATTCCCATGGTCAGACAATGGATGCTCAATGCCGGCTGTGAGCGTATTTTCCTTGTGAATAATGCGACGAGAGAGGGCATCAGCGAGCTTATCGAATATCTGGAGGAAGATCTGCCGCAGCTAACGATGGAGCAGGCGAAATTTAAACAGAGTCTCGGATTAAATGAATGGGACCCTCTTCCGGAAGGAACAGAATATCCGGAAGGCATATGAAAAGAATCCGGCGTGAAGCGCCTTTTATATGATAGGAACCCTGTTTGAATATAGAACAATCCGGCATACTTGCCTATGAGAAAAAGGGGTCTCACACGTTTGTGTGAAATCCCTTTTCTTTTAGGATATTTACTGTATCAGATAGACATCCGTATAATAGACACCTTTGGATTCGCCTTCCTCATGGGTCGCCACATAGATATCAATACAATTGGTTTTAATTGCGCCACCGCAGTCTTCTGCCACGTACACCTGTCCATTGATCACTACCTGACTTCCGTAAGGTATCTGGGATGGATCTACCGCAATGGTATGATTGGTCACAGCCGTCACACCGGTGGATGTGATGCCATCGGCCCATGGACCGCAGCAAATACTGCAGGGACAGTAATGTGTAATTCGGAAGGTTCCCAGCGGCTTCAAGGCAGCATCCGAGGATACCGCCACGGGAGTACCAATCTTTACACCAGCGGCCTCCGAAATTGTACCTTCAATGTCGGAAATTCCGTCGACAGCTTCTGCAAAAACGCCTTTGCCATCACTCTTATGAATCTTTCCCGCTCCCTTTTTCTCATCAATGGAATCTGCCTTTGCCACTTCCGTCTTTTCCTGTCCTTCCAGAGAAGAGGTTGGAATATAGCCAATCTGCTCCGTATGGCTGTCGTCCTCATACACAATCCGGCTCCATACCTCATGAAGCGTGCCGGTCCGCTCTACCTCATCCAGTTCCAGAACCTCTCCGACCACCTGTCCATCCTTTCTGCCCGGATAATCCAGAATATCTGTATCTACAGCCACCGTTACGGTATCCGAAACCTCCTGTATCTGCATTTCCTCACTGAGAACCGAATCTGAGACATAGCCGATGACCTTGTTTTCTCCCTCCTGCTCATAGTTTACCTTGCTCCATCCATTATCACAGGAAGCCACTCTTTTTAGCTGCTCTCCCAAAAGCACAGCAGCCAGTTCCCGGCTGTCTTCTCCAGGAGCGGAACGAATGACTGCTTCCTTTGCGGTTACATATAAGGTATCGGTTTTTGCCACTGCGTTTACTTTTTCACCGCTTCCATCCGCAATTTCAAAAATCTGGGGAACAATATCCTTTTCTTCATATGTGCCGAGAATTTCTTCATACCCCTGTACATCTGCAAATACAAATACAGCCGGATGCAGCAAAGAAACACATAAAATAAATGCGCAAATCTTTTTTTTCATATTTTAAACCACCTCTTCCAGTGCCATCAATCCTATGCCATATCATAGCACACGGAAACCGCATTTGCAAATTCATGCCTGCTTTTTAGTTTTTTTTAAGAATTATAAAGTCTCTCTCCTCTTTTCAAATTCCCTGTTACCAGTTACAATACATATATGAAAAAACAAAAGAGAGCCCAATCCAAATTAACAAAAGAACAAAGGCAGGCCAAACGGCGTGTACAGGTACGCCGTCAAAAAATCCTTCTCTGTGCTCTTCCCCTCCTTCTGTTTTGTATCCTGCTCATTGTCTTCAGGCTGAACAGGAAAGAACCGCTCCCTGCCATTAATGAAGCCTGTGAATCCTACCGTTCCGATGTAGAACGGCTGGCTGCACAGTACGGCATGTCTGATTATGTAGATCTTCTGCTGGCTTTAATGATGCAGGAAAGCTCAGGCATCGGTCCGGACGTGATGCAGTCCTCCGAAGGCGCTTATAATACGAAATATCCACAGGAACCAGGCGGCATTACAGATACTGAATATTCCATAGCCTGCGGTATTCAGGAACTCAAATATGCCATGGACAGAGCCGGTGTCACCAGCCCTACGGATATGGAACACATTAAGCTGGCGCTGCAGGCGTATAACTTCGGTGCTGATGTTTATATGGATTATATGGAAAAAGAGGGCCATAACTCCTGGTCTGAAGAGAGTTCTGAAGCCTTTGCCCAAATGGCAAGCGGCCAAACGGCACGTGCAGAAAATGATCCGCTTCTCACTCCTGCTGGTCCTTGGAATTATGGAGACCAAAATTATCCAGAGCATGTACTGCGATACTATCATCCGGAAAATAACGAATAATTGGAGAATAATGTAAATTTTGGGGGGGAAAATAAAGGGAAAATAAAGGTCCAATTTTTTCAAAAAAATATTTGACAAACGCCACTCTCTCTGGTATTATATATCTTGTCGCTGAGGTAACACCTCACAGACATCAAAAATGCGATAGTGGCGTAGTTGGTAACGCGCGACCTTGCCAAGGTCGAGACCGCGGGTTCGAGCCCCGTCTATCGCTCTTCGGACTCTTGAATAAGCAAGAGTCCTTTTCTATGTCAAAGAAAAGGACTCCATATTATTCAAAGCCGTCAATATAAATTGACTCATTTCTTTCAAGGATGTTACAGCTTATACAACAGCTTCAGAGAATCATTATTTATCCTTCTTAAACGTCTCCTTCAGCATATTATAAAGCAGATACGCCGCAATTCCACATCCGCCGCCGACAATAATCACATTTAATACCGTATACATCATGCCACCTCCTGGCCATTTGTGCCGTCATAGGTTAAACTGCAGGATACAAACAATGCAACTGTGGAGCATGCCAGTCCGAAAAGAAAATGACTGATTCCCAGGGGAGAACCCATAAGCCAGTAGCCAACGGTTGTCACCACTGCCACGATTACCGTAATCATAGCACCCTTTGGATTGGTCTTTTTCCAGAAGAACATTCCAATGAAAATCGGAATCAGCGCTGCCACACACGGTGCACCTACATCCTCCATAATCGTTACAATGGAGCTTCCCTGATACCCCACAATGATTGCGAGAATCGTAAAGATTACAAGAGAAACCCTCTGTGTAGTAAGCACCTGTTTTCCATCCATATCCTTCTTAACACGTGCAGCCACGTCTCTTGTAAAGGTTACGCTGGTCGCCATAGCCACCGATGCCGCAGTACCCATAACAGCCGCAAGCAAACCGGAAAGAAGGAATGCCCCTGATAAATCGCCTGTCATCTTATCAATCATCGCAGGAATGATGGAGTCAGAGGTTCCAAGCTCCGGAATCAGCAGAATACCCATGATACCAATAAGCCCTGCAAAAATCATATACGGAAGATAAATCAAAAGCGCTGCGGTAAGAGTCGCACCTTTTGCTTCCTGTGCATTTTTTGCACCGCATATTCTCAGGAAGTTTTCATTGTTGATCATTCCAACCAGTCCAAAATACAGGAACATGGAAATCATAGAAGGAACGCCCATAGTGGTCAGACTCTTCTGACTTGCTGTCAAACTCATGGCCATACCCTCTGTTCCGCCGATTTTCACCATGGCAACAATCGGAATAACCACCATAACGGAAATAATCATCAGGCTGACATTTAATTTATCCGTATTTGTCGCCGCCACCATACCGCCGATAACAGAATAAATCATCATAATCACACTCATAATGATAATTGCATGCAGAAGGCTTAAGGACGGAATAAAAATCTGAAGGATTGTTCCCAGGGAACGCACCTGTCCTGCAAGAATACCAAATACCTGTACAAGAGTCAGGATACAGATAAGATTTGCCACGCGTTCACCCAAACGGTTACGAATCAGCTCCGGAATTGTGGTAACATTGGCTTCTCTGATTTTCCTGGCAAAAACAAGGCCCGACAAAATCGCTCCGGCGGCTGCACCAAAGCCCAGCACCATGCCCGAAAATCCGTAAGCGTAGGTCATACTTGCCACACCCATGGTCGCACCGGCGCCAACCTGTGCGGAGGCCATGGAATATACATTTGTCCAGAAAGGAATCTGCTTACCGGCAGTTGCAAAATCCTCCGCGGTCTTTACCTTTCTGGCGCTGAGAAAACCAATCACAAGGATCACTGCCATGTATATAAACGCAACCAGTACTTTTGCCATGCCTTCATACCCCCTTCATGAGCTTTTTCACGCCGCGTTCCATACGGTCAAGCCCCTCTTCCAGAATCTCCCTGCTTGTCGCAAGACAGATTCGTACATGGCCTTCGGAACCAGGTCCAAAGAACTGCCTGCCGCCCGGAACGATTGCAAGCTTCTCTTCCCTCTTCAGATATTCCACCAGCTCCTCTGCACTCATAGGAAGCGCGGATACATCCGGAAACATGACAAAGGTTGCCTGCGGTGCATAGCATTTCACACCCGGCATCTGATTCAGTCTTTCCAACGCATAGTCACGGTTTGACTGCAGATGCGCCACAAATGCATCCAGCCAGCCGTAACACTTGTCCAGGCAGGCAATTCCGGCCACCTGAGAAAGAGAAGAAATGCCTCCGATCGTAGTATCCACCAGGGATGCCTCCACCAGCTTCTCAAAAATCTCCTCATCCTGGCAGTAAATGCATCCGGCTCTCAGTCCCGCAATACCAAAGCTCTTGGAAAATCCGAAAACAGACAGTGTTCTTTTATTCTTTTCCTTTCCTAAGGAACAGATGCTGACAAAATCCGCATCTGTGTACACGATATCGGACCAGATTTCATCATTCATGATATAAAATCCATATTTTTCCGAAAGCTCAAGCAGATATTCCAGATCCTCTTTCGGATAAACCTTACCAAGTGGGTTATGCGGATTACAAAGGCCAAGCATCTTTGTCTTCGGTGTGATATAGTTTTCGATGTGGCTGAAATCAATGGTTCCGTCCTCACGGAATTTCATTGGGAACAGATTCACCTTCGCTCCGGCCGCTTCCATGCTGGTCTTGAAAAGAAAATCCACCGGGTCAAATACAAGCGCTTCATCACCCGGCTGCAAAATTGCACCGGCAATTATATGCATGCCTCTTGCCGCACTGTCTATCGGCAGAACCAGCTCCGGATCAATGTCTTCATTTTTTCTTTCCTTCAATGCTCTGACAAGGCTTTCCCTGAATTGTGGGAAGCCCCTCTTCGGCGTATAAGAAAAATATCCGCCCTGAATGTATTCAATCAAAGCATCTGCAATCGCCTGTGGTGCCGGAAAATCCGGGTCTGCTGCTGTCAGGGGAATAACCCCCTCGTCTACCTCCGCCCATCTGAGATTATAGGCACGCTGTTTTAAAACCTTCAGATTTACATCCTGATTTGTAAAGCTTTCCATCTCTCTGCCTCCTGTCGTTGAATTGATTATTTAACCGCTACTACTTCTATTTCACAAAGGAGTCCCTTTGGAATAGCTTTTACAGCCACGCAGCTTCTTGCAGGTCCCGACACGAAATATTTCGCATAAACCTCGTTGAATATCTGGAAATCATTCATGTCTGCCAGAAAACACGTTGTTTTGATAACATTTTCGAATGACAATCCGGCCGCCTCAAGAATTGCACCCACATTTTTGCAGCTCTGTTCTGCCTGGGCTTCAATGCCTTCGGGTGCCGTACCTGTTGCCGGGTCTACCGGAATCTGTCCGGATGCAAATACAAAATTCTCTGTCTCCAATGCCTGAGAGTATGGTCCGATTGCTGCTGGTGCTTTTTCTGTTGAAATAATTTTCATCGTACAACCTCCTTGGTAAACTTTAATGATTTTTTCACTTCTTTTTTATTTTTTTGTGTAAATCTACTATATCAATAAAATTTATTTCAGTCAATGGTAAATTTTAATAAAATTTATTTCATTAATTTGGTGTAAAAAACGAAGGAGTTCCTACTTGAGTAACCCCTTCGTCCAATATCAATGTAATTTATTTCATTTCATTATAATATTATTTTAAGCTTTACCTCCGCTCAGCTATTTCTTATTTCTTTTCTCCTTTTATGTACCGCAAATGCATATACACCGTATTTTTTGATATATTCAGCCGCTCCGCCACATAATCCACCGAATTTTTCATATTAAAAATTCCCTGTCTGTACAAAACACGGATAATGTTGCGGTTTTTCAAGGAAGGGACAATCGTGCCGTCCCATGTAACACTTTGGATTGCCCGGGATATGGAATCCTCCAGAAGATCGTTGCTGTTGTCCAGATACATTTCTGTCCTGGTAACGGCTGCCGGGCCTCCGCCAAAGGCAAATACGGACAAAAAATCCGCCAGCGGCATATTCAGATAAAAATTAATGCACAGAAGTCCAATAATCCTGTCTTCCTCTCCGCAGATTGCAATGGTCGCCGATTTCAGCGGCTCTCCCTTTTTATTCTTTGAAAAATAAGAAATTCCTGTCTGGCGGGGCTCCTTCTGCAGCTTGTCCAGCATCTCCAGAGCAAGATTCGTAATCGGAGCCCCTACCTTTCTTCCGGTATGATGACCATTCACGATTTTAATAACAGACCTGTCCAGATTCTCCAAACTGTGCAGAACGATCTCACAACCTTCCCCCAGATAATCTGCAAGTCCATCCAGAAGCGTGTCATATGATTTCAGTATTTTTAAGTCAATCTCTGTCAGTTTCATTTCTTTTACCAATCCTGTCTGTTTTCATGCTATGCAAAGTCAATCCGAAAGCTGTTTTCTCTTAATGATGGAACAGACGGATTCCCGTAAATGCCATAGCCATTCCATATTTGTTGCATGTTTCGATCACCGCATCATCTCTTACGGACCCGCCCGGCTGCGCAATATACTTCACACCGCTCTTATGAGCCCGCTCAATATTATCGCTGAACGGGAAGAAAGCATCCGATCCGAGAGTCACATCTGTCAGTTCATCCAGCCATGCGCGTTTTTCCTCTCGTGTAAATACCTCCGGTTTCTCTGTAAAAACATTTTCCCATGCACCATCGGCCAATACATCCATATACTCCTCACCGATGTACACATCAATCGCATTGTCTCTCTCTGCTCTGCTTATGGTATCCTTAAACGGCAGATTCAAAACCTTCGGGCACTGGCGAAGGAACCAGTTGTCTGCCTTCTGTCCTGCCAATCTGGTACAATGCACACGGGACTGCTGTCCTGCACCTACACCGATCGCCTGTCCATCCTTCACAAAGCACACGGAATTAGACTGCGTATATTTCAGGACGATCAGGGAAATCTTCATATCACGTTTTGCTGCCTCTGACAGTTCCTTATTCTCAGTCACAAGATTGGAGATCAGCGCATCATCAATCACCAGCTCCTGCCTTCCCTGTTCAAAGGTCACTCCAAACACTTCCTTGTGTTCCAGGGGAGCCGGAATGTAATCCGGGTCGATTTCAATGACATTGTAATTGCCTTTTTTCTTCTGCTTCAATATTTCCAGCGCTTCTTCCGTATATCCCGGTGCAATCACACCATCCGAAACCTCTCTTTTGATCAAAAGCGCCGTATCTTTGTCACAGACATCTGATAAAGAAATAAAGTCACCAAAGGAAGACATTCTGTCCGCACCCCTTGCCCTTGCGTAAGCACAGGCAATTGGTGAAAAATTCTTCCAGTCCATATCATCTACCCAATAAATCTTTGCAAGAGCCTCCGTAAGGGGAAGTCCCACAGAAGCACCTGCAGGAGAAACATGTTTAAAAGAAGCTGCCGCTGCAAGTCCGGTTGCTTTCTTCAGGTCATGCACGAGCTGCCAACCATTAAATGCATCCAGAAAATTAATATATCCGGGTTTTCCGCTCAATACCCTGATGGGCAGATCACTTCCATCTGCGAGATAAATCCTGGATGGCTTCTGATTGGGGTTACATCCATATTTCAGTTCCAATTCTTTCATGTAAAATCCTCCGTTTCCCTATCCGGCTTCTAGCTGTTGCTAATCCTTTTTACGCTTATTATTCCGGTTCTTAATGATTCTTATTTATAATCCTGGTTTCGTAGGTACCTGCTGCAATATCTATATAGCGCACAAACAAGGATACCTTATTATCCTCGTTGAGACTGTTCCAAAGCATTTGTGTAAATGCTTCCATATCCTCCCGGATTGCCACCAGCTTCGGCTCTCCCTCAAAGCTTGGAAGCGGATTGCCATCACACTGATAGGTATGAATAAAATGACCTTCGCCTGCCGCTGCATTTTCATATGCAAAGGTGTAACGGCTGCAGGATTTTGGATTCCCATTATTGCTCTTTAAGATAGACATTGCATAGCTGTATTTCCCATTTTCCACATGCATCACCCCCGAAATCCGAGGCGTATAATTCGGTGCATCCGGTTCAAATTCCCTGCATCGCAGAGACTGCTCAAACGTGAGCTGCCTGTCCATGCCTTCGTAGATCGTATCCGTCTGGTCACCGTTGGTCACGATGGTCTTATTTCCCAGGACACGTACCGGTGCGTAAATAATGAGACTTGGATCAGTAAGCCTGGAAGGGTCAAATGCCTGTGTGCGGATTCCCTCGCCCTCTTCTACAAATACACGGTTTCTGCTGTTCTCACTTCTGCCCATAATGAAATAAGCTGTCACTGCCTTTGTCCCATCTGCGGAACGCCCGATTACAATTCCTCTGCCCGGATAGGAATTTTCTTTTAATTCTTTTTCCAGTGATAACATTTCCATGATCTGTTCTCCTTTTCATAAATTAATCTGCTGCAGCAGTAAAAAAACGCCTGGGTAGTCTGCTTCCAGGCTGCCCAGGCGGTCGGCACATTTCCATACTGCACTCCCTGTAGGTACTCCTACTTCCGCCAGTCATGCAGTCACTTTTATTATAGTACAATATTTCCCTTAATTTTGCAAGAAAAACAAAAAAATCTTTAGAGACCTGAGCCACGCATTTTCTCTTCAAAAGCGCAAATGCCCAATACAGCAGCAATCAGACTGATAATCATCATTGTTTCCATACGAACCCGCCCTTCTCATCCCATTTCTCTTCAACTCTTCTGCAGTTACCTTTTCAATCCTGTCAGGATTTTCGTCAATATAGTCCTTCAGTAATCTGAATATATCATAATTCATATCTTCCTCCTTTACTCTCTGTCTTATGTTTGATATAATTATATTTAATTACAGGGAGATATTATATATATAAATTGCCATATTTTATAATTATGTAGCCAATTTCAACATTTATGAAGATATTGTATCTAAAGGAGCATTCTATGGAAATAAAAGTAAAAAGCAATCAGGCCGAAGAAATCGAAGGTCTGTCATCCCAATATCCTTATGTTATGCACCATGTGGATTTTAGCAAAGCCAAAATCCCCTGGCACTGGCATGAAGAGGTAGAATTCAACTATATTCTAAACGGAAAGGCCAAGCTGACCACAGCCAGCCATTCCTATTTTTTCCATGAAAAGGAAGCCTTCTTTATCAATGCGAATATCCTCCATACTTTAAATAATGCCGCTGACGGACAGGAATTATATGTGGATTCACATCTGTTCCATCCGGTTTTTTTAGGAGGACATTTCAGAAGTATTTTTGAAATAAAATATCTGGAGCCTGTTTTAAAAAATAATAAGTTTGAAATTATTGAATTCAGAGATGAAAATAAAGAACAAAAAGAAATTCTGGAAAGACTGCGGTATATTTCCCTTCTCCAGAAAAAAGAAAATACAGAATTTCAGACCAGAAACGCTTTTTCCGATATATGGCTTCTTTTGATTGAAGAGCTCCACAGACTGGAGGCCAGCGGTTCTCCCATAAAGCTGGTAAATCAGGACAGAATTCAGTCAATGCTTGCATTCATACAGCAGAACTACGATTCAAAAATCACCCTGGAGGAAATCGCAGCAGCAGCCTCTGTCAGCAAACGCGAGTGTATCCGCTGCTTTCAGACCTGCTTACAAAAAACGCCATTTGAATATCTGCTGGAATACAGAATCCAAATGGCGGAAAAATTACTGCGTACTTCCAATGCTTCCATCACTGAGATTGCAATGAAAACGGGTTTTTCTAACAGTGCTTATTTCAGTAAAATATTTCGGAAATTAAGAAATACAACTCCCGGCGAATACCGCAGTCAATGGCTCAGATTCTCCTGAAGCACATAGTCCTCCTGTATCTGTGCTTCTATATCCGCCTTCATCTGCTCCCACGCCACGGGATTCTCCACATAATATTTCGGACAATTTTTTCCGGTAACATCATAATGGCGGATCACATTCTCCTCCGTCAGACCAAACCTCGTGCAGAGCCATGCAGATAATTTTACGACAGAATCATAGGTCGCAGTTTCAAAAGCCCCTGTCTCATCCATATGGCAGCATTCAATAGACACCGTATCCACATTTCGTGCATTGGTCGCATATGACATTTCTGAGGTGGGGATGCACTGTACAACCTCTCCTTCCAGTCCTACGACAAAATGACTGCTGACCTTTGTCTCCTGTGTCGTTGCCAGATTCTCGAAATAATTCCTGTTTGCCTGTGCTGTCGCCCCGGGATTCGCTGTATAATGAATCGCTATGTAATTGACATTTTCTATGGCAATCTGCGGCCTGGAATAAGCATTCGGAGTCAAAAGCTGTACATCAATCCAGGGGGCACCTTCCTGCTGCCAGCGCTCCGGACCGCTCTCCTCCTGTGCTGCCAGTTCTGCACGCTTTGCCTCCTCTAACTCCTTTGCCCTCTTCATAGCCGCCATACTGATAAACAGGATTGCAAAAACAACCAGAATGCATGCAGCAGTGATATACAGATTTCGTCGTTTTTCTCTTTGTCTTTTGAGCTTTTTAACAGCAGAAGACCTGCGCAAATGTGCAGGTCTTGCCGAACTTTTCCGTTTATTTTCCTTCTTCTGTGCCATTTCTTACCTGAATCCAAAACATCTGTGTTCTGTTTGCTTTACTATTTTCTCTGAGAAAAAACCGATTACTCGTCTACGCTGTAGTTCGGCGCTTCCTTGGTAATATGAATATCATGCGGATGAGATTCTTTCAGGGAGGCAGCAGAAATCTTAACAAACCTTCCTGTCGTCTTAAGCGTCTCGATATTTTCTGCTCCGCAGTAGCCCATACCGGAACGGAGACCGCCCATAAGCTGGAATACCGTATCTTCCACATGTCCCTTGTAAGCAACCCGTCCTTCTACACCTTCCGGAACCAGTTTCTTGGCATCCTGCTGGAAATAGCGATCCTTACTGCCGTTTTCCATTGCCGCAATAGAACCCATACCACGGTAAACTTTATATTTTCTACCCTGATACAGTTCGAAGGTTCCCGGGCTTTCATCACATCCTGCAAAGATACTTCCCATCATGCAGACATTGGCACCCGCTGCGATTGCCTTCGTAATGTCTCCGGAATATTTGATACCGCCATCTGCGATAATCGGAATCCCAAAACGGTTTGCAACCTCATAACAATCCATAATTGCAGTAATCTGCGGAACACCGATTCCTGCAACCACACGTGTTGTACAGATAGAACCAGGTCCGATACCGACCTTTACAGCATCCACACCTGCATCGATCAAAGCCTTGGTTGCCGCACCGGTTGCGACATTCCCTGCAATCACCTGAAGATCGGGATAAGCATCCTTGATCTGACGGACAGCTCTTAAGATATTTTCGGAATGTCCGTGTGCGGAATCCACAACGATCACATCCACATTTGCCTTTACCAGTGCTTCCACACGTGCAAGTACGTTTGCCGTAATGCCTACTGCTGCACCGCAAAAAAGCCGTCCCTGGGAATCCTTTGCAGCCAGAGGATATTTAATCTGTTTCTCAATATCTTTAATCGTAATTAAACCTTTTAAATTGAAGTCATTATCTACAATGGGTAATTTTTCTTTGCGGGACTGTGCCAGAATTTGCTTGGCTTCGTCCAGGGTGATTCCTTCCTTTGCAGTAATCAGCCCTTCTGATGTCATACACTCTTTAATCTTTTTTGTAAAGTCTGTCTCAAACTTTAAATCCCGGTTGGTAATAATACCCACCAGTCTTTTGCCCTCTGTGATCGGCACTCCGGAAATACGGTATTTTGCCATCAGATCATTGGCATCCTTCAAAGTATGCTCTGCTGACAAATAAAACGGATCCGTAATAACTCCATTTTCAGAACGTTTTACTTTATCTACTTCATCTGCCTGAACTTCAATGGACATATTCTTATGAATAATGCCGATACCACCCTGCCTCGCCATGGCGATAGCCATCCGATGTTCTGTAACCGTATCCATTCCTGCGCTCATCATAGGAATATTCAGCTTCACCTTCTTAGTTAAATAAGTTGTGACATCTACCTGATTCGGAATTACTTTTGAATATGCCGGAACTAACAGGACGTCGTCAAAAGTAATGCCTTCACCAATGATAGTACCCATTGCATTTCCTCCCTTGTATTCATATATTTAATTTGTTGTTTTGAGTTTGTTCCCTAGTGTAACAAAAATCAGAATTTGTGTCAATCCAAAAAAACTTTGCTGGGAGCTGAATTTTTGATAGCCTGTGCCATATCTTCGTCCGGTTCGATAATCACCTTACAGGTTTGGTTTTCATCTCTGGTAATGATTGCAAAACGCCTGTGTTCCGGATTGCCTGAAGAATAATCCAAAACCTTCAGTTGTGTATTGCTGTTGTAATAATCCAGACGATGTGAATTCAGCGGCGCGACCAGATCTGCTTCCTGAAGATTCAGAGTCTTTACTTTCTTTCTTTTAGATTTTGCCATGACCATATCAATGTCCATTTCCCCGTTCACAAACAGGTATTCATACTCCAAATCTGTCCTTGGAATCAGAAAATAGGCTGCAACTCCAGCCGCAACAGCCCCGATAAGAAGAAGCGGCGTGATGAAAATTCCGGCTGCCGCCAAAAGCACAGTCAGCGCAATCAAACCATATTTCAGGAGGGCATCTTTTCCTGTTGGATCCTTTTTTACAAGTAACTCAGAATATAAATCGCTCATATTGTATTCTCCTTGTGATGTACTTTATCCCGAATGCTGCCCCGGTTCCGCTGCACAGCATCCGCCGTTTGTTATACTATATCACAAAACGGAACCAGCGTCTATGGCGCCGATTCCGTTAATTCATAAAAGTTTTAAAGTATTTTTTTACATCATGCCCATTCCCGGGTTCCCTGCCGGCATAGCCGGAGTATCCTCTTTAATAATAGAAACAACAGATTCTGTTGTAAGCAATGTGGATGCAACACTGGTAGCATTCTGCAATGCACTTCTTGTAACCTTTGCTGGATCCAGGATGCCTTCGCTTACCATATCTACATATTTCTCATTCAGAGCATCGAAGCCAATGCCTGCCTCGGACTCTTTTACCTTGTTGATGATGACAGAGCCCTCTAATCCTGCATTTGCAGCAATGTGGAAAAGCGGAGCTTCCAGTGCCTTCAGAAGGATGTTTGCACCTGTCTTTTCGTCACCCTCCAGTTCTGCCGCAAGTTTTGCAACCTCTTTGGATGCATGGATATATGCGGAACCGCCGCCTGCGATAATTCCTTCTTCTACTGCAGCCCTGGTTGCTGCAAGAGCATCTTCCAGACGAAGCTTTGCTTCTTTCATTTCTGTTTCAGTTGCAGCACCAACGCGGATAACGGCTACGCCGCCTGCCAGCTTTGCAAGTCTTTCCTGTAATTTTTCTTTATCAAATTCAGAGCTTGTTTCCTCGATCTGTCCGCGGATCTGAGATACACGGTTTGCGATCTCTTCTTTATCGCCGCATCCGTCTACGATCACGGTTGTTTCCTTTGCAACCTTTACAGATTTTGCACGTCCAAGCTGCTCCAGTGTAGCCTCTTTCAGATCCAGTCCAAGCTCGTCGGAGATTACCTGTCCGCCTGTCAGGATCGCAATATCCTGCAGCATTTCTTTTCTTCTGTCTCCGTATCCGGGAGCTTTCACAGCTACTACCTGGAAAGTTCCTCTTAATTTATTTACGATCAGAGTGGTAAGAGCTTCGCCCTCTACATCCTCTGCAATGATCAGCAGTTTCGCACCGGCCTGTACGACCTGCTCCAGAAGCGGAAGCAGTTCCTGAATATTGCTGATTTTCTTGTCTGTAATAAGGATGTACGGATCCTCCAGAGTTGCTTCCATTTTTTCCATATCCGTGGACATATATGCGGAAATATAGCCACGGTCAAACTGCATACCTTCTACTAAATCCAGCTCTGTATGCATGGTCTTGGATTCTTCAACGGTAATTACACCGTCATTGGAAACCTTTTCCATTGCGTCTGCAACCAGCTCGCCTACGACCTCGTCACTTGCAGAAATTGCTGCTACATTTGCAATCTGTTTTTTGCCGCTGATATTCTGGCTCATTTCTTTGATTGCTTCTACCGCAACATCTGTTGCTTTTTTCATGCCTTTTCTTAAGATGATCGGATTTGCACCTGCTGCCAGGTTCTTCATACCTTCATTTACCATTGCCTGTGCAAGAACCGTTGCAGTTGTGGTACCATCACCTGCTACATCATTGGTCTTGGATGCAACTTCTTTGATTAGTTGTGCGCCCATATTTTCAAAGCCATCTTCCAGCTCGATTTCTTTTGCAATCGTCACACCGTCATTGGTAATGAGCGGAGCACCGAACGATTTGTCCAGAACAACGTTCCTTCCTTTCGGTCCTAAGGTTACTCTTACTGTATTTGCAAGCTGATTAACACCGCTTTCCAGTGCAGCTCTTGCTTCTGCTCCGAATCTGATTTCTTTAGCCATGATATATTGTCCTCCTATATAATATTTACTCAACAACAGCCAGAATATCGCTCTGTCTTACAATGATGTATTCTTCGCCGTCCATTTTGACTTCTGTTCCCGCATATTTGGAATAAATTACTTTATCGCCTACGGAAACCTCCATCTTCACTTCTTTTCCTTCCACAACCCCGCCAGGTCCTACTGCAATTACTTCTGCCTGCTGTGGCTTTTCCTGAGCCTGTCCCGGAAGAACAATGCCGGACTTTGTAGTCTCTTCTGCTTCCATCTGTTTTAATACAACTCTGTCACCCAATGGTACTAACTTCATGATCTATTTTCCTCCTTTATTTTTGAGTTTTCTGCTAGCACTCTTTTTCTTCGAGTGCTAATCACTGTCCTTATATTATTGAATTCGTTTCTTTTCTGCAACTCTTTTCAGCGTTACTATTTGGATTATATTCTAATTTTATCTCTTTTATTCTTTAGTTTTCTTTCTTTTACTCATTTTTTTAATTTTTATAATTAAAACTATATCGTGTACTTTCCTGTGAAACAAAAAACTGTCTCATGCAGTTCCCTGCAAAAGACAGTTTACGTAAAATCATCATTTATTATGCTTTCTTATTCCTCTGAGCCTTAATTTCTTCCAGCTCATCGAAAATCACTTCATTCAAAACTTTGATGTAGGTACCCTTCATACCTGATGACCGCGATTCAATGACACCCGCACTCTCAAACTTACGCAGGGCATTCACAATAACTGATCGTGTAATTCCTACACGATCTGCTATTTTACTGGCAACTAAGATGCCCTCTTCCCCATCTAATTCATCAAAAATATGAATGATAGCTTCCAGTTCCGAGAAGGATAAGGTATTAAATGCAGACTTCACTACCTGCTGCTTTCTGTCTTCTTCCGCATTCTCTTCATGTACGGCGCGCATCATTTCCAGCCCTACTACAGTCGTTCCATACTCACTGACAATAATATCCTCAATGTCGTATGGCTTTTCTTCACGGTACATGAATACCGTTCCCAGCCGTTCCCCTGCAATATCAATGGGGTTTACAATTCCCTGACATCCGCTGGCAACATGTTCGAATCCCAATGTCTGAAGGTTAACGTTTTCTTTTGTAGACAATACTCCCAAAAACCGCTCGTTTAACAGTGCGTCTACATATCCGCCGACCTCGTCCTCGATTAGTTCAGTTATTTCTTCGACACCCGGACACAAACTGACTCCCAAAACTTTCCCTTTTTTACTTAGCACAAGAATATTAGAACTCAAGGTTTCCATAAGCACTTGACAAATATCATTAAATACGACTTTACTGGAACTGCTGTTGTGCAAAAGTTTATTAATTTTTCTTATTTTGTCTAACAACTGAACGCTCATCTCGTCCTCCTTTCGCCTTTGTCATTTTTATAAAAGATATTGCTGACTTAATACTACACGTTTTATATCAGAATTACAAGACATTTTTACTATTTTTCCATTTAACTTCGTTATTCAGAAAATATTAATGTTTTTCTGTCTTTTGAACAAAACGGAGTATTTTCTACGGAACAAAAAACAGAACCGGTAAAAAATTTACAGGCTCTGTTTCCCTTTATTAACCATTTTCTTTTGGTTTCTGTTCCACATAGCTGCAGGATGTTTCACTGCAGACCAGCTTATTTCCCTTTTCTACCATATAGCTGCCGCATACCGGACATTTTTTATCAGAAGGCTTCTGCCAGGACATAAAATCACACTCCGGATTATCCTCACAGCCATAGTACCTCCTGCCCTTCTGTGTTTTCTTCAAGACCACATCCCTGCCGCATTTCGGGCAGGCTACGCCGATTTTTTCATAATATGGCTTTGTATTTCTGCATTCCGGAAATCCCGGACATGCCAGAAAACGTCCGTGAGGACCATATTTGATCACCATATTTCTTCCGCAGGCATCACAGATTACATCTGTCACTTCATCCTGAATATCCACCTTTTCAAGCTCTTTTTCCGCTTCGTCCACATCGCGCTTTAAGTCCGGATAAAAATTGCGGACAACCGTTTTCCATTGTACGGAGCCTGCCTCCACACAGTCTAACAGCCCCTCCATCATGGCAGTAAAATTAACATCCACAATACTCGGAAACGCCTGCTTCATAATATTGTTCACAACCTCACCTAATTCTGTCACATACAGATTCTTCTGCTCTTTGGCCACATAGCGGCGGCTGATGATAGTTGTTATCGTCGGTGCATAAGTACTTGGCCTTCCGATTCCCTGCTCTTCCAATGCCTTGACCAAGGAAGCTTCCGTATAATGTGCCGGGGGCTGTGTAAAATGCTGCTCCGGCTTCCATTCAAGAAGCTCCAGCTTCATGCCTTTTTCCAGACTCTGACTCAGAACATTATCCTTTTTATGATCCTCATCCTGTGTATACACAGACATAAAACCCTCAAATGCCACTTTAGATGCAGCAACTGTAAATACATATTCTCCGGCTCCGATTCTCACGGATGTCGTCTCATAGCGGGCCGCAGACATACGGCTTGCAGCAAACCGTTTCCATATAAGCTGATACAGACGAAATTGATCCCTGGAAAGAGACTCTTTGATCTGGGCGGGAGTTCTGCTGATATCCGTCGGTCGGATTGCTTCATGCGCATCCTGAATCTTCTGCCCCTTTTTTGCAGTCTTCTCAGTCCCGGATACATATGCATCTCCGTACTGAGCAGCAATATATCCCCTTGCCGCCTGATCTGCCTCTTCAGAAATTCTGGTAGAATCCGTACGCAGATATGTGATCACACCCACGGTTCCATTTCCCTTGATATCCACGCCTTCATATAGCTGCTGCGCCAAACGCATGGTTTTCTGTGTAGAAAAATTCAGGGTTTTCGCAGCCTCCTGCTGCAGGGTACTGGTTGTAAACGGAAGCGGCGCATTTTTCACACGCTCCCCCTTTTTTACCTCCGTCACCTTATATTCCTGATCCTTAAGCCTTTCGAGCAGTTCATCCATTTCCTTCTTATTATGAATAGGAAATTTTTTGTCCGTGCCGTAAAATTTTGCCTGAATCGCCTTCTTTTCGCCTGCCGCACGGAACGTGCCCTCCAAACTCCAATATTCCTCCGGAATAAAGGAATTAATCTCCTCCTCCCTGTCACAGATGATGCGAAGGGCCACTGACTGCACACGCCCCGCACTCAAGCCTCTCTTCACCTTCGCCCAAAGCAGGGGACTGATGCTGTATCCCACCATACGGTCCAGCATACGTCTTGCCTGCTGTGCGTCAACCAAATCCATATCCAGGTCCCTTGCCTGTTTGATGGAAGCCTTTACTGCGGTCTTTGTAATTTCATTAAAAGAAATCCTGTGCATTTTTTGGGGATTCTCTTTCAGCGCCTGCATCAGATGCCATGAAATCGCTTCACCCTCCCGATCCGGGTCCGTTGCAAGATAAATCTTATCGGCTTTTTTTGCGGCCTTGCGAAGCCCCGCAAGCAATTCCCCCTTACCGCGTATGGTGATATACTTCGGCTCAAAATCATTTTCCACGTCAATTCCAAACTGGCTTTTCGGAAAATCGCGTACATGACCGTTCGATGCCTGTACCTCATAATTGCTTCCCAGAAATTTTTTTATGGTTTTTACTTTTGCAGGTGATTCCACTATCACCAGATATTTTGCCATGTTACCTCTCCTAGCTTTTATTCTCATCCCTGCATAAATTCCTTCAGGAATCTGTACAGTCCTGCTTTATATATTGTCTGCCCCTTTCCCGGGCAAGTCCCATAAGCTCCAATTCCAGAAGAAGACTGGATATCTTTTCCGGCGGAAGCCCTGTTCTCCTGATCAAATCATCCAAACTTTTTGGTCGTAAATCGAGACAACTATACAACAATTTTAAATCACTTGCAAGTCCTAACTTATTTTTTTCGAAGGATTTCTTTTGATTTTTCACTGAAATTCCCCATTCGGAAAGAAGAACTTCCGGTGTATAGGCAATCCCCGCCCCATCATAAATCAATTTGTGGCAGCCTCTGCTTAAAGCCTCCGAAACAGCTCCCGGAACGGCATATACAGGCTTTCCCTGCTCCAAAGCATACTGTGCGGTAATCAGAGAGCCGCTTTTCTCCTTTGCCTCCACAACAAGCACCACGTCTGCAAGTGCGCTGATGATTCTGTTTCGCGCCGGAAAGAAATAAGTCCTTGCTTTAATCCCAGGGGGATATTCGCTCAAAATTCCCCCGTCCTTATGCAGTATCCTCCTGTAAAGAGCTTGATTCCTTGCAGGATAACAGATATCCACTCCATTTCCAAGTACTGCATATGTGGGCATTCCCCCTTCCATGGCTCCTCTATGGCCCTCAGAATCAATTCCATATGCCATTCCGCTGATGACCTGTACACCAGCTTCACTTAAACACTTTGCATAGCGAAACGCCTGTATCCTGCCGTAAGGGCTGCACATTCTGGCACCCACAATGGCAATTGCCGGCAACGTTTCCTTCGGGAGCTGACCTTTTACATAGATCTTTTCGGGCATATCGGAATAATATTTCAGCTTATTCGGATATGCCGGACTGTTTCTGCCGATACAGCAGATTTCCCTGTTGTCTGTTCCTTCCATATAAAGTACCTCCTGTCACCGCTTTTTATAACTGTTTCCTTACTAATTCCAATATTTTTTGTCAAATGCACGATAAGACAGCGCTTCTCCAAGATGATGAGCCATAATCCGCTCCTGCCCCTCCATATCTGCAATGGTGCGGGCAACCTTCAATATTCTATGATATGCCCTGGCGCTCAGCGGCAGTGTTTCGAAGACGCGCCCCAAATACTTCTGTTCCTGTTCTTCCAAACGGCAATACTGCTCGATCTGCCTGCCCTTAAGCTCTCCGTTAAATTTCGTATTTTCTTTCCGGTATCTCTGTCTCTGAATCTCCCTGGCCGCCTCCACCCTCCGCCTGATATTGGCGGAGCTTTCACCCATATTGGAACTGTTCATCCTTTCAAAGCCAATATTGGAAACATCTGCACACAAATCTATTCTATCTAAAAGCGGCTGGCTGATCTTTCCCAGATAATGTGCAACCTCACCCGGCGTACAGCGGCACTGGTTCATATCCGGATAATGGCCGCAGGGACAGGGATTCATTGCTGCGCATAAGATAAAGTTTGCAGGGTATTCATACGTCCCGCAGGTTCTGGCAATACGAATCACCTTATCCTCCAAAGGCTGTCTCAGAATCTCCAGACTCCTTCTGGAAAATTCCGGCATTTCATCAAGAAACAGTACACCTCTGTGGGCCAAAGTAATTTCCCCCGGCCCCGCCTTCCGTCCGCCGCCCGCAAGTGCCTGCGCCGAGCAGGTATGATGCGGGCTTCGGAACGGCCGTTTGCGTATTAAAGGGGAATCCCTGGAAAGAAGTCCTGCAATACTGTAAATCTTAGTCAGCTCCAGCCCTTCCTCAAAGGTCAGCCGGGGCATGATCGTCGGAATCCTTCGCGCAAGCATTGTTTTGCCCGCTCCCGGGGGACCGACCATCAAAAGATTGTGAAACCCGCTTACTGCAATTTCCACTGCGCGGCGGGCTCCCTCCTGTCCCCTGATTTCCGAAAAGTCCACACTCTCCTTTTCTTCTGCGGACGTTTCCGGTACGGCTTCTTCTCGGTATTGCTCAGGCTCCCTTAAAAAGGTAAGCATCTCTTTCAGATTCCGGATTCCGATCACCTGAATATCCTGAATCAGTTTTCCTTCTTTCAGATTTCCGTAAGGAATCATACAAAAACGGCACTTCTGCTCTCTCGCCTGAATCACCACAGGCAGAATCCCTGTAATGCCGTGAACATCCCCGTTCAGACCGAGTTCCCCGGCCAGCATCACGCCATGCAGGTGCTCCGGCCCCAAAACTCCTGCCGCAGACAGTACGGCTGCTGCCACAGGCAGGTCAAAACCGGCACCCTCCTTTTTTATATCCGCAGGCACAAAATTCACTGTAATTTTCCTTGGCGGAAGACTGATCCCATTGTTCTTCAGCGCGGTCCGCACTCTGTCCTGCGCCTCCCGTACCTGTGTGGACGGAAATCCCACCATAGTAAAGGAGGGAAGCCCATCACTGATATCCGCTTCTACCTGAATCGGATATACCTTCATCCCTAAAATCGTTGCCGATAACACACTGGCAAACATCCATGCTCCCTTTCCCAGAAATACCTTCCTCCCGAATTTCCGGTATTCTGTCACTATTTTGTATGCAGCTATTTTTGTTTGGAAATCATAAAGAATAAACAAGAAATGAGAAAGATGTGCTCTATTTCTTAACAGGATATGTATTTTATTATAGACCGTTTTGCTCCCATTTGCAATAGTCCATTTCGCTCTGCTCTATACTTTTTGCAAAAAAGGAGGGACTGCTATGAAATTTCAACGTATACAGGATTTGAGAATTGATTCCGATTTATCTCAGCGCCAAATCAGTGAAATTCTCCACATCAGCCAGCGTTCTTATTCGCATTATGAAACTGGTACAAGAGGGATTCCCATTGAATTACTGATCAGAATTGCGGACTATTATGACACCACGATTGATTATCTGGTAGGACGTACCGATGACAGAAAAAGCCTGAAATAAAACAACAGGCAGGACACGCATGCTTCCCGCTGCATGTCCTGCCTGCCGCTTACCTAGCTAGTACAACGAATATAAATTAACTACCATATCAACTTGTCTGTATAGCCGATTACTGCGTTGATATAGCAGTAATTTATTATTCGTTGTACTAGTTGCCCTCACTTCGTTTTTTTTCTTCCCATTCAACGATCTTTTGGATGTTTGCTGTTTCATATTCATTAAAAACAGAGTCCTGCTGTGCATCAAAGGTTTCCGGATCTATCGTCCCCTGATACCAGGATTTGCTGTTAAAATAGCCGGCAATCCTCTCTGTCACAAACTTTCTTCCATGGCGGGCATAGATTTCGTTCTTTGCCAATTCCAAATCTGCGGAAGAATATACAGAAATCTCTTCATCCGTCAGATAACGGCTGTCGCTCTCCGGGAAATAATACTCACCCGTCTGAGCTGTCGTCTGGGGATTCTCCGGCACAGGAGTCGGAGTAGCCGTAGGATCCGGTTCCCAATTCACCTGCGGACGTTCCCTGCTCATCATACTGTTTACCTTTGGTGCCACCGAAGCCCCCTCTGCCTGAACTGTTGTGGAAATTTTTACAAACAACTGTCCATCTGTATCAAAGATCATATTTCCACCGGCACTGTTACCCAAAGAATCCGTAAAAGAAAACTGTGCTGCCTTTCCCGCCACTTCAGCCGTAACATCAGCCTCTGCAACCTGGCTGCCCTTCTTATTGGTCTGGCTGAAATAAAAGGAAACCGATTTTTCGTTGATGTCATAAATTGTAACGCTGGTAAGTCCATCATTGCTGTACCAGTCATCCCAATAATCATCCGGATTAAACGACGGCCTTACGGTTGGTATCGGCGTTGGTGTTGCAGTCGGTTTCGGTGTCAAAGTCGGGGTTACTGTCACAGCCGGAGTCGGCGTCACAGTAGGAAACTTTTCCAAGGACTCAAGCGCTTCCTGCCTCTGCTGCTCCTTGCGCTGGTTTCTGCGGTGTCCGGCAAGAAGCAGCGCCGCAACGCCCACCAAAAGAAAAACAGCAATCAGCACGATCAGGATAATTTTCAGTATCTCTCTTTTTCTCTTCATGAAGTATCACCCCTGCTTATTCGTTCCCCCAACATATACGGTTACTCTTTGCCGCTCCAGCAATAGGTACAGAGCTTACAAGGTTCAATATCAATGGATGCCGTCAGATCATCCAAACGATGATATTTTAAGGATGTAAAATTCAGCTCCCTGCGTATATCTTCCAGCATTTCCTTATAATTGGCAGAATCCGGATCTGCATAATCTGCAAGAACCTTTGCGTCCACATGATCCCCCTCCCGCTTCTGTATGGTCCTTCTGGTAATCAAATCCATTTCGGATTTGGAACGTGAAAAATTCAGGTATTTACATCCATATAAAAGAGGCGGGCAAGCCGGACGGATGTGTACCTCCTTCGCTCCGTTATGATACAAAAATTCCGTTGTCTCACGAAGCTGGGTACCGCGTACGATAGAATCGTCAATCATCAGAAGGCTCTTGTTTTTGATCAGTTTGTGTACCGGAATCAGCTTCATCCTTGCGATCAGATTCCTCTGACTCTGCTGCGTCGGCATAAAAGAACGCGGCCAGGTCGGCGTATATTTAATAAACGGACGTGCAAACGGCACACCAGAACGATTCGCGTAACCAATCGCATGAGCAATTCCGGAATCCGGTACACCTGCCACGATGTCAGGCTTTACCTCTCCAAAGTCTCTCTGTGCCAGAATATCCCCGCATTTATAACGCATTTCCTCTACGTTTACCCCTTCATAGGTTGAGGTTGGATATCCATAGTATACCCAAAGGAAAGAGCAAATACGCATTTTTTCTCCAGGTTTTTGAAGCGTTTCCACTCCTTCCGGAGTCACAAATACAATCTCACCGGGTCCAAGCTCCTTATGATCCTCATATCCGAGATTGATATAGGCATGGCTCTCAAAGGATACACAACAGGCATCTTCTTTTTTACCCACGATCAACGGTGTTCTTCCGAGAAGGTCGCGGGCTGCGAATATCCCTTTTGGAGTTAAGATCAGCATGGTCATAGAGCCCTCGATCATCTCCTGTGCATACCGAATACCCTCTACCATATTTTGCTTCTGATTGATCAGTGATGCCACCATTTCTGTAGGATTGACGCTTCCTCCGCTCATTTCCAGAAAATGTGTACATCCGTTTTTGAAAGAATGTGCAATCAGCTCATCCATATTATTGATCTTTCCTACTGTTGTAATAGCAAAATTACCCAAATGGGAACGTACCAAAAGCGGCTGCGGTTCGTTGTCAGAAATACATCCGATTCCGAAATCACCTTCCAGTTCAGAAACATCCCGGTCAAATTTCGTTCGAAACGGTGAATTTTCTATATTATGAATCGCACGGTCAAAGCCCTTCTTCTTATCATATACGGCCATACCGCCTCTGCGTGTCCCCAAATGAGAATGATAGTCAATTCCGAAAAACAGGTCCAAAACACAACTGGACTTTGAAGCTACACCAAAAATTCCGCCCATATCTTATAATCTCCTTTTCATCCAATGTTGTCATTTACACGCCTCATTATATAAAACAGCCAAAAATAAGTAAAGCCTTTTTTACTTTTTCTCTTTGATAATGCCTCTTCGATAGGCATCCAAAAGCTGAATCAATTCCCCGATTCTTTCCTTTAAAGCACGGCCGTTATCCGTATCTCCCACCAGCTTTCTTCTGAATGTGTAACGCACAGCAACCTGATTCGATACAATGTCATTTTCCTGCGATACGGCAGCCTCCGTGGAGGTAAACGGCTCATGCGCCGACAGCAGCAAGCCATACGAATTGTATATCAGCGTATACCCCGCAATTCCCGTAACCTTGCGGTATGCCTTGGAAAAACCGCCGTCAATGACGATCACCTTGCCGCCGCATTTCACCGGACTTTCCCCTGCACTCTGATGCACCGGTACATGGCCGTTGATAATATGGCCTTCCTCCGTATCCAGACCGAATTCCTCCAGCATGGCATTGACTACTTCTTCCTTTTCAAGTAAATGATAATACGCATTTTTCTTTTCTTTATGAGACTCCTGATCGGCAATAAAATACCGCTCAAAGGTACTCATTTTATCCTTGCCGAACAACGGGGAATTGGGCGCTGACCAGATAAACCAGAGAATATCCCTGCCCTTTTCCTTCTCACGCTGCTCCACTGCATAAAACGCTCTGCGCACATATGCTTCCAGTACATCATAGAGCTCCTTGCCTTTATATGTCTTACCATAAACCTGTACGGCCTTAAAGCTTCCATCCTCATCCAGAGGAATGCTTCCGTGGAACAGAAGATTGCCGTTATATACTTTATAAAGCCCCCCTTTATCCAGCAAAAGCCGTATATGGTTCTGAAGCTTCTCACAGTTGCGAAAAGCCGAATCCAGGCGTTCGATCACATCCATTTCTCCTGCTGTCAGCTCATATGGGTTCTGCCAGTCAATCGTCGGAAAATTCATATCCAAAAGCTCATATTCCTTGCCGTCCGCCATGGTGATGATACCCTTTTCCGGATCAATCCTGTGCAGCAGGCAACGATCCTCCATCTGGAAATCCTTATGTTTTTGGATAAGCTGTCCTTCCAGTTTGAATTGGATCACAGTAATTGCCTTATGCATTTTCCGCCCAAGCTCCTGCTCCATGGCATTGTAATGGGCAGTTCCCTTCATCTCAAAGACTTTACAGGCATCCTCTTTATAAACCTCCATGGCAAAGGTTGCCAGAGGCATCATATTAATGCCGTACCCATCCTCCAGGATATCCAGATTTCCATAACGGATACTGTTGCGGATAACGGTTGCAATACAGGACTTCTGCCCTGCCGCCGCCCCCATCCATACTACATCATGATTTCCCCACTGAATGTCCAGAGAATGATATTCCATAAGCCTGTCCATAATGAAATGCGGCCCGGGGCCTCTGTCGTAAATATCCCCCAAAATGTGAAGATGATCCACAACAAGACGCTGTATCAGCTCCGCCAAAGCAATAATAAAATTCTCAGCGCGGCCGATTTCAATGATGGTATTGACTATGGAATCATAATAGGCTTCTTTGTCCAGGACCTCTGCTTTTTCTGTGATCAATTCTTCTATTACATAGGCGTAATCTGCCGGAAGTGCCTTTCGGACCTTGGACCTGGTATATTTGGAGGCTGTAGTCTTGCAGACCTCAATCAAACGGTACAGGGTGATCTTGTACCAGTTTTCCATATCTTCTTCCGTCTTTTTGACCAGTTCCGTCTTCTCTTTCGGATAATAAATGAGAGTTGCCAGAGCACGCTTATCGCTGTTGCTCAGGGTATGCCCGAACACATCGTCAATCTTTTTGCGGACTGCTCCTGAGCCGTTTCGCAGCACATGGGAAAACGCCTCATACTCTCCATGCAGATCTGACATAAAGTGCTCTGTTCCTTTCGGCAGATTCAAAATTGACTGCAGATTGATAATCTCCGTGGATGCCTTTCCAATGGTCGGATACAGCTCTGCCAGTCTCTGCAGATACCGCAGTTCCTCTTTTCTCATAGAATCCTTCTCCTTTTAAAAATAATGATAACCCTTTATACACTAAGGTCGAACAGGGAAATCTGATTAGACTGCGGGATATCCCCGAACAGCTTCAGATCATCCATTAGATCAATCACCGTTTTGCTGACCTTTGTTCTGTCCCGGAAATCATCCTTAGACAGGAATCTTCCCTCCCTTGCAGCAGCCACTACAGCATCCGCAGCCTTTTCCCCCAGGCCTTCAATACTGTCCAGCGAAGGCATCAGCTTTTCATCAATGATCTGAAACCGATGGGCCTGCGCCCGGTACAGATCGATGGGCATAAACTCAAATCCCCTTGCGTACATCTCCTGCACAATACGCATATCTCTTATAGAATCCTGTTCCTTTTTTGTTGCGGCATCTCCTTTTTTGCGAAGCTCCGCCAGATAAAATTCCAGACGGTCACGTCCCATACACATCGTCTCATAGGAAAAAGCCGTGGCACGGATGCTGAAAAATGCCGCATAATAGGCAAGCGGTCGGAACACCTTAAACCATGCGATTCGATAGGCCATCATAACGTATGCAGCCGCATGTGCCTTCGGAAACATGTATTTGATCTTTTTGCAGGACCAGATATACCACTCCGGCACATCATGCTCCCGCATGGCCGCTTCCCATTCCTCACGCAGTCCTTTTCCCTTACGGACACTCTCCATGATTGTAAAAGCAAGACTGCTCTCCACTCCCATACTGATCAAATAGATCATGATATCATCACGGGTACAAATCGCCGTAGAAATCGTTGCCTTTCCTTCCTGGATCAACACCTGGGCATTTCCCAGCCACACATCTGTTCCATGGGCAAGACCTGCAATACGCACCAGATCAGAAAAATATTTCGGTTTTGTATCAATCAGCATCTGCATGGCAAAATCCGTGCCAAATTCCGGAACACCCAAACAGCCAAGCTTACAGCCCCCGATATCCTCCGGCGTAATACCAAGTGCCCCCGTTCCGGCAAACAGCGACATCACGTCCTTCTGATCCAAAGGTACATCCTTGGCGTCAAGTCCTGTCAAGTCCTCCAGCATACGAATCATGGTCGGATCATCGTGCCCCAGAATATCCAGCTTCAGGAGATTCCCATCAATGGAATGATAATCAAAATGTGTTGTTATGATATCGCTGGCCTCATCATTTGCCGGATGCTGCACTGGCGTAAACTTCTCTATTTCTTCGCCTTTCGGCAGTACGATGATGCCGCCCGGATGCTGGCCGGTGGTCCTGCGGATTCCGGTACACCCCTTTACAACCCGGTTGATCTCGCAATAACGCTTATGCTGGCCCCTTTCCTCATAATAATTCTTTACATAGCCAAAGGCGGTCTTCTCTGCAAGGGTACCGATCGTCCCCGCTTTAAATGTCTGTCCTTTTCCAAAAATTACCTCTGTATACTTATGGGCATTCGCCTGATACTCTCCTGAGAAATTCAGGTCAATATCCGGCTCCTTGTCTCCCTTAAATCCCAGAAAAGTCTCAAACGGAATATCAAAACCCTCCTTGGTCATCTTTGTTCCGCAGTGCGGACAATTCTTATCCGGCATATCACAGCCTGCCATACCTCCGTATTTTTTTACCTCCGGAGAATCAAAATCACTGTACTTGCAGTTTGGACAGATATAGTGCGGCGGCAGGGGATTTACCTCTGTGATACCGGACATTGTCGCCGCAAGAGAGGACCCTACGGACCCCCGGGAGCCTACCAGATAGCCATCATCATTTGACTTCCATACCAGTTTCTGGGCAATGATATACATCACCGCATAACCGTTGGAAATAATGGAATGCAGTTCCTTTTCAAGCCGCTCCTCTACGATCTTCGGAAGGGCCTCCCCGTATATTTGGTGAGCCTTTTTAAAACAGATATCCTTTAAATCCCTGTCCGAATTCTCTATGACAGGAGGAAATTTATCCGGGTGAATCGGAGATATCTTTTCGATCATATCCGCAATTTTATTCGTATTCGTAATGACTACCTCTTCTGCTTTTTCGCTTCCGAGGTACGCAAATTCCTCCAGCATTTCCTCCGTAGTCCTGAGATAAAGCGGGGCCTGATCATCTGCATCCGAAAAGCCGCTTCCTGCCATAATGATACGACGGTAAATCTCGTCCTGCGGGTCCATAAAATGTACATCGCAGGTAGCTACTACAGGCTTCCTGAACTGTTCCCCCAGCTTCACAATCTTCTTATTGATCGTGATCAGATCCTCCTCGGAATTTATGGTATCGTTCTTCTCACTTGCGATCATAAATCGGTTATTGCCAAGCGGTTGTATTTCCAGATAGTCATAGAAGTTCACAAGTCTTGCAATTTCCGGCTCCGGTGCATTGCGCAGCAAAGCCTGATAAAGCTCTCCCGCCTCACAGGCACTCCCAATGATCAAACCGTCTCTGTGCTTCTCAAATACACTCTTGGGCACTCTGGGACGGCGGTGATAATACTTCAGATGAGATTGGCTGACCAGCTTATAAAGATTGATGCGTCCTGTCTCGTTTTTTACCAGGATAATCGCATGATACGTAGGCATTTTCTTAATACTGTCCGTGGAAACGGCGCCCTGACTATTCAGCTCTCCCACATCATAAATCTCTTTTTCCTTCAGCATGGCAACAAATTTCACAAAAATTTCTGCCGTACATGCCGCATCATCCACAGCTCTGTGATGGTGCTTCAGAGACACACCCACTGCCTTAGCCACCGTATCCAATTTAAAACGATTCAGCGCAGGAAGCAGGAAACGGGCCATGCCCACCGTATCCACGTATGTAAAATCATTGGCAATACCAAGACGATTACAGTTTTCGATTATAAAGCTCATATCAAAATCCGCATTATGGGCAACCATAACCGCTCCTTCGCAGAAGCCCAGGAAATTCGGCAAAACCGCCTCAATTCCCGGCGCATCCATAACCATGCCGTCATTGATGCCGGTAAGCTGCTCGATCCGGAACGGAATCGGCACTCCCGGATTCACAAAAGTGGAAAAGCGGTCTGTAATCTGTCCGTTTTCCACACGGACAGCACCGATTTCAATTATCCTGCAGGTCAATGGAGAAAACCCCGTAGTTTCAATATCAAACACTACAAAGCTTCCGTCCATGCTCTGTCCCTTTCCATTCGTCACCATGCCCTTCAGATCATCCACCAGGTAGGCTTCCATTCCATACAGTACCTTAAAATCAGAATCCTTCGGCACGCACCCTCCCCAGGCGTCAAAGCAATGATTTGCTTCCGGGAAGGACTGCACCACACCATGATCCGTAATCGCAAGCGCCTTATGTCCCCATTCATAAGCCCGCTTTACCAGAGCCTTTGCATCTGTCACCCCATCCATATCGCTCATCTTTGTATGGCAGTGAAGCTCCACCCTTTTCTGTGGGCTGGTATCCATTCTGCTTGTTGTAAAATCTGCAATCTTTTTGATTCCGTTGACAGAGCCAATGGTCAGCTCACTGTCAAAACGGTCAATCGTCGTTACGCCCTTAAATTTCAGAAACGCACCTTTTTTGATATGCTCCGTAACCTCCGGAACCTGTTCGTTCCTGAGGAACATTTTGATTACAATGGAATCCGTAAAATCTGTGACAGGAAAAATCAGAATGGTCTTCTCATTTCTGATCTCCCTCGCATCTACCTCCATAACCTGCCCACGGATAATGACCTCACCCATTTCTCCGGTAATACTTTCCAGAGCTATCGGCTCTCCCTCAAAGTCCCTGCCGTAAACCACATCCGGATTACTGTCCTTACGGAAACCGCCCCGGTAATCCCCACGCTGTCCCTTTTTCTCGAAGCTTTTTTTATCCTGGGCCTTCTCCTTCTTCTCAGCCTTCTGCCCTGTTTTTTTATCTTTTGCCGGCGGCGCCTCATCCTTATTTTCTGAAATGTCGGATGCTCCATCCGCGTTGCCTTCGGAAAGCTTCGCGTGCTTTAAAACATTCGCAACCTCCTGTTTGATCTGAAGCGCAGCATTTCTCCGGTACCTGCTCTCCTCCGTTTCCACAAAGGAAAGCTCTGCCTTCAAATCCATTCCGCATCTTTCGCAGAAAACCTTATGCAGGTATTCCACCAGAATTTCACTTTTTTCCCGGGCAATGACAGAATCCGGAAGCTCCATGGCCATCACATGCTCCTCGGGAAAGGTGATCCTGGAACGCTTAAACAGATTATATTCCAGCATATTGTAATTCTTCAGCTCCAGCTCCATGCTGGAACGATAAATTCCCAAAAAATTCTCCGGCGTATACTGCCTGGAGAGATAAAACCGTTCGATAACCGTCACACTGAGCTGAAGTCCTCCGAAACACTGCCGCTCAATCTGATCCTCCAAAGCCAAAATATATTTTTTGTGAATCCAGCGGTCGCTTTTTACATATACCCAAAGCCGCGTTTTCGCCGGATTACAGGATACTTTAGTGACATACACCATTTCCAGCCATTCGGTAAGCTCCTTATTTACCTTTAAATGCGGAAATACGTCAAAAAAATCTTTTTCCATGCCTTTCCTCTATGCTTCCCAGTGAAGCAGTTCCTCACGGAGTGTCGCCAAAAGCTCCTCCTCCGGCACCTTTTTTATGATTTCTCCCTTTTTGATCAGCAGACCGACACCAGCGCCGCCTGCTATTCCGATATCCGCTTCTTTGGCTTCTCCCGGTCCATTTACGACACAGCCCATAACTGCCACCTTAATATCCAGCGGAATATCCTGTACCATTGCTTCCACCTGATCGGCAAGTCCGATCAGATCGATCTGCGTACGTCCGCAGGTGGGACAGGATACCACCTCCACACCGCCCTTTCTCAGTCCCAGTGTTTTCAGTATCCTTTTTGCAGACTTGATCTCCTCCAGAGGAGCGCCTGTCAGGGATACGCGAATAGTATCACCGATTCCCTGGTTCAGGATAATACCCAGTCCTACGGCAGATTTGATATTGCCGGAATAAAGTGTTCCTGCCTCCGTAATTCCCACATGAAGCGGATACACCGTCTCCTTTGCAATCAGCTCATGGGCTTTTGCACACATCAGTACATCAGAGGACTTGATACTGATGACCAAATTATCATATCCCAAATCCTCAATCATCTTTACTTTATCCAAAGCGCTTTCTACCAGCCCCTTTGCCGTTACACCGTGATATTTTTCCACCAGTTCTTTTTCCAGCGAGCCGCTGTTTACCCCTACGCGGATAGGAATATTTCTTTCCTTAGCAGCATTTACCACTGCCTGAATACGCTCCCGGCTTCCAATATTACCCGGATTGATACGGATTTTGTCCGCTCCATTCTCTATTGCCGCAATCGCAAGTCTGTAATCAAAATGAATATCCGCAACCAAAGGAATATGAATCTGCTTTTTGATCTCAGAAAGAGCCCTGGCAGCCTCCATACCCGGAACTGCACAGCGGATAATCTCACAGCCCGCTTCCTCCAGCTCCAGAATCTGGCGCACTGTTGCCTGCACCTCCTCTGTCCTGGTATTTGTCATAGACTGAATAAGTATCGGGTTCCCTCCTCCGATTCTGCAGTCTCCAATCTGTATTACTTTTGTATGATCACGATACATACCGGTTCCTCCATGAAATAAACCTGGTGCTATCTTAATTTCTATCAGTGCTGGATTTCCAGCAATTTATTTTTCAGGTCATTTTCCATACGCGCCATTTCCGCCTCTGCCTCCCGGCGTTTCAGCCTGCCCTCTTTCTGAATTTTCAAAACATCATCCAGGGTTTGGATCAGGTCTGTATTTGTCTTTTTGAGGGTTTCCATATCTACGATGCCTCTCTCGGATTCTTTTGCGGTTTCCACAGAGGCCATATGAAGTGCCTCCGCATTTTTGCGCAGCAGCTCATTGGTGACATCCGTCACCTCCCGCTGTGCATGGGCCGCCTCCGTAGAATGGGCGATTCCAAGTGCCAATACCATCTGACTCTTCCACAATGGAATGGTATTTACCAAAGTTGTCTGGATTTTTTCTACCATCATCGTATCATTATTCTGCACAAGACGAATCTGGGGTGCTGTCTGAAGGGAAATCATCCTGGTCAGCTCCAGATCATGAATCTTCTTCTCGAAACGATTGCACTTGCTGTCCATATCCTTTGCCTCCTGCGCATCCTCGGGCAGCCCGCTTCTTCTTGCCTTTTCTTCCAAATCCTTTAACTTTCCGTTCCGAACCTCAGCAAGCTTTTTTTTGCCTGCCAAAATATACATGGACAATTCCTTAAAATACAGCAGATTCTGCTCATACATCTTGTCCATCATGGCAGAATCCTTCAGAAGCCTGAGCTGGTGCTGCTGCAGAGCATCCGTAATCTTTTCCACATTTGCCTCTGCCCTGTCATAGCGGTTTTTCATTGTTTCGATTTTATTTGCCTGTTTTTTGAAGAATCCAAAGAGACCTTTCTCCTCCTCCGCATCAAAGCCGCGCAGCTCTCCAACTACATTTGTGATCAGCTCTCCGACTTCTCCCAGATCCTGCGCCCTGACATTATCCAGAGCTTCATCGGAAAAATCCGCCATCTTCTTCTGCGTACCTGCACCGTACTGAAGAATCTGGTTTGTATTTTCGATATCAATTTTCCCGGCAAAATCATTGACCATACGCTGTTCCTCAGGGGTCAGGACCGTCCCTGCCATTTCCTTCTGTACGGCATCCATTTCCGGTGCGGCTTCCATCACCTGTGCAGCCTCCTGCTTCGGTTCTGACAAATCCGGCTCCAAAGTTAACGTAGGTACGCTTGTCTCCAAATCTCTAAATTCTTCTCCCATTGCTGTTCTCCTTATCTCATCTAATCAGCAGCTCTCTGCTGTTTCTGTTTCGTAAAATCATTATCTGTCAGTCCCTCCTGGGCAAGGACGGTATGCAGAACGGATATATCACTGGAAACGTCCCATGCCGTATCCTGGAAAACAGAATCCAGAAGCTTCCCGAAGGCCTCATTCAGTGTATCCAGGGTTTCCTCTATTTCTTTTTTGGAGGATTTGATATTTTCACCCTGAACCGGCTGTTTGTCCATATCCTCATAGGCATTCAAAAGCTTCACTGTCATCGGCAGATAATAATTCATAAGGCGTTTCAGGTCCGGAATGATTTCCGGATGCTCCTCTGCCCTGATAAATATCTGCTGAACAATCTGCTCCATCCTGGATATTTTTGCAGAAATCTCTTCACCAGGTATCGCATCATTGCTCCTTCTTATCTTTTCCAGGTATTCGTTGCCTTTATCCAATACCTCCTGAACCTCCGGGGAAACCTTCTTCTTCTGTGATGCCTTCTGTATCTCCTGCGCTTTTTTCAATTCCAGTTGTTTCTGTGTTTCCTCATACTGCCGGAATGTCTCATTGCTGGTAATCAGACAGGTTTCCTGCCGGTCCATATGTCCTTCCAAAAACCAGCCTCTTAGAATCATAGACCTGATGTCCTTTTTCACATATTTTACCGGTTTCCCGGCTACTCTCGCAAGCTGCTCTAAGCCACAATATGTATGGCTTCCAAGTGCTTTTACATATTTTCTGAAACGGCCAAGCCTGCACAGTCCGCTGCAGCCGTGCGCCAAAAGCCCGCCGCCCACAGCCGTACCTGCCAGCATAAAAAGCATCGGGCTGCCCGAGCTGATGCCCATTACCATTTGAAGGACAGCAACGGTCAGCAGGCCGATAGTCATACCTCCTGTCAGGATTCCTCCGAATACCGTAAACAAAATATTTTTCACATGTTCCCCTGTCAGTGGACTGTAGACCTGTGGCTGAAAGGTTTTCTGCCCGGGTGCCTGCACACGGGAGGTCCTGTATGTACCGCCTGCCTGTCCCGAAACAGATTTTCCTTTTCTCCGGGATGTACGTGTGCTCTCCCCCCTGGTTCCGTATATGGCATCCTGATATTGCCGTATGGTATGATTCACAGCCTGCGTGATGGATTGGTTCATTTTTTGATAATTTTTTGAATTTACTGCTGTTTCTATGATATCCTGGACCTTATCTCCCAGCTTTTCCAAATCGGCAAGGCCCTCAAATTCCCAATGCTCCATAACTTCCTCCGAATTCTTAATATCTTTTATTATAGCGGAGTCATGGGCAAAATACAAGAGAGGGCTGAATCTTCTCTTTTTTAATATTTTTTCAAAAAACAGAAAGTTTTCATTGAAGTCATTACATAAAAGCTTTAAAATGATAAAGAGAAGAAAGAGAGAATCTACAAATGGGAGGAAGCTTATTATGGAAAAAAAGAACATCGACTGGGCCAGCCTGGGCTTTGGCTATGTACAGACCGATTACCGTTATGTATCTAATTTTAAAGATGGTGCCTGGGACAAAGGCAGCCTTACTACAGACGCTACTGTTGCGATCAACGAGTGTGCGGGAGTCCTTCAGTATGCACAGACCATATTTGAGGGAATGAAGGCGTACACCACAGAGGACGGACGTATCGTAACCTTCCGTCCTGATCTGAATGCGGAACGTATGGAAAACTCCGCTAAGAGACTGGAAATGCCGGTATTTCCAAAAGACCGGTTCATTGACGCGGTTGTTGAAACCGTAAAAGCAAATGCCGCATACGTACCGCCGTTCGGTTCCGGTGCCACCTTATATATTCGTCCGTACATGTTCGGCTCCAATCCGGTCATTGGAGTAAAACCGGCTGACGAATATCAGTTCCGTGTATTCACCACTCCGGTTGGCCCTTACTTCAAAGACGGCGTGAAACCTCTGACCATCCGTGTCTGTGATTTTGACCGTGCCGCACCGCATGGAACCGGTCATATCAAAGCAGGACTCAACTATGCTATGAGCATGCATGCAATCGTGGATGCACACAAACAGGGTTATGACGAAAATATGTATCTGGATGCCCAAACACGTACAAAGGTAGAAGAGACAGGCGGTGCAAACTTCCTGTTTGTCACCAGGGACGGCAGGGTTGTGACCGCGAAAACCGACCGCACTCTTCCATCCATGACCCGCCCTTCTCTGATCTATGTTGCCAAAGAATATCTCGGACTCGAAGCGGAAGAAAGAGAAATTTATCTGGACGAGGTAAAAGATTTTGCAGAATGCGGTCTTTGCGGAACTGCTGCCGTTATTTCCCCTGTAGGCAAGATTGTGGATCACGGTACAGATATCTGCTTCCCAAGCGGTATGACCGAAATGGGTCCAATTACCAGGAAGCTGTATGATACTCTGACCGGTATCCAGATGGGACGCATCGAAGCTCCGGAAGGCTGGCTGAAGGTCATCGGATAATTACAGAGTATGCGCCTTACGGCACACAAAAACCCTCCAAATACATAAGCATTTGGAGGGTTTCGTTTATCTTGCATCACCCAAAAAGAACAGCGCAAGCGTTCCCGGACCAGAATGCGCCCCTATGGTCGCTCCCACGTGATTCATGACCACAGTCCGGATCGGATACTTTTCTTTTATCCTGGATTCCAGGAATCTCGCTTCATCCTCACAATCCCCATGGCTGATAAAAATCGTATCACAGTTGTCCTTAAAGCTTCCGAGCTTTTCATCCATAGCCTTCACCAGCTCCAGAATCGCCTTCTTACGTCCGCGCACCTTTCCTACCGGAATCAGCTTTCCCTCGTCATCTACATGCAGCACAGGCTTAATGTTCAGCATTCCGCCCAATACGGCCGTTGTCCTGGAAACACGCCCGCCTCTGTATAGATGATTCAGATCATCTACCGTAAACATATGCACAATATGCTTTTTATTTGCCTCCGTCCACGCTGCAACTGCATCCATATTCTCTCCGGCCTCTTTTCTCTTCTGCGCCAGATAAACGAGCAGTCCCTGACCGAGAGAGGCGCTTAGGGAATCAATGACCTTTATGGAACGTTCGGGATACGCCTCCGCAAGCTCCTCTGCTGCAATGCGGCTGCTGTTATAGCTTCCGCTTAACCCGGATGAAAATGCAATATGAAGAATATCCTTGCCGGCCTGTAAGTATGGCTCCAAAAGTGCTTTTGCCGCTTCCGGATTCACCTGTGCCGTTGTAGGCAGGGAACCGCCGCGCATTCTTTCATAAAACTCATGTACCGGAAGAAAATTCTCATGCGTATAATTCACGCCGTCCATGGCATAACTCAAATACATACATCCTACACCATGTTCTCTAAAAAACTCCTCGGGAAGGTCGGAATTGTTATCTGTAGTAATCACATAATCTCTCATATTTTGTCCTCTCTCCAGCTATATACCGGCGTTTACTGCATTAAAATCAATCTAGCTATTATGATACCATTTCTTTCTTCCCGGCGCAACTGAAAAGAAAACACCTCTCTCCATTTATTTCTCCAAAACCTTCAATGCCTCCTGAAGCTGATTATCTTCCTCATGAGTGATTTCTTCTTTATTCAAAAGATTCGCATCCAATTTTACTTCCACATCCGGTCTGATACCGACCTCATGGATAGAATTCCCATTCGGCGTATAGTAGCGGGACACGGTAAGCTTCACTGCGCTTCCGTCCACAAGGGGCGTAATCGCCTGCACGATTCCCTTTCCATAGGTGTTCATTCCCACGATCGTCCCAATTCCATAATCCTGCACTGCTCCTGCAAAAATTTCCGAAGCACTGGCACTGCCTTCATTGACCAGAACAGCCAGCGGCATTTCAAGCGGATGCTTTCCTTCAGAGGTTTTTTCCTCACGATTTCCGTATTTATCCTCTGTATAAACGATCAGGCCTTCCGGCAGCAGCTCACTCAGCACATCACACACAGAGGTTAAAAGGCCGCCCGGATTATCCCTCAGATCCACCACCAATTTTTTCATCCCCTGCTCATTAAGCTCAGCAAACGCCTCCTGATACTGTTCGCAGGTAACTCCCGTAAACTCTGAAATTCTGATATATCCAATCTCCTGATTCAGCATTTCATGAAACACGGAAGGGAGCACCACATCCTTGATCGGTACTGTGATTTCCAAAGCTTCCTCCACATCCTCCCTGTGTATGGTCAGAACAACACTGTCATTCCCACTGTTTTTAATCTTATCCACAACCTCTGTAAGCTCTGCCTCCGTGATATCTATACCGTCTAATGCGCTGATGATATCACCCGCCTGAAGTCCGGCCAATTCTCCCGGCCCTCCTTCATAGCATTCTACAATACGCACGCCGCCCTCCTGATTTTCCTGCATCAGCACGCCGATTCCCACATAGGAGCCTTCAGTAGATGTCGTTTCCTGCTCATACTCCTCCGCCGTATAATAGCGTGAATAGGGGTCTCCCAATCCATAGAGAAGTCCGGCATAAAGTCCCTCAGCCAATTCATCCTCATCTTTTTCTTCCAAATATTCCTCATCAATCAATTGCTCCAGATATTCCAGCTTCTGAACATGTGCTCTGTCGGACAGCACACTCCTTCCTGATGAATATCCGCGGGTATATCCCATATAGCCTCCGGCCACCACTATGGCTGTGCACAAAATACCTGCCGCTGCTCCTTTGATAAATTCTCTGTTTTCCATGGCTGCTCCTTATACAAACTGTTAAAACAATAAATGTTCTATGAAATGAAAAATGGCCGCCGGAAATCCCGGCAGCCGTCTTCCTCTATTAATCTTATAATAAAATTCCCGTCTTATACCTTCAAGTGCTTTCTGGTTGTCCAGAAGCTTCCTACCAGTCCAATGCCGATTCCCAATGCCAGGCTCACCGGAAGCAGCGTCTGATAAATCTGTTCCACAGGAATAAATGCCACGATACTCGTCAATACATTAAATTTTGTCAGTACATACCGTACGGTACTGCTGTACACAAAATACAAACCAAGCAGCGGAATTGCAGCGCCGATAATCCCAAGCACAATGCCTTCCAGCACAAAAGGTGAACGCACAAATCCATCTGTGGCGCCAATCAGCTTCATAATTCCAATTTCCTCCTTACGGACAGAAATTCCAACAGAAACCGTATTGCTGATCAGGAAGATGGAAATGATCAGAAGTACTGCAATAATTGCGATGGATGCATAAGAAACCAATCTGTTAAAGGAGCCCAGCGTTTTCGCAGCTTCCTCAGACTGATTGACCTCCCTTACATGTTCCAGGCCCTGGATATACTGCACAAGCTCTGCCTGCTTCTCAATCTGGTTCATATATACATGATAATTCGAAGAGTTCACCAACGGATTGTCATCCTTAAACCCTTCTGCAGCTTCAGAACCCTGGAAATACTGATCCTTAAAATTCTCCCATGCCTGATCCGCAGATTCAAACTCTATTTTTTCAACCTCCGGACGCGCTTCGATCAAAGCACCAATCTGCTCCATTTCCTCCCGGGAGGTTCCTTCATTAAAGAAAACCGTGATCGGCACTTCTGATTCCACCTTATGTGCAATGTTATTGACATTATTCACAATCGAATAAAAAATACCAACCAGAAAGATACACGCTGCCATTGTCAGGATGGAGGCAATGGAAAACATCCAGTTTCTTTTTATATTTATAATTCCCTGCTTCAGGGTAAACCATATCGTACTAGGCCTCATGATACCCTCCTTCTCTCTCATCACTTACAATGACGCCGTTATGCATGGTAACAACCCTTTTTTTCATGGTATTCACAATGTCTTTATTGTGGGTTACTACCAGCACTGTTGTTCCCCTCTCATTGATTTCCTCCAACAATTTCATGATTTCCTCAGAGGTCCTGGGGTCCAAATTTCCGGTAGGCTCATCTGCCAGAAGAATATCAGGACGGTTAACAAGTGCACGGGCAAGCGCCACTCTCTGCTGCTCACCGCCGGACAGCTCGTCCGGAAAAGATTTATACTTTCCTGCCAGTCCCACCTCCTGGAGAATCTCCGGTACACGCTTCCTGATCACGCGGGTTGGTCTTCCAATGACACGCTGTGCAAATGCAACATTTTCATATACGTTTCTGTCTCTCAAAAGACGGAAGTCCTGGAATACAACACCAAGCTTCCTGCGGTATTTTGCCACACGCCTGTGTTTCATTTTTTCCAGGCGCTCTCCGCTGACGATCATCTCTCCGGAAGTGGCATCCAGCTCTTTCAGCAGTAATTTAATCAGCGTGGATTTACCGGAACCGCTGCTTCCTACCACAAATACAAATTCACCTTTATCTACATGTAAGTTCGCATGGTTCACAGCCGGCAGGCCTTTTCCATAGGATTTGCTTACATCAATCAAATCTATCATAGTCTCCTCCTCAAAATACATAAGGTACGCATACCCGACAACAAAAATGCTGCCAGAATCTCCGGCAGCACCTGTCGCAGTTCCGGCAGAATTATAATTAATGTTTTTGTAACATTGTTGTAACATAATTTCTGCAGGATTGCAAGTCCTTTTTATGAGTTCACATAAAATTCATCAATATTCAAGTGTTTCCATATACTTCATGTACCTTACGACCATAAGCGCAATCTTAAACGTGATCGCATCTTCAAACACACGCAGATCCAATCCGGTACTCTTCTGCAGCTTATCCAGACGGTATACCAGCGTATTCCTGTGGATATAAAGCTGTCTCGAGGTCTCGGATACATTCAGACTGTTTTCAAAAAATTTGTCAATGGTAACCAGGGTTTCCTCATCAAAATCATCGGGAGATTTGTTTTCAAAAATCTCTTTGATGAACATTTTACACAGAGGAATCGGCAGCTGATAGATCAGACGTCCGATACCAAGAGAACTGTATGCAATCACATCCTTATCTCCAAAGAAAATCTTGCCGACATCCAGAGCCATACGGGCTTCCTTATAGGAGCGGGAAACCTCTTTCAGCTCATTGACAATCGTTCCGTATGCCATATGTGTTTCCCCGGTCTGATGCAGTCCCAGCGTGTCCAGAATCGTATGGGCAAGCTTGTCCATCTCTTCGTAGCTTTCGCCTTCTTCCAGCTCTTTGACAATGATGATGCTCTTCTCATCCACTGCAGTAATAAAATCCTTACTCCTGCCGCCAAAAAGGCTTTTTACACTTTCCATAGAGCTGTGGTCCTTCTCCTGCTGCATTTCCAGGATCAAAACAACGCGCCGCACATCTGCCTCAATATGAAGCTTTTTCGCACGATTGTAAATATCCACCAAAAGCAGGTTGTCCAAGAGCAGGTTCTTAATAAAGCTGTCTTTATCAAAACGTTCCTTATAGGCCACAATGAGATTCTGAATCTGGAATGCAGCAAGCTTACCTACCATATACGTATCTTCATCATCTCCATGAGCCACCAGGATATATTCCAACTGGTAATCGTCACATACCTTGAAATACTGGAATCCCTTTACAAGCTGGCTGTCAGCCTGCGACTCCACAAATGCCTGCACATCCCCCGGCTGGATGGAAAAATCCGAAAATGTAGATGCCAGAACTTTTCCTTCCGTGTCAATTACGCAGAACTCCGTCCTGGAAATTTCCTTTAAACCTTCTAATGTATTTTGAAGTACCTGATTTGATATCATCCTCTTCCATCCCTTCTCATGTAGTATTCTAATTCCATATTTTCCCCACAAATAATTCCTGTCTAGTGTTATTTTAATACAAATTCACCAAAAATGAAAGAGGAAACCGAAAATATTTTACATTTTTTTGTGAATTTTTCCCTATACCTTTTCTATAAAGCCCTCCCCATGCACTTCTCTTGCATCCGTCACAATCACAAATGCATCCGGATCAATCTCATCTACGCGCTCCTTCAGATAAACAATTTCTTTTTTGCTGACTACACAAAACAGCATTAACTTCTCTTTTTCGGAGTACATTCCTCTTGCAAATATACCGGTTACGCCTCTTCCCAAATCCTGCATCACCATATCGGAAATTTCTCTCGGCTTATTTGTCACAATATAAGCTGCCTTCGAAAATTTCAGGCCTTCAATTATGCCATCGGAAACCTTTGTCACCAAATACACTGCAATAATGGCATAAAGTGCCCTGTAAATGCCGAACACGTACATCCCCACCAGCACTACGACGCCATCTACAAACTGCATGATCTGGGCTATCGAATAATGTCTTAAGTATTTCTGTATCAAAGCAGCCATCATATCTGTGCCGCCTGTGGTTCCCCGTCCGAGAAAAACGAGTCCGATTCCAACTCCCTGAATCACTCCGCCGTATACAGCCGCCAGAAGCAGGTCATCTCCAGCCAGATTCCAGACCGGCTGCAGCGCAAGCCAGGCTGACAATGCAGCCTCTCCTACCACCGCTCTTTTTACAAATTCAAAGCCCCGGATTTTCGCTCCCACCAAAAGCAATGGAATATTCAGTACAAAGTTCGTTACCCAAAGAGGGATTCCCCCCTTTACCAGTCCCTCTGTCCATGCCTTCACGATAATGGCAACACCGGAAAAACCGCCCGTAACAAGTCCGGAAGCATCAAACACCGAATTGATTGCCAGTGCCATAAGGCCGGCTCCCGCAATGATCAGCAGATATTCCACATACCATGGCTTTTTTCCGCTTAGTTTCATTCCTTATTCTCCTTTCCATTCTTTTCCATTCTATTAAAGCTTTATTTAACAAGGCTGCTTCAGCTCTCTGCATTCCTGAATTTTATATAGAATGCAAAGAACGGGCAGCAGCCTCCTCAGACTGCCTCCCGTTCTTATTCTTGCCTTATTTCTTCGGCATATTAAGAAACTTCACAAAATGATAGCTTTCCATTATCTGGAAATATTTCACAATTCTGGGATACAGCGGCTCTGCAGCTTCCCCAAATTCCGCTTTTACCAGTTCCGCAAGGTCTGCCACTGCTTTCTGTCCATCGATCAGGGGCCAGATAAAGCTGCCCTGCCCATCCAGGTGTACCTTCGTAAACCGCGGTTTATTAAATACCTTCTGGGCTATGGTGTTAAACAAGCCGGTATTTTCCACCTCAAGAATCACACGATTTTTTAAATCCCTGTGCCACTTAAGCTCTCCGGACTGCTGCGGAATCAAATCCAGATAATTGATCTGCGGCTCGTTTTTCTTTCTTTTTTTACTCATCAGGCTTTATTCTTCTTCCATAAGGAGAATTTCAGCAGACAGAGAATCATAACAGCCATAAGAACTACACCGCCGATATTGCCAAGATTGACAGCGCCCGACAGGTCCATACTGATGCCGCCGACAGCCAGAAGCGCAAGCAGAATACCTACCAGGCCCTCTCCTGCAATCATACCTGCACAGTACAGCGTACCATCTGTAGACTGACGTTCCTTTGTCTTTGCATCCACTTTCTTTCTGCCGTCCATAAGTCCGCGTACAACGCCGCCGATCATGATACTTGCATTCAGATAAATCGGAAGATACAGACCAATTGCAAAAGGCATAACCGGAACTCTTAAGATTTCCAGACCAATTGCAAGGAATACGCCGACAAATACCAGGTTCCATGGAAGCTCTCCGCCCATGATACCCTCTACGATCATCTTCATCAGAGTAGCCTGAGGAGCCGGAACCTCTGCGCCGCCATAGCCCCACGCCGCATTCAGAAGATACAGTACGCCGCCGATAGCCAGGCCGGATGCAACAACACCGATCAACTCACCGATCTGCTGTCTCTTGGGAGTTGCACCAAGCAGATAACCGGTCTTTAAGTCCTGGGAAGTATCGCCTGCGATAGCAGCAACAATACAGATAACAGAACCAATGGCAATCGCACCTGTCATACCGGTGATACCTGTATCGCCGGTAGCTTTGATTGCGAAGGTGGCAATCAAAAGTGTCGCGATGGCCATACCGGAAACCGGATTGTTGGAGCTTCCGATCAAACCTACCATACGGGAAGATACAGTAGCAAAGAAGAAGCCGAATATTACAATAATGGCAGCACCCAGAATATTTACCGGGATCGCCGGAACAAGCCAGATAATAACAACCATAGCAGCAATACCAATCAGGATGAGATTCATCGGAAGATCCTGTGCAGTTCTTGCTGTGCTTGTATTTTTTCCGCCCTTCATGCTCTTCATAGAGTCACGGAAGGTAGTAATAATCAGAGGCAGGGATTTGATCAGAGAAATGATACCGCCTGTTGCGATCGCACCTGCTCCGATGTATCGGATATAAGAACTCCAGATTGCAGAGGCTCCGCCGGCTGCATACATATTGGCAATCGTGTCAGCTCCCGGATACAGAACAGACTCTCCCCCAAACAGGCATACTAACGGGATGATCACCATCCAGCCTACCAAAGAACCTACAAACATATAAGATGCAATCTGCGGACCTACAATGTAACCCACACCAAGAAGCGCCGGATATACCTCCATACCTATTTCGCCCTTGAAGGATTTAAATGCCGCCGCAATATCAGCCGGAATGATCTTGATGCCATCTACCAGGAATTTGAAGACTGCTGCAAGACCCATACCGGAGAAAACAGTACCTGCATTAGAACCGCCTTCCTCTCCGGCCAAAAGAACCTCTGCGCAGGCAGTACCTTCCGGATAAAGAAGCGTTGCATGCTCTTTTACAATTAACGCGTTACGAAGGGGCACCATGAAAAGTACGCCTAAAACACCACCGCAGAGTGCAATCAGAGTAATTTCCACAAGACTCGGCATATCACACAAGCCTTCCTCTGCCCACAGGAATAATGCAGGCATGGTAAAAATAGCACCTGCTGCCAGAGATTCGCCTGCGGAACCAATGGTCTGTACCATGTTGCTCTCCAAAATAGAGTTTTTCTTCATGATGACGCGGATAACGCCCATGGAGATAACTGCTGCCGGAATGGAAGCAGACACGGTCATACCGACACGGAGGCCAAGATACGCATTGGCAGCACCAAATACAACCGCAAGAATGATACCCATGATTATGGATGTCACAGTAAATTCCGGTGTGATTTTTTCTGCCGGAATATACGGTTTGAACTCTTTGTTATCGTTCATTATTTCCTCTCCCTTTCATCTATTGGTTTTTAACCTCAGAGTATTATATCGAAATCCGGCATATTTTGCAAGCTATTGTTTATGGAATATTTATACATTCTTTCAAATAATTTTAACTTTTATAGAGATAATGCACAGATTGCCTTTTCTCAGCTATCTGTTTCCAACTGTTTTGTGAGATAACGACCTACAATTTTGGAAAATATAGATATATCACGAATATATGCAAAATCTTTTCCAAAAATCTTTTTTTCCGTTGCCAGATCCTTTTCTTCCCCTGCGAACACCCCCAGCACGCTAACGCCCAGATTCCGAAGCCGCCTGATCTCCGTGCCCGTATCTGCTATGGCATATTTGCCATGATAAGGCTGCGGATTTTTGGCATTTGGGCGGTTTACAATGACATCATAGGGCCGCCCGTCACTCAGGACAATCAGGATTTTCTTCTCCTCTTCCCGCTGAAGCAGACCATATCCTGCCGTCTTGATCGCAAGCCCATCCCGGTTGTTGGAGGACGTTACATAATCAAAAATATTTTCATTTTCCGACCGCGGATCATCATATTCCCGAAACCGGTGCAGAATCGTATAATCCCAGAAGGTACAAAAGCTCATGACTCTGTGCGGAATCTCCACATTACTCAGAGCTTCACTGATAATATAGGCCTGCAGTGCCACATCTCCCTGCCTGCTCATCTGAGAACCGCTGGCATCAATGAGCACATCCACTGCAAAGTCCGAAGCATCCCCTTTCAGCTCACGCTTAAAAATACTTGCCTCACGGCTTCTGCCGACACGCCATACACGAGAAGGAACGATGCATCCCCGGTCCGAGAGCACCTCCTGTGTCTCGCTCCTTAAAACCAGAGATTTGCGTAGCACCTCTGTCAGAGCTGAAATGTTGCGCTTCACAATCCGGTGTTTATCATGATACAGCCAGATATTTTTATTTTTCAGGCGTTTTGCGTATTCATACTGATAATTCCTCTTTACAGGATTTTTCAGGATTCCCTCTGTAAAATACAAACTGCAGTCACTGTGGATTTCCCTGCACATCAGGTAATTCATACGTTTTTCCTCCGCAGGCGTCAGATAGGTCTTTCCGTAATTCAATTCTACATAGGTATGCGCTTTTTCCAGTGCTTCCGGAGGCAGCACCGTCACCTTATGCTCTATCCTGCGCTTTTCTTCCATTTCCTCCGTAACAGAGGAGTTTTCCAGATCCGTCATCCGGTTTGCAAGCTGCTCCACATAGCTTTCCAGCGCATCCTCATACATTTCTTCCGACAGAAAATCTTCCCAGCTATATTCTGTCAGCTCCTCCAGCGTCACAGCCAGGACCTTGTCCAGGTTCCCATGCTGCCGTTCAAACTCCGGATCGACTATGGTATTATAGAGCCGGTCGATGATCCGAATCAATTCCATGGTATCTGCCGCAGTTCTGGACTGATATACCATGTCCCGGAAGTCACCGAGACGTTTCTCCACCAAATGCTGCCCATTGCTTAAACGGTCCCGAAGAACCGCGATCTTCAGCCTGCCGACCAGATTTTCCGGTGAAGGCATTTCCTCAAACTCCTGTTCCAGAATGTCCACAAAAGCCCGGCGCTGCATTTGCCGCACACCCGGCCGTTCAGCGCAGAGCTTTTCACCAACCGCCTCTTCAATACAAAGCTGCGCAACAGAGGTCAGCTCCTCTTCCCCGGCCTGCAGGAAAATCTTTTTTACCAGATACAGGCCCAGCATATCCTTATCATAATACCTGGCAAAAGCCCCCTGCTTGATCCCATCATACAGCGCAATTGCCCTGGAGCGCAGAAACAAAGACACATCCGGCCTGATTTCCAGCTTATAATCTCCGCCGTCTGTCGAATGCAGAGTACTTAGACGGTT
>ERZ781272.165-NODE-165-length-86157-cov-9.654189_pt1 | contig 86157 bp, 95 predicted proteins | sample MGYA00375850_ERZ781272 | MGnify/ENA primary metagenome ERZ781272 (study PRJEB29790, sample SAMN06051246) | human gut metagenome | host: Homo sapiens | place: USA: Cincinnati, Ohio | collected 2013-06-21 | study: EMG produced TPA metagenomics assembly of the Gut...
GCGGGGGGGGGGGGGGGGGGGGGGGGGGGCCCCCGGCGGGCAGCTTCCGCCACACCCTCGCCTGCGGTATTGCCGGTGACGGTGAAGTACGGCATCTCCAATTCCTGGGACGCCCTCATGCCCTACAACAGCGTATCGGGCAGCAACTACGCCCGTATGGTCTACGACAAGATCTATGACCGTCTGGCCTATGTGCATGCGGACGGGACCCTGTCCCCGCGGGCGGCCAAGAGCTGGGAGAGCGCCGACGGCGGCTATGCCATTGTGTTTCATCTGGATGAACGGTCGGCCTTTCACGACGGCACACCGGTGACGGCGGAGCACTGGGCCCGGACCTTTTTCCTGATGACAGACCCTGCGTGTCCCACGCTGGGCCGGGGCAACTTTGCCGGGCTTGTGGGTACGGATGAAGACGGCTGTCGACTGGAGGGGGAGCCCTTCGGAGCGGAAGCGGCCGACCCCTATACCTTCAAGCTCACCTTTCAGGACCCGGTGATCCCTGAGGACTTCCTGCTGGAAAAAAACCGGGAATTCTACGTTCTGCCCACCCACCGGCTGGAGGGGGTGGACCCGGCGGAGATCATGGAGCAGGCGCTTTGGCTGGACCCCATCGGCTCCGGCCCCTGCAAGTTTGTCTCCGAGCTGCCCGGCAGCCAGATCCAATTGGCCGCCAACCCCAAGTATCCGCTCGGCGCGCCCGGCTTCGACTATCTGGTCATCACCGTGATGGATAAGGCCAACCTGCTCACCGCGCTGATCGCCGGGGACCTGGACTACTACGCCATCGGCGGCAGCGTGTCCGCCGAGGATGCCGATGTGGCCCGTTCTCACGGCCTGGAGGTCCTCCCGGGCACCGTGCCCAATACCTTCTATGAGCTGATGCTCAACAACAAGACCCTGCCCGACGCCCAGCTCCGGCGGGCAGTGGAGCTGGCGCTGGACAAAGAGCTGCTCTGCCTGCAAAGCAGCCAGGGGTTGGGGCAAGTGACCGGTAGCTACGTGGTCCCCACCAGCGTCTACGCGCCGCAGGAAAAGACGGCGGCGATTCGGGATACGGAGGAAGCGGAGGCCCTGCTGGCGAAGGCCGGCTACGACGGGCGGACCTTCACCCTGGCCTGTACCTCCAGCCGGGCGGGACTGGCCGCGCTCATGCAGCAGAATCTGGCGGAGGCCGGCATCCGGGTGGAGATTGAGACGGTGGATTCCGCCACTCTGTTTGCCGGAATGTCCGACGGCATCTATGACATGGCCATCGCCAGTCATACCCCCAACGCCCTGCCCTTATGGTTCGTGGAAAGCCGGTTCACGGAGGGCAATAATCTGTTTCATGTGGCTGACCTGTCGCCTTATCAGGCCCTGATCTCCGCCGTCCGGACAGAGCGGGACCAGCCGGCCCGGCAGGCACTGGTGGAGGAGCTGGACAATCTGCTGGCCCAAGAGCGGCCCTTCATCCCGCTGTGGTTCTCCACGGCGCTGCACGTCCAGTCTCCCACGGTGACCGGTATCGACTATCCCTCTGCCAGCTTCTCCAACGAGAATGTGTGGGACTGGGTAAAACGCTGACAAAAGAAAGAAAACCTCCGTAAGGCCGAGCTTTATGGCGTGGCCTGTGCCCCCGGCTTGGGGGCCGGAAGTGCAGGAGGAACGAGCATGGCGCACTATCTCTGGAAGCGGGTTCTCACCGCTGTCCCTGTTTTTTTCGGTATCACGGTATTGGTATTCCTGCTGATGAACGCCGCCCCCGCCGATATCACCGACCTGGCCGGGAGTGAGGGCGGCGGCACCGCCGGAGACAAAGCGCTCCTGGCGGAGACCCTGGGCCTGGATCAGCCCCTGCCGGTACGATATTTTACCTGGCTGGGCGGACTGGTCCGGGGCGAACTGGGCAGGTCGTACCGCTCCGGCCAGGCAGTCTCGGCGCTCATCGGCCAGCGCATCGGGCCATCCCTTCTCCTTACGGGGACGGGGGTGCTCCTTGCGGTGGCCGTCGCCCTGCTCTTGGGGGTCCTGTCGGCCTGGAAGCCGCGGTCCCGCTGGGACAACCTTGCCTCCAACCTTGCCATGGCGGGCTCGGCCACGCCGGGCTTTTTCCTGGCCCTGCTGGCAATCTACTTCTTCTCCGTCCGGCTGCGCTGCCTGCCGGCGGCCTTTACCAGTGACTACGGCGGCGGGAGCCTGCGGGAGCTGCTGCGCCACCTGCTCCTGCCGGCGCTGGTCATCGCGGTCAGCAACGTGGGCGGCTTGCTGAAGCAGACCCGCAGCGCCTGCCTGGAGGTGCTGGGGGAGGACTATATCACCTCTGCCCGGGCCAAAGGGCTGCGGGAGGGCGTAGTGGTCCTCCGCCACGGCCTGCGCTCCGCCCTCATCCCGGTGCTCACCGCCGTGCTGACCCACATTCCGCATATCATCGGCGGGTCGGTGGTGGTGGAGCGGGTGTTTGGCTGGCCAGGGATGGGCAGTCTCATGTTCTCTGCCATCAGCAGCCGAGACTACAACGTCATCATGGGGGTCACGGTGGTCATCGCCCTGGCGGTGCTGGCCACCAGCCTTCTGCTGGACCTGGTCTATGGCCTGGTGGACCCGAGGGTGCGCTATGAGCGGATATAGAGGCGCATGGGCCCGTTTGCGGGAGGACCGGCGGGCTATGGCCGGATTGGGCCTCCTGGCGGCGGAGCTGCTGCTGGTCCTCCTGCTGCCGCCGCTGCTTGGGCTGGAGCCCAATGTCACCGACCGGGCAGCAGGCTTTTGGGCGGCGCCCTCCGGCGCCCACTGGCTGGGGACCGACGAGGTGGGGCGGGACGTATTGGCCCGTCTGATCTGCGGGGGGCGGGTATCCCTGCTGGTGGGCTTTGCGTCGGCGGCCCTGAGTCTGCTGATCGGCGTCCCTCTGGGCCTGCTGGCTGGCTACCGGCGGGGCAAATGGGAGTTCTGGATCATGCGCTGCGCCGATGTGTTCCAGTCCTTTCCCAGCATCGTGCTGATCCTGTGCCTGGTAACCCTGGTGGGCCCGTCCGTGGTCAATATCATTCTGGTCATCGGGCTGATGGGGTGGGTGAGCATCGCCCGGCTGGTCTACGGCAACACCCTGTCCATCCGGGAGAAGGAATACATTCTGGCCGTCCGAGCCCTGGGCGCTCCCACCAGAACCATTTTACGGCGCAACGTGCTGCCCAACGCCGTGGCTCCGGTATGGGCAGCCCTGGCCCAGCGGGTGGGGCGGGCCATCCTGTCCGAGTCCAGCCTCAGCTTTCTGGGGGTGGGCATCCGTACGCCTCAGGCATCCTGGGGCAACCTGATCCAATACGCCACCGGCCTGGCCACCTTCACCGGGCGGCCTTGGGTGTGGATTCCGCCCGGGGTGTGCATCGTGCTGACGGTATTGGCCCTCCAATGGGTGGGGGATGGGCTGCGGGATGCGCTGGACCCGCGCTGCCGCATCTGGAGTGAAAAATCATCCCGGCACACATAACCCAGGGCCCGTCCGAATATACTGGCTTATCCCGGAAACAAAAGAGGGGAGGCGCCGGTATGGAATCAGCGTACAGCCGTACGGGTCGGGAGCGTCGGGGAAAGGTCCGGAGCCGCCGGACCGCAGGCGGGTATCATCCGAAAAGAAAGGTGGCGCTGGCCCCGCGGGAGCGGCGCAGACTGACCCAACTGGGGGTATGCTTGGCCCTGTTTTTGGTAATCTTTCTGGGGCGAGGCGTCTTCCCTGAGCGCATGGATACCCTGCGGGGGGAACTGCTCCAGCTCATCCAGACGGACACCGATTTCAAGGCGGCCTTTGCCAATCTGGGCCGCTCCATCCAGCGGGGCGAGCCGGTGCTGGATACGCTGGGAGATCTGTGGGTCGATGTATTTGCAGGGGGCGGGCGGGTGAGCAGCACATATGTGAACCCCAGGGACCACGCTCCGCTGTATCATGAGGAGCTGGCATTCCTCAACGCCAGACCGACGGCGGCGGAGCTGCTGGAGCGCCGGTTTGGCCTGCCGGCCGGGGAAGTGTCCCGGCGGGAGCCCGCGGCGGAGGACGTGACCGTCCTGCCGTCGGCGCCGGAGCCGGTAGCCTACGACGGTCCCCCTCTGCCGGAGAACGCCACCATGGAGCGGCTGCCGCTGGGCTTGGACCAGACGGCGGCGCCGGTGATGGCGGTGGTCTCGTCCGGCTATGGCTGGCGGGAGCATCCCATTGAGGGAGGCGAGAAGTTCCACGCCGGGGCGGACCTGGCCGCCCCTTATGGAGAAGCGGTGGGGGCCTTTGCCGACGGGGTGGTGGACTACATTGGGGAGAGCCCGGCCTACGGGCAGTATTTGCAGATCCGCCACGCCGGCGGCGTGACCTCCTTTTATGCCCATTGCAGCAAGCTGTGTGTTCAGCAGGGGCAGCAGGTGAAGCTGGGGGAGAAGGTGGCTGAGGTGGGCGACACGGGGGAGACCACCGGGCCTCACCTCCATTTTGAGCTGCGGCTCAACGGGGAACTGCTGAATCCCGTCTACTATATCGAGACACTGCGTGAGTAGGGATGCTGCGGTGGGGAAGGCTGGAGGTGACCGGCGGCTTTTGTCTGGCTGCCGCGGCACTGTTTTACCTGGATACGGAAAATATCCTGCCATGGGCCCTGCTGGCCTGTGCCCTCCATGAGTCGGGCCACTATGCCGTTACCCGCCTGGCGGGGGGCGGAGTGGCCTATTTTCGCCTTACAGCGGTGGGGGGAGATCTTGGCCTGGATCCGGCCAGGCCCCTGGGCTACGCGGGCGAGATGGCCGCCATCCTGGCCGGACCGACCGTCAATCTGCTTTGCGCCTCGCTGTGCGCCCGGCTGGGCGGCGGGGGAGAGACGGGGCTTCTGTTCGCGGGCCTCAATCTGGCGCTGGGCTGCTTTAACCTGCTGCCCATCTGGCCGCTGGACGGCGGTCGGCTGCTGCTGCTCATCCTGACGGGGCTGATCCCGATCCACTGGGCGGAGCGGACGGTGCGTGGCTGCTCCGCGCTGGCGGCGGGACTGCTGCTGACGGGTGGGCTGCGGCTGCTGGGAGACGGCGGTGGAAATTTTACGCTGCTGCTGGCGGCCCTCTGGCTGCTGGCCGGGATGCTCCAGAGGAGATTTCCAAAGAGAAAAGGGCAAAAGAGCGGGAGAAAGCGAGATTTCCTGTAAAATACGCTTGCATTTCCAGAAGTCCTGTGGTATCATACTTTGGTCTCAATAAAGGGTGGTCCTCTGCGCTGCCGCTCCATCTCACTGGAGGAGCGGCGCTCAAAGCGGCATGAACGCCTATAAACTAGGAGGAAAAAACCATGGATCTGATGCAGACATTCTCTGAGAAGTACAAGAAGGCCGAGCCTCCCAAGGTGGAAGTGGGCGATACCGTCCGCGTGCACATTAAGGTCAAGGAAGGCAACCGTGAGCGTATCCAGGTCTTCGAGGGCACCGTCATCGCTAAAAAGCACGGCGGCATCGAGGAGACCTTCACCGTCCGCCGCATCTCCTACGGCATCGGCGTGGAGAAGGTGTTCCCCCTGCACTCTCCCGTGATCGAGAAGATCGAGACCGTCCGCACGGGTAAGGTGCGCCGGGCCAAGCTGTATTACCTGCGCGACCGCGTGGGCAAGAGCGCCAAGATCAAGGAGAAGCTGTAAGCAGTTACTGCCGGAAAAGGAGCGGGAAACCGCTCCTTTTTTGTATATTGTGGATAGAGCAGAAAATGGGGCGCGGGCCTTTTCAAACCTCTAGATATTGTGTATAATAATATTTACGGCATAAACCGCTTGGCGGTTTATGCGTGCGGCCACTGCCGCATCATTGCACCTGAACAAAGCCAAAAGCCTTGAGATTCAGGGCTTTTGGCTTTGTTCAGTACGCATTATAATAAAAAATGAGGATGAAGCGCGGAGTGGAAAGGAGCGGGAAATACCATGGACATCCACTGGTATCCGGGGCACATGACTAAGACCCGGCGCATGATTCAGGCCGATCTCAAGCTGGTAGACCTGGTGGCGGAGGTCATCGATGCCCGTATCCCCATCTCCAGCCGGAATCCCGACATTGATGAGCTGGTGGGGGACAAGCCCCGGCTCATTATTCTGAACCGGGCTGACCAGGCCGATCCGGAACAGACCAGGGCCTGGACCCGCTGGTTTAAGGCAAGAGGCTGCGCCGTCCTGGAGACCGACAGCAAGACGGGGGGCGGGGTGAATCAGTTTTCCGCTGTCATCAAGGATGCGCTCAAGGAGCAGATTGCCCGCTGGCGGGAAAAGGGCCAGGTAGGCCGCCCGGTGCGGGTGATGGTGGTGGGGGTGCCGAACGTGGGCAAATCCACCTTTATCAATAAAGTGGCAAGGCGAAAATCGGCCAAGGCGGGAGACCGCCCTGGGGTCACCCGTGGAAAACAGTGGGTGGCGGTGGATGCGGGACTGGATCTGCTGGACACGCCCGGTATCCTGTGGCCCAAGTTCGAGGACCAGACGGTGGGCCGGAACCTGGCGTTTACCGGCGCCATCAAGGACGAGGTGATGGACGCTGAGACGCTGGCCTGTTATTTGATGGAGACGCTGGCGGAGCGCTATCCCCAGGCGCTGCTGGAGCGCTACAAGCTGGAGCTGCCCCCGCGGGCCCAGGATGAGGAGACGGGGGGGCTCTCCTATGGCTACGACCTGCTGGAGCGGGCTGCGCGAAAGCGCGGGTTCCTCATTTCCGGCGGCGAGCCGGATACCGAGCGCATGGCCAAGGTGTTGCTGGATGAATTCCGGGCCGGCAGGCTGGGGCGCTTTACACTGGAGACACCGGAAGGGGCGGAAGCGTATGGCGACGGCTGATCTCTGGACGGTGGAGCGGGAATGCCGGGCGCAGGGGCTGCGGCGGATCTGCGGAGCCGACGAAGCCGGCGCCGGCCCTTTGGCCGGAGACGTATACGCCGCCGCGGTGATCCTGCCCTATGGATGCTTGCTGGAGGGCCTCAACGACTCCAAGCAGGTGAGTCCCAAGAAGCGGGACCGGCTTTTTGACGAAATCCGGGAGAAGGCGGTAGCCTGGGCGGTGACGTCGGTGGGCGCCGCCGTTATCGACGAGATCAACATCCTCAACGCCCGCCTTCTGGCCATGGAGCGGGCCATCCAGGCCCTGGACCCCGCGCCGGATTTTGCCCTGATCGACGGCAACCGGGACGCGGGGATCACCTGCCCCCACCGGACGCTGGTCAAGGGGGACAGCCGCAGCGCCAACATCGCGGCGGCCTCCATCCTGGCCAAGGTCAGCCGGGATCGCTACATGGAGAAAATGGCGGCGCTCTACCCCCAATATGAGTTTGAGCGCCACAAGGGCTATCCCACCAAACGCCACTACGAGCTGCTGCGGCAGTATGGGCCCTGTCCCATCCACCGCAGGAGCTTTCTGAAAAAGCTGTGAGCGGGGAGAGCACCCGGCTGCTGGGCCGGTGGGGAGAGGCCTTGGTGGCCGAGTACCTACGGCGGCGAGGTTTCCGGCTCCTGGCGGCCGGCTGGCAATGTCGGTACGGCGAGATTGACCTGATTGCAGAAGATGAACAGTATATCCTCTTTACAGAGGTGAAGCTGCGGAAAAGCGCCGCCTTTGCCCCGGCGCGGGCCTTTGTGGACCGCCGGAAGCAGGCCAGACTGCGGACCACGGCGGAGCTCTATCTCGCGCAGTTCCCCACCGGAAGGCAGCCCAGATTCGACGTGGCCGAGGTCTACGCGCCGGAGGGGACCGCCACCCGGGACCCCGAAATCCATTACATAGAGGATGCGTTTTAAGTGGAAGTATTCGACGGGCACTGTGACACCATATTGCGCTGCTATCTGGAGGGCGGCGGCTTTCGGGAGCGTCCCGGCCATCTGGACCTGACCCGAACCCGGAAATTCAGCCGCTATGCCCAGTTCTTCGCCTGCTTTGGAGAGCCGGAGGACATGCCGGGCCGGCCTCTGTGGGAAGTTTTTCAGGAAGAGGTGGCCCTCTTCCGGCGGGAGATGGAGCAAAACGCCGACTGGGTGGTTTTCTGCCGCAGCGGAAGGGAGGCGGAGGCCGCCTTTGCCGGAGGCCGGGCGGCGGCTTTCCTGTCCGCGGAAGGGGCGGAGCTGCTGGACTGTGATCTGGACAAGCTCCGTCAGGCCCATGCGTGGGGCGTGCGGGCGGTGAACCTGACCTGGAACCATCCCAACGCGCTGTCCGGCACCAACGCCGAGGAGCGAGAGCGGGGACTCAGCTCCCAGGGCCGGGCCTTTGTGCGGGAGATGCAGCGGCTGGGAATGCTGGTGGACGTCTCCCATCTGTCCGACCCTGGCTTCTGGGATGTGATGGAAATCGCGGAAAAACCCATATTTGCCAGTCACTCCAACGCACGGGACGTATTTTTCGACACCAGAAACTTGACCGATGCGCAATTTACTGCCATAATAAAAAACAATGGCGTTGCCGGGCTGAATCTGTACGCCGGTTTTTTGGGCAAGGCAGCGGATCTGGATACCGTCACCAGACATCTGGAGCACTTCCTGGCGCTGGGCGGAGAACGAAACCTCTCCCTGGGCGGCGATTGGGACGGGTGTGCGATTCTGCCGAGGGGGATGGAGGGCATCCAGGATCTGGACCGGCTTTATGAGCATTTGCTGCGCCGCAATTATCACGAAGAGCTGGTGCGGGGCATTTTTTATTCTAATTTGATGAGGGTAGTGAGTGAAGTATGCAATACGTAAGTACGAGAAACAAGCGGTGGCGCTGCTCGGCCTCCGAGGCCATCGCCCAGGGCTTGGCCCCCGACGGCGGCCTTCTGACGCCGGAGGTGCTGCCCAAGCTGTCCCCAAACGGTCTGACTACCATGACCGACATGTCCTATCAGCAGCGGGCGGTCTTCGTCATGAACTCTTTCCTGGAGGACTTCACCGCCTCCGAGCTGTCCAGCTACGCCAACCACGCCTATGGGCCGGACAAGTTCGACACAAAGGAAGTTGCCCCCGTCCGTGCAGTGGACGACAGTACCTACTGCCTGGAGCTGTGGCACGGTCCTACCTGCGCCTTTAAGGATATGGCCCTGCAGATGCTGCCCCACCTCCTGTCCGCCTCGCTGGTGAAGAACGAGGAAAAAAAGACGGTCTGCATCCTGGTGGCTACCTCCGGCGATACCGGAAAGGCCGCTCTGGAGGGCTTCCGGGATGTGGACAAGACCCGCATCCTGGTATTCTACCCGAAGGACGGCGTCTCCGACATCCAGCAGCTCCAGATGCGCACCCAGGAGGGCGGCAACGTTGGGGTCTGCGCCGTGGTGGGCAACTTCGACGATGCCCAGACCGGCGTGAAACGGCTGTTCTCCGACGAGAGCCTGCGGGAAACGCTGGCCGAGCGCGGCTATTTCTTCTCCTCGGCCAACTCCATCAACTGGGGCCGTATCCTTCCCCAGGTGGTGTATTACATCTCAGCCTACTGCGATCTGCTGCGGGAGGGCAAGGTGCAGAAGGGGGAAGCGGTCAACATCTGTGTGCCCACCGGCAACTTCGGCAACATTCTTTCGGCCTACTATGCCGGGCAGATGGGCGTGCCCATCCACAAGCTGATCTGTGCCTCCAACCGCAACAACGTCCTCACGGACTTTTTGCTGACCGGCGTGTACGACCGGAACCGCACGTTCTACAACACTATGTCCCCCTCCATGGATATCCTCATCTCCTCCAATCTGGAGCGGATGCTCTTCGAGTTTACCGAGCACGACGACGAGGAGGTGCGGGGCTATATGGAGGCCCTGGCCCAGACCGGCCGGTATGAGGTGAGCGAACCGGTCAAGAAGAAGTTGGAGCGCCATTTTGCCGCCGGCTGCTGCGACGACGCCGCCACCCAGGCCATGATCGCCAAAATGTGGACCGAGCGCCGCTACCTCATTGACACCCACACCGCCGTGGCCTTTCATGTGCTGGAGCAGTACCGGGCCGGGACGGGGGATGCCACTCCCACCATTGTGGTCTCCACGGCCAGCCCCTTCAAGTTCTGTGACAATGTGCTGGGCGCGCTCGGGGTCCGCGAGCTGGCGGACGGTACGGCCATCCTGAACCAGCTTGCCGAGGTCACCGGCGTGCCGGCGCCCGCGCCCCTGGCCGCGCTGGCCGGCAAGGCCGTGCGGTTCGACCAAGTGGTGGAGAAGGACCGCATGGTGGACCAGGTGCTGGAGATGCTCAAATAATGGCGCTGTTTGCCATTGGAGATACCCACCTCTCTCTGAGCGCCAACAAGCCGATGGATGTGTTCGGAGGCGGCTGGACGGGCTATGTGGACAAGCTGTCCGCCGGGTTTCGCGCGCTGGTGGCGCCGGAGGATACGGTGGTCATCGCCGGGGACGTCTCTTGGGGGATGAGTCTGGAGGAGGCGGAGAAGGATTTCGCCTTCCTGGACGCGCTGCCCGGGAAGAAGCTGCTGCTCAAGGGCAACCATGACTACTGGTGGACCACGGTGTCCAAAATGACCCGCTTTTTTGCCGAGCACGGCTTTACGACCCTGGAAATTCTCCATAACAATTGCTATTTTTATGGGGAGACCGCCCTGTGCGGAACCCGGGGCTGGTTTTACGAGGAGGACCAGAACGGCCATAACGAGAAGGTGTTCAACCGGGAACTCATCCGGCTGGAGGCGTCGCTGAAGGCGGCGGGGGAGCGGCGGAAGCTGTGTTTTCTCCACTACCCGCCCTGTTACGAGGGTTACCGCTGTCCGGAGATCATTGCCCTGATGGAGCGTTATGGCGTGGAGGACTGTTATTACGGCCACCTCCACGGCGGCAGCCACCGCCTGGCGGCACAGGGCAGGCAGGGAGGCCTGTCTTACCACCTGATTGCGGCAGATTTTCTGGGCTTTCGTCCGCTGAAAATCATGGATTGAGGGCGGTTTCGTTTTTTTCTGAAAAAAGAGTGGAAAAATTCACAATTATCTGATAGTATATGTAAGATTCTGATTAGGTGCCTGCGCAGGGCACGAAATAGCAGGAGGAAGTAAGCAGATGAACGTCAAGAGTAAAGAGAACGTAGAGAACAGCGCCGTAGAGCTGATCATCGAGGTGGGGGCTCAGGAGTTTGAGGCCGCGCTGGACAAGGTCTACAAGAAGCAGCGGGGCAGCATCGCCGTCCCCGGCTTCCGGAAGGGCAAGGCCCCCCGGAAGATCATCGAGGGTATGTACGGCTCCGGCGTGTTCTATGAAGACGCCATCGAAGAGCTTTATCCCTCCGCTTACGCCGAGGCCGTGGAGCAGGAGAAGCTGGATGTGGTGGCCTACCCCAAAGTGGAAGTCCTGGAGGTGGGCAAGGACGGCTTTACCTTTAAGGCCGTGGTCACCGTCCGACCCGAGGCCAAGATCGGTACGTACAAGGGCCTGAGTGCGGAGAAGGAAGCTGTCGCCGTCACCGACGAGGACATCGAAAACGAGCTCAAGCCCTATGTCGAGCGCGCGACCCGCCTGGTAAACGTGGAGCGCGAGGCCAAGATGGGCGATACCGTTCTGCTGGACTTTGAGGGCTTTGACAACGGCGTGCCCTTCGAGGGCGGCAAGGCCGAGAACCACGCCCTGGAGCTGGGCTCCCACTCCTTTGTTCCCGGCTTTGAAGAGGGCGTCGTGGGTCTGAAGCCCGGCGATGAGAAGGACATTGACGTCACCTTCCCCGAGGACTATCACGCCGACCTGGCCGGTAAGCCCGTGGTGTTCAAGATCAAGGTTCACGAGGTGAAGGAGCCCCAGGCCCCCGTGGTGGACGACGAGTTTGCCAAAGACGTGTCCGAGTTCGACACGCTGGAAGAGTTCAAGAAGGATTTGGGCGACAAGCTGAAGGAGCGCCGTCAGACCCAGGCCGACCGCGCCTATGAGGACGCCCTTATGGATCAGGTGGTGGAGGCCCTTGAGGTGGAGCTGCCCGACGCCATGGTGGACTACCGTGCCGAGCAGATGGTGCAGGATTACGCCCAGCGCATCACCAGCCAGGGCATCCCCTTTGAAAAATATCTGGAAATGACCGGCCAGACGATGGATAGGATGAAGGAGCAGGCCAAGGAGTCCGCCATTAAGCAGATCAAGTATGAGATGGCGATGGACGCCGTGGCTGCGGCCGAGGGAATCGTCATCTCCGACGAGGAGCTGGACGCTGAGTACCAGTCCCTGGCCGACCAGTACAAGATGGAGCTGGACCAGGTGAAGGCGCTGGCTTCCGCCGAGGATGTCAGGACCACGCTGTTGCGCCGGAAAGCCATCGACGTGGTCAAGGACAGTGCCAAGGTCGGCAAGGCCAAGAAGCCCGCCGCAAAGAAAGCCGCCAAGGAGACCGAGGACGAGACCGCCGAGGAAAAGCCGAAGAAGAAGGCTACATCCAAGAAGAAGGCAGAGACGGAACAGGCGCCCAAGACCGAGGAATAAGCAGGTATTGTTTCAGCGGCGGCAGTCCGGAGATGGGTATGGAGTGAAACCAGGAATAATGTTCCAGTCTCCGGGTATACTTTCTTAGCGTGACTGCCGCAAAAAGGAGAGCATATTATGAGCCTAGTACCTTATGTAGTAGAGCAGACCAACCGCGGAGAGCGGTCCTATGACATCTTCTCCCGTCTGCTCAACGACCGTATCATCTTTCTGGGTGAGGAAGTGAACGATACCACCGCCAGTCTGGTGGTGGCGCAGCTCCTCTATCTGGAGGCGCAGGACCCGGACAAGGACATTCAGTTCTACATCAATAGCCCAGGCGGGTCTGTCACGGCCGGCATGGCCATTTATGATACCATGCAGTACGTGAAGTGCGACGTATCCACCATCTGCATCGGTATGGCTGCCAGCATGGGCGCTTTTCTCCTGTCCTCCGGGACCAAGGGCAAGCGCTTTGCCCTACCCAATGCCGAGATCATGATTCATCAGCCCTCCGGCGGCACCAAGGGCCAGGCCAGCGACATCAAGATCCAGGCCGAGTGGATGCTGCGTACCCGCGAGAAGCTGAACAAGATCCTGGCGGAGAACACCGGGAAGTCTGTGGAGCAGATCGCCGTGGATACCGAGCGCGACCACTTTATGCCCGCGGATGAGGCCTGCACCTACGGCCTCATCGACAAAGTCATCACATATAAGCGGTAATACGCGGTCAGCAGGAGTGGGGGCGTTTTGCGCTCCCGCTCCTGCTGGCAGAAACGCACGGCAGCTGCCGTGGATTCAAGAGGTTGAGTTATGCCTAAAAATGACGAAAAGCGTCCGGTCCGCTGTTCCTTCTGCGGAAAGCACCAGGAGCAGGTCTCCCGCATCATTGCCGGACCCGGCGCTTATATCTGCAACGAATGCGTCCAGCTCTGTATGAGCATTTTGGACGACGCGGGGACCGCACCCGAAGAGGCGCACGTGGATATCCCCGACGTGATCCCCACGCCCCGGGAGATCCGAGACGTGCTGGACCAGTATATCATCGGCCAGGAGGACGCCAAAGTGGCCCTCTCGGTGGCGGTATACAACCACTATAAGCGCATCTACTTCGGCGGCGGAGACGACGTGGAGCTTCAGAAGAGCAATATCCTGCTCATGGGGCCTACCGGCTGCGGCAAGACTCTCTTCGCCCAGACGCTGGCCCGTATCCTGAAGGTGCCCTTTGCCATCGCCGACGCCACCACCCTGACGGAAGCCGGCTATGTGGGCGATGACGTGGAGAACATCCTGCTGCGCCTGGTCCAGGCCGCCGATTACGATATCGAGCTGGCCCAGCGTGGCATCATCTATGTGGATGAGATCGACAAGATCGCCCGGAAGTCGGAGAACACCTCCATTACCCGGGATGTCTCCGGCGAGGGCGTCCAGCAGGCTCTTTTGAAGATCCTGGAGGGCACCGTGGCCAACGTACCGCCTCAGGGTGGCCGGAAGCACCCCCACCAGGAGTTTATCCAGATCGACACCAAAAACATCCTGTTCATCTGCGGCGGCGCCTTCGACGGCATCGAGAAGATCATCGAGCAGCGCCTGGACAAGAAGGCCATCGGCTTCGGCGCCCAGGTGGAGAGCCGCAAGGATCGGGATGTATCCGCCATTCTCAAGCAGGTCCAGCCTCACGACCTGCTGAAGTTTGGCATCATCCCCGAGCTGGTAGGCCGCCTGCCCGTCATTACGGCGCTCCAATCCTTGGGAAAGGAGCAACTGGTCCGCATCCTCACCGAGCCCAAAAACGCTCTGGTAAAGCAGTATCAGAAGCTGCTGGCTTACGACAATGTGGAATTGGATTTCCAGCCGGAGGCGCTGGAGGCGGCAGCCGAGAAGGCCATCCAGCGCGGCATCGGGGCCCGCGGACTCCGGGCGGTGCTGGAGGAGGTCATGACCCGGGTCATGTATGATGTGCCCGACCAGCCCGACATCGAAAAAGTGGTCATCACACCCGCCTGCGTCACCGAGCAGGTACGGCCGGAGCTGGTCCGGAACCCAGAACGCCCGCCCAGGCCCCGTCTGGGCGGCGCCGCGCTCCGGGCAGAGCGGGGCGGCCTGCAGCCCCGAAACAGCAACGTGTCATAACAGCGCAAGGAGGGCGGGGCGGAGCTCCGTCCTCCTTGTTCTATTCGCTTTGCAACCTGAAAGGAAGTGATTTTCCATGAAGGCTGATCCCGATATCAGCACGATGCCGGTACTGGCTCTCCGGGGGCTTACCATTTTTCCCAATATGCTGCTCCACTTTGACGTGGGCCGGGAGGCGTCGATCAAGGCCCTGGACGAGGCTATGGCCTCCGGGTCCCCGGTGTTTCTGGTGACCCAGAAGGATCTGGCGGTGGAGGAGCCCCGGCAGGAGGATCTGTTCTCCGTGGGCACCATCTCCAATGTCAAACAGATCCTGCGTCTGCCGGGAGACAACGTGCGGGTCATGGTGGAGGGAGAGGACCGGGGCAAGCTGCTGAGCCTGATGCAGACTGCACCCTTCCTGGAGGGTCAGGTAGAGACGCTGCCCATTCCGGAGTCCGTACGCAATACCCCCAGGACCGAGGCCCTGATTCGCAGCACCTATGAGCTTTTCGAAACCTATACCGAGCTTTCGCCCCGAATGACCAGCGACGTGCTCATCCACGTGCTGGCCAGCGAAGACCCGGGCTATATTGCCGACTATATCGCCCAGAATATCGCCATGCGGGCGGGGGATAAGCAGGCTATTCTGGAGGAGCTTCGTCCCTTGCGCCGCCTGGAGCGGCTATGCCACGCCCTGAAACGGGAGGTGGAGATCCTCCAGTTGGAGCAGGATATGCAGTCCAAGGTCCGGGACCAGCTTACCCGCAACCAGCGGGACTACGTTCTCCGGGAGCAGCTCAAGGCCATCCAGAGCGAACTGGGCGAGGGGGACAGCGGCGACAGCGAGCTGGGAGAGTACCGCCAGAAAATCAAAAAGGCGCGGCTCCCCCATGAGGTGGCGGCAAAGCTCAACAAAGAGGTGGACCGCCTGGCCAAGCAGCCCTTTGGATCGGCCGAGGCCACAGTAATCCGCAACTATCTGGATATCTGTCTGGAGCTGCCCTGGAGCAAGAAGACACGGGAGCGTGTCAATGTGGAGTCCGCTCGCAGAGTACTGGACGCCGACCACTACGGCCTGACGAAGGTCAAGGAGCGCATTTTGGAATTTCTGGCCGTCAAGCAGTTGGCGCCTGACCTGAAGGGGCAGATCATCTGCCTGGTGGGCCCTCCTGGTGTGGGCAAGACCTCCATCGCCATGAGCGTGGCCCGGGCACTGAATCGGAAGCTGGCTCGGATCTCTCTGGGCGGCGTTCACGATGAAGCCGAAATTCGCGGCCACCGGAAGACTTATGTGGGTGCTATGCCTGGTCGGATCATTTCCGCCATTCGACAGGCGGAAAGTAGTAACCCTTTACTGCTATTGGACGAGATTGACAAGCTGGCTTCCGATATCCACGGCGACCCGGCGTCGGCCCTGCTGGAGGTACTGGATGCGGAACAGAACAGCACCTTCCGGGACCACTTTTTAGAGTTGCCCTATGACCTATCCGACGTGCTCTTCATTACCACGGCCAACACCACCGAGACCATTCCGCGGCCGCTGCTAGACCGGATGGAGGTTATTGAACTGACCAGCTATACCGATGAGGAGAAGCTGCAGATCGCCAAACGCCACCTGCTTCCCAAGGAGATGAAGCGGCATGGCCTGAAAAAGACGCAGCTCAGGCTAACGGACGACGCTATCCGGGAAGTCATCACCGGCTACACCCGCGAGTCCGGCGTCCGTGTGTTGGAGCGTGAGCTGGCTGCCCTGAGCCGGAAGGCGGCGATGCATATTGTATCCGATTCTGTAAAGCAAATCTCCATTACAGGAGATGATTTAGAGCGGTACCTTGGGGTGAGAAAATACCACCCGGAAAAGTTGGAAAGCGGCGAGCAGGTGGGTGTCGTCAACGGACTGGCCTGGACCTCGGTGGGCGGCGAACTGCTCCAGGTGGAGGTCAATGTGGTTCCGGGCTCCGGCAAGGTGGAGCTCACCGGAAACCTGGGCGACGTGATGAAGGAATCGGCTCACGCGGCGCTTTCCTATATCCGCAGTCGGTCCCAGCAGTTGGGGATTGCATCCGATTTTTACAAGACCAGGGATCTGCATGTCCATTTCCCGGAGGGCGCGGTCCCCAAGGACGGACCTTCCGCCGGCATCACCATCGCGGTGGCGATGGTGTCGGCCCTGACCGGGGCCACCGTAAAGCGGGGAATCGCCATGACCGGGGAGATCACCCTGCGGGGCCGGGTGCTGCCCATCGGCGGCTTGCGGGAAAAGACCATGGCCGCGCTGCGCAACGGGATGCGGACAGTGATCCTGCCCGCGGAGAATGCGCCCGACCTGGCGGAGATCGACCAGACTGTGCGTAGCGCCCTCCACTTTATCCCTGTGGAGCATGTGGACGAGGTGCTGGCAGCCGCGCTGAATTTTGACGAGTCCCAGGTCCAGCCGGACCTGTCCGGCTTTGCCGGCCAGGAGGCGAGGCGGGCGCAGGCCAGTCTCAATCTGAAACAGTGACGGGAGAACGGATATGATCAATCTCCAAAAGGCGGAGTTCGTGCGTTCAGCGGCCAAGCGGGAGGACTTTCCCCGGGACGGTATGCCACAGGTGGTCTTTTCCGGGCGGTCCAATGTGGGAAAGTCCTCGGTCATCAACCGCCTGCTTAACCGCAAAAATTTTGCCCGAGTGGGCAATTCTCCGGGAAAGACCACCCACATCAACTATTTCAAGATCGACGGTAGGCTCTACCTGGTGGATCTGCCTGGCTATGGCTATGCCAAGGTGTCCAAGGCGGAAAAAGAGCGGTGGGGCCGCTTGATTCAATCCTGGTTCGACGACCCTTCTCTGATGACCTTGGGGGTTATGATCGTGGACGCGCGGCACAAACCCACGGCGGATGACTGCACAATGGGGACCTGGTTCAAACAGGCGGGCAGGCCCTATGCAGTGGTGGCCAACAAGCTGGATAAGCTGAAGAAAAGCGAGATCGAACCCAATCTCCAGCGAATCCGGGAGACTTTGGAGCTGGAAGATACCGTAAAGGTGATTCCCTTTTCAGCCGAAAAGGGAGAAGGGCGGCAGGCGCTGCTGGCCCTAATATCGGACCAAGTGGGGGAGAGTGTGCAATGAAATATGTGCGTGCAAACCGGCTGGGCCGGGTGCGCTGGGGCGTGCTGGACGGCGATGTGATACGGACACTGAAGTGGCCGCCCTATGATGGCGCGGAGTACTACGATGGGAAGGCGTGGAAGGTGGCGGACTGCCAGATTCTGGCCCCCTGCGACCCCGGCAAGATCGTCTGCGTAGGCAAGAACTACTACGATCATGCCGTGGAGATGGGGGAGGGCATCCCAGATCGCCCCATCCTCTTCATGAAGACCCATAACTGCATCAACGATCCGGAAGGCGAAATCCACGCCCCGGATTTTGTACAGCGGCTGGATTACGAGGGGGAATTGGCCTTCGTGGTTAAAAAGACCGCATCCAGGGTGAAGGCCGCCGAGGCGTGGGAATACATACTCGGCTTCACGATTCTCAACGACGTTACCGCCCGGGATGTCCAGAAAGGGGACGGCCAGTGGACCCGCGGCAAGTGCATGGACGGCTTTGCGCCCGCCGGGCCGGTGCTGACCGACGAGGTAGATCCCACCGATCTGAAACTGGAGACCCGGCTCAACGGCAAGACGGTCCAGTCCTCCCGTACCTCCCTGTTCATGACCAAGATCCCCGAGCTCATGGAGTTTATCACTGCCGGGATCACGCTGGAGCCCGGCGATGTGGTGTCCACCGGCACGCCGGCGGGAATCGGCTCCATGCAGCCCGGCGACACGGTAGAGGTGGAGATCGAGGGGATCGGTGTCCTGCGCAACCATATCGTGTAAAACCGCGAGGTGAAGGCGCTGCGAGCGTCTTCACCTTGTGTTTTTCGGAATCATTTGGTATACTAAGCTGTCTGAATGAATCGGCAATGGGAGGCAGAGGCTATGCTGCGGCGCATTCCCCTGGGGAAGATGAACAACCTGAGAGATCTGGGGGGCTACCCCGCCGGCGACGGCGTTACCGTCTGGGAGCGTTTTTTGCGGGGCGATAACCCCACGGGCCTGTCCGAACAGGACATCCAATGGCTCCGGGAGCGGGACATCACCACCATCGTGGACCTGCGCAGCGGGGAGGAACTGGCGCGTCAGCCGGACCAGCTCCGCAGCCAGCCCGGTTTTCTATACCACCACTGTCCGCTGGTTGGAATTGAGAAGCTGCCCAATCTGGAGGCCGACATCGGAAGGGCCTATTTTGAGGCCATGGACCGGCTGACCTGCGTGGGACGGGCCATGCGTATCCTGGCGGCCGCGCCCGGCGGTGTACTCTTCCACTGCACGGCGGGCAAGGACCGCACCGGCATTCTGGCCATGCTGCTGCTCTCGCTGGCGGGCGTGGCTCGGGAGGATATCCTGGCCGACTATCAGATCTCCGAGACCTATCTGGCGGAGATCATCCAGCTCATCCAGCTCCGGGTTCCCGATCTGGCGGCCTTCGCCGGCCAGTCCAGGCGGGAGTATCTGGAGGAGTGCATGGACCTGCTGCTGGACAAGTACGGCTCTGTGCCGGACTACCTCCGGGCGGCCGGGCTGACCGATGGAGAACTGGAGACCCTGCGGCACAAGCTGCTGGCCTGAGCAATGAAAGGGGAAGCTCCCTTGTATTCCTTTTCCAATTTTACACAGAATATGGATTGGAGCGGACTGATCGACCTGCTGATGCAGGTAGCGGCAGTCCTGCTGTGCCTCACCATCCACGAGACCTGTCACGGTCTGGCCGCTTATGCGCTGGGTGACCCCACGGCCAAGCGGATGCACCGGCTGTCCCTCAATCCGCTGCGGCACATCGATCCCTTTGGCGCCCTCATGATGCTGGCGGTGGGCTTTGGATGGGCCAAACCGGTGCCGGTGGATATGCGCTATTTCAAGCACCCCAAAAGCGGCATGGCCCTGACCGCCCTGGCGGGACCGGCGTCCAATTTCCTGTTGGCCTACGCCGCCATGCTGCTGTATGCCCTGTTTTACGGACTGCTTTACGCAGGAGCGGTGTCCGGCACTGTGGCTGAGGGCCTTTTGGACTTCTGCTGGCTGCTGGCCTCTCTGAGCGTGGGCCTGGGGGTATTCAATCTCATCCCGTTTCCGCCCTTGGACGGCTCCAAGGTGCTGGAGGGAGTCCTGCCCGACCGAATCTATTACCAGATCCTGCGTTTCGAGCGCATTGGGATCGTCGTACTGATGGCGGTACTTTGGACGGGGGTGCTGGACGGTCCCCTGTACGCGGTGCGCCGCTGGATTCTGGAGCTGCTCCTCCACGGCTCGGAGTGGGTGTTCCGGCTGTTCGTCTGAATTGGAAAGGGGGTGGCGGCGTGGAGGCTCCCATCTATCATCTGGAGGGCGTGGTTAAGGCCCGTGCGGAAGAGGAACTGGGGGATTTTACCGGCCCCCTGGACCTGATCCTCCACCTGCTCTCCAAAAACAGGATGGAGATCAAGGACATCCAGATCGCGGTCATTCTGGACCAGTACATGGCCTGGATGAACCAGCGCAAGCGCCTGGATCTGGAGGTGGCCAGCGACTTTGTGTCCATGGCTGCCCAACTGGTCTTTATCAAGTCCCGGATGCTGCTGTCCATCCACGACGAGGAGGCCCTCAGCGAGATGGAGCAGCTCATCGCTTCTCTGGAGGCGCACCAGCGCCATGAGAACTATCTGAAGGTCAAGGTGGTAACGCGGGAGCTGTCCGATCGCTACGCCGTCGGTCGGGATTACATCACCAAGGTACCGGAGCACCTGCCGGTCAGCCGGACCTACCGCTATGTCCACAGCCGGGAGGACCTGCGGCGGGCCATGGCGGCGGTGCTGGAGCGCGCGGACAACAAGCTGCCGCCGCCTATGAGCGCCTTTGAGGGCATTGTTGGCCGGGAGCCCTATCCCGTCTCCGACAAGGCGGCGGAGCTGATCCAGCGGCTGGTGCACTTTGGCGTCACCCGGTTCCGGGCCCTGTTTCGGGGCAACCGCAGCCGGTCGGAGGTGGTGGCCACCTTTATCGCCGTGCTGGAGCTCTGCAAGGCCAAGCGCATCCGGCTGGCGGGTACCGACGCCGACTGCACCGTCACCTGCACCGGGGAGGGAGACGACGCCCTGGAGCTCTCCACCGATGCCTACTGATAGGGGTGGTACTGCAATGGAATTGAAGGAAATCGAATCCGCCATGGAGGGCATCCTCTTCGCCGCCGGCGAGCCGGTGGGCGTGGAGCGCCTATGCCTGACGCTGGGGATCGACCGGGCCGCGGCGGACGCGGTGGCCCAGCGGCTGATGGACTATTACAGCTATGAGCGGCGGGGCATCCGTCTGGTTCGGCTGGACGCCAGCTATCAGCTCTGTTCGGCGCCGGAGTATGCCGACTATATCCGCAGGGCCCTGGAAAGCCGTAAGCCCGCCAAGCTCTCCCAGTCCGCTCTGGAGGTGCTGGCCATCATCGCCTATTACCAGCCCGCCACCCGGGCCTATGTGGACCAGGTGCGGGGCGTGGACAGCTCCTACACCGTTGGTTTACTGCTGGACCGGGAGCTCATCGAGGAGTGCGGCCGTCTGGCCGTCCCCGGACGGCCCATCCTGTACCGCACCACGCCCACCTTTCTGCGTTCCTTCGGGCTGTCCAGTCTGGAGGAGCTGCCCGAGCTGCCCAACGCCAGCCCCGAGGACGGGCAGCTCACCCTGGAGATGCAGACCGCCCTGGAGCAGCTCAAAAGTCAGCAGGAGAAGCCGGAGTCCTCTCCCACCGGCGGGGAAGAGGCGGGGGGGTGAGACCATGAGGGCATGGATCATCTTAGGGACTGTTCTGGTTCTCCTGTTTCTACTCTCCCTGGTCCGGGTGGGCGGAGTGCTGGAGTATTCCGCTCAGGGGCTGCTGGTCCGTATTCGGCTGGGACGGCTGCGCCTCACGGTTTTCCCCATGCGGAAAAGGGCGCGGAAGCCCAGGCCGCCTCAGGAAAAAAATCCGCAGCCGGAAGGTCAGAGGGAAAAGCCGCCGAAAAAGGGCGGGACCCTGTCTCGGGTGAAGGAGTTCCTGCCTCTGGCCGCCGAGACGGCCGGACGGTTCAAGCGCAAGGTGCGCATCGACCAACTGGAGCTGGAGCTGACGGCGGCGGCCTCCAACCCGGCGGCGGCGGCCATGGCCTTTGGCGGCGCCAACGCCGCGTTGTGTATGATGCTGCCCCTATTGGAGAATCATTTTAATGTCCGGCAGCGGAGCATCCGCACCGCGGTGGATTTCGAGGGCAGCCGCCCTGTAATCTACCTGAAGGCGGCATTCTCCCTTACCATCGGGCAGGGCGTGGTCCTCGCCGTCCGCTTGGGGTTCCAGGCTCTGCGCATCCTATCCCAATACAAAAGCGGTCAAAAACAGAAAGAGGCGGTTTAACTATGGAAAAAAATCATCCCATCGGCGATCTGATGAGCACCACCATGCAGAAGATCCGGGAAATGGTGGACGTCAACACCATTATCGGCACCCCCATCCGGACGGACGACGGTATCACGCTCATCCCCGTATCGAAGCTCTCCTTCGGGTTTGCCTCCGGAGGCAGCGACTTTGTCACCAAGAACCAGAAGCCCGAGGCCGACAACGCCTTCGGCGGGGGCGGCGGGGCCGGCGTCAACATCTCTCCGGTGGCCTTTCTCATCGTGAAGGGAGACACTGTAAAGCTGCTGCCTGTAGCGCCTCCCGCCAATACCACGGTGGACCGGGTGGTGGAGCTGGTGCCCGAAATGTTTGACAAGGTCACCGGCTTCATTGACCAGAAAAAGGCCGAGGATAAATCCAGGTTCTAAGCTCCATACTAGTGTCATCTGTGCGTCGAGGTGACACGTATGAAGCGTATGCTCGCGGCCCTGCTGGCCGCTGTATTGCTGTACCCTTTTGCCCTCCGGAGCGCCCAGGCGGCGGGGCCGGAGACCGCGGCGGCCTCCGCCATCCTGGTCGATGCCGCCAGCGGCCGGGTGCTCTACGAGAAGAACGCCCGTGAAAAACGGCTTATCGCCAGCATCACCAAGCTGATGACCGCCCTGGTGGCGGTGGAATCCACTCCCGACCTGGAGGATGAGGTCACGATCCAGCCGGCAGACACGCTGGCCGAGGGCTCCTCCATGTACCTGAAGCCGGGGGAGAAACTGCCGCTGAAAACGCTGCTGTATGGTCTGCTGCTCCAGTCGGGCAATGACGCCGCCCTGGCGGTGGCCCGTCACTGTGCCGGAGATGTGGAGACCTTTGTGGACTGGATGAACCAGCGTGCGGCGAGCTTGGGTATGGAGGACACCCACTTTGCAAACCCCAACGGACTCAACGACGAAGCGCACTATTCCACTGCCGCCGATATGGCTCTTCTGGCCGCCGAGGTCCTGAGGCATGAGGCGCTGGCGGAGATCGTGGGCACCAAGTCCATTACGCTGGGCGCCCGCACCTTCACCAATCACAACAAGCTGTTGTGGCAGTACGAGGGCTGTGAGGGAATGAAGACCGGCTATACGCAGCTTGCGGGGCGGACCCTGGTATCCTGTGCCCGGCGGGAAGGGCAGCTTTTGATCTGCGTGACCCTCAGCGACCCCGACGACTGGAAGGACCACGCCGCTTTGTTCGACTACGGGTTTGAGACCTATCCCCGGCAGGTGCTGGCTACGGCGGGGAAGGTGTTCCGGCGGGTGCCGGTGGAGGGCAGTCTGACCCGGTTTGTGGCCGTCCGCACCGGCGAGGATGTATATTACCCCACTGCGGCGGAAGAGGAGCTCCGGGCAGAGCTCCTCCTGCCGGAGCGGGCGCAGGCACCGGTGACGGAGGGAACCATCGCGGGGAAGCTGTCCTTCTATCTGGGAGAAACCTGCGTGGGAGAGACCTACCTGCTCTATGACACCGATGTGCGCCGGGACGCGGTGGTGGGCAGCTCCCTGCTGCGGCGGGTGCTGGATTTTTTGAACCGGGCGGACAGCGCCGCCTTTCTGACGGCCTTTGCCCCTCATACGAGCTGACACAGGCCCGCCCGCGGCGGGCCTTACATATGGAAGCGAGGAGTTCTCTTTATGGAGGAGCGCCTGCAAAAGATCCTGTCCGCCGCCGGGGTGTGCTCCCGCCGGACTGCGGAGGAGTATATCGCCGCCGGACGGGTGACGGTCAACGGCGTCACCGCTGCTCTGGGGACCAGGGCCGACCCGGTCCGGGACCAGATCGTGCTGGATGGGCATCGGGTCGGCGGTCCGGCCCACCCGGTCTATTTGATGCTGAACAAGCCACGGGGCTATGTAACCACCCTTTCGGACGAGAGGGGGCGCAAGACGGTGGCAGAGCTGGTCTCCGGCTGCGGGGCGCGGGTGTGGCCGGTGGGACGGCTGGACCTGGACTCGGAGGGCCTGCTTCTGATGACCAATGACGGAGCGGTCACCAACCGCCTGATTCATCCCCGGCATGCGGTGGAGAAGGAATACTGGGTATGGGTCTCCGGCGATCTGGCACGGGCGCTGCCCCGCCTGCGGGGGCCCATGGAGCTGGACGGCGTCCCGCTGGCCCCCGCCAAGGTGACGGAGCGGGGCGCAAACTGCCTGTCCATCGTTATCCACGAAGGGAAAAACAGGCAGGTGCGGCGGATGTGCGCCCAGGCGGGGCTGACGGTAAAAACCCTTCGCCGGGTGCGGGAGGGGCCTATTTTTCTGGGAGATCTGCCCGTGGGGCGGTGGCGGCCGCTGTCCAATACAGAAGTGGCGTGGTTCCATGAGCTTCTTTTGTGATTTTGCAAGAAACCTGATTTTCCTTGCAGATTTTACTTGCTTTTCTCCGGGCTTCCCGCTATGATATAGTACGTTAGTACGTAAAATCCACGCTCCCCAAGGGCGGGGAACAGAGCCTGGGGGTATTTCCTTATGACCCGTGATATTCTTTCCATAATTCAGACCCGGATGAACACCTTCTCCAAAGGGCAAAAGCTGATTGCGCGCTTCATTCTGGAGTCCTATGACAAGGCCGCCTTTATGACCGCCAGCCGTCTGGGCAAGACGGTCAACGTCAGCGAGTCCACCGTGGTGCGGTTCGCCGCCGAGTTGGGCTACGATGGATACCCCAGTATGCAGAAGGCGCTGCAGGAGATGATCCGCAACAAGCTGACCTCCATCCAGCGCATCGAGGTGGCGAACGACCGCATCGGCAATCAGGACGTGCTGTCCATGGTGATGCAGTCGGATATCGAGAAGATCCGCATGACCATGGAGGAGACCGACCGGGAGAGCTTTAAGGCCGCAGTGGACGCCATTCTGGCCGCCAAGCGCATCTATATCCTGGGCGTCCGGTCCGCCGCCGCGCTGGCCGACTTTATCGGGTTCTATTTTAATCTGATCTTTGATAATATCGCGCTGGTCCACACCACCTCGGCCAGTGAGATCTTCGAGCAGCTTCTGCGTGTGGGCCCCGAGGACGCCGTCATCGGCATCAGCTTTCCCCGGTACTCCAGCCGCACGGTAAAGGCCATGCGCTTTGCCCGGGACCGGGGGGCCAACGTCATTGCGCTGACCGATTCCGAGGCCTCTCCGCTGGCCGAAATCGCCACCGAGACCCTGCTGGCCAAGAGCGATATGGCCTCCTTTGTGGACTCCCTGGTGGCGCCTTTGAGCCTGGTCAACGCCCTCATTGTGGCGGTGGGCCGCAGGAAAAACGAGGATGTGGAGCAGACCTTTGTGAATCTGGAGCAGATTTGGTCGGAGTATGGCGTCTACGAAAAGGTCGAGGAATAAAGACCCGCTGAAAGGGGCTTCACTTTGGAATCTCAGATCGTTGTGGTAGGTGGCGGCGCGGCGGGCATGATGGCCGCGCTGACCGCCGCCCAGTCAGGCGCTTGCGTCATCCTTCTGGAGCGCAACCAGAAGGTGGGCCGGAAGCTCTATATCACAGGGAAAGGCCGCTGTAACCTTACCAACGACTGTCCTGCGGACGAGGCGCTCTCCAACGTCCCGCATAACAGTCGTTTTCTTACCAGCGCTATGACCCGCTTTCCTCCCTCCGCCGTGCAGGAATTCTTTACCGGCCTGGGCGTCCCGCTCAAGACGGAACGCGGCGGCCGGGTTTTTCCGCAGTCCGACCGGGCGGCGGATGTCATCGACGCGCTTTTCATGGCTCTGCGGCGTCAGAAGGTGTCCATCGTGGAGGACCGGGCGGTGCGCCTGCTGGCCACGGAGGACCGCATCTCCGGCGTAAAAGGGGAGCGCGGCACTTATCCCTGCGCTGCGGCCGTGTTGGCCACGGGAGGGTGCTCCTATCCTCTGACCGGATCCACCGGCGACGGCTACCGCATGGCGGCGGAGCTGGGGCATACCGTCCTGCCGCCCAGGCCCTCCCTGATCCCCCTGGTGATCGAAGGGGAGGAGTGCCCCCAAATGCAGGGGCTCTCCCTGCGCAATGTGTCGGTGCGGGTCAAGAACCAAAGGGGAAAGGTCGTCTTTCAGGAGCAGGGGGAGCTGTTGTTCACTCACTTCGGCCTGTCCGGACCGCTGATTCTCAGCGCCAGCGCCCATATGCGGGAGTATGAAAAGGACCGCTATACCGTCTGCATCGACCTGAAGCCCGCCCTGGACGAGCAGACGCTGGACGCCCGTCTGGTGCGGGAGTTCAGCGAGCATGCCAACCAGGCCTTCCACAACGTGCTGGAGCATCTGGCCCCCAGACTGCTGGTGCCTGTGCTGACGGCGCGCTCCGGCATTCCGGCGGACCTGCCGGCCAATTCGGTCACCAAGGTCCAGCGGCGCAGGCTGCTGGAGTTGCTCAAGGCATTGTGCTTCGAGGTCCAGGGGCCGCGGCCGGTGGAGGACGCCATTGTCACCTCCGGCGGGGTGAAGGTGGGAGAGATCGACCCCAGGACAATGGAATCCAAATTGGTGCAGGGGTTATACCTCGCTGGAGAACTCATCGACGTGGACGCCTACACCGGCGGGTTCAACCTGCAGATCGCCTGGTGTACCGGCCGTGCGGCGGGACAGGCCGCGGCGCTGCGCGTATTGGGGGGATAAGAATATGTCATTTCGGAGCATCGCGGTGGACGGACCGTCCGGCGCGGGGAAGAGCACGATGGCCAAGCGGTTGGCGGAGGCTCTGGGCTTTATCTATGTCGATACCGGCGCGATCTACCGCACGCTGGGCCTGCTGGCCTGCCGTCAGGGGGTGGCCCCCGACGATGCTGCGGCCGTCACCGCCCTTCTGCCGGACGCGGATATCCGCCTGCGTTACGGCAGCGACGGGCTACAGCATATGTACCTGGGCAGCGAGGATGTAACCGAGTCCATCCGCCGGCCGGAGATCTCCAAATACGCCTCCTCCGTCTCCGCCATCCCGGCGGTACGGGCGTTTCTGCTGAACATGCAGCGGGACCTGGCCAGGACCCATGACGTCATCATGGACGGACGGGACATCGGCACAGTGGTTCTGCCTGCCGCAGATGTGAAGATTTTCCTGACCGCCTCCGCCGAGGACCGGGCCCGCCGCCGCCATGCCGAGTTGGCGGCCAAAGGGCTGCCGGACTGCTATGAGACCGTGCTGGCCGATATCATTGAGCGCGACCGCAAGGACACCACCCGCGCCGCCGCACCTCTGCAGCAGGCGGAAGACGCCATCGCGGTGGACACCACGGGCCTGTCCCTGCAGGAGAGCTTTGATGCCTTACTTGAGACCATCAGGAGGAAACTGGGCCAATGAGGACCGTTTACGCCATACTTTACTGTATTATTTTTCCTTTTTTTAATTTGGTGCACCCCTGCCGGGCCGTCGGCAGGGAGCACATCCCGGAGGGCGGCGTGCTGGTCTGCGCCAACCACACGGCGGCTTCCGATCCCTTTTTTTTGGTATTTGCCTTCCGGCTCAAGCATCAGGTCCGCGCCATGGCGAAAGCCGAGTTGATCCGGGTACCCGTGATCGGCTGGCTCCTGAGCAAGGCCGGCGTATTCGGCGTGGACCGGGGCAAAGCCGATGTGGGCGCCATCAAGCAGGCGATGAAGTTCCTGAAAGGCGGGGAAAAAGTGCTTCTCTTCCCGGAGGGCACCCGCATCAAGGACGGCGGAGCGGGCGAGGCCAAGACCGGGGCCGCCATGCTGGCGGTGCGGTGCGGCGTCCCCATCCTGCCGGTCTACATCTCCGAAAAGAAGAAGTGGTTTGGCCGCACTCCGGTGATCATCGGAGAGCCCTATTATCCCGAGACGGCAGGCAGACGGGCCACCACGGAGGAATACCACGCCATTGCCGACGACATGATGGCGCGGGTTCGGGCCCTGAAGGCCCAGGCAGCGGCATGAGAGTGGAGCTGGCGAAGTCCGCCGGTTTCTGCTACGGCGTCCGCCGTGCGGTGGAGCTGGCGGCACAGGCGGCGGAATCAGGCGAGCCCTGTGTCATGCTGGGGCCTGTCATCCACAACGACCATGTGGTGAGCTGGCTGGCGGAAAAGGGCGTCTCCTGCGTAGGGAGCGTGGAGGAGGTCCCGGAGGGCAGTTCGGTCATCCTGCGCTCCCACGGAGAGCCCCGCCGGGTGCATGAGGCGCTGAAGGCTAAGGGCGCCAAAGTCATAGATGCGGCCTGTCCCAACGTCACCAAGATCCACCGGCTGGTGGGAAAAGCCGAGCAGGAGGGGCGTCAGCCCGTGATCATCGGCACGCCCGATCATCCGGAGGTGGTGGCCATCGCCGGCTGGTGCAGGCGCCCGGTGGTGCTGGCTGGCGCGGAAGAATGGGAGACTTGGTTGTCGGAACATCCAGAATATCGGGAAAAACCCCTGACGCTGGTCTCGCAGACCACCTCCACCCGCGCAATTTGGGAATCAAGTATAGAAAAAACAAAAAAACTATGTACAAACGCAGAAATTTTTGATACAATATGTAGCGCTACGTGTACGCGGCAAACGGAGGCCCAGGCGTTGGCCGCCCGTTCCGATGCCATGATTGTCATCGGAGACCGGCGAAGCTCCAACACCAAACGGCTGGCGGAACTGTGCCGCGCCCTCTGTCCCCGGGTGGTCGCCGTCGAGGGGGCGGAGGAGCTGGAACCGTCCTCGTTCCGGGGACTGGCTTCTGTAGGAGTCACTGCGGGCGCTTCCACGCCCGGGTGGATTATAAAGGAGGTCTATGACAAAATGAGCGACGAAATCATGGAGATCGAAGAATCCTTCGCTGATCTGCTGGAGAAATCGATCAAGACTTTAAATACAGGGGAGAAGGTAACGGGTATCGTCACGGAAATCACGCCCACGGAGATTTACGTGGATCTGGGCACCAAGCACGCCGGATACATACCCGTATCCGAGCTGTCCGACGACCCCACCGTCAAGGTGGAGGACATCGTGAAGGTGGGCGACGAGATTGAGACCTACGTCATGCGCGTCAACGACGCGGAGGGCGTTGTCACCCTGTCCAAGAAGCGCCTGGATACCGTCAAGAGCTGGGATGACATCGAGGCCGCCTGCGAGAATCACACCCCTGTCGAGGGCGTGGTGACCAAGGACAACAAGGGCGGCGTAGAGGCCTCCGTGCGGGGCGTGCGCGTGTTCATTCCCGCTTCCCAGACCGGCCTGCCCCGTGACGCCGACATGAGCGAGCTGGTGAAGCAGAAGGTCCGTATGCGTATCACCGAGGTCAACCGTGCCCGCCGTCGGGTGGTGGGTTCCATCCGCGCCGTGGCCCAGGAGGAGCGCGCCGCCAAGGCCGCCAAGGTCTGGGAGGAGATCGAGGAGGGCAAGCGCTATACCGGCGTAGTGAAGTCTCTGACCTCTTACGGCGCCTTTGTGGACATCGGCGGCGTGGACGGTATGGTCCACATTTCCGAGCTGTCCTGGTCCCGCATCAAGCACCCCTCCGAGGTGGTGAAGGTGGGCGACACCGTGGAGGTGTATGTCATTTCCTTCGATCCCGAGAAGAAGAAAATCTCTCTGGGCATGAAGGACCGCACGGAGGACCCCTGGTCCAAGTTCATCAACACCTACAGCATCGGCAGCACCGCCAATGTCAAGGTGGTCAAGCTCATGACTTTCGGCGCCTTTGCTGAGATTGTCCCCGGTGTGGACGGCCTGATCCACATCTCCCAGATCGCGGACCACCGCATCGACAAGCCCGGCGACGTGCTGAGCGAGGGTCAGATGGTGGACGTGCGCATTACCGACATCGACATGGACAACAAGAAGGTGTCTCTGTCCATCCGCGCTCTGCTGGAGGATGCCCGCAACCAGCCCGGTGAGGCGGACGAAGTGGTCGCTTCTTCTGAGGCGGAGGAGTAAATCCATCCTGTTCTAATGAAAAAACACCCCGTTTCCAAGTGGAAACGGGGTGTTTTACTGCTTTTTTACAGAGTTTATTCCAGAAAGGCCCTTGCAAATCATGATTGAAAGGTTTATAATAAACTCATTCATAAGATTTGTCAAGAGTTATTTTTTGGTTTTTGTGGAGGTGGATTCATGTTTCAGGTAGGGGATAAAATTGTTCATCCGATGCATGGTGCCGGTGTCGTAGACAGCATCGTAAGCAAAAAGGTGAACGGCGTGGTACGGGAATACTATCTGCTCAAAATTCCCGTCGGTGGGATGCTGGTCATGATCCCCACCACGAACAGCGAAGAGATCGGCGTGCGACCGGTGGTGAACAGCGCCGAGGCTGACCGTATCATTGCCTCTATCCCCGACATTGAAGTGGATATGACCGCCAACTGGAATCGGCGCTACCGGGAAAATATGCTGCGTCTGAAAAGCGGCGACCTGACCGAGGTGGCCCGCGTGGTAAAGGGGCTGGCTCTGCGGGATACGGACCGCGGCCTCTCCACCGGGGAGCGGAAGATGCTCCACTCCGCCAAGCAGATCCTCATCTCCGAGTTGGTTCTTTCCCAAAACACCAGCTATGAAGATGTGGAAGCCCGCATAAATACGGCACTTGCGCAATAAGCTGTTTTCGAGTACACTGAAAAGGAGCCGTCAGGCTCCTTTTTTGCCAAGCAGGAAGGAAGTGTATGGCAGATGCCGCCGCTGTTTGAACGACTGCGCCGAAAAAAGCACGCCGGGCCCCGGTGCTCCATGGTGGTCCCCGCCGCTGGTTCCTCTGCACGGATGGAGGGGATGGATAAGATCCTGCTGCCTCTGGGGGACGTGCCCATTCTCATCCGCACGCTGCAAGCCTTGGAGAACTGTCCGCTGGTCCAGGAGATCATCGTGGTTACCCGGCAGGATCTGATTGTCCCCGCCGGCCAGCTCTGCAAGGATTTTGATTTACAGAAGGTGCGGAAGCTGGTGGTGGGCGGAGCCACCCGCACCCAGTCGGTGCTGGCGGGCGTCCGGGAGACCGACCCGGCAGCCGATGTCATCGGCGTCCACGACGGAGCCAGGCCCTTTGTTACTCCGGAGGTGCTGGAGCAGGTCATCCTGCGGGCCGCCGAGTGCGGGGCCGCCGCGCCGGCCGTTCCGGTCCACGACACCATCAAGCGGGCCGCAGGCGGTCTGGTGGAGGAGACGCTGAACCGGGAAGAGCTGTTCGCGGTACAGACGCCGCAGGTATTTGAGCCCTCCCTGATCAAGGCGGCGCTGCAAAAGGCGGCGGAGGAGGGCGCCACACTGACAGACGACTGCGCGGCCGTAGAGCGGCTGGGCATGACGGTCTGCCTGACCCGGGGCTCCGATGAGAACATCAAGATCACCACCCCGGCCGACCTGAATCTGGGGCTGGGCATCCTGAACGGAAGGGGAGAGCTGGTATGAGCGGATTCCGCATCGGTCACGGCTACGACGTGCACCGCCTCACGGCAGGGCGAAAGCTGATCCTGGGCGGGGTGGACGTGCCCTTTGAGCGGGGACTGCTGGGACACTCCGACGCCGACGTGCTTACCCACGCGGTAATGGACGCCCTGCTGGGCGCCGCCGGGCTGGGAGACATCGGCAAGCTATTTCCCGACCGCGACCCGGCCTATCGGGGTATTTCCAGCCTGCTGCTGCTGGACCGGGTGGTCCTGCGGCTGGCGGAGAGCGGCTGGCAGGTGGGAAATGTAGACGCCACCGTGGTTGCCCAAGCCCCCAAGCTGGCCTCCCACATCCCGCTGATGCGGCAGAACCTGGCGCGGCATATGGGGGTCCCGGCGGAACGGGTCAATGTGAAGGCCACCACAGAGGAGGGGTTGGGCTTCACGGGGCGTGGGGACGGCATGGCCGCTCACGCGGTGGCCCTGCTGGAGACGCTGGAGCGGTAGCGCAGGAAAAAGCCCTCTCGGCCAAGGAGCCGGAAGGGCTTTTTTGTCCCCTGTGCCAGTCCTGCGGCATACACTGGGCAAGAGAGGAGTGTCATGCCAATGGTCTATTATCTCATCGTCTGCCGTTCCCTGACCTATGCCCAGCGGACGGCCTCCGTTCTGGAGCGGGCGGGCATCACCGCGCGCATTCTCCGCTCTCCCAAAAGTATCGCGGGCGAAGGCTGCAGCCACGCGGTGAAGGTGTCCGAGCGCCGTCTATCCGACGCGTTGGTGCTCCTCAACCGCGCCTACCTGCCCCCCAAGCGAATCTATATGACGGAAGCAGACGGAAGCTACCGGGAGGTGGATCTATGATCTACCTGGACGCCGCTGCTACCACGCTGCAAAAACCGACCGCCGTGGCCAGTGCCAGCGCCTATGCGGTCAACCACATGGCCACGCCCGGACGGGGCGGACACCAACCTGCCATGCTGGCCGCGGAGACTGCCTTCGCCTGCCGCCAGGCGGCGGCGGAGCTGTTTCACGTGGGGGAGCCCGACAATGTGGTACTGACCTTCAACGCCACCCATGGGCTCAACATCGCCATTCAGTCCTTGGTCAAGCCGGGGGACACCGTGCTGATTTCCGGCTACGAGCACAACGCCGTCACGCGGCCTCTGGCCGCAATCCCAAACGTCAAGGTGAAGGTGGCCGCCTCGCCCCTGTTTCAGCCGGAGACCATCCTGTACCAGTTCCAGCGGCTGCTGACCCCGGAGGTCTCCGCAGTCGTATGCAACCATGTCTCCAACGTCTTTGGCTATGTGCTGCCGGTGGCTGAGATCTCCGCCCTGTGCGCCAGAAGGGGCGTACCTCTGATTCTGGATGCCTCCCAGTCCGCCGGCTGCCTGCCGGTGCACCTGGATGAGCTGGGGGCTGCTTTCATCGCCATGCCCGGCCATAAGGGCCTTTACGGACCGCAGGGGACCGGGCTACTGCTGTGCAATCACGAGACCGCCCCCATTCTGCGGGGCGGAACAGGTTCGGTGTCCATCCGGCAGGATATGCCGGATTTTCTGCCCGACCGGCTGGAGGCGGGGACCCAGAACATCGCCGGCGTGGCCGGACTGCTGGAGGGCCTGCGGTTCGTACGCAGCCAGGGGGAGGAGAAGATCCTGGACCACGAGCGCAGGCTGGCCGCCCGAGCCGCGGAGCAGCTCTCTGCTCTGCCGGGGGTTCGGGTCTATGCCGCCCGGGGCCTGTTCTGCCAGTCGGGCGTCCTCTCCTTCCAGGTGGAAGGGATGGACTGTGAGGAGGTGGGGGAGACCCTGGGCGGCATGGGGATTGCCGTCCGGGCAGGACTCCACTGCGCCCCGCTGGCGCACCGCTCTGCCGGGACCCTCAAGGCGGGGACCGTGCGGGCCAGCTTCTCCGCCTTCAACCACGGCAAAGAGGCCGACCAGCTCGCGGCGGCTGTGGCGCGGCTTGGAAAATAGCAGTCCCATCGTCAGGCGCACGGCGCTCCGCCGTGCGCCTTCGCACGTCCATTTTCTCCTGTTCTCTTCGGAATTTAAGGGAAAATTAATGGGGCGCCGTATTGCCATTTCCCACTGAATCAAGTATAATAATTCAAATGGAGGGCAGCTTTTTCTGGCTGGCTCCAGGAACAGCTAAAGCGCCGTCCCGGCGCATTCGGTTTTTGTGGGAGACTTTGGAAATGGACACGTTCTTTGCAGCGGCGGGTCAACTGTTCGTGAACATCCGGAACCAGATCCAGATGATCACCATCAGCGATATCATCGACATCGCCATCATCGCCTATATCGCCTACCGGATGCTGCTGCTGGTGCGGCACAGCCGGGGCGCTCAGGTGGCCAAGGCAATCGTATTGCTGCTGGCCGCCCTTGTCCTGTCCAATGCTTTCCGGCTGAACGTCGTCAATTTCATTTTGAGCAAGACGGTGGAGCTGGGTCTGTTGGCCCTGGTGGTGGTATTCCAGCCGGAGATCCGCCGTTTTCTCGAGCAGGTGGGCAGCAGCCGGCTGGGGGACATGTTTAGCAAGGAGGAGATCCCCTCCGAGATTGAGGATGCCATTGGCCAGACCGTGGCGGCCTATACGGCTCTTTCCCGGGACAAGGTGGGCGCACTCATGGTCTTTGAGCGTAAAACCCCTCTGGATGACATCATCAAGACCGGCACGGTGCTGGACTGCAGCGTCTCCTCAGAGCTGCTGAAAAACCTTTTCTGGAACAAAGCGCCGCTCCACGACGGAGCGGTGATCGTGCGCAACGGTCGTATCGTCGGCGCCGGCTGTGTGCTCCCCCTGTCCGGGAACACCAATTTGTCCAAGGACCTGGGAATGCGCCACCGGGCGGGGATCGGCATGAGCGAGAACTCCGACGCGGTGGTGGCCATCGTCTCAGAGGAGACCGGCTCCATCTCCGTGGCGGTCAACGGGATGCTCAAGCGGCATTTGGCGCCCGAGACGCTGGAGCGCCTGATGGAAAACGAGCTGATGCCCGAGCAGGAACCGGCCAAGCCCTCGGTACTGGCCAATCTATTCAAGTCGAAAAAAGGTGAAAGTGACGATGGGGAAACGAATCACTGACAGCAAGGCCTTTAATATCGTCCTCGCCATCCTCATCGCCATCGGGCTGTGGTTTTATGTGACGGTCGAGGTAAACTCCACTACCAGCGCGACCATCTACAATGTCCCGGTGACCATCGTCAACGAGGACGTCCTGACCAGCCGCGGCCTGATGATCGCACCCTCTTCCGAGCTGGCCGTCGATCTGAAAGTATACGGCAACCGGAACGCCATCAGCCGTATCAAAAGCGACAAGGACAGCATCACCGTTTCAGTAGATGTGGCGGACGTCCAATCGGCGGGGGAGAAGGAATTCCAGTGTAAGGTGACCGTGCCCTACACGGCCACCGGCGGCTCCGTCGCAGTCCAGGACCAGGAGAGCTACACCGTCCAGCTCCTGATCGAACGGATGATGAACAAACAGGTGGAGGTCAGGGGCAACTTTACCGGCACGGTGGCGGAGGGCTTCCGCGTCGGGGACTTCATCATCACCCCATCCACCGTGGAGATCAAGGGTCCGGAAGAGCTGATCAAGAATGTGGATCACGCCCAAGTCACCGTTTCCCGCCAGGACCTGTCTGAAACCTATACCGGCGAGCTGAGCATTACCTTCATTGATGCCGAGGGCAGCGAGGTGGACGGCTCCGATATCGTCACAGACGCGGAGTCGGCCAGCGTGGTTCTGCCCGTCTATATGACCCTGGACCTGCCTCTGGACGTTCGATTTGTCTATGGAGGCGGAGTCACGGCGGACAACTTCAACGACGTGGTGAGCTACGAGCTCTCCCCGGGCAGCATTTCCATCTCCGGCGCGGCCGAGGACATCCAGCCCCTGGAGGGCAGCACCAAGATTGTGGGCGAGATTGATCTGTCTGAGTTGAAGGACACCTATGAGTTCAACCTGGTCCTGGACCCGGCGCTGACCAACGACAGCGGTATGACCAAGGTCACCGTCAAGGTGAAGGTCAGCGGACTGGAGACCCGGACGCTGGAGACCAACGACATCGAGATCATCAATAAGCCTGCGGGCGTGGATGTGGAAAAGGTCACCCAGTCCCTACAGGTACAGGTGCGCGGCCCGGCGGAGCTGCTGGATTCGGTGGAGGCCTATCAGCTCCGGGTGGTGGCAGACCTTCAGGACGCCGCACAGATGCCCGGGCAGTTCAATCAAAAAGTCAAGATCTATCTGGACGGCGACGGCAAGTGCGGCGTCGTTGGCGAGTATTCCATCGTCATCAAGGTGACGGCGGCATCATAGGAGGCACCATGACACAAGTAGCGCAAGTAAAAGAAATTTATTCCAACGGACAGGCCAGGGTGGCGGTGGTCCGGAAAGGGGCTTGCAGCCACGACTGCTCCAAGTGCGGCGGCTGCACCCCCACGGCGGCTCTTCCCACCGTGATGGCCGATGCGGATAACCGGGTGGGCGCCCATGTGGGGGACACCGTACTGGTAGAAAGCGACAGCGCCCCGGTCATTGGCCTGGCGGCGATCATGTACCTGCTGCCCATGGTCCTGCTGGTGCTCGGTTATGTAATGGGGCAGCTCCTGCACCTGTCCGAACTGGGCTCCATCGGCACGGCCGCCCTGGCCTTTGCTCTGAGCGTCGGCATCCTCATTCTGGTGGACCGGCGCCTCAAGCGCAGCCGGTCCATGACCTTCCGCATCATTCAGATCAAAGGGGCCTGATGTTCGGATATGTACGCCCGCGGAAGGATGAGTTGAAGGTCCGCGACTGGGAGGCCTATCAGGCGGTCTACTGCGGCCTGTGCCACACCCTGGGGCGGCGGTACGGGCTCCTTCCCCGGATGTTCCTCAATTATGATTTTGTATTCCTGGTGATGGTACTGGACGGCGGGAAAGCACCACCGGTCATCCACAGACGACGGTGTATGGCCTGTCCGCTCCGGGGCAAGCCGTCCTGCCAGGGCGGACAGGCGCTGGAACGCGCGGCGGACGAGAGCGTCATCCTGACCTATTGGAAGCTGCGGGACAGCGTGGCGGACCGCTCCTTTTGGAAGGGGATTTTCGCACGGCTCCTGTCGCTGCTGCTCCGCCCGTCCTATCGGAAGGCCGCCGCCCGGGTCCCGGACTTTGACCGACAGGTGGTGACCTGCCTGGAGGAGCTTCAGGCGCTGGAGCAGGCGGGCTCACCGTCCCTGGACCGGACGGCGGACACCTTTGCACGCATCCTGCAGGGCGCGGCCCCGGCGGCTGGGCCGCCGGACCGGGACCGGGCGGTGGCGCAGATGCTCTACCATGTGGGCCGCTGGATCTACCTGACGGACGCCTGGGACGATCTGCAGGAGGATCGGGAGAGCGGAGCCTACAATCCGGCAGCGGCCCGCTGGCCTGATGGGCCGGAGGCCCACGGAGACGAACTGCGGACCACGCTGCGGCACTCGCTGAATTTGGCTGCCTCGGCATACAGCCTGGCGGACTTTGGATGTTGGAGCGACATATTGGCGAATATCCTGTATCTGGGCCTCCCCATGGTGGAGGAGGCGGTCTTTACCGGACGTTGGAGACGTCTGAAGAATCAATTAGGTAGGAGACACGAGACATGAACGATCCATACAGCGTGTTGGGCGTCAGCTCGAATGCCAGTGACGAAGAGATTAAGCGCGCTTACCGGGAGTTGGCCCGGAAGTACCATCCCGATAACTACCAGAACAATCCCCTGGCTGATCTGGCGGAAGAGAAGATGAAGGAGATCAATGAGGCGTACGACGCCATCACCAAGATGCGCAGCGGCGGCGCGGCCGGAGCGTATCAGACTCAGGGCTCCTATCAGGGCGGATACCAGCAGCAGAGCGCCTCCTATTCCGGCGGCAGCGTGTACGCCAGAGTCCGCCAGGCCATCAATCTGGGCAATCTGGGGCAGGCGGAACAGCTCTTGAACACAGTGACCCGCCAAGACGGCGAGTGGCATTTCCTGATGGGGAGCATCGCCTATCGGAAGGGCTGGCTGGACGAGGCCATGCAGCAATTTCAAATCGCCTGCAACATGGAACCGGGCAACCCGGAGTACCGCCAGGCATACAACATGATGCAGCAGGGGGGACAGGCCTACCGGCCCGCCGGCTACGGCATGGGAATGGATAGCTGCGACTGCTGCACCACCATGCTGTGTATGAACTGCCTGTGCGGCGGCTGTGGGCACTGACATGAGGGGGAGCCGTGGCGTATACCGGGTGGCGCTGACCGCCGTTCTGGCCGCTGTGTCCCTGATTCTGCTCTATCTGTCTACGCTCCTGCCCACGGGACGGATGGGTATTGTGGCTCTGGCAGGACTGACCCCGGCGGCGGCTGTGGTGTCCAGCGGGGTGGGCGCCGGTGTGCTGTGTTATGCGGGCACGGGTATTTTGGCCCTGATCCTGCTACCGGACAAGGGCGGCGCTTTGCTGTACCTGCTCTTTTTCGGACTCTATCCCATCGTCAAGTATGCCGTTGAGCGCCTGCGTAGACTGCCGCTGGAGCTATTTTTGAAGCTGGTCTTTTTCAACGGAGTGCTTACCGTTTTTTGGTTTGGCCTGCGGGCCGTCCTGCTCTCAGCGCTGCCGGCGGCGGGGCAGGCCCTCTGGCTGGTTTACGCAGGCGGAAATGTGGTGTTTCTGCTCTATGATTTTGGGTTTTCACAGGTCATCTCCTTCTACGGCCGGCGGATCGACCGGGTCCTGCGGAAGGGACGCTTATAACATACGATGGAAGAAAGAGAAAGGGGGGACCGCATATGGTCAAAAGTATGACCGGTTATGGCAGAGGAGAAGCGGTCCTGCATGAGCGCACCATCACGGTGGAGGTTCGCTCGGTCAACAACCGCTATCTGGACTGCTCCATTAAAATGCCCCGGCTGTATGTCTTTGCCGAGGACGCCATCAAGACCCGGGTCCAGACCAGCATCTCCCGTGGCAAGGTAGACGTATTCGTCAGCATCGACAGTTCCAAGGCGGACAGCGTTTCCGTCTCGGTGAATCGTCCGGTGGCAGACGGCTACTATGCGGCGCTGACGGAGCTGCGCGACGCCTACGGCCTGCGGGACGATCTCTCGGTATCCCTGCTGTCCCGGTTCCAGGACGTGCTCCTGGTGGAAAAGGCGCAGGAGGACGTGGAGACCGTGGCGGCGGATATCTGTCAGGTGCTGGATCTGGCCCTGGCCGACTTCAGCGCCATGCGGGAGCGTGAGGGGCAGAAGCTGCGGGAGGATATCCTCTCCCGGGCAGAGACCATTGGCCGCCTCACCTCCTTTGTGGAGGAGCAGTCGCCCAAAACGGTTTCGGAATACCGGGCCCGCTTGGAGGCTAAAATGAGGGATGTGCTCCAAAATACTCAGATTGATGAAAGCCGCATCCTCACGGAGGCCGCCATTTTTGCCGATAAGGTGGCCGTGGATGAAGAGACGGTGCGTCTGCGCAGCCATCTGTCCCAGCTTCGGGAGATGCTGGAGCTGGACGTACCGGTGGGCCGAAAGCTGGACTTCCTCATTCAGGAATTCAACCGCGAGGCCAACACCATCGGCTCAAAATGCAATGATATTGAGACCTCCAAAAAGGTGATCGACATCAAAGCGGAGATTGAAAAGATCCGTGAGCAGATTCAGAACCTGGAGTAAAGAGGGGCGGAGCACATGAAGCTGATCAATATTGGATTTGGCAACATGGTATCGGCCGGGCGGCTGATTGCCATTGTCAGTCCGGAGTCTGCGCCCATTAAGCGCATGATCCAGGAGGCCCGGGACCGCGGCGTCCTGATCGACGCCACCTATGGGCGGCGGACCCGCGCCGTTCTGGTCATGGACAGTGACCACATCGTCCTCTCGGCCATCCAGCCGGAGACCGTGGCCGGGCGCTTGGGCGCCCGTGAGGCCGCAGAGGCCGCGGAAGAGGAGGGGGAGGACTGATGCCATTTCGGAAAAAGGCGCGGGGACAGTTGATTGTTCTCTCCGGCCCCTCCGGCGTGGGAAAGAGCACCGTCATCTCAGAGCTGTTGGGCCAGCGGCAGGACATCCACTTCTCCGTCTCCTTCACCACCCGTCAGCCCCGGGTGGGAGAGGCCAACGGCGTTAACTACAATTTTGTGGATCGGCCGGAGTTTGAGCGGATGATCGCCGACGGCGAGCTGCTGGAGCACGCGGAGTATGTAGGCAATTACTACGGCACTTCTCTGAAGGTCATCGAGGAGAAGCTGGCCGCCGGGATCGACGTATTGCTGGACATTGAGGTGCAGGGCGCCGCCAAGGTCCGCGCCAAGTGTCCGGAGGCAGTTCTCATTTTCATCATTCCGCCCTCCTTTGAGGAGCTCTCCCGCCGTCTCCACGGCCGCCACACCGATGGTGAGGACGTGATCGCCGGGCGGCTCCAGAAGGCGAGGGAGGAATATAAGGAAATTCCCCACTACGATTATCTGGTGGTCAATGACAAGGTATCCGAAGCGGCTGCGGAGATCATCTCCATCCTGGTCGCAGAGGGCTGCCGAACCAGAAACCGCATTCATCTTGTAGAAGGAGTGTAATGACTTATGATGCTCTATCCCGCAATGAACGATCTGCTCAAACAGGTGCCCAGCCGGTATCAGCTGGTGAACGTGGTGGCCCACCGAGCCCGCGAAATTGCCGCCGAGGCCGAGGATGAGGGTTATCCGCTGGAGGACAAGCCGGTATCCATCGCTATCCGTGAAGTGGCCGACGGCAAGGTGACCGGCGAGACGGTGCCGCAGGCGCAATGAAAGGAAAGGCAAGTGCCGGACAGACACGGCGCTTGCCTTTTGTGGAGACAGGGGGGAAGCGCGTGACAGAACCGGCACGCATTGCACGGGTGGCGCTCTCCGCCGTGACCTACGCCATCGACAAGCCCTATGATTATCGGATTCCTCCCGAACTGGAAGAAGGCGCCTGTCCGGGCGTCCGGGTCATCGTACCCTTTGGAGCCGGAAACCGGCGGACGGAGGGGATCATACTGACCACGGGTCAGGCCTCCGCCACGGAGAAGAGGCTCAAGTCCCTGGTGTCGCTGCTGGACGAGGCCCCGGTGCTGGACCGGGAGGGAATCCGGCTAGCCCTGTGGATGCGGGAGCGCTTTTTCTGCACGGTCTATGAGGCGGTCCGGGCCATGCTCCCGGCGGGGCTGTGGTTCTCTCTGCACGACAGCTATCGCATTGCGGAAGGGATCGACAGGGAGAAATCCTACCAGGCCGTGGGCCGCTCCGAGCTCGCTCGGCGGCTGTTGGATATGCTCTGGGCCTGCGGGGGTTCCGCCGAGCGCACGGATATCCGTGCGGCCTTTGAGGGCAAGGACCCCAATCCCACTCTGCGCCAGCTTGTGGAGCGGGGCATTCTGACGCTGGAGACCAGCGCCGCCCGAGGCGTGGGTGATAAGACCGAGCAGGTGGCCGCGCTGGCCATGCCCGCCGAGGAGGCACTATCGCTGGTAACGCCAAAGCGGAAATCCGCACCTCTCCGCTATGCGGTGGTGGAGCTCCTGTGCGGCATCGGCTGCGCGTCCTCCAAGGAGATCTGTTACTTTACCGGCGCATCCAGCGCGACTCTGCGCTCTCTGGCCAAAAGCGGCATTCTGACGTTGCAAAAGAGAGAGGTCTTCCGCCGCGCGGCGCCGGAAGAGTCCGAGCCCGCCGCTCCCCCGGTCCTCAATGACCAGCAGCAAGCGGCCTTTGCGGCGCTGGACACCCTGGCCCGTAGCAAGCAGGCCGCCGTGGCTCTGCTTTATGGTGTGACGGGCAGCGGCAAGACTCAGGTTTATATCCAGCTCATCCGCGCCGCGCTGAAGCGGGGACAGACCGCCCTGGTGCTGGTGCCGGAGATCGCGCTGACACCACAGCTCCTGCATATTTTTTCCTCCCACTTTGGCCCGGACGTGGCGGTGCTCCACAGCTCCCTGCGGGCGGGGGAGCGGTACGACGAGTGGAAGCGGGTTCGGTCCGGAGCGGCCCGGGTGGTGCTGGGCACCCGTTCTGCGGTGTTTGCGCCGCTGCGGAATCTGGGCCTCATTATTTTGGACGAGGAACAGGAGGCCAGCTACAAATCGGAGAATACCCCCCGATACCACGCCCGGGACGTGGCAAAATACCGCTGTGCCAAGGGCGGGGGCCTACTGGTGCTGGGCTCGGCCACCCCGTCGGTGGAAACGATGTACCTGGCCAAAACCGGGGTCTACCATATGGTGTCTCTGACCCGGCGCTACAACGAACGGGCACTGCCCCGGGTCTATATCACCGATCTGAAGGATGAGTTGCGCCGCGGCAACGGGGGCCCCATCAGCGCCTTGCTCCACCGGGAGCTGATGGCCAACCTGGAGCGGGGGGAACAGAGCATCCTGTTCCTCAACCGGCGGGGGGCCAGCCGGATGGTGTCCTGCGGGGAGTGCGGTGCGGCGCCCACCTGCCCCCGGTGCTCGGCCTACCTCACCTACCACTCCGCCAATGGCCGCCTGATGTGCCACCACTGCGGCCATTCAGAAAAGCTGCCCCCGGCCTGTCCGGCGTGCGGCGGCGGCCTCAACTTCATCGGCATCGGCACCCAGCGGGTCCAGGAGGAGCTCCAGGAGCGGTTCCCCGGCGTGGAAGTCCTCCGCATGGACACCGATACCGTCACCGCCACCCAATCCCACGAGGCCATGCTCTCCCGGTTTGAGCTGGAAAAGATTCCCATCCTGGTGGGGACCCAGATGGTCGCCAAGGGGCTGGATTTTGAGAACGTCACCCTGGTGGGCGTGATCGCAGCGGATCTGGCCCTCTACGTGGACTCCTTCCGGGCGGGGGAGCGGACCTTCTCCCTGCTGACCCAGGTGGTAGGCCGGGCGGGCCGGGGTGAAAAGGCGGGCCGGGCGGTCATCCAGACTTATACCCCCGACAACGAGGTCATCCGGTTTGCCGCCGCCCAGGATTACGACAGCTTCTATGAGCAGGAGATCGGCTTTCGGAAGCTCATGGGGCGCCCACCCTTTCAGGACCTGTTCGTCCTCACCGCTTCCGGGGTGGACGAGGCGGCGGTGCTCCGGACCTGCATGCGTCTGCGCCAGGGGCTGGAGGACTGGCTGCGCCGGCCGGAGCTGGCGGCGCTGGGCCCCAGACTGCTGGGACCGGCCCCGGCATCGGTGGCCAAGGTGAACAACCGCTACCGCTACCGGCTCACCCTGTGCTGCAAAAACACCAGACAGGTGCGCGCGCTGCTGTCCCATCTGCTGTACGCAGCCCACAGCGACAGGGAAAACAAAGGCGTCTCCGTGTTTGCAGACGTCAATCCATACGATTAACGGAGGATAGAAACATGGCTTTGAGAAAGATCTTGACGGATAAGGACCCGGTTCTCCGCAAAAAGTCCCGGCCCGTCACCGGCTTTGACGGACGCCTTCATGACCTGCTGGACGATCTGAAGGAAACTTTGGATCAGGCGGGCGGCGCGGGATTGGCGGCGCCCCAGGTGGGCATTCTCCGCCGCTGCGTCATCGTGGTGGATGGCAAGGGGGAGATGCTAGAGCTGGTAAACCCGGAGATCATCTCCCGCTCCGAAACGGTCCAGGACGGCCTGGAGGGCTGCCTCAGCGTCCCCGGGATGTGGGGCATGGTGGAGCGACCCATGCAGGTCCGGGTCCGGGCGCAGGACCGCAGCGGTCAGACCTTTGAGGCGGAGGGAGAGGGCATCGTGGCCCGCTGCTTCTGCCACGAGATCGACCATCTGGACGGGCATCTGTTCACCGAGCTGGCAGACCGGCTCTATACCCAGGAGGAGCTGGATGAGATGCTGGAGGAGGAGGGCCAGTGAAGATCCTCTTTATGGGCACGCCGGAATTTGCGGTGCCCTCTCTGAATGCCCTTCTGGGAGCGGGGCATACTGTCTGTGGCGTCTTTACCCAGCCGGACAAACCCAAGAACAGGGGAATGAAGCTGCTGCCAAGTCCTGTAAAGGTATGTGCCCTTTCCCATGAAATCCCCGTGTTCCAGCCCGCAAAGATGCGGGATGGGGAGGCACTGGGGTATCTCCGGGAGCTGGACCCGGAGCTCATCGTGGTGGCGGCCTACGGTAAGATCCTGCCCTCTGAGATTTTGGACTATCCCGTCAAGGGCTGTATCAACGTCCACTCGTCCCTGCTGCCCAAATACCGGGGGGCCGCCCCCATCAACTGGGCCATTCTCAACGGCGAGGCCGTCACCGGCGTCACCATCATGCATATGGCCCCCGCGCTGGACGCAGGCGACATCATTGCCCAGGCGTCCACTCCCATCGGCGCGGACGAGACGGCCCCGACGCTCACAGCCCGACTGGCGGAGTTGGGTGCAGAGCTGCTGGTCTCCGCCGTGGAGGCAATCGGGGCGGGGACCGCCGCCCGGACGCCCCAGGACGAGGCGGACTCCACCTATGCTCCCATGCTGTCCCGCGAGCTGTCTCCCATGGACTGGAGCAAACCGGCCCGGACGCTCCACGACCAGGTCCGGGGCCTGTTGCCCTGGCCCGCTGCGGTGGCGGAGTTCGGCGGCATCCGCTGTAAAGTCTTTTCCACGGACATTCCCCTCCAAACCACCGATGCGGCCCCCGGCACCATCCTGGAGGCGGGGAAGCGGGGGATCGACATTGCCTGCGGCGGTGGCACGGTGCTCCATATCGACGAGCTCCAGGCCGATGGTGGAAAACGGATGAAGGCGGCGGATTATCTGCGGGGCCACCCGCTGAACTGACAAGGAGGCGTTTGCCTTGCCCTACTTTTTCTATGGCTACGATCCCTACTACTGGATGATCCTGGTCCCTGCCATGCTGATCGCCCTGTTTGCCCAGCTCAAGGTTTCCTCTACCTTCAACCGCTATGACCGGGTGCGCAGCGCAAGGGGCTATACCGGCGCCCAGGCGGCCGAGGCGGTGCTGCGGCAACACGGCGTCACCGATGTGCGCATTGAGCGGGTCAGAGGAAGGCTGACCGATCACTACGACCCGCGGAGCAATGTGATCCGCTTGTCCGACGCGGTCTACGCCTCCAACAGCGTGGCCGCCATGGGCGTAGCCGCCCATGAGGCGGGCCACGCGGTGCAGTACGCCGTGGGCTACGGACCCATCCGGCTTCGAAACGCCATCATACCCGTATGCAATTTCGGCTCTCAGCTCTCCATCCTCCTCATCGTCATCGGCCTGTTTTTATACTCCCAGCCCCTGTTTGGCCTGGGGGTCATCCTCTTTGGCGTGGCGGTGCTGGGCCAGGTAGTGACCCTCCCTGTGGAGTTCAACGCCTCCAGGCGGGCACTGGAGAGTCTGGAGGGCGGCTACCTGCTGGACGATGAGGAGCTGCGAGGCGCCAGAAAGGTACTCAGCGCGGCCGCCATGACCTATGTAGCGGCGCTGTTGGTGTCCCTGGCTCAGCTCCTGCGGTTTGTACTGGCATTCAACGGAAGGCGGCGAGACTGATATGGCAGGTGTGCAGAGCGCCCGTGAAGTGGCCCTGGTGACCCTGTCCGCCTGCGAAAAGCAGGGGGCCTGGTCCGACCTGGCCCTGAAAAAGATCATCCGAGAGGCGGGACTGGACAGCCGGGATGCGGCGCTGGCCACCCGGCTCTGTTTCGGCGTGCTTCAGAACAAGCTGCTCTGTGACTTCTATATCGGGAAATTCTCCACGGTAAAGGTGGAACGGCTGGAAAACCGGGTGCTCAACGCGCTGCGCCTGGGCATCTATCAGATGGCCTTTCTGACCAAGATTCCTGCCAGCGCCGCAGTGAACGAGTCGGTGGAGCTGGCCCGGAAATACAGCAAGAATCCCCGCAGCCCAGGTCTGGTCAACGGTATCCTGCGGACGGCGGCCCGTAATCTGGAACGGCTGCCCCTCATCGACCGGAAGGACCAGGCCAAATATCTGTCCATCCGGTACAGCCATCCTCTCTGGCTGGTACGCACATTTCAGTCCATGCTGGGGTCGGAGGAAACCGAGCGTCTTCTGGCGGCGGACAATGGGGAGCCGGCCACGGTGGCTCAGATCAATACGGTTCGGACGACGTCCGAGCAGGTGCTGGAGACCCTGGAAGCCGCAGGGCTGCGGGCCGAGCCCCATCCATGGCTGCCCAACTGCATCACCCTCACTGGAGGCGGGGATCTGGAGCGGTTGGCCGCCTTTCAGGAGGGGCGGTTTTATATCCAGGACGCCGGCGCGCGGCTGGCGGTGCTGGCGGCCGGCCCGGAGCCCGGTACGCGGGTCCTGGACGCCTGTGCGGCGCCGGGCGGCAAGTCCTTTGCCGCCGCCATCGCGATGGAAGACAGGGGCGAGGTCCTCTCCTGCGACATCCACCCGCATAAGAAAAAATTGATTGAGGCGGGGGCGAAACGCCTGGGCCTCACCTGTGTGCAGGCCGGCGTGCTGGATGCCAGGAGCCGGAAGCCGGGCTATGAGAACGCCTTTGATCTGGTGATGGCCGACGTGCCCTGCTCCGGGTTGGGCATCATCCGTAAGAAGCCGGACATCCGCTATAAGGACCCCGCTCCGCTGGAGGGACTGCCGGCTGTACAGCGGGCGATTCTGGACAATGTATCCGCCTATGTCCGGCCGGGCGGCGTCCTCCTGTATTGCACCTGTACGCTGTTGCCCCGGGAAAACGGGGAGGTGGTGGACGCCTTCCTGGACGCCCACCCCGATTTTCAGCCGGAAGCCTTTTCTCTTCCCGCCCCCATTGGGCCGGTAGAGGGAGGGCGGTTGACCCTGTGGCCGCATATCCATGGCACAGACGGCTTTTACATCGCCAAATTACGGAGGTGCCTATGATTGATTTGAAATCCATGACCCTGGAGGAGATGGGCGCCTATCTCAAGACAGGGGGAGAGCCCTCCTTCCGGGCCAAGCAGATCTTCACCTGGCTCCACAGGGGCGCGGGCAGCTTCGAGGAGATGACCAACCTCTCCAAGGCCCTGCGGGAGAAGCTGGCGGCCGAATGCCTTATCACCCGGCCTCAAGTCGCCCGGAAGCAGGTCTCCGCCCTGGACGGTACCATCAAATATTTATGGCGTCTGGAGGACGGAAACTGCATTGAAACGGTTTTGATGCGTTATCATCATGGGAATACTGTATGCATATCCTCTCAGGTAGGCTGCCGGATGGGCTGTGCCTTCTGCGCCTCTACGCTTGGCGGCAAGGTAAGAGACTTGACACCGGCTGAAATGCTGGACCAGGTGCTCTTTACCGGACTGGATTCCGGCGTACCCATTTCCAACATCGTGCTGATGGGCATTGGGGAGCCGCTGGACAATCTTGACACGGTACTGCGGTTTCTGGAACTGGTCAACCACCCGGAGGGGCTCAACATCGGCATGCGTCACATCTCGCTGTCTACCTGCGGTCTGGCCGATCAAATTGACAAACTGGCCGATCATAAGCTACAATTGACTTTATCGGTGTCCCTCCACGCACCGGACGATGAGACCCGGTCCCGCATCATGCCGGTAAACCGGGCGGTGGGGGTGGAGCGGCTCTTTGCCGCCTGCCGCCGCTATTTTGAGACGACGGGCCGGCGCATCTCTTATGAGTACGCCATGATCGACGGTGTGAACGACAGCGATTGGCAGGCCGACCTGCTGGCCAGGCATCTGAAGGGCACGCCGGGGCATGTGAACCTGATCCCTCTCAACGAGGTGAAGGAGAGCCCGCTGAAGCCCAGCCGCCGGGTAGCGGCATTTCAGAAACGGCTGGAATGGCACGGCATCACCGTCACCGTCCGGCGGAAGCTGGGCGGCGACATCGACGCCTCCTGCGGACAACTGCGTCGCAAGGCCATGCAGGAGGGCTGACTTCCGACATACGTCCATTCATTGAAAGGCCGGCCGGACCGGCGAAAGGAATGGTTAACCATGAACATATGGGGCGTCACCGATAAGGGTGTGGTCCGACAGCAAAATCAGGATGATTTCCACATAGAGCTTACCCAGCCCGACGTGGCTCTGGGCATCGTGTGCGACGGTATGGGGGGCGCCAGAGCAGGCAATGTAGCCAGCCGCCTGGCGGTGGACACCTTCCTGGACACGGCGCGGGAGCGCAGCGTGGATCAGTGGCGGGCCGACCCCGAGGCTCTGCTCAACTTTGGGGCGGAACAGGCCAACCAGGCAGTCCACTTCCGCGCGGGTATCGACGCGGAGTGCCGGGGAATGGGGACCACCATGGTGGCCGTGCTGGTCATCGGGGAAATGGCCTATCTCCTTAACATCGGAGACAGCCGGGCCTATCTGGTCAACGCGGGGGGTATCCAACGGCTGACCCGGGACCATTCGGTGGTAGAGGACCTGGTGGCCAAGGGCCGGATCACGCCTGAGGAGGCCAGACAGCATCCGCAGAAGAATCTCATTACCCGGGCGCTGGGCTCCGAGTCCCAGCTCCGGGCCGACCTTTACCGGCAGCCCCTCAAAGAGGGGGATTGGCTGCTGCTGTGCTCCGACGGACTGAGTAATGTAGTGACGGAACAGGAAATCCTCTATGAGGTGCTCCACGGCGGCGCGGCCGGGGACTGCTGCCAGCGTCTGCTGGAGATTGCACTCTCCCGGGGGGCGCCGGACAACGTGACTGCGGTCCTGCTTCAAATGTGACCAAGGGGGATACCTGTATCATGGATCAGTACATAGGGAAAATGCTGGACAACCGGTACGAAATATTGGAGGTCATCGGCACCGGCGGCATGGCAGTGGTCTATAAGGCCCGCTGCCACCGCCTCAACCGCCTGGTGGCCATCAAAATTCTCCGGGACGATCTGGCCCAGGACGCCGAATTCCGGCGCCGATTTCACGACGAATCACAGGCCGTGGCGATGCTCTCCCACCCCAATATCATGGCGGTATATGACGTGAGCAAATCCTCCGATCTGGAATATATCGTCATGGAGCTGCTGGACGGCATCACACTCAAGCAGTATATGCAGAAAAAGGGGGAGCCTCTGAGCTGGAAGGAGGCCCTGCACTTCATCACCCAGATCATGAAGGCGCTGTCCCATGCCCACGGCAGAGGCATCATCCATCGGGACATCAAGCCCCAGAACATTATGGTGCTCCGGGACGGCAGCATCAAGGTGGCGGACTTCGGCATTGCCCGGCTGGCCTCCGCCGCGCAGTCTACCCTGACTCAGGAGGCGCTGGGCTCGGTCCACTATATCTCGCCGGAGCAGGCCAGAGGCAGCCGCATCGACGCCCGCAGCGACATCTACTCCGCCGGCGTAGTGCTCTATGAGATGCTGACCGGCCGCCTGCCCTACGAGGGGGACTCGCCGGTCTCCGTGGCCATCCAGCACATCAACTCCATCCCTCTGGCCCCCCGGGAGCTGAATCCCGACATTCCCGAGGCCCTGGAGGCCATCACCATGAAGGCCATGGCCTCCAATGTGGAGCAGCGCTATCTCTCCGCCGACGCCATGCTGGCCGATTTGGAGGAGTTCCGCAAAAACCCCAACATCAATTTTGAATATACCCCCGCCGACCTGTTCACAGGGGACGCCGGAGATGAACCCACCCAGGTCATCGAGACCACAGGCCGCCAGCGTATCTACCACACCCCGCCGCCGGCCCATAGCCGTCCGGTCGGTCCTCGGGAGGACGAGCCAGAGGAGGACGATGACGACTTCCGGGGCCGCAGGCGGGGGCGCAGCCGTGATCACGGCTCTTCACTGGCCGCCCCCATGGCGGTGGCCGCGATTCTGATCTTCATCGTCGGCATCGGCGTCTTCCTCTGGATGACCTTTTTCAGCGACATCTTTAATCCGGCCGTTCAGGAGCACAAAGTGCCCGACCTGCGGGGCAAGACGCTGGAGGAGATTGCAAAGCTGCCCGAGGTGGAGTCCGGAGTCTTTTCCATTGTGGAAGGGGATACCATCCTCAGCGACGAGTATCCGGCGGGCCAGGTGGTCAAGCAGTCTCCGGAGGCGGAAAAAACGGTAAAAGGCAACAGCTTTACCATTACCGTAAATATCAGTGCCGGCGAGGATTCCATCCTTATGCCGGGCGTGGTGAACAAGGAGCTCCGGGAAGCGCTGGCCATACTCAAAAATGAGGGCATAGGCTGGGCGGACCCGGAATATGCGTCCAGCGATATCGTGACCCGCAACTACGTGATCTCCACGGACCCGGTGGAAGGTATCGAGCTGGCACCCGGCCAGAAGGTCCGCCTGGTGGTGAGCCTGGGCCCCAAACCTGAGACGGTTACCATGATCCCTCTGATCGGCCAGTATGTGGAGGATGCCGAGACCATGCTGAATGAATTGGGGCTTAAATTGGGGCAGGCCCTGCCGGTCACAAGCGAGGAAGAGGCGGGCAGAATTGTCTGGCAGAGCATTGAATCCAATCAGGATGTGGAGGTGGGTACCACCGTCAACGTCCAGTACAGCAAGGGCACGGTCACCGAACCCACCCAGCCCCCCGCATCTTCCACGCCGCCGGAGGAGTCGCCGACTGCACCGGGAGGGGAGAGCTCGCCCCCCAGCGGCGAGCCGGACGTACCGGCCAATGGGTCTGGCGGCACGGAGCCCACCGTCAGCAGTCAGAGCATACCCATCACACTGCCGGAGGGCGATCCGGACGACACGCTTACCGTGCGGATTGATGTGGGCGGAACCAAGATGTACGAAAACAGTGTCCCCCGCCACATGAGCCCGATCAGCCCCTCAGTGCCGGGCAGCGGCACACAGCGGGTGGACATCTATATCAACGGCTCTCTCTATGAGAGCAGGACGGTGACCTTCTCCTGATGGGTACGGACAGCGGAATGATTCTGAGGGCTCTCAGCGGCTTTTACTACGTCTACACCGGGACGGAGACGGTCACCTGCCGGGCCAGGGGCAAATTTCGCCACCAGCGGGTCACGCCCCTGGTGGGGGACCGGGTGCGGTTCACCGATTTGGGTGACGGTACCGGCGCGCTGGACGAGATCCTGCCCAGGGTCAATCAGTTCCAGCGGCCGGCGGTGGCCAACATCGACCAGCTCGTCATCATTGCCTCCGGGGCCATCCCGGTTACCGATCCCTTCCTCATCGACCGGATGACCGCCATCGCTGACGGGAAAGAGGGCTGCGGCTGCGTCATCTGCATCAACAAGTGCGATCTGGACGCAGGGGATTGTCTTTATGACACCTATACCGCCGCCGGATTCCCCACCCTGCGGGTAAGTGCGGAGACGGGCGAGGGGATGGACCGGCTGGCGGAACTCATCGCCGGAAAGGTATCTGCCTTCACCGGGAACTCGGGAGTGGGCAAGTCCAGTATTCTGAACTACCTGGAGCCCGGCTTCCGGCTTCAGGTGGGAGCGGTCAGCGATAAGCTGGGCCGTGGGCGGCATACCACCCGCCATGTGGAGCTCTACCAGCTCTCCAGCGGAGCCATCGTGGCCGATACCCCCGGCTTCTCCTCCTTTGACACCGAGCGCATGGAGCTTGTGCGGAAAGAGGACCTGGAGCACGCGTTCCGAGAGTTTCAGCCTTACCTGGGCCAGTGCCGGTTCACCGGCTGCGCCCATGTAAAGGAGAAGGGCTGCGCCGTACGTGCCGCCCTGGCGGAAGGACGAATCCCGGCCAGCCGCCATGAGAGCTATGTCCGGCTGTACGAGCAGGCCAAAGAGCACAAAGCATGGGAATTGCCCCAGACATAGGTTTTTCGCCGGCGGACCGGCACACACAGCGCCTTCTTTCTGCGTATACTGGTAGCAGCAGACCTGCCAGTTTCCGTGGAAAGGAGGCGTTTTTGTTGAAGATCGTCGTCGTCCGCTCTCCCAAATGCCTGTGCGGCATCCTCAGGGCCCTCTTTGGACTGAAATAACACATCGGAAAAGAATCATAAGCCTGGCCCCTTCTACATATGCTTCTCCTAGAATCAAGTGCAGGCGTGGGACGGGATGCGCCCGGCCCGTCCCGCGACCCGCAGGAGTACAAGGAGAGGAATGCTATGGAGCTGGAATTGAACACAACCCATCTCAACTGTTATGATACCGTGCTGGACACCACCCTCTTCCACGAGGAAACCTTGGAGACCATCGTCCCCGACGCCTGTCCGGACATCCTCCGCATCGTGGATTGTGAGGCCATGGTGTGCCTCAAGGGAAAAGAGGCCCAGGAGGGACGGGCAGAGATTTCCGGCTCTGTCCGTGCCGCTGTGCTCTATCTGCCCGACGGGGCGGAGGGCGTCCGCCGCATGACCGTCACAATCCCCTTTACCTGCTCTGCGGAGGCCCTGGGCATCCATGCCGGCTGTCTGGTGACGGCAATGCCGCGGGTCCACTCGGCAGACGCCCGGAGTCTTAACCCCCGCAAGGTCCTGACCCGGGTGGATCTGGCGGTGGAAGTGTCGGTCTTTGCCCGGCAGACGGAGAGCCTCTGCGACGGCGTGACCTGCCCGGCCGAGGGCGGCATCCAGCAGCTCACAGAGACCCAGAACGCCTATCTGGTCACTGCGGTGGAGGAGAAGCCCTTCTCCTTCTCCGACGATGTATCCATCTCAGGCACCAAACCCCGGGTGGAAGAGCTGCTCAAGAGCCGGGCTGATATCGAATGCAGCGAATCCAAGCTCATCGGCAATAAACTGATCTTTAAAGGGGAGGTCCACCTTCAGTTGCTCTACCGGGACCCCTCCAATACCCTGTGCCCGGCCAGCTTTGATCTGCCGTTTTCCCAGATCATGGAGGTCTCCGGCGTGGAGGAGGAGGCGGACTGTGCCCTCCAGGTCCAATTGACCGGCTGTGAATGTATCCTGAACGACGGGAATGACGGCGACAGCATGATTTCGGTAGCGCTGGCCCTGCTGGCGCAGGCCGTGGTCCGCGAAGTGCGGCCGGTCCAGCTCTTATCCGACGTATACAGCACCGTCTGCGGGCTCCATGCCGAGCGCCGGACTTATACCTTCCACCAGTTGGTGGAAAACGGCGAGCGGCGGGTCATGGTGCGCGAGATTCTGGAAACCATGACTGCGGCCAGAAGCGTGGCCGACATCTACGTCAATGTGGGCGGGGCCGGCCAGACACGGGAGGGCGAGCGAGTCACCCTCACCGCAGATACCACCGTGACGGTGGTATACATAGGAGAAGACGGCGGGCTGAGTACCATCACCCGTCCTCTGCAGGCGGCCTGTCCGGTCGATCTGCCCGGGGATTGCGCGGTGACCTGCCGCTGCCGTCTGGGCGGAGAGCGCTTTGCCACCCCGGCCGGCGGCGGCGTGGAGGTACGCTATTCCATTGACTTCCAATACCTGGCGCTGACTGCCCGCAACACCACTGGGGTCTCAGATATCCAGATGGATGAGGATTCCCCCAGAGATACCGCCAATCAGCCCTCCATTGTACTGCGTATGGTAGGGGAGGGGGAGCGGCTCTGGGATATCGCCAAGGCCTATGGCACTACCACCGGCGATATTGTCCAGGCCAATGCTCTGGAAGAGGAGAGCCTTCCCATGGGTCAGCTGCTGCTCATCCCCAAGAAGCGGTAAAAAGGAGGAATTGACGTGGAAGAGCGGAAGATTTACGAGGATATCGCCAAACGCACGGACGGCGACATCTATGTCGGCGTGGTAGGCCCGGTCCGCACGGGCAAGTCCACCTTTATCAAGCGGTTCATGGAGACCCTGGTCATTCCCAACATTGAAAACGTCTACCGCCGGGAGCGGGCCCGGGATGAGCTGCCCCAGAGCGGCTCCGGCCGGACGGTGATGACCGCCGAGCCCAAGTTCGTCCCAGAGGACGCGGTGGACATTGCCATGGAGGGCGGCGCACACCTGTCCGTCCGGCTCATCGACTGCGTGGGCTATATGGTCCCCGGGGCGGCGGGCCAGTTCGAGGACGATCTGCCCCGGATGGTTACCACCCCCTGGTACGACCACGAAATCCCCATGACGGAGGCGGCGGAGATCGGTACCCGCAAGGTGATTGCCGAGCACTCCACCATCGGCATCGTCATCACCACCGACGGCACCATCACCGATATCCCCCGTGAGGATTATCTGGAGGCGGAAGAGCGGGTCATCACCGAGCTCCAGGAGCTTGGAAAGCCCTTTTTGGTGCTGCTCAACTCGGCCTATCCCAATTCCGACCGGGCCAAGGCCATCCGGGCCGACATCTCCGCCCGGTATGACGTGACCTGCATGGCGGTCAACTGTCTGGAACTGGGGGTGGGAGACGTCACCGACATCATTAAGGCCGTTCTCTATGAGTTTCCGCTCAAGGAGCTGGATCTGAATCTGCCCCCCTGGGTAGACGCGCTGCCCTATGACCACCCCATCAAAAGCGGGCTCTACACCGCCATCCGCGAGGGCTGCACCGACCTGCGGCGCATCCGGGACGTGGACCGGGCCGTCTCCGCCATCGGAGCTTACGAGGGCGTCAGCAGCGCCCGCATCAGCGGCATCCAGCTTGGAATCGGGCTGGCGGCCGCCGACCTGGATCTGCCCCGCAGCCTGTTCTACGAGACCCTGTCCGATCAGTCCGGCTTCACCATCCGGGACGACGGGGATCTGATGGACCTGCTCACCGAACTGGCGGGAGTCAAATGCGAATACGACAAAGTGGCAACGGCTCTTCAGGAGGTGAAGGAGACGGGCTACGGCATCGTGGTCCCCACCACAGAAGAGCTCCATCTGGAGGAGCCGGAGATCGTCAAGCAGGGAGGACGCTATGGGGTGCGCCTCAAGGCGAGCGCCCCGAGCATCCATATGATTCGCGCCGATATCGAAACGGAGGTCTCTCCCATCGTCGGCAACGAAAAGCAGTCGGAGGAGATGATCAACTACCTGCTCCAGGAGTTTGAAGGGGATACCACAAAAATATGGCAGTCCAATATATTTGGAAAGTCCTTCCACGAGCTGGTCAGCGAGGACCTGAACGGCAAGCTCAAACGGATGCCGGACGATGCCCGCGCCAAGCTCCAGGAGACCCTGCAGCGCATCATCAACGAGGGCTCCGGCGGCCTGATCTGTATTATTTTATAACAAAAAGGACCTATTCCGTTGAAACGGAATAGGTCCTTTTGCCCTATATACAAGCAAAATTAGTGCCATTTAAAATTGTTCTTATATAAAAATACTTGTTGACTAAATTTTTTTCCTATGTTATATTGTAGCCGAGATAAACGTCCATCGAATTGTTCATAACCAGAATAATAGAAAGGAAGAACTGAAATGATTGATTTCACTCTCTCCCCCGAGCATCAGGAACTCCAGGAGATGTACCGCAAGTTTGCCGAGGAGCGGGTCCGGCCTCTGGCACACGAAATGGATGAGAACGAAAAGTTCGACATGGGTCTGCTGAAGGAGATGCAGGAGTGCGGCTTCTTCGGGATTCCTTTTGAGGAGAAGTACGGCGGCGCCGGTTCCGACGTGCTGTCCTACGTGCTGTGCATGGAGGAGATGTCCAAGGTGGACGCCAGCACCGGCATCACTCTGTCGGTCCACACCTCTCTTTGCGCCTCCAGCATCAACGAGTTCGCCACTGAGGAGCAGAAGGAGAAGTGGCTGCGTCCGCTGGTGGACGGCAGCAAGATCGGCTGCTTCGGCCTGACCGAGCCCGGCGCCGGCTCTGATGTGGCCGCCGGCCGCACCACCGCTGTGAAGGACGGCGACGAGTACGTCATCAACGGCGAGAAGATCTTCACCACCAACTCTGGCTTCGCTGACACCTTCCTGGTGTTCGCGGTCACCGATAAGTCTGTCCCCGCCGCCAAGGGCATGTCCGCCTTCCTGGTGGACCGCAACACTCCGGGCATCACCGTCACCCCTGACATCCCCCGGATGGGCATCCGCGCCGCCTCCAACGCTGCCGTAGTATATGAGGACGTCCGTGTGCCCGCCTGCGACCTGCTGGGCGGTGAGGGCAAGGGCTTCAAGATCGCCATGAAGGCCCTGGACGGCGGCCGGATCGGGATTGCCGCGCAGTGCGTGGGCATTGCCCAGGGCGCCATCAACGAGGCCATCAAGTACGACAAGGAGCGCGTCCAGTTCGGCAAGACCATCGCCTCTTTCCAGAACACCCAGTTCAAGCTGGCCGAGATGCAGACCAAGGTGGACGCCGCCCGCCTGATGACCTACCGTGCCGCCGTCACCAAGGACCAGGGCAAGCCCTACAACGTCTACGCCGCTATGGCCAAGCTGCTGGCTTCCGACGTGGCCAACGAGGTCACCCGCGGCTGCGTACAGCTTCTGGGCGGCTACGGCTACGCCCGGGAGTACACCGTGGAGCGCTTCATGCGCGACGCCAAGATCACCGAGATCTATGAGGGCACCTCCGAGGTCATGAAGATGGTCATCTCCGGCTCCCTGAACCTGAAGTAAGCCATCCAACGTCAAAAAGGTCCGTGTATCAACTGATACACGGACCTTTTTTCAATATTCCAGCACCATGATATGCTCTTTCCCAAAGACCCTCCCGTCAAAGCGGAAGCCCAGGCTTTGATAGAGGCGAACGGATGCCTTTCCCGTCAAATCGACGCCCAGATACATCCGGTGTCGGCTCCGGTCTGCCTGTACCAGCTCCAGGAGCTTCTGAAGAGCAGCTCGTCCATAACCGCGCCCCTGGTACGTCTCCTCCACCATGAGCCGATACAGCCACCACTCATTGTCGTCGCGGTCCACACAGTACATGACAAAGCCCACCGGAGTATCCGCCGCATAAATGGCCAGTGGGATGCATTCCGGCTGCACATAGGCCTGGGCGATGGACTCCGCATTGGAGCACACCAGCTCACGCTGGTCTGCCCCGACCTGAAGCCCCAGGATGGCGTCAAAGTTTTCCACTGTAATTGCACGTAAAGTTACCATATTTTATGCTCCTTTTCAAAAATGGGCATAAAAATGCCCGGGTGAGGTGACCTCTCCCGGGCAGTCACAGTAACTAGCCTCCCGCCTTGGGCGGGCCATGCCGGGAGCCATGTTTGCGGCGCACGTCTTGATTGCCCTTGTCATAAAACATCGCTCCCTTCGAATCAGATGTTGTTATCATAGCAGAATCCATCGCCGCTGTCAATCTTGAAAAATGTGCGGGATTCCGGTATGATAAGATTTTAAAAGAATGCTTAGGAGGTCATCCCCATGCAGCTTTTCACCCCCGCCGAGACAGCGGAAAATTACGCGGCCGCCGGAGCGGCCAAAACGCGCCAGCCGGCTTGGCGGCTTTTGCTGCTGGGCATTTTGGCCGGCTTTTTCATCGCCATGGGAGCCGCCGTCACCAATACCGCCAGCCATTCCCTGGACAATGTGGGGCTGGCGCGGGTACTTTCCGGCCTGCTTTTCCCCTTCGGCCTGGCCATGGTAGTCCTGACCGGCGGGGAACTCTTCACCGGCAATACCCTGATCTCCCTCTCCGTTCTGGACCGTCAGACCACGGTGGGGAGGATGCTCCGCAACTGGCTGCTGGTCTACTTGGGCAACTTCATCGGCGCCTGCTGACAGCCGCGGGCTGCGCCTTTTCCGGACAATTGAACGACTCCGCCGGGGGCCTGGCCCTGTTTACCATGAAGCTGGCTGCCGGAAAGTGCGGCCTCGCCTTCGGCAGCGCCTTGGTCCTGGGCGTCTTCTGCAACGTTCTGGTCACTGTAGGAGTCCTGCTCTCCCTCTCTGCCAAGGACTTGCCCGGGCGGGTCCTCGGGGCCTACCTGCCGGTGTCCTTCTTTGTCATCTGCGGCTTTGAGCACAGCGTGGCCAATCTGTTTTACATACCGGCCGGACTGTTCGCCAAGTCCATCCCCGCCTACGCCGCCCTGGCCGCCGATGCCGGGCTGGACCTCAGCGGTCTCACATGGATCGGCTTTGCGATCGGGAACCTGCTGCCCGTCACGCTGGGCAATATCATCGGCGGGGTGCTGGTGGGCGGCCTGTTCTGGGCCTGCTGGCTACGAAAGGGGAGGGGCGCATGAGCGGTTCTCTGCCGGAAAGCCTGTTGTGCTTTCTGCAAGAAGCGGAGGGACTCAAATCCGTGGAGCGCACGGCCTGGACCTCCTCCGGGCGCCGGGAGAGCACCGCTGAGCACTCCTGGCGGCTGGCTCTGCTGGCCTGGGCCCTGCTGGACCGCTATCCCAGGCTGGATCATGCCAAGGTCCTTGCGCTCTGCCTCGTCCACGACTTGGGGGAACGGGACTGCGGCGACCGCAGCGCCTCTGACCTGCCGGACCCGGCGGCCAAGCGCGGGGAGGAGCAGGCCTGCCTGCGCCGCCTGGCGGCACTGCTGCCCGCCCCCAAGGGGGAGGAACTGCTCGCCCTGTGGGAGGAGTATGACGCCGCCGCCACCCAGGAGGCCCGGCTGGTGAAGGCGCTGGATAAGGCCGAAACCATCCTGCAGCACAACCAGGGGCAAAACCCGCCGGACTTTGACTACGACTTCAATCTGGACTACGGCAAGGCCTACTTCCAGGGCGACCTCATCCTGGAGGCCCTGAGGGATGCGCTGGACCGGGGCACGCGCCGCCGGATGGAGGAACAGCAGGGGAGGAGGTAAGACCTCATCCCGGCGCGTCAGCCAGCTCCTGGAGCGCTCTCCGGTCCTTCAGCCGCACCCCGCGGTAGGCCGTCTCCACCCAGCCCCGCCGGACGAAGTCCCCCAGCACCCGGCTCACGGTTACTCGGCTGACCCCCACGGAAAAGCCGATCTCCTCATGGGTGCAGGCCAGCCGCCCCTTTTCCGCTTCCTCCGGCAGGGACAGCAGATAACGGGCCACCCGCTGGTCCGCCCGCAGAAAGGACATGTCGTCCACGTGGCCGGTAACCATGCGGACGGTCCTGGCCAGATACTGCAGCATGGGAAGCGCCAGGTCCGGGTGGGCCCGGAATACGGCGTTCAGCCGTTCCCGGTCCACGGAGATCGCCTCGCTGCGGACCAGCGCCACAGCGGAAGAGACCCTGGGGCGCTCATCGAAAAAGGACGCCTCTCCCATCAGGTCCCCCGCCCGATGGACGGTCAGGACCCGTTCGCCGCCGGACTCCGAACTGATAAAGCTGCGGGCCGCCCCGCTGACCAGATAGAAAAAGGTATCCGCCTGCGTGCCCTGCAGGTAGATAAACTGCCCCGGCACATATATGCCGGGGCGCTGCCCCTCGGCCAGGGGAGCCCAAATCTGGGACATCCTTACTGCCGCCTTTCCGCTTTTTTTATCATTGTATCACGTGTTACATTCTTTTGACAAGGGCTCTGGCATACTGAGTACAACGATTTGCACAAGGAGGGACCCAACCATGGGAATGACCATGACCCAGAAGATTTTGGCCAAGCACGCGGGCCTGGACGCCGTAGAGGCGGGCCAGCTCATTGAGGCCAGGCTGGACCTGGTGCTGGGCAATGACATCACCACGCCTGTGGCCATCACCGAGTTTGACAAGGCAGGGCTGACTCAGGTCTTTGACAAGGACAAGATCGCCATCATTCTGGACCACTATACCCCCTGCAAGGACATCAAGGCGGCCCAGCTCTGCGCTCAGGCCCGGGCTTTTGCCCAGCGCTTCGACATCACCCACTTCTACGACGTGGGACAGATGGGCGTGGAACACGCCCTGGTGCCGGAAAAGGGCCTGGCAGCCCCGGGAGAGGTTATCATCGGCGCCGATTCCCACACCTGTACGTACGGTGCCCTGGGCGCCTTCTCCACCGGCGTGGGCTCTACCGACATGGCTGCCGGCATGGCCACCGGCCTGTGCTGGTTCAAGGTGCCGCCCGCCATCAAAGTGACGCTGAAGGGCAAACGGAAGCCCTATGTCAGCGGCAAGGACGTGGTTCTCCATCTGATCGGTGAGATCAGTGTGGACGGCGGACTGTACCAGTCCCTGGAGTTTGCCGGGGAAGGGGTGGCTGCACTCACAATGGACGACCGCTTCACCATTTCCAATATGGCCATTGAGGCGGGGGCCAAGAACGGCATTTTCCCCGTGGATGACAAGACCCGCGCCTATCTGGACGGACGGGTGGACCGCCCTTGGGAGGCAGTGGAGCCCGATGCCGACGCGGTCTATGACCGCGAAGTGGTCATAGACCTCAGCTCCCTGCGCCCCACGGTGGCCCTGCCCCATCTGCCCTCCAACACCAGGACCGTGGACGAGGCGGCCGGCATTCCCATCCAGCAGGTCGTCATTGGCTCCTGCACCAATGGGCGGCTCAAGGACCTTCAGGAGTCCGCCGATATCCTGAAGGGCAAAAAGGTGGCCAGAGGCGTCCGCTGCATTGTCATCCCCGCCACCCAGCAGATCTATATGGACGCCCTGGCGCAGGGTCTGATCCAGACGTTTATTGAGGCGGGCTGCGCCGTCTCCACGCCCACCTGCGGCCCCTGTCTGGGCGGTCATATGGGGGTGCTGGCCGACGGGGAGCGGGCGGTCTCCACCACCAACCGCAACTTCGTGGGCCGCATGGGGCCCGTCAGCTCGGAGATCATCCTGGCCAGCCCGGCCGTGGCCGCCGCGTCCGCCATCACCGGGTGCATTACCGACCCGGCCAAGGTCTAATGGAGGTGTCGTGCTATGAAGGTTTACAAATATGGAGACAACGTGGATACCGACGTCATCATTCCGGCCCGCTATCTGAACGCCCCGGACGAAAAGTCCCTGGCCTCCCACTGCATGGAGGACATCGACGCCCAATTCTCTTCCACGGTGGAGCCGGGGGACATCATGGTGGCCGGAGCCAACTTCGGCTGCGGCTCCTCCCGTGAGCACGCCCCTCTGGCCATCAAGGCCTGCGGCGTGAAGTGCGTCATCGCCGCCTCCTTTGCCCGCATCTTCTACCGCAACGCCATCAATATCGGATTTCCCATTCTGGAGTGCCCGGAGGCCGCGGCGGCCATCCTGCCCGGTGATGCCGTGCGTGTGGATTTCAAAACCGGCGTCATCACCGACGAGACCCAGGGCAGGACCTTCCAGGCCGCTCCTTTCCCGGCCTTTATCGACGGCATCATTGAGAGCGGCGGTCTGCTCAAGTCTCTGAAAGCGAGAGGTGTGGCAAAATGAAGTATCAGATCGCTCTGATCCGGGGCGACGGCATCGGCCCGGAAGTGGTCAACGAAGCGGTAGGCGTCCTGGAGGCCGTGGGGAAAAAGTTCGGCCACACCTATGAATTTGTGGACGTGCTGCTGGGCGGCTGCGCCACGGATGCGGTGGGGAAGAGCTACCCGGACGGCACCGCAGATCAGTGCAGGGCCTGCGACGCGGTGCTCCTGGGCGCAGTAGGGGGGCCCAGGTGGGGCTCCGATAAGCCCGCTGAGCAGCGCCCTGAGACGGCCCTGCTGGCCATCCGAAAAGACCTGGGCCTGTATGCCAACCTGCGTCCGGCCACCCTTCGGCCCGCTATGGCCGACGCCTGCCCGTTGAAAAAGGAAACGGCGGAAAAGGGGATCGACCTGATGATGGTCCGTGAGCTCACCGGCGGCATCTACTTTGGCCAGCGCGAGAAGTACCAGACCGCGAACCGGGGCATGGAGGCCGCCGACCGGATGGCCTACTCGGAGTATGAGATCGAGCGGATCGGCCGCCGGGCCTTCGAGCTGGCCCGCCTCCGCCGCAAAAAGGTGTCCAGCGTGGACAAGGCCAATGTGCTGGAGACCTCCCGTCTGTGGCGGTCGGTCATGCACCGGCTGGCGGAGGAGTACCCGGATGTGGCCTATGAAGATGTTCTGGTGGACAACTGCGCCATGCAGTTGGTCCGGGACCCCGGTCAGTTCGACGTGGTGGTCACCGAGAATATGTTCGGCGACATCCTCTCGGACGAGGCGTCTATGGTCACCGGCTCCATCGGCCTGCTGCCCTCCGCCTCCATCGGAGATACCGCCCCCGGCCTCTATGAGCCCATCCATGGCTCCGCGCCGGACATCGCCGGCCAGGACAAGGCCAATCCCATCGCCACCATCCTGTCCGTGGCCATGATGTTCCGCTACTCCTTCCAGAAGCCCGACGAGGCCGCCGCCATCGAGCGCGCGGTGGACGCGGTCCTGGCCGAGGGTTGGCGGACCCCCGATATTGCCGGGCCCGGCGTCGTCCCCATCGGAACCAAAAAGATGGGGCAGTTGATCCGGGAGCATATTTGAGGCAGAAAGGATAGCAGGGAGCCTGGGCAGTGTCCAGGCTCCCTGTTTTATACCCGTGTGGCCGAACCGGCCGCAATTGTGTGCCACAGCTTGCGGGCACAATGCTCCAGGTTCTCTGTGAAGTGTTTGACGCGGCACAGCCGGAAGAGCTGCTGCCGAAGCAGATCTATGGCCGTACAGATTAGATGGACCAGAAGGGCTGCGCCCAGAACTTGCACCAGTACCAGAGGGAGGGATACTGTGTCTGGCAGAAAAGAAAGCCGGGGATAAAAACAGTATTTCCATACAATTGAATTGATGTGGATGACATAAACGCCAAAAGAGGCAGATGAGAGGACTCCGACTAATCTGCCGATTTGCGAGGAGAGGCGTACCCCAGAGAAGAAGCGTACCAGTGCCAGACTGCCCAGCAAAATAAAAGGGGAGAGGTAGCTCAGTACCAGCATACTGTTGAAGTGTGGGATTGGAGGGGAACCGGATAGGTTCCAAGCATCCAGTGCCAGTTTCCCCGCCCAAGCGGCGGTAACTGCGAGCAGATACCAGAGCAGGTATCGCCGCCGCCCGCGCCGTTCTCCATCCAGCCGCCGCAGACAAGCGCCCAGCAGATAGAGCGCAATCAGCCAGAGCGGGCTATACCCGGAGGCTACGGAAAAAACATCGCCGGACATAAAAAGGGGCAGCAGGGAGAAGCACAGTACTAACGTAACAGCCAATTGGCGCAGGCGGACTGCGTCCAGCGCATGAATCAGTTGTTTCAGAAAGGGCATAAAAAGGAATAATACAAAATAAGAAGAAAAATACCAGTATTGCTTGCTTAAAATAGGCGTAAAAGCATCGAGCCAGACCCGCGCATCCACTGAGCCGGGATACAGCAGCTCCAGTATAAGCGATGAGGGCATAGCAGTTGACCGCCCCATAACAGGCGGATTCCAAAAACCAGAGGAGATTAGAGCGGACGGTAAGCGGCGCGCTTGCCGACAGAAGGCCCGTAAAGGCCAGAAGGTGGAGGATCACAATCATATAGGTGGCGAGGATCCGCAATAAGTCCAGGCCCAGTATCCTGTCCTTTTGTATCATACTACCGTCCCCTGATGCTTTTGTGTATGCCCCCATTATAGTCGGGCGTCGCTAAAAATGCAACGACCGAAACATACATTGCATTCCGCGCCGATTTCTGCTAAAATCTTATTAACGCGAGGGAAGGGGTGTGGCGCAATTGGTTCTGACCATTGACATTGGAAATTCCACCACAAGTATCGGTCTGTATGGTCCGGACGGCAAGCTGCGGTTTCGCTCCGACCTGGCCACCAGCCGCAATACCAGCCAGGATCAGTGCGCCATCAGCCTAATGGGGGTATTCACACTCTATCAGGCGGACATCCAGGCCGTCACAGGCACGATTATGTCCAGCGTGGTCCCCTCGGTCACAGGCGCCATGTTTAAGGCAATCCGGATGCTCACCGGCAAGGCCCCAATGGTCATGGGCCCCGGGGTCAAGACGGGGCTTAATATCAAATCCGACATCCATACTCAGATGGGCAGCGATATCGTGGCCTGCTCCGTGGCCGCCATCGCCAAGTATCCCTCTCCGGTCATCGTCATCGACATGGGGACCGCCGTCACCATGTCCTACCTGCGAGGCAATACCTACGAGGGCTGCGTCATCATGCCGGGGATTCGGGTCTCCCTGGAAGCTCTGTCAGAGCGGGCGGCCGAGCTGCCCCATATCTCCATCGCCCAGCCGCCCTCGATCTTCGGCCACAATACGGTGGACGCCATGCGCTCCGGCGTGGTCTACGGCAATGCCAGCATGATCGACGGTATGATCCAGCGCCTGGAGGATGCCAGCGCTCCGGCTGCGGCCGTTGTCGCCACCGGCGGCAACACGCTGGCCGTCCTCAGAGAGTGCAAGCGTGACATCCTCTACGATGCCGATCTGCTTCTGGACGGGCTTCACCTCGTATACCGCAAAAACATCGAAGCCAAGCAAAAAAAATCCTGACTCTTGCATTTGGACCCCAAAGGGGCCGCTGCGGACATCTGCGGCGGCCCCTTTTTTGCATTTTGCATGAACTATACGTCAAACTGTCATTCAAAATTTTGGGCTTCAACGGGATTTGTACTTGCAATTCTGCAAGTTGCGTCATATAATGTGTCATAGTGATTTTAATCGCAAGCTGGAGGAGTTTGTTATGAAAGAGTTGTCCCAAACCGCACAGGCTGTCCGCGCATCCACAACATTGGCCATTGACGCCCTGTTCAAGCAGATGAAGGCCGACGGCATTGATGTGATCGGTTTCGGCGCCGGTGAGCCCGATTTTAATACGCCTGATAACATCAAGGAGGCCGGTATCGCCGCCATCCGTGACAACTTTACCCGCTATACCCCCGCCTCTGGCATCATGGAGCTGCGCCAAGCCATCTGCGCCCGGCTCAAGGCCGACTGTGATCTGGACTATAAGCCCGCACAAATTGTGGCCGCCAGCGGAGCCAAGCACGCCTTGTATATCGCGCTCCAGACGCTGGTGAACCCTGGGGACGAGATCATCCTGCCCGCGCCGTTCTGGGTGAGCTACTACGAGCTGATCAGAATGGTGGGCGCGGTTCCGGTGGTGCTGGATGCGACCGAAGCCAGTCACTTCAAGCTGACGGCCGAGCAGCTCTCCGCCGCCATCACGCCCAGGACCAAAGCCCTGATCCTGAACAACCCCTCCAACCCCACGGGCATGGTCTACAGCAGGGAAGAGCTTCAGGCCATCGGCCGGGTCTGCGTGGAAAAGGACATCTATGTCATTGCCGACGAGATTTATTATCATCTGATTTACGACGGAAAGACCTTTACCAGCTTCCCATCTGTGAGCGAGGAGGTCAAGGAGCGCACCATCCTGATCAACGGCGTGTCCAAGTCCTATGCCATGACGGGCTGGCGGATCGGCTATGCTGCCGCCAACGAGCAGATCGCCAAGGTCATGTCCAACTACCTCAGTCATTCCACCGCCGCCCCCTGTTCCATCGCCCAGAAAGCCGCCGTGGAAGCTCTCATTGGCCCCCAGGACACGGTGGACACCATGACCTCCGCCTTTGAGGCCCGCCGCGACCATCTGGTGGAGCGGATGAACCGGATCCCCGGCGTGAGCTGTCTGAAGCCCGAGGGCGCCTTCTATATTATGATGAATCTGGAGCAGTTGGTGGGGAAGACCCTCCACGGGGTATTCATCCGGGATGCCGACGATTTTGCCGATGCCTTCCTGAAGCATGGGCTGGTCGCCACGGTGCCCTGTACCGGCTTTGGCGCTCCCAACTTTGTCCGCTGGTCCTATGCCACCTCCCTGCAGAACATCGACGAAGGCCTGAACCGCCTGGAAAAGTTCCTGGCGGAATAAACCCCGCTGAAAAACGGAGCGGACCTTGTGTCCGCTCCGTTTTTGTGGTATCCTGTGTTTGAATTTTTGAAGACGAGGTGGACCCATGAGTAACACCAGTACCTATGAAAGCCCGCTGTCCTCCCGGTATGCCAGCGATGAAATGCTCCGGCTGTTTTCCGCTGACAAAAAGTTTTCAACCTGGCGGCGCCTGTGGGTGGCCTTGGCCAGGGGAGAGATGGAACTGGGCCTCCCAGTCACCGCCGAACAGGTGGCCGAGCTGGAAGCCCATCTGGACGACATCAATTACGACTCCGCCGCCCAGTGGGAAAAGAAGCTCCGCCACGACGTGATGGCCCACATTCACGCCTACGGAGAGCAGTGCCCCAAGGCTATGCCCATTATCCACCTGGGCGCCACCAGTTGTTATGTCGGCGACAATACCGACCTCATCCTTATGCGGGAGGGCCTTGGACTCATCCGGGATAAGCTGGTGCGTGTGCTGGCGGTCTTGGCCGATTTTTCCGACAAGTATAAATCCCTTCCGACCCTTGGTTTTACTCACTTTCAGCCTGCCCAGCTTGTCACCGTGGGAAAACGGGCCACCTTATGGATGAATGAGCTGCTGATGGATCTGGATGAGGTGGAGTACCGGATCGACCGGCTTCCGCTTCGTGGCGTAAAGGGGACCACCGGCACCCAGGCCAGCTTTCTGGAGCTCTTTGAGGGCGACCATGAGAAGGTGCTGGAGCTGGACCGCAAAATTGCCAAGGAGATGGGCTTTACATCCACTGTCCCCGTATGTGGTCAGACCTACTCCCGCAAGGTGGATGCCGCCGTTCTGGCCACCCTGTCTGGAATTGCCCAGTCGGCCAGTAAATTTGCCACCGATCTGCGGCTTCTGTGTCACCTGAAGGAGGTGGAGGAGCCCTTTGAGAAAAATCAAATCGGCTCCTCCGCCATGCCTTACAAGCGCAACCCCATGCGCTCGGAGCGCATCTGCTCCCTGGCCCGGTACGTGATGGTGGATGCCCTCAACCCTGCGGTCACAGCCTCCACCCAATGGTTTGAGCGCACATTGGATGACTCTGCCAACAAGCGCATCTCGGTCCCCGAGGCCTTCCTGGCGGTGGATGCCATCCTCAATATCTATGAAAACGTGGTGTCCGGTCTGGTGGTCCATGAAAAGGTCATCGAAAAGCACATCCTGGAAGAGCTGCCGTTCATGGCTTCGGAAAACATCATGATGGACGCGGTGAAGCGGGGCGGCGACCGGCAGGCCCTCCATGAGCGCATCCGGGTCCTCTCCCAGGAGGCGGGGCGGAATGTAAAGGAACTCGGCCTGTCCAATAACCTGATCGAGCTCATCGCCGCGGACCCCATGTTTGGCATGAGCAGGGAAGCGCTTACCGCCCATCTGGAGCCCTCCCGCTATATCGGCCGCTGCCCGGAGCAGGTGACGGAGTTCCTGGAGGGCAGCGTGAAGCCGGTCCTGGCACGCCATGCGGAGGCCTTGAGCACCGGCAGTGTGGAATTAAAGGTCTAAGTGAAATAAGGAGGTCAGCAGTATGGCAAGTGCAGTACGCCGTATCGGCGTGTTTACCAGCGGCGGTGACGCGCCCGGTATGAACGCCGCAATCCGTTCCGTGGTCCGCACCTCTCTGCACATGGGTATTGAGTGCATTGGTATCCGCAGGGGGTATCACGGCCTGATTACAGGAGACTTCACCCCTTTGAATTTTGAAAGCGTCAGCGGCTTGAGCCGCCGGGGCGGCACCATGCTCTACTCCGCCCGGAGTGAAGAATTCCGCGGGGAGGCCGGTCAGGAGAAAGCAGCGGCCACCTGTAAGCTGCTGGGCTTGGAGGGCCTTGTCGGCATCGGCGGCGACGGCACCTTCCGCGGTCTTCTGGAGCTCTCCCGGCTGGGAATCTCCGTGGTTGGCGTGCCCGGTACCATCGACAATGACATTGCCTGCTCCACCTATACCATCGGGTTTGACACCGCCTGCAATACTGCCCTGGACTCTATCGATAAACTGCGCGACACCATGCAGTCCCATGAGCGCTGCTCGGTGGTGGAAGTGATGGGGCGCCGCGCGGGGCACCTGGCTCTCTATGTGGGCGTGGCCTGCGGGGCCACCTGCGTGCTGGTACCGGAGCGGAAGGTGGATTTTGAGCGGGATGTCATTGAACCCATCCGTCGGGCCCGCTTGGGCGGCCGGACACACTTCATGGTCATCGTGGCCGAAGGCGTGGCCAGTGCCTACGATGTAGCCAAGCACATCACAGAGGCCACTTCTCTCGATACCCGGGTCACGGTACTGGGACACGTCCAGCGAGGCGGAGCCCCCTCGGTCCGCGACCGGGTGGTGGCCACCTATATGGGCTATGAAGCTGTTCGCCTGTTGGCGGAGGGGAAAACCAACCGCGTCGTCTGCGTTCAGGGTGAGACCTATGTGGATTACGACATCACGGAGGCCCTCAAAATGAAAAAAGATCTCAATGAGCAGACCTATACCGTTATGCGTGCCCTGACCGGCGTGGGGGCGGAATGATCAAACGCCAAAGCCGGGTGTCCATAAAAAAGAAAAGTGCAGGGTATGGAAAAACCATACCCCGCACTTTCGCGCGCTGTATATTACGTGCCGTGTTAAGCTGAAATTTTAATGGCGATCTCTTCTTGTTATCGTGTAGGATTGCAGGCCTCTTTGGCACCCATTTTTTTCATAGAACGCTTCTGCTCCTGGCTTGGCCCCAAAATACAGCATGGTTGGGGTATTGTCCCTGGCAAGCTGGAGAAGCCTGCTGCCGATTCCTCGCTTCTGATACTCTGGGAGAACAAGCAATTCTGTAATGGTTCCAAAATAATACCCGTCGGAAAGAATTCGCAGACAACCTACAAGCACTTTATCATCATAAGCAGTTATATTCAATGTTTTCGATAATGCGGTCTGTGTTTGATCCATATCATACTCTCCCGGCCATATTCGGTTGACGAACGAGAGAAAAATTGAGGCATTCAGAGCTTGGTCATCCATTCTATATTCCATTATTTCTTGTCCTCCTCAATTTCGATGGTTTCGCTCTATTATAGATCCTTTTCTCATATCGAGCAATCAATAAAAAAGTCCCCACAGATGGGAGCGCATCTGTGGGGACTTGCTGTTTTACGGACGCCCACCGAATGACCGTGCCGTTTGGGATCACATCTCTGTGGTGAGAACCTTTTTCAACCTTGCAAAGCGGGGGAGGGAGTGCTCTCTGGGGCGCTCCGGTTCTCCCTGGATCAGCGGCAGTACATAGTCAATGAAGGGCTGCTCAATGCCATTGCCCGCCTCATTGATCCACTCGCGTGGCACCTTTTTTTCAAAATTAGCCACGATATCCAACGGCTGGAGCACGGTTCTGCACTCATACCGCTCTCCGGCCCGCAGGCATTCGAACGCCACCATCTTGTCGGTCACACCGGCCACGGCGGACTCCACCGCCACCCGGCCGGCCAGCTTAGCCTCCTCCACGTCGGCCTGAGAGGCCAGGTGAGAACCGCAGCGCTGAAGCAGAGAGAGCTCAATGCCCCGGACCTTGGCGCCGGTCCGTTGCTTCACCACTTCGGCCAGCATCGTGGCCAGCCCGCCCAGTTGAGCGTGGCCAAAGCCGTCGGTCGCAGAAGTCTTGGCCTCGGACACAAACGTGCCGTCGGCGTAGTGGATGCCCTCAGACACCGCAATCATACATTTTCCGGTCCGGCGATAGATATCCTCTACATCCGCGATGAACCGCTCCATGTCGAAGTCGGTCTCGGGCAGGTAGATGAGGTCCGGCCCGAATCCGGCCCAGGTAGCCAGAGCGGCGGAACCAGCCAGCCAGCCGGCATGGCGGCCCATGATCTCCACCACGGTAATCATGCCGGTATCATAGACATGTGCGTCCTGCCAGACCTCCATGCAGGAGGTGGAAATATACTTGGCGGCGCTGGCGAACCCCGGGCAGTGATCCGTGCCGTTCAGATCGTTGTCAATGGTCTTGGGAATCCCCATAATGCGGCATTCATAGCCCACCTTCTGCATATACTTGGAGATCTTGTTGCAGGTGTCCATGGAATCGTTGCCGCCGTTATAGAAGAAATAGCGCACATTATATTTCTGGAAAATCTCCAGAATGCGCTTGTAGTCCGTGTCGTCCACGTCGGGGTCGGCCAGCTTATACCGGCAGGAGCCCAGGGCAGAGGAGGGGGTGTTCTGCAGCAGCTCCAGTTCCGTCGGGTCCTCCTGCCCCATGTCGTACAGCCGGTCCTCCAGCACGCCCTTGATGCCATGGGCTGCACCCAGCACGCGGGTGATACAGTCAGCCTCCAGAGCCGCCTGGATAGCACCCTGCACACTGGCATTGATGACGGCGGTAGGGCCGCCGGACTGTCCGATGATGCACGCGCCTTTCAATTCGCTCATATGAAATCCTCCTATCGCAATTATAGTATTTTTCGTTTCCTCTCAAAATGCTTTCGCTAGAAAGTCGTTTCTGCCTAAATATAATAGCACACCCTCTTGCATTTATCAACTATTGCTGTTAAAATTGAATTACAAAATAAAAAAGGAGTTGATCTGCTATGCCACTGGTCACATCCACCGAAATGTTCAAGAAGGCCTATGAGGGCGGCTATGCCATCGGTGCTTTCAATGTCAACAATATGGAAATCGTGCAGGGCATCACCGAGGCTGCCCGGGATCTGAGCGCCCCCCTGATCCTTCAGGTCTCCAAGGGCGCCCGCGCCTATGCCAACCACACCTATCTGGTGAAGCTGGTGGAGGCCGCCGTGATCGAGTGCCCCAACATCCCCATTGTCCTGCATCTGGACCATGGTCCTGACTTCGAGACCTGCAAGAGCTGCATCGACGGAGGCTTTACCTCTGTCATGATTGACGCCTCTTCCAAGCCCTTTGCCGAAAACATTGAAATCACCAAAAAGGTGGTGGAATACGCCCACGACCACGGCGTGGTGGTGGAGGCGGAGCTGGGTACCCTGGCCGGCATCGAGGATGACGTGAAGGTCTCTGCTGAAGATTCCTCCTATACGCACCCCGAAGAGGTGGAGGAGTTCGTCACCAAGACCGGCTGCGACTCCCTGGCCATCGCCATCGGCACCAGCCACGGCGCCTATAAGTTTAAGCCCGGCACCAAGCCCCAGCTCCGTTTCGATGTGCTGGAGGAGGTATCCAAGCGCCTGCCCGGCTTCCCCATCGTGCTCCACGGCTCTTCCTCCGTGCCCCAGGAGTATGTGAAGATGATCAACGAGAATGGCGGCAACATGCCCGGCGCCATTGGCGTGCCGGAGGACCAGCTCCGCCAGGCCGCCCGCATGTCCGTGTGCAAGATCAATATCGACTCCGATTTGCGCCTGGCCATGACAGGCACCATCCGTCAGTTCTTCAACGAGCATCCTGACAAATTTGATCCCCGCGAATACCTCAAGCCCGCCCGCGCCAACATCAAGGAGCTGGTGGCTCATAAGATCGTGGACGTTCTGGGCTGCGATCACAAAGCGTAAAACCTGCCGAAAAGCCGCCCCGGTGCAGAACGACACCGGGGCGGCTTTTTTACCTTCTGAGCAGCCGGTTTCGCTCCGTCTCAGGCATTGTCCGACGCAAGAGGGCGTTCAGCCGGGCCAGGGGCTCCGGAGCAGGAGAGGGGGAGGCAGCGTCAGCCTTTCCCCTGCATCCGCCGTGCCGGTCAATTACGGCCAGTATCCCTGCAGCGCCTCCGCACTCAAAGCAAGAGCCGGAGCAGCTCCTCCGGCGTGTCCACGACGCTTTCAGCGCCCTGTTCCTGGAGAAATGCCCTGTCTCGAAATCCCCAGGATACGGATAGGCAGGGGAGATGGGCATTGTGAGCCGTCTGGAGATCGACCTCGGAATCGCCCACATAGACGGCCCGTGTGGGTTCCGCCTTCAGTTCCCGGAGCGCCTGAAGTACCAGGTCCGGAGCCGGCTTTTTTCGCAGTCCCGGACGTTCTCCGAGGGCCAGCGGCACCAGCGGCCCAAACGAATGGTCGCACAGCGTCTTGACCGCGTCATCGAGTTTGTTGGATACCACCGCCATGCGGAATCCATCTGCCTGAAGCCGTTCCAGCAGGGCTGGGACGCCGGGGTAGGGCCCGGTCTTATCCCGCATGTGAAGTCGGTAATGGCCCTTAAACGTCTCCAGGCATTTTGCCTCCAGCTCCGGCGAAACCCGCGCCGGTAAAGCCAGATGGATCAGCCGCGCCACGCCGTTTCCCACGAACTGCTGCACCTCCGCCAGACTGCGGGTGGGAAACCCGTTCTCACGCAGGGCATAGTTGGTGCTGTCCGCCAGGTCCTCCAGCGTGTCCAGGAGCGTGCCGTCCAAATCAAAGATTACGGTATCGAATCGTCTCATTTTTCTCTCCATTCCCTCCAAACAAAATTATGGCCCCAAAGTGCTTTCCCCGCATAGGATAAAGCAGAACCTTGGAAAGGAGGGAGCTGCCCTTGGCATTGCCCATCATTCCATACGACAGAAAAGCGGCCGTGCGCTATGCACATCAGTGGGCCTTCAGCCGTAACCCCGCCTTTTACGATTATGAGGAGCTGGGCGGCGACTGCACCAATTTCGCCTCCCAGTGCCTTTATGCCGGTACCGGCGTCATGAATTTTACGCCCACTTACGGCTGGTACTACATTGATGCCAACAACAAAGCCCCTGCCTGGACCGGTGTGGCCTATTTTTATAATTTTATCACCCGGAACGAGATCAGTCCAGGCCCCTTTGGTGTTGAGACCACCTTAGACCACCTGGAGCCCGGCGATTTCATCCAGTTCCGATTCAACAAAGAGGCCTTTGGCCACACACCGATCATTGTGGCCATGGGAGAACCTCCCACACTGGACAATACGCTGGTCGCCGCCCACTCCTATGATGCCGACTGGCGGCCGGTCAGCAGTTACTTCTTTCAGGAAATCCGCTTTCTCCACATTTTAGGGGCCTATGCACCCCAGCCCTGGCCGCAGATGCCGGGACCACGGCCGCCCGTCTGAGGGGGTGGCCGTGGTCCCTTTTTTACGGCTTCTCGGGTTTTGCAGATCTTTTTTTAACCGTTCCCAGTGGATTGGCCCGGGCCGCCAGACGCAAATCATCACGGTCCACATGGGTGTAAATCTGGGTGGTATTCAAATGCTCATGGCCCAGTAATTCCTGAAGGGTCCGTACATCCACGCCGTTTTGGAGCATCAGCGTGGCGGCCGTATGGCGCAGCTTGTGGCTGGAATACTGGCTGCTGTCCAGCCCCGCCTTTTTCAGCCGCTGTTTAACCATGTAGTGGACTGCGTCCGTAGTCATGCGGGTATGCTTACGGGTCAGAAACAGGGCATTCTTATCCGCTGCAGCCAAATGGCTGCGGACTGCCAGCCAGTCCTCAATCGCCCCCTGACAGGCGTCGTTCAAATAGAGCATCCGCTCTTTATTGCCTTTGCCCAGCACTCTGAGTTGTTCTCCTCGAACATCCGTCAGATTCAGGCCGACTAACTCGGAGATCCGAAGTCCACAGTTCAAAAAGAGGGTCAAAATGCAGTAGTCCCGCTCCTTGTTTGGCGCATCTACACTTTCCAGAAGCTGGATACTCTCGTGGAGATCCAGATAGCGCGGAAGGTTTTTTTTCAGTCTGGGAGAGTCCAGATCCTGCATGGGATTTTCCGCGATTAATTTTGCCTTGTTGGTGAGATACTTATAAAACGAGCGGATGGCGGCAATCTTTCGGGCGCGGGCGGCCGGAGCAAGCCCATAACCGGCGCTCGGGCTGTTGGCGTGCCTGACGCGGTCGCGGCTGAGATAGTTCATGTAGGAGTAGACATCGGTCAAGGTTACCGAGCGGACCAAATCCAGATCCACATCATCAATCGGGATCTCATCCAGTTCCGCGGACCGGGATGCTTTTCCTTTTTCAATTTTCATAAATCGGAAGAAGTTCCGCAGATCCAGGTAATACTCATCGACTGTTTTTCTGGAGTGGCCCTGGATGGTCTCGTGATAGACCAAAAAGTCACGAATGATGGCAGGCGCTTCGGTACGATAGTCCATGGCAGACTTCAGCCCCCTCTCTACTCAACAAAATTTTTATTTTGTTGAGTACATCATCTGGGTAAAGAGAACCGCCCTTCCAGGCGTTCCGAGGATTCTAAAGCCCATTATAGCACCAAAAACAGCCCAACTCAACAAAACATAATTTTAGGTCTCACACATTACATACGTTCCATAAGGTGTCTCGCTCACCTTCTGAAATCGAGCCAAATTATAAATCTCTCCGTATTCTTCCGAGCTCATGATTATAAATTCCTCCATTGGCTTCTGTAATCCCCGGCTAGCCCAGTAGCGCTTACGCCCTTTAGGAACTGTAATTTCCTTAGTCAAATACTTCGCTATATATGTAGAAACCCGTTTCGGGTCCTTAATTCTAGTAGCCGTAGTAAAACCATATTTGTAATTATTCAGATTATATATCCCGTCTTTATGGTACGTTACATCAAGTTCCCCGGATACCAAACCATGAAAATGAAATGCACCATCTTTATGCTGCTCCGGTACAATCAACCATTTGTTTCCATTGTGCCAAAGAATATCAGTAAAACGCTTCAAAGCCTCAGCACACGATTCATAGTCATAACGGTCCACTTTTTGAGAATCAAATGTCATAGTTATAAACCAATCAAATTCATTACTACGAGCCAAGTCATAAACTTTTTGAACCGCTCTGCTCATGTTTTCCCTCTCCTTCCGCTCTACTGATTGACCAGTCTTTTCCCTTTTCTCAAATTCATAGCCCTTTTGTTTCCCTCTATCGCTATACATGTACTGCTTCGTGCCGTCAGGAAAAGACTTTACCCGGACATTGTAGTACATATAGAGTAGCCCCTTTTCGGTTAAATGAGGTTACTGTCAAGTATAGGAGAGCCGCCGCCCGCGCGCCCCGCGCGCGGTTGCGGTCGGCTCCCTCCCTACTGCCTAATATTTAACATGGGAATCTTCCGAATCACCCAAAACACCAAACTATAAAGCAAATAGGCCGCATTCATGGCAATTACCAGCGCCAACAGAACACCAATAACCCCCATACAGGTATTACCCACGAAAGAAGCAAGAATAGAAACACCCGTCACCATATACCCAGTCACGTTATTAGCAATCGTCACGACACTGGCCGGAAGCTCCGGCAGGTTAAACACCAAGAGTACAGACAGAACACTATAAACCAGGTTAAGCAAAGCACTAATTATCATCTTCCCGCCTCCCCTTCAAAAACTCAAAATAAGTAGCCCCAGAAACCACGGCAGTAACCATATCTTCGGCTGTATGAACAAAAGCGACCACACAGACCATAGCAACGATAGTTCCCAGCACTGGCCGCACAACATCAAAAAAGGCATTCTGCAAACTGACCTGAACAGGCTCAGCCAAAACATACGTTGTTCCATTCATCGGAAAACTAATCCCTGGGAATGTAAACGTATATTCATTACCACCCTGCACAGCCGTAAGAATAGACTGTCCAAAGGTAACAACCCATTCCCCCGCTTGCCAGATAAAACCAAGCCGTTCTTCCAGCAAGGTTTCATACTGCGTTTTCAGGTTAGTAAAGTCCTCCTGAGACGGCACAAAAAGACTTTGCAAACCATTTAAAATCGCATTAGCTATATTACCGGGGAGCGCCACTATAGCATTAATGACATTCTGAATCATGCCAATAATGCCATTAAGCAAACCTACTGTTGGGTCAACAGACCCAACAGAAAAGGCCGAAGGGTCAAACCAGCACCAAAGGCAAACTTCATCATCCTCGTTGTCTACATTCTGCGCCTTAGTATAAAGCGGATAAGCAAAGCGGAATCCGTAAGACGTTATTTGCGAGTAAGAGCCCTCCAAAGGCACAGACAAATTAAATGCCGTATTAATATCCTGGGCATCCCCATACGGCTGACCATTGATAAGCAACTGCACCGAGTTCGGATAGAGCGTAAAACCATAGTTAGAACTAGCAGACTGCGCAACCGTCAAGTTAAAACCAACAGAACCAATAAATTTCAATTCTGTATCCGTATCACTGGAATAAGAACAAGCGGTCATTATATCAACCGTGTAAGCACTCGTAGCGTTATAATACACAGAAGCAAAACGAGAAGAAGTCGTATAGCTACTTAACAAGTGCATTTGAGGCGCAACAGAAAAAGAGCCTTGATAACCCGCAAAAGACTTGCGGCGGCTAGAACTAACACCAAAATAAACGGCGCTAGAATTCCAGTACATAACCCATGGATCAGCATCAACAGCCGCCGCCGCAAGTGCAACATCGGCCCTAGCAACTTGCATAATTTCACCTTCAGCGAAGCTATCCAGAGCCGGATCAGCGCTATTTTCTGCCTGTTGCTCCTGTATGTCCTGCAATTCTCCCCATGGGTCAATACCCATTTCGTCCAACGTCAATATATCGCTGGCGGATGCTGTGCCACAAACGCTCAAACAAATAATACAAGCCGAAAGAAGCAAGGATAACACACGCCGTCTTTGCATAGTCCTCTGTCCCCCTTTCATACAAAGTCGGGTAGTCCCCTAAATCAGACCAGACAAGATAATCCCGCGCATCCAAAGAGAAATTTGCATCTGTAGAAACAGTAAAAGTAGCTTGTGTCTGATAACCGGAATTGGTATTGTAGCGGACCACCGTTGCAGAATCCGCGCTAAACCTTGTCCCATTAAGCACAAGCGAATCCGAATACGCAAAACAGTACTCATACTGAGAATCCCGCCAATAAACATAATGGACCCCATAATCAAGCTTACTAGCGATAGGCCCAAAAATACTAATATTACTGGTCCCCACTCCGTAGCTAGGACTGATATTAGCCGCAGATAACACGACAGTAACAGGTTCACCATCCCTTATCCCCTCCACTTCTATGAATACCTCCTGTGGCGGCTCTGACGGCTCCACAACGGGCGTTTCCTCTACCGGGTCACTTCTTTCCACGGCCCAAACCACGTTGAAGCCGCACAGAGCCACCAGCAGAATCATAAGGCAAAGCACTCGGCGCACTTGTTCTTCCCCTCCATTCCTTTTTGTAGCGGTGCATCTTGGCAAAGGTGTCATAACATCCATACATTTCCGGCGTATGAACCCACCAATAGTTCCCCTTAATATCCGCCTTTAACTTGCCATTTTCCTCTACAGCCGTAGTTCCATCTATCTCCGTGTTGTGCTGAATCAGACCAAAATAGTTCTGGCAGAGTATCACCCGCTTTATCTGCTCTCGCAACGGCTTAGCCAGCCGCATAAAAACCTGGCTTGTCCCAACAATATGTTTACGCTGCTTCCTCTGCTGTGCAAACTCGGTCATTTCCTCAATGGAAATAGACTTACTTTCCAGACTGTTAAACTCCAAATGAAGCTCGTCTATCAAATACAGGACCCCGGCATAGCCGTTACTAACATCCATCAAGGTTTCTAGCCCGTTATACTCGATAACCTCCGTATGCTCCGGCAGGCCCTCTATGGCTACGTTAGTCACAAACTTACATGATGGATAGTGCTCCAACAATTTCTTACAATACTGCACCGCCGACAACGTTTTCCCGCTACCCTGAGGACCACAAAAGACGAGCAACCCATCAGGGTCAAAATATTCCGGGTGGGCCCTTTTGAAATCCTTCTTATACCTCAGCGCTTTACCGCCAGACACGGGGGACAACGTCCCGGATAAATACTCATTCTTCATATGCCCTCCTAGAAACTCTTAAACGTCAGCTTACCGCCAAATGCCGCGCGAAGGAACGTTGTTACAATGAATTCGCCCATATAGAAAACAATGGTAAACGGCAAAGCAATCTGAATAACCTCTACATAAAGCGCCACAATATCAGCTATTTCCATATTGGAACCTCCTTTCTCGGTTGTTGAGAGCGGGCGGCCCCCCAGCCCCTGCTAAACCGCTAGCCCCAGCATGCCGCCGGGGAACGGTTGTGGACGGCCTGCGGGCCGTGGGACGCGAAAAGCGGGGCGGGATACCCCGCCCCGCTTTTCAGGGGATGCACAGGAACATGTTGTCAATGCGTCAAACAGAGAGTTTGCCCTTACGGAATGCGCCCATAAGCATCCGCACGGCCTTACGAGCACCCCACCAGAGGAACACCAGACCAATAGCGGCACCAGCGGCCCCGGCCAAAATTCCAACAACAGTTTCTACGGAAATCTGACCTGTGATAGCGGACATGAGACTTGCAAAAGTGGTATAGGTGACAGCGGAACTAGCCTCAAGATAACCCCCTTTCTTATAAAATTATGGTTGCGGGGGATGGAATCGAACCACCATTTCAAGGTTGAGAGCCTTGCGAATTAGCCTTTACTCTACCCCGCCATACTTAGGACGATGGAAAATTGACGGCCTTACTTCCACACCGTGTTTTCGGCACAGATCTATCAACTCCATGTTTACCAGCGATTCACAACGGTAATAATACTCTATCCGATTATAATCCGCTTGGAGACTATCCAACCGCTCTTGAAGGTCTGCCGCTCTGGCCCTTAACTCCTGCACTTCGTCTGATGGAGTAATATGTACATTAACTTCTAGGGGCCTCCCCCCTGCCCCACCAATCAGGCAAGACAGAGGGGATTCAGAGGGGGAACTAGATACAGGGGCAATACTTACGGAGGGGGCAGTCATCACATTGGACCTCCGAATGGTCATTACAGAATTTTGTGGTTAGATTGCTAATTTTGCGGATAACATCCAACGCCGCTTTGCTTGTGTCCTTATCCATTAGAATTCCTCCGCATCATACAGAGCAAATTCCTCCGGCTTGCCATAGCGGTTATAGTAGACCTTCACAGTGTCCCCCACACGAGGAACATAATTCAAGCGGCCACACTTCTCATTGGTAAGAAACATCTTCCCGGCCATTTGACCAATAGCACCATTGCCTTCCATAGGCATTGTGAAAAAGAAGCTCGTTCCGTCAACCCTGCGGCCGGAATTGTCCTCAAAATTCACATTCTTCATACCGATAATGTTTACTACATCCATTTTCTTGACCTTCCTTTCTGCCGTCTTATTTTTTTATCCCCTCTAAGCTCCTACAGGCAATTTCCGGGTGGTCGTGTCTTTTACATCGGGAGTACTCAAATAACGGAAAGCCTTATGATCATCCTTAGGCCTATGTATCACCATGGCTTTTTTATTCGACCTAAACCGTTAAATGAGAACTACCGAATACCCAGAACCATAAAACGGGAGCGCCCATCTTGTCAGGAGATTTGGGACTTTTAGGTCCCCTATGATTGTATTATAGTCCCTTTTTAGTCTCATGTCAATAGAAACTTTTAAGTCTCATGATATAATTTTTAATGCGATAGGAGGAATGAAAATGACCATAGGAGAAAGACTTAAAGCAGTAAGAAATGACCACGACTTGAATCAAGAACAAGTAGCAAAAATAATAGGATGCAGTCGAAAACAAATAATAAGATATGAACATGACGAACAAAAAATGACAATAGAAAATCTAATAGCACTATGCCAATTATTCAATACTTCAAGTGATTATATCCTAGGACTACCGAAAAACTTAAACTGGCCCAGATAAAGAAAGGAATACAATATGGAAATTGCAATAATTATCATTCTTATATTCCTGCTAATCTATAAACAAATAAAAACCAAACCAGAATCACCAAATGAAGAAATAAAAACAACACAATCAAAAGAAAATATCACCCTTCCAATCAAAGGATTTTATAAACCAAAATGGCTATTTACCTACAATGAAAAAGACGCCTTCAAAAAACTAAAAACAATCACAGATAAATATGGTCTCACACTTCTTGCGAAAGTAAGAATCCTTGATTTAGCTGAACCAATAAAAAATAATCAAAAATATAAAACATACCTCTATAAAATACAATCAAAACATGTAGACTTTGTAATCTGTGACCCCAAATTAGTCGCACGTTGTATAATTGAATTAGACGATAATAGCCATAATACGCCAGAACGAAAACAAAGAGACGAATTTGTTGATAACGTTTTATCCAGTGTAGGCTATCAAATTTTACACGTAAGAGCTATAAATATAGAATCCATAGAAGCTACTATAGCTGAAATATTCATACATAATAAATAATAAAAGAGAGGGGATATCCCCTCTCTTTTGGGTCAAAATGAATGCCGGAATAGTTTTTATTTTGTTGAGTTCGTTCCGGAAGCTGTTTTGCCTCCCTTCTGATCTGATTGGAGTGGATCTTGTATGAGTCTCATTGCCTGCACCAGTGCGTGCGTACACCAACGAGACGGATATTGCTCACTGGCGCGCGCCGACTCCGCCGGACTGCCCTGCGCCCATGACCCCTGCGTGAATTTTCTGCCCAGGCCCGCCGCAGGTTCCCGGCCGCTACAGCACCGCACGGAGCGCCTCCCGAATATTTCGGACTCGGATGAGCTGTAGGCCATCCGGCTCGGCCAGCTTAGCGTTGTTTCTGGCCGGAATCAGGCACTGGGTGAAGCCCAGACGCCGCACCTCAGACAGCCGCTGGCTCAAGGCGCTGACCGAGCGCAGCTCTCCGGTCAGCCCCACCTCGCCGATTGCGGCCAGGCTGCCGGGCACAGGCTTGTCTCTGAAACTGGAAGCCATTGCGATCACAGCTGCCAGATCGGCAGCCGGCTCGTCCAAATAGAGCCCGCCAATGACATTCAAATAGGCGTCGCAGCCGCTGACCATCAGGCCTCCCCGCTTCTCCAGGACCGCCAGCAGAAGCATGGCGCGGTTATAATCAAATCCATTGCTGGTCCTCCGTGCGTTTCCATATCCGCTGGGCGCCAAAAGGGCCTGCACCTCAGCCAAAACCGGCCGGACACCCTCCATAACGCAGGTCACGCAGGTTCCCGGCGCATCTTTCGGCCTGCCGGACAGCAGCACTTCAGAGGGATTGGGGACCGCCGCCAAGCCGCTGTCCTCCATTTCAAATACGCCGATCTCATTGGTAGCACCAAACCGATTTTTCGCTGCCCGGAGAATGCGGTAGGACATGTGGGGTTCCCCCTCAAAGTACAGTACACAGTCCACCATATGCTCCAGTACCTTGGGGCCCGCGATGGAGCCCTCTTTGTTCACATGGCCGATCACGAACACGGTAACGCCCTGTCCCTTCGCCAACTGCATCAGCGCCATGGTACAGTCCTTGACCTGTCCGACGCTACCCGGCGAGGCCTGTAGCTCCCCATTGTACATGGTTTGGATCGAGTCCACGATGAGAACGTCCGGTTTCTGCTCCTGCACCGCCTCCAGGATGTCCTCCAGGCTGGTCTCCGCCAGTAGATAGAGGCCCTCGCCGCGGATATGGAGGCGCTCCGCCCGCAGCTTGATCTGGCGCTCCGACTCCTCACCCGATACATACAGGACCCTGGAAAAGCGGCAGAGGTTGTCGCAGATCTGCAGCATCAGGGTGGACTTTCCAATACCGGGCGCACCGCCCACCAGCACCAGTGAGCCCTGCACCGCCCCACCGCCCAGGACGCGGTCCAGTTCGGAAAGTCCGGTCTCAAACCGCAGCTCGTCGGTGGTCTCCACCTCCGCCATCGGCTTGGGGCGGTTCAGCAGCCCCCCGCGGATACCGCCCCCCTGCTGTCCGGCCGACGCCTTTTTCCTGGGTTCAGCGGGCTGCTCTACAATGGTATTCCAGCTTCCGCAGGCCGGACATTTCCCCGCCCATTTCGGCGTCTCATTTCCACATTGCGTACAGTAAAAAATCGTTTTGGCTTTTGGCATAGGGGTCTTCCCTTCCCTAGGGCCTTCAGGCCCCTTCGCTTATATCGGCCGTCTCTTCTGGGTCAAATCCCAAATAGGCCCCCGCCAATGCGGCAGCAATCTTTGTCTGGTAACCGCTGGTCTGCAGCAGGGCGTCCTCCGAGGGATTGGATAAAAAGCCGCACTCCACAAGAATCGCCCGGCAGGAGATATGGCTCATCAGATAAACGGAATCCGGGATTTTTGTGGCCTGACGGCTGTTTTCCGGGTCCAGCGCCCGGCGCAGGACCTCCTGCGTATACTGGGCCAGCGGCAGGCTCAAGGCTCCATTGGCGTAAAATACCTGCGCACCATGGTATCTGGAGCTGCCATCATAGGTATTCTGGTGGATGCTGATCAGCGTTGCATGCGGCGTAGCCTCGATTCGCGCCACCCGATTGTGCAGATCAGACACCTTTTTTTCCCGCAGCGTGGAGGCGCTGTCATCGTGGAGAGAGACATCCTCCGTGCGCAGCATCACGACATTGGCCCCAAACAGGCCCAGAATATGGTCCAGGCGGGTGGCGATTGCCAGATTCACATGGCTCTCCACGTTCCCAGCCTTGGAGACCGCTCCTCCGTCCTCGCCGCCATGGCCTGCGTCAATGACCACCGTCTCCGTCCCAAAGCGCCCCGGATGGGCCATCGTCTCTACGGTCCGTCCAGGCCATAGGAACAGGTAATAGCTGGTGCTGACGGCCAGCGCGAATACGAGCAAGATTGCCAAGCCTCTCTGCATGCTGTCTTTTTTCAACGCAGACACCCCCTCTCAGCACTTTATGAGGCTGTCCCCGTCAATATGTTATTGGAATGATTATAACATACATTTGTACGATTGAAAAGGGCGTTCCACTTCGTTGCCTGTCGCATATGATAGAACAGAGGGGATTCCCGCCGCGGTACGGCGGGCTCTCGCTCAATACCTTCGAAGGAGGAACATCACTTGAATCCGGAAAACGGAACTATGCCCGCCTGCGGCGACAACTACGGTACCTTGCCGGAGTGCGCGCCTCTGGCTGTTCCCTATGTGCCCTTTCAGCAGTCCAACCCCAAGCGTTACTCACAGAGCGACGCGCTCAACAACGGTACACTTTACCCGGGTCTGAATCTGCCTTTCCACATCAAAGCTACCGCCACCAGCGTGCCCGTGACGCCGCTGACGGAGCTTCAGGCCCTGGAGTTCGTGAACCAGGAGCTGGCGCTCTATCTGGATACTCATCCCAACGATGCGGAAGCCTTTGAACTCTTCCGGCAGTACACCGCTATGGAACAGGAAGCCAGAGCCGCCTACGTGACCAACCACGGCCCTGTACTCCGCAGTGAAACCGCTGAGAGCAAAACCTACACCTGGCTCAATGACCCTTGGCCCTGGAACTTCCAGGAAGGAGGTACGAAATAAATGTTTGCCTATGAAAAGAAACTCCAGTATCCGGTAAAGATCAAAACTCCCAACCCAAAGCTGGCGTCTGTAATTATTTCCCAGTACGGCGGCCCAGACGGAGAATTGGGCGCATCCCTGCGCTATCTGAGTCAGCGGTACGCCATGCCCTATCCGGAGCTGAAGGGGCTACTGACCGACATCGGTGGAAAGGGGTCAACATGGGAGCAAAAAGGCGGTTCCTGAAGCTGTCTGCGAATGTCGCAAACGCTGTCCAGAACGTATTTCCACTTGGGCGGCAGCAGGTTCAGCTTGATGGTCAGGTGCCGTTCTGGATCCACCACGATCTGTTCAAGAATGTTTTTGTAGAATACCTCGTCCGGGTTCTTGGTGTGAAGAAGGTTGCTTATGTGGCGTTTGATGTCCGCTTGTAAGGTAGCAGTTTCATAGGATAGCTTGTCCCGTTCCCGAACAGCGGACAAGCGGCTTTGCAGCTGGGTTAGTTCTTTATCGTAGCGTCCGTTCATCAGTCTCATCTCCTCCTTTGTGATGGTTTCTGCGAAGAATGCGTCCAGCGCATCCTCCTTGCGTTGAGTAATGGTCTGCATTTGATAAGTCAGTTTTTCTTCCGTTTCGCCTCCTCCCTGTTCCGCTATCGTCAGGTATTGCCGTGCGACAGCCGCAACGCTTTTGATATATGCCTTGTGGTTGTATCTGAGGCCGTCTAACGCCATTTGAAGGCAATCCATAGCAAAGTCCTCACGAAGCAGCAGGCCGATCTTACAGCCCACAGAATTGCCCTGCGGGTCAGTATGCGCTGTTCCCTCATTGGCAGCGGTGAAACAGCTCCAGCGGCGATAGAAGCTGCCGTCTTTCCGCTGTTTCTTTCGTGAAACAAAGCTATGACCGCAAAGGCCGCATTTGATCTTGCCGGAGAATACATAGCGATTAGAGTGTCCGGCACCTAACTGCCCATGAGGGTTTCTCTTTTTCATTTCTGACTGGACAATGTTCCAGAGATCACGGTCAACGATTGCCTCGTGGTGGTTTTCCAGTGTGACCAATTCTTCTTCACCGTGGTTATATCGCTTTTCGTGGGTCAGATAGTCCGGCGTATAGGTTTTCTTCTGCACTAGATCCCCAACATATTTCTCGTTTTTCAAGATCTTTACGATGTGGGAGTTTGACCACTTGGGATTGCCACGATAGGTCAGATAGCCTGCTTCCCGTAATTCACGGGCGATGACAGACGTTCCCTTCTTCTCCACGCCATACTTGTAGAAGATCAAACGCACCAGCTCGGCTCCCTCCGGGTTCACCGTCATCTTTCCATCCATGACATCATAGCCCAGCAGCGACCTTCCAAACACCACGCCGCGCTCCATCTGGCGGGTCTGACCCCATTTCACGCGAGTAGATGTCTTGCGGCTCTCCTCCTGTGCGATACTGCCCATGATGGATAGGCGCAGTTCTGCATCCGGATCTCGTGTGTCGATGCTGTCGTTCATGAAGATCACGCCGACCCCAAGGACTTTCAGCTCACGGGTATAGCCAATGGTGTCCAGAATGTTGCGAGAAAAGCGGCTGACTTCCTTTGTGATGATGAGCTTGAATTTTCCCATGTGGGCATCGGAGATCATGCGGTTAAACTGATTTCGTTTCTTGGTAGATGTGCCGCTGATGCCCTCATCTGCATAGACCTGATACAGTTCCCAGTCTGGCTGGCGGTCAATATACTGGCGGAAATACCGTTGTTGGGCTTCAAAGGAATTGGCCTGATCCTCGTTATCAGTGGATACTCGGCAATAGCTTGCGACTTGGATCATAAAAATCACCTCCGCCTGCATGATGACAGACGAAGGTGATTCTGACAAATGTACGAAACTTTTTAACTTGCTTGAAACGTCCATTTATGGGGTAAATACTGAAAAAATAACTCCACTTTGCCATCTTGGTAGACGGTCAAATGATCCAAAAGGCTTTTATAAAAGACTTCGCTGAAATGTTTACCGGACAGCGTATCTTCCAGCAGTGTACGAATGCGCTCGTCTAGGCACGGGGCATCAGCGGGCTGTTCCTTTTCTTGCTCCAGAATGGCCTTCAGCCGCTCCTGCAGCACTTCAAGCTCCTGGTTATAGCGATGATTCATCTGCTTCATGTCCGATTCTGAGATTGCTTCCGACAGATAAGAATCCAGCACCTTTTCCTTCTTCCTCAGGATCTTGTCAATCTTCTGCCTGAGACTATCCGTAGTCGGATTACTGGAGTTTGCCTGAATAACTTGAACAGCTATCTTTGCAACGCTGTCAATCAAGCCTTTTTGATCCATCTGGAGAGACTGCAAGCCTTGCTGGATCAGATCCATGGCGGCATCCTCCGAAAGTGTCCGTCCCACATCGCAGCCAAGCTCGTTACCCTGACAGTCCGTGTGGCGCTTTCCCTCGTCGTTGGCTCTGCGGCACCGCCATGTGCGCCGAATACTTCCATCGTTCCGTGTTTTCTTTCTGGATGAAAAGCTGGTGCCACATTCACCGCATTTGATCTTCCCGGAAAGAACATAACGATTGGAGTGCCCACCAGATTCCCCGTGTCGGTTCCGCTTTTGCAGTTCTTCCTGCACCGTATCCCAAAGCGCCCGGTCGATGATTGCCGCATGATGATCGGTATGGGAAATCAAGGGTACTTCGCCGTGGTTATACTTCTTTTTATGTGTTAAATAGTCTGGTGTAAAGGTCTTTTGCTGCACAAGGTCTCCGACATATTTTTCGTTCTTCAGGACTTTGACAATGTAACTATTAGACCATTTCGGATTCCCTGTGGCAGTACGATAGCCCGCTTCCCGCAGCTCCCGCGCAATGACTGAGGTCCCTTTCTTCTCAACGCCGTATTTGTAGAAAATCAGGCGGACAATCTCGGCGCCTTCCGGGTCGATTGCTGCGATCTGCTTGTCTTTGACTTGATAGCCAAGCAGCGAGTGGCCCATCACATTTCCCTGTTCCATACTGCGCTGCTGGCCCCATTGCACCCGTTTGGATGTCCTTTGCGACTCATCCTGGGCGTTGCTGGCAATAAAAGTCAGCCGGTTCTCGGCGCTTGCATCCAAGGTATCGACTCCATCGTTTAAGAAGCGGACGCTGATTCCCAGTTTCCTCAATTCCCGGGTAAAGGTCAGGGTATCCAACACATTACGGGAAAAGCGGCTGGTTTCCTTGGTGATGATCATCTGAAACTTTCGTGCAAAAGCATCGTCCATCATGCGATTGAATTCCACCCGCTTTTCCGTAGAAGTCCCGGAAAGTCCTTCGTCTGCATAGATCTCATAAAGTTCCCAGTCTGGATTTCTCTGGATATAATCCGCGAAATATCGTTTCTGAGCCTCGAATGAATTTACCTGATCTGCGTGATCGGTGGAAACGCGGCAATATGCCGCGACTTTCATCATAGAGTTTCATCCCTCCCTTTTGAACGTCATTTCAGCGCAGCGATAGTGGACAAATTCATGCATGCAGCCGTTTTTCAGCATAGCGATACTGCATTTCTGACATCTGTCCTGCTTCCACAAGGGCCGCCAGCATCGCCGTTTGAATGGCGCAGAGGAATTCTCTGTCCGTATTCTTTGTGATCCGATGATCGTTTTCAATGGACATCAAAGTGTATTTTGTCATGTGGCTCCCCCCCGATCACTGCTAATATATGAGCTATCTTCTACTTTTTTGCAGAGACAATGTTATTTGCCGTGTATCCCAAGTATCGTTCCTGGCCCTGTCTGCTTCCAGCGCCGTATGCTGCGCCTTGATACGCTGCGGCATCACCGGTCACGGCGTATTTCCCCGGAACAGTATCCTGCTTGCACGGTCATGCGATTGTTGCGGATAATCTTTTGCGAAATTATTCCACCACAAAAAGCATAGCTTTGCTTGACTCACAAGTCAATGCGTGGTAGATTATTTGCGTGGACGATAATCTTCCACATTTCTGATGCGTGCCTTGGTCACAGATTAAAGGGGTTTATGCGATGCAAGCATTCTATAAATTCAGTTTTGACCGCGCTGCGGACAACATCTTAATCATTGATGCCGGTACTAAACTTGTGGAAGAGCATCTTTGGGACTTCCCCATCACATTTCTATCCACAGATTTCCAGTCTCTACTGGATCAATTCCGGCGGCATGATGTGTCTGAGCAACAAATTCGGGAGGAGTTTACCGCCACCCACACATTCCTGGAGTTTTCTCTGCTGCCCCTTAGGTCAGTTTACAAGGAACTACACGCAGACCGTGAAACGGGCTGCTGACAACA